>Ga0193726_1000132_pt1 | contig 104136 bp, 96 predicted proteins | sample H2c1metaG_FD_144928 | JGI IMG/M metagenome (GOLD analysis project Ga0193726, IMG submission 144928) | Soil microbial communities from a riparian zone of the East river system, Colorado, United States - H2c1 | ecosystem: Environmental > Terrestrial > Soil > Riparian zone | place: USA: East...
CTGCTGCTCACGCTGCCCTCCATGGTGGGCCTCATGATGCTGGCGGAACCGATCATCTCGGTGTTGTATCAGCATGGAAAATTCAACGCTGACCAGGCAGCGCAAGCAGCCGGTGCGCTGCGCTTCTACGCCATTGGCCTCGGCGGCTACGCGGCCCTCAAAGTGTTGGTCAACGCCTTCTATGCACTCGACCGGCGCAAGACCCCGATGCTGGTGAGCTTCCTGGCAGTGGGTACAAATCTGCTGTTCAACTGGGTTTTCACATTTCGCTTGGGCTGGGGCTATCAGGGCCTGGCCTTCTCCACCGGCTGCGTCGCTGCCCTTAATTTCCTGCTGCTGTATTTTCTAATGCAGTCCCACCTGGCGGGTCTCGAGTCGCGTCGCTTGCTTTTGATGCTTGCAAAGGTTGCGGTCGCAAGCGCCTCGTTGGTTGCCGTTTGCGCGGCTTCATCGCACTGGCTTCTGGCTGACTGGCAACATCAAGCATTTCTCCCCAAGATCGCGGCGCTGCTGGCGACGGTAATGGCAGGCGCCGGGGCGTTCGCGGGAACCGGTATTTTGCTGCACATCGAAGAGCTCAAAGAGCTGCGTGATGCGGTGATGCGGCGTTTGAAGCGCTAATCGCTGGGCGGAATATCTTTGCCGCGAATGACCGCAGGACGCTGCGAGAATGCATTCAGCGCACGCACGACATGCGTGAAGTCGGTGAAGCCCACGAGTTCGCCGGCATTGTAAAAACCGATCAGATTGCTAACCCAGGGAAACGTGCTGATGTCGGCGATCCCGTATTCATCGCCCATAATCCAGGTCCGCTCGCTGAGACGCCGATCAAGCACAGCGAGCAGACGCTTTGACTCGCCGACGTAGCGTTGCAGCGGGCGTTTGTCCTCGTAGTCCTTGCCCGCGAACTTATTGAAGAAACCCACCTGACCGAACATGGGGCCGATGGCGGACATCTGAAACATCAGCCATTGAATCGTCTCGTAGCGCTGCACCGGTTCACGCGGCATGAGCAGTCCGCTTTTGTCCGCAAGATAAATGAGAATCGCGCCGGATTCGAACAAGGCGAGGGGCTTGCCGCCCGGGCCATGCGGATCGAGGATGGCGGGTATTTTGCCGTTGGGGTTGAGCGATAAAAATTCCGACGTCTTTTGCTCGTTGCCGTCGAAACCGACCCTGTGCGGCTCGTACGGCAGGCCGGTCTCTTCGAGCATAATGGATATTTTCACGCCATTCGGCGTCGGCAGCGAGTACAACTGGATGCGATCCGGATGCCGCGGCGGCCATTTTTGGGTGATGGCGAAGGCAGAAAGCTCGTTCATTGCTCACATCTCCGACTATTGTTAAATTGCGCGTCGCACCGCACTGGCGAGCGTGCGCTTAGGATCGGCTATGATAGCGGCGAACTCATCGATTAACCGGAGGGCGCCATGAAGTTACAGCTGCCATTGTCAGTCTGGCCGATGCTATTGGCATGCGCGCTTTGCGCCACGGCCGCCGACGCGGTCCCCGTGTCCCGTCTTGAAGTTCGCGTCGTTACCGGTGCCGCGGAACTCAGCGCGGGCAGCGATTTGGAATTGAGGATCTACGAGGCAGGCAAGAACGTACGACGTCTGCCGCTGGTGCACGGCGAAGCATGGCTTCCCGACTCCACTCATCTCATTCCGGTCAAGCTGAACGATGCGCTCGATCCACGCAACGTGGTTCGCTTCGCACTTTATTACCGCGCCGGCAGCCCCTTGGCGCCCGCGTGGGAAGTCGTTTCCGCGGATGTTGAGATTCCCTCGGGCCAGGACGCGCCCCAAAGGTTGCTCGATGCAACCTTGTCCGGTGTGATCGCAAAACAAGGCGAACTCGCAACGGTCGAACGCGATCAGAGGGCCATGGCGTGCAGCAGCGACGCGGATTGCGATGACCATCGGGCGTGCAACGGAAAAGAGCGCTGCGCTCCGCGCACAGCCGGCGCCGATGCGCGCGGCTGTGTGAAGGGAACGCCGGTTGTCTGTCCCGTCAATCAAGTGTGCGGCGAGGGTGTGGGGTGCCACGGCACCGACACGCTCAAAAAATTCTCTCCGGACGCTGCAGAGCCTAAACCCTAACCAAAAGAATGGCGCCGGCTGATGCCGGCAAGCCGCATGAAGATTGGCCGGACCGAGTCCCCGGCTGTTAGCATCTGTGCGATGAATCCGCCCTCAACCATCGACTTGCGCAGCGACACCGTGACGCGGCCAACCTCCGGGATGCGTGCCGCCATGGCGTCCGCGGAAGTCGGCGATGATGTGTTTGGCGATGATCCGACCGTCAATCGTCTGCAGTCCGTTGCCGCCGAGCGCTTTGGATTCGAGGGCGCATTGTTCTTTCCGACCGGCACGCAGAGCAATCTTGCGGCTCTCATGGCTCACTGCGGCCGCGGAGATGAATTCTTGGTCGGGCAGGAGGCGCACACCTACAAATACGAGCAAGGCGGCGCAGCCGTTCTTGGCAGCATTCAACCGCAACCGCTCGAGCACGAGCCTCATGGCGGAATTGCGCTCGAGCGCATCGCTGCGGCAATCAAGTCCGACGACTATCATTTCGCGCGTACCCGGCTATTGGCGCTCGAGAACACGATTGGCGGCCGCGTGCTGCCAAGGGAATATCTGCGGCAGGTCACTGAATTTGCGCATTCACGCGGACTTGCGACGCACCTGGACGGCGCACGCCTGTTCAACGTCATTGTGAAACTGAAAATTGACGAACGCAGCGCGGTTGCGGGTTTTGATTCGGTATCGGTGTGCCTGTCGAAGGGCTTGGGCGCTCCCGCCGGCTCGATCTTGATGGGCTCTGATGCCGTAATCGCCGCTGCCCGGCGCTGGCGCAAAGCGTTGGGAGGCGGCATGCGGCAGGCCGGCGTGCTTGCGGCGGCGGGGCTTTACGCTTTGGAACACCATGTACAGCGACTCGCGGAAGATCACTCGAATGCGGAATACTTGGCGGAAGGATTGCGCGCAGCGGGCCTGACGGTAACTCCGCCTCAGACCAACGTGGTGTACCTGCAGGTCGTGCCTGCGCAAATCGATGGCCTGCGGGCGCACTTGAGGCAACACGGCATCCTCGCAAGCGTCGCGCCGCGGACTCGCCTGATGACGCATATGGATTTGCCGCGCGCCAAGATTGATTGCGCCATTCAGGTGTTTCGCGACTATCCGCACTGGCCGGCCTACTAATCGGCACGGGGCCGAAATCGACGCCGGGCCTCCCGCAGATCCTGCGGCGTGTCGACATCCCAACTGGCCGAGGGCAAATCAACGAGTACGCGGCTGTCCGCGGGTAGCTGACCGATGAACTCGCGAAGACCGACATCGCCGGCCACGGCCGATGCGCGTACATACAGCCATCGCGGCACAATCACCGGTATGGCCCCCGACAAATTGATTCTTCGGGCAATCAGGCGGCGCGGGGCAGCGTGCCAGCGCTGCACGAGCTTAAAAAGGTCCCGGGTAGTGAGGTGGACCAAATCGGCCGGCAACAACAAAATGGCAGACGCATAGCGCGCCGCAGCGATTCCGCGACGGACGGAACTCGAGAGACCTTGCGTCCGTTGGGCATTTACCGCCCAGCGCACATTTACCCCCCGAGCCTCGGTCCGATGGCGCCCGGCGTTGCGGGGTGTCACCACAATAATTCGATCCGCGCCGAAAGTTGAGGCCACTTTAAGTGTTCGTCGCAGCAGACTGACGCCATGTACACGCGCCAAGGGCTTGGGGCGCCCCAAACGGGAAGAAAAACCGGCCGCCAGCACGATAATTTGCAGTTTGCGAGCGTGCGCTGCAATCATTGGTAGGTATCATTGTCCCATGAAAAGCGCGCATGTAAATCTTCGGCGCGGGCCATTCTTGATACCCATATGGCTCACGGGCATCGGCGCGATTGCGACTTTCGCCGTCGCGGTTTTCGCAGTAATCGCTCTTTGGGTCTGGTTCACCGCGAATTCCACCGTGGTGATCGTCATTCGGCATGCGGAGAAAGAATCCATCGGCGCGCCGGATCCGCCGCTGTCCGAGGCCGGGCAGGCGAGGGCGGCACTGCTGGTGCGCATGTTTGGCCAGACGCAGGGCGCCGGCCGCATCGATGCCATCTACACATCCTCAGCATTGCGCAATCGAATGACCGCCGCGCCGCTCGCCGCGCGGCTTGGAATCGTTCCTATCGTCGCACCCAGCGACGATCCCAGGGCGCTTGCGCATCGCATAGTGCGCGAGAACAGCGGCAAGCGGGTCATGGTCATCGGACATACCAACACGGTGCCGGACATCGTCGCTGCTTTGTCAGGCCGAAGCGACATACCGCAGATTGACGAAAAGGAGTTCGGAACCCTATACATCGTGACGGTGCCGCGCATTGGCCACGCCAATTTGCTGCGCCTGAGCTATTGAGGGTTCGCCGCCCGCAACAGAATCGCCTTGCGTACGAATTCGGCGTGCTTCGCGATCATAAAATCCGCCAGTACTGAGTCGCGAATGCGCCGCCCTCCGTCAATCAGGTACGAGGCTCTGCGAACGCCTATTCCCAAGGGGCCGTTGACGCCGTACATCTTGACGACGGCCTTGTGTTGGTCCGACAGCAGCACGAACGGCAAGTTGTACTTGGCTCGAAATTTAGCATGCGACTCTGGACTTTGCGGACTGATGCCGACGACGCGCAGGCCGGCCCGCTGGACTTCCTCGTGTAAATCACGCAAAACACAGGCCTGGCGCGTGCAACCAGGGGTAAAGTCCGCGGGATAGAAGTACAATACGATCGCACCGGAACTTAGCAATTCGGTCAGCGATCGGTCGGTCCCTGTTTCGTCCGGAAGAGTGAATTCCGGGGCACGTTCGCCCGCTTTGAGCATGCTTTTTTCTCCTTCGCAATATCCTAGCCTATGCTATGAGTGCGCGATACTTTGGCAGAACGAAGCTTTGCTGCTAGTATTCTTCGCCCTTTTCGGGGGAGTAGCTCAGTTGGGAGAGCGTCGCGTTCGCAATGCGAAGGTCGAGGGTTCGATCCCCTTCTCCTCCACCATTTATAGTGGCCGGTTGTCCGACTCCGGCCTCTTTCTTCCTGCCTCGGTAGCTCAGTGGATAGAGCGAGTGCCTCCTAAGCGCTAGGTCGCAGGTTCGATTCCTGCCCGGGGCACTCTCTTGTTAGTTGACGACGCAACCACCGCCTTGACAGAGTTGTCCCTGTCGCTGGGCAATCTGGTTCTCCTCGGCCATCCGTGCGGCTTGGGCCATCGTGTCCACAGTCAAACACTCCTTTTGGGTTAACCGCGAACCGGTTGGTGCGACTGTGCGGCAATAGAATTGCTCACCGTGCCGCGTCTCCACGTGGTAACCCATTTCCTTCGCTCGCCTGTCTGCTGCAGCAATCCGAGCATCGGATGGGAGCTCTGGCTTTTGAGCCGCAACCGCGGCACGCGGCGGCGGCTTCTGTGGCGATGCCGCACATGCACTCAAGATGATCGCGACCACTGCCACCGGCAAAATGCAAATTTGCATTGGGTAACTCCGGCTCATTTTGCCACGAAAGCCGGAATGATCCCGGGCACGACGTACTGCTGCAGGATGACGATCAACACCAGCATCAGAGTCAGGATAATGCTGTGAACGAAGGTGCGCGCCAACACGGCGCCTTCCTTGCCCTTAAGATTGGTCACTGAGACCCCGGTGGCGATGTTCTGCGGAGAAATCATCTTGCCAAGAACGCCGCCGGATGAATTGGTGGCCGCAAACAGCAGCGGATTTAGGTTCAACTGCCGCGCCGCGACCACCTGCAAATTTCCGAACAGTGCGTTGCCGGAGGTGTCGCTGCCAGACAGGAATACCGCGATCCAACCCAGGAAGGGCGAAAACAATACGAACCAGTGACCTGTGGAAGCAACAGCGAGGCCAATCGAATACGCCAGGCCCGAGTAATTCATGACATACGCCAGTGCGACGATGAACATGACGGTGATGACCGCCTGCCAGATCTGTCGAATGGTGCGCACGGCGCACTGAACGAATTCAGAGACAGATATTCTGACGAACAGCGCGACGATGATGGCGGAGACCAGAATGGCCGTGCCCGTGGCGAGCGGCTGGAATGACCACACTGCAGCGTATGGTTTATCTTTGTACAGCGTGATCGACACTGCCTTGTCCAAGTTCGGCCAGGGAATCGCATGCTGCCCCATCGCCGCAACCTTGAAATAAGTCCAGGCAATGACCACTGCCGTGACGACGAGCCAGGGCATCCAACCCTGCCAGGCCGGTACATTCTTAAAGGCCGGGTTGGTGGTTTCCGCAGACTTGTGGTCGATGACAAATTCCGGATCGGGCGCCGGGCGCCACACTTGTAGGAACAACAATGTCACGGCCAATGAGGTGAGCGCCGCAAAGACATCGGTGAGGGTGTAGTCCAGATAGTTCGATGCGCCGAATTGTGCGAGACCGAAACTCAGTCCGGCGACTGTGAGCACCGGCCACAACGAGCGGATCGAGCGCCAACCGCCGTACAGCGCCATGACATAAAACGGCAGAATGGCGGCCATGATGGGCAACTGACGGCCGATCATTTGCCCCAATTCATGCGCCGGAAGTCCCGTGACCGCGGCCAGCACGGTAACCGGCGTGCCGAGCGCGCCGAACGCCACCGGCGTAGTGTTGAAAATCAATACGAATACGATGGCCTCGAGCGCCGGAAACCCGCACATGATGAGCAACGAAGAAGTGATGGCGACCGGGGTGCCGAATCCGGCGATGCCTTCGAGCAAGGCACCGAAGCAAAATGCGATGACGATGAGGACAACGCGTCTGTCATTCGGCAGATGTTTGATGATCCACGCCCGGAACGCGTCGAAGCGCCCTGAAGAGACGGCGATGTTGTAAACGAAGAGCGCCGTGATCACGATCCACATCACCGGCCAGAGGGCGAACACGGCGCCATTGGACGCCGCCGCAAAGGCGATTGGCGCGGGCAGGCCCCACACCGCGATCGCGATGATGAGACCGACGATGAGGCCGGCCAATGCCGCCTGCCAGGCTGGACGCCTGACTACGCCGAGCAGTATCAAGACCGTTGCGATGGGTAGGATTGCTACCAAGAAGGATAAGGCGAGACTGTCACCGACCGGCGTCAACAATTGATGGAACATCGGGTTTCCTTACATTACGGTTTGTTACGGCCACCGCTTCACGTTGAATTAATCCTACTCTAATAACCGCAAATTCGTAACGGGGCAAGATACCTCGGAAATCAGCCCCGCAACAGTGCACGACCGCTGGGCAGACGCCCCGCTGGGTGCATAATGTTGGGGATGAATACTGCAGTGTCGGTCCCAGGGTTTGACGTCGCACGGGCGCAGCGCCAGCGCGAAACAATTGCCGCCCTGGCCGATGTATTGCCGCGCGCGGCGATCCTATATCGCCATGAAGACACAGCTCCTTTCGAGTGCGATGCCCTGACCGCGTATCGGACCTCGCCCATGGTGGTCGTGTTGCCGGACACCGAGGCGCAGGTCGCCGCGATATTGAAGGTCTGTCACAAGATGGAAGTGCCGGTAGTGGCTCGCGGTGCCGGCACCGGATTGTCCGGCGGGGCTACGCCGCACGTGACCGGTGTGGTTCTCTCGCTGGCCAAATTCAACAAGATGACGATAGACCCGGTGTCGTGTACCGCAACCGTACAATGCGGAGTGCGTAATTTGGCGATCAGCGAAGCGGCCGCGCCCTATGGGCTGTACTACGCGCCGGACCCCAGCAGCCAGATCGCCTGCACCATCGGCGGCAACGTGGCCGAAAATTCCGGCGGCGTGCACTGTCTCAAGTACGGACTCACGTTGCACAACGTATTGCGTGTCCGTGGATTCATGGTCGATGGGGAGGCGGTGGAATTTGGATCGCTGGCATTGGATTCTCCCGGTCTCGATTTGCTCTCGATCGTCATCGGCAGCGAAGGGATGCTGGCGGTGACGACCGAAGTCACGGTGAAATTGATCCCTAAGCCTTTATTGGCCCGCTGCATCATGGCGAGCTTCCGCGACATCGAGTCGGCGGGTGCCGCCGTAGCCAGCGTCATCGCACATGGGATTATTCCCGCGGGCCTCGAGATGATGGACAAGGCGATGACTGCCGCCGTGGATGCGTTCGTGCACGCGGATTACGACCTCGAGGCGGCTGCCATTCTGCTGTGCGAAAGCGATGGCACGCCGGAAGAAGTCGAGGAAGAAATCCAGCACATGGAGGCCGTGCTCAACGCTGCCGGGGCGTCGCGAATCGAGGTTAGCCGCGATGAGGCGCAGCGGCTCAAATTTTGGAGCGGCCGCAAGAACGCTTTTCCGGCCTCCGGCGGTATCAGCCCCGACTATATGTGCATGGACTCCACCATTCCCCGCAAGCGCCTGGCGGAGATGTTGCGGGCAATTCAGCAAATGGAAGTGAAGTACGAATTGCGTTGTGTGAACGTTTTTCACGCCGGCGATGGCAATCTGCATCCGCTGATATTGTTTGACGCCGAAGATGCCGCCGAGATGCACCGCTGCGAGCTATTCGGCGCCGATATTCTCGAGACCAGCGTCAGGCTCGGCGGCACCGTCACGGGCGAGCACGGCGTCGGTGTGGAGAAACTGAACTCCATGTGCGTGCAATTCTCGGCAGCCGAACGGGCCCAGTTTATGGGAGTCAAGCGTGCCTTTGATCCGCTGGAATTGCTCAATCCCGGAAAGGTGATTCCGACGCTGCATCGCTGCGCGGAATATGGAAAGATGCATGTTCACCGCGGCGCGCTGCCGTTTCCTGAGTTGCCAAGATTCTGATGAGTGCACAAGATCCCGCGCTTGCGCGTCTCATCGATCAAGTGTCCAGTGCGTGTGAGCAGCGTACGCCGCTCGATATTTGCGGCGGCGGCACCAAGCGGTTTTATGGCGAGTTGCCCGCCGGCGCACCGCTCGATGTGAAGCCGCTTTCGGGCGTTACGTGCTACGAGCCCACGGAGCTGGTGGTGACGGCGCGGGCGGGCACGCCCCTTCGGGATCTGGAAGCCGCGCTTCAGGAACACGGCCAGTGCCTGCCGTTCGAGCCGCCGCGTTTCGCGCCGGGAGGCACGGTCGGCGGAATGGTGGCGGCCGGATTGTCCGGTCCGGCCCGCCGCGCCTTAGGATCCGTGCGCGATCATGTGCTTGGGGTGACTCTGCTCAACGGACGCGCGGAACTTCTTACCTTTGGCGGACAGGTGACCAAGAATGTCGCCGGCTATGACGTGTCGCGATTGATGGTCGGATCCTTGGGTATCCTAGGTGTCATTTGCGATGTGTCGCTGAAGGTCTTGCCGATGAGCGTGGCCATGGCAACCTTGAGCTTTGAATGGGATGAGGCGCGGGCGCTCGAGACGTTGTGCCGTTGGGGCGCGCAACCCTTGCCGATCAATGCCACCGCATGGCATAGAGGTCTGCTTCGCATACGCCTGAGCGGCGCGCGCGCCGCGGTCGCGGCAGCCTGCCAGCGGCTGGGCGGAGAGCGGCTGGAAACATCCGCTGCCCATGCTTGGTGGCTGAGCGTGCGGGATCAGAGCGATGAATTTTTTTTCATTGGAGAAGAAATTCTGGCGCGCGGCGAGTCCCTGTGGCGGCTGTCCGTGCCTGCGGTGACGGCCGAGCTCAACCTTTCAGGAGAGCAATTCATCGAGTGGGGCGGCGCGCAGCGCTGGTGGAGGACAACGGCAGAGCCGGCCGCCGTGCGCGATGCCGCCGCGCGCGTGGGTGGGCATGCGACGCTGATGAAGGGCGCGGATCGATCCTCCGGTGTCTTCGCGCCCATAAGCCCTGTGCTGATGCGCGCCCATCAAGGGCTAAAACAGGCTTTCGATCCTGCACGTATATTCAACCCCGGGCGCCTGTACCAAGGTCTTTGATCGCCATGCAAACGCACTTAAGCGCGGAGTTCAGCGACAGCACCGAGGGCAAGGAGGCGGCCGCCATCCTTCGCAAATGCGTGCATTGCGGTTTCTGCAACGCGACCTGTCCTACGTATCAATTGCTCGGCGATGAACTCGATGGCCCCCGCGGCCGCATTTATCTGATCAAGCAAATGCTCGAAGGAGCTGAAGTCACGCGCAGCACGCAGCTACATTTGGATCGTTGCCTGACCTGCCTGAATTGCCAGACAACCTGTCCCAGCGGTGTTGAGTACGGCCACTTGGTCGACATTGGTCGAAGACTCGTCGAGGAGCGGGTGTCCCGGCCACCGGCCGAAAAGGCCGTTCGCTGGTCGCTGAGGGAAGGGCTGACTTCATCCTGGTTTGCTCCGGCGCTTAGAGTTGGGCAAGCATTACGGCCGCTATTGCCCCGAATTTTAAAAAACAAAGTGCCGCCGCGCGTGAGCGCGCCGATTGGAGGTACCGCCCGCGGCGCTCGGCTCCGCAAGGTTTTGATCCTGCAGGGTTGCGTGCAGCCCGCGATGTTGCCCAATATCGACAGGGCCACCGAGCGCGTGCTCGATGCCGTGGGGATCCAAGCGGTGTATTCCGCCGGCACCGGTTGTTGCGGCGCGCTGCGCACGCATTTGAGCGACAGCCAAGGCGGCCTTCAGGACATGCGGCGCAATATCGATGCATGGACTCCGCAGTTGGCTTCAGGAGAAATAGAAGCCATCATCTCTTCCGCCAGCGCGTGCGCGCTCGCAATCAAGGAGTACGGACACGCTTTGGCGCACGATGCGGGCTATGCGGACCGAGCGCGGCAAATCAGTGCGCTGGCGCGGGATTTGAGCGAACTCTTGCCGGCAATGGTGCCGGCGCTCAAGGAGCGGCTGTGCACGAAACCCGCGGTTCGTGCTGCTTTTCATGCACCCTGCACGCTGCAGCACGGACAGCGAGTGCGCGGCGTGGTCGAAACGCAATTGCGCGCATTGGGTTTCGACGTCTCGGCGGCCGGCGATGAAAGTCATCTGTGCTGCGGTTCAGCGGGTGCCTACTCCATCCTGCAGCCGCAGATTGCCACGCAGCTGAGGGATCGAAAATTGCTCAACCTTGCCAAATTGGAGCCGCAGTTCATTTTATCCGCCAACGTCGGCTGTATTCAGCACTTGCAATCCGGGACCTCCACGAAGGTGCTGCACTGGATTGAATTGCTCGATCAGGCGCTAAATTGATGGACACGGTTTCCAGAGAGCTGCTGGCGGCACAGATAAAAGCCGAAGCGCTGTTTGCGGAAGTCGTGGATCGCGGCCTGGTGAGCGCCGGCAAACTTGAAAGCGAGCTGACAGAAGAGATTCACGCACTCGCGCAGTCGCGTTTCGGCGTGCGCCGTCATTGGCACAAGCGGATCGCCCGCGCCGGGCCTAATACACTGCTGACCTACTACGATGAAAGTACAGACCGGCGCATCACCCACGACGATATTGTTTACCTGGATTTCGGTCCGGTGTTCGAAGCGTGGGAGGCGGATTTTGGCCGCACCTACGTGGTGGGATCCGATCCCGACAAACTCCGTCTGGTCGGGGATATTGGCCGCGCCTTCGCACGCGGCAAGAATCTATTTCAGCAGTCGCCGAGTCTTACGGCCGGGGAGCTGTATGACTACGTCGCAGGTCTCGCGGCGGACTACGGTTGGCAATGGGGTGCCAAGACCGCCGGACATTTGATCGGTCATTTCCCGCACGAGACAAAGCCGCAGGATCCGGATCATCTAAGAATCCGGCACGGAAACTCAATCTCGTTGCGCGAGCCGAACGAGAGAGGGCAACCGCGTCACTGGATTCTGGAAATCCATTTCGTCGACCGGATCCGTCAGATCGGCGGCTTCTTCGAAGAACTTCTCACGGTGGACGCGGACAGCTAGGAGGCTGTCCGCGCCACGCGGAATTCTCGGAAAGGGCTAGTGCGAAGCGGCGGGGTGATTCAGAGCCCAAATATACGCGGCTGCAGCCATCACCTGATCGCTGCTGAGTTGCGCGCCGCCCATGGCGGGCATGGGCGAGCGGAAGTTCTTCGGTTGCGCGACGCCGCCTGCAATGGTGGCCGCGATCCCCGCATAGCTGCCGTTGCCCCACAGCCATTTGTTTGTCGTCAGGTCAGGACCGAGCGGCGAACCCTTGGCGTCGCTCCCGTGGCAGCCGGTGCACGTGGCCCCGCCGACCTGACCGTGATAGACGCGATCGCCCAGCGCCACCTGGGCCGGCGTCGTGCCGGGAGGCGCGGTCAGCCCGGCCGTGGCCGATCCCGCGTCCGGATGCGTGCCCTCTGGAGGCCGCGCTTGAGCTCCCCCGATGGGGCCGGGCGAGTCGGTCGCGCTCGGACAAGGCACGGTCGCGCCGGGGCCATCCGCGCCGCCTCGATAAACGATGCGATAGATGCGTCCGGCGACATCGTCGGAGACATACAGTGCGCCGTCGGGTCCGACCGCCAATCCGCTGGGGCGATGCGCTGCTTTGCCGGGCGATTTGTCGGCACCGGCAAATCCATCCGCGAAAATCTCGCACTTGCCTGAGGCCTTGTCGCCGGACAACGCTTGGTACACGACGTTGTAGCCGCCTTGCGCATAGGGGGCGCGATTCCACGAACCATGAAAGGCGATAAACAAGCCTTGCTGGTAGTGCGCGGGGAATTGCTTCTGGTCGTAGAGCACCATGCCGTTGGGCGCCCAATGAGCAGGGAAGTAAGCCGTCGGCCCGGTCTTCAGCGCGCACACGCCAGCGGTTTTTCCGTCACCGCCATACTCAGGCGCAAGCACCAGCGCTTGTTGAAACGGATCGTGGTAGCACATCGGCCAACCGTAGTCGCCGCCCTGCTTGAGCAGCAGCACTTCTTCGGACGGCAGGGTCGCTTCCTGGTCCTCGTTCTTGATGACATCGGGCCAGTTCGTATGCAGCTGATCCCGGCCGTGCTGCGTGACGAAGATGCGATGTCCGATCGCATCGACTCCAAAGCCTTCAGCATTGCGAATGCCCGTGGCGTAACGTCCCGCGGGCGAGAAGGCTTGATTTACCTTCTTCGCGTCATAGCGCCATATCCCGCCGCGAGTCTCGAGTTCCGTGCACGGCTGGATACCCGGTGACTTGAGAGTGCGATTTTTTTCCTGGCAGGAATTGGTGGCAGTTGCGACATCGATGTACAGATCGCCATTGGCGTCGATTGCAAATGGATGCATCGGATGATCGCCGCCCAACGGCAAGCCGCTCACGACAACTTGCGACGCTTCACCCGGCAGGACCGTGCCTTTCTTTAGCTGATACTTGAGGATCTTGTCGTTGAGCTCGGCATACAGCCAGCCCTTATAAATGGCGATGCCGGTTCCGCCGGCACCGCCGCTCTGTACCGTTGCGCCGAATCGCTCATTCACGTTGGCTTTACCGCTTCCCGTGGTGTCCTGCAGCGCCACCAGGAAACCGCCGGCGTGAGGCGTGTCGTTGCCATAGTAGCGTCCCGACCAGGTATTCACATACACGACGCCGCCCTCGGCGACGACCAAGTGGCGGGCATGCCCGACGCCATCGGCGAAGAGGGATGCGCAAAATCCCGAGGGTAGGGTAAGGCCGCTGTCATCGGCACACTTGCCAGGCGCCGCGTCTGCGGCCACGCCTACCGCAGGTAGCGCGAGGGCGAGCGAACAAAATGCGGCCGCAGCCAGGACCGTACGGCGAATAAAACGATGCTGCGATCGATTGGTATGCATCTCACGGTCCCCAAAGATGAAGCGGTACGGCTTTGCGAAGTGTATATCGGGCGTCGCAGGGCTAGCAATCAAGGTAGAGTTCGCTCGCGAGGAGTTTCCATGTGCTTGATTCTGATTGCATGGCGAGGAGCGGCCAAATATCCCTGTGTCGTCGCGGCCAACCGCGATGAACTGCATTCGCGACCGACCGCCGCGGCACACTGGTGGCCGTCGCGGCCGCCCATCCTCGCGGGCAAAGATCTTTCGGCAGGCGGCACGTGGTTAGGGCTTACGCAAACCGGCCGGTTCGCTGCGCTCACCAACTATCGTGACCCCGAGCAGCGGCGTCCGGGGGCTCCCAGTCGCGGCACCTTGGTCGCCTCGATCTTGATGTCCAACGATTCGATCGAGCGAAGTCTCGAGCACTTACACACCGTGAGCGGATCCTACAACGGCTTCAGCCTGCTGTTTTCTGATGGCGAGCGCCTCGCCGTCTACGAAAGCGCGCGCGGCAGCGGGCGACTTTTGGGACCGGGAATTTACGGACTATCGAACCACTTGCTCGACACGCCTTGGCCCAAGGTGCAAACGGCCAAGTCGCGCCTGTCGGGGGCGCTTGCGGATTTGGAGACGACCGATGCCGTGCTTGCGCTGCTTCGAGATGAGGCTCCGGCGCCTGACGATCAGCTGCCCCGCACCGGCGTGAGTTTGGAGTGGGAGCGCCTGCTCTCGAGCGCGTTCATACGGGCGCCTGACTATGGCACTCGCTGTTCGACCGTGCTGCGCATTGATGAAGGCCGCCGCGCATGCTTTGATGAATGGACCTGGGATGCCGCGGGTGAGCCGACCGGCGCGGTGAGCCTTCAGTTCGAGTTGGAATGATTCTTATGTCCTGACGGCCCGGCCTCTGTGCCAAAATGGCGCATGACGTCCGCTCACACGCCAGCCGTCCCGCCCGTATCGCCGTTTCGCGATCGCGCGTTGGGAATCATTGCGAGCGCGACGTTGCTGGCGCTCTTGTATTTCGCGCGCGACGTGCTGGTGCCCATCACCCTGGCATTCATCCTCAGTCTATTGGTTGCGCCGCTGGTGCATGCATTGCGTCGCGTGGGGCTCGGGCAGACGCTCTCGGTGCTGGCAGCCGTGATCGTGCTCGCGCTGTCTTTCGGCGCAATCGGCGGCGTGATCGGCTCGCAGCTGGTGCACATGGCGGGGAGTCTGCCGCAGTACGAGCGAACGCTCGAGGGCAAGCTGGAGACCTTGGACAGGCTCACCGTGAGGCGCGTCAATTCGTTCACGGCTCAAGCCGGTCGGGCTCTCAATAGGAACCCCGAGCCGTCGCAGCCGGCGATGCTGCAACCCGATATCGACCGCAAGACGCCGATCCCGGTCGAGCTGCACGAGGCACCAGCCAATTCCTGGCAAGTTCTCCAAAGAGTACTGGGATCCATCTGGGTTCCGATCGAGACGGCCGGCATCGTGCTGGTGGTGTTGGTGTTCGTTCTGCTGGAACAAGAATCGCTGCGCGATCGTTTCATACGAATTGCCGGCGGGACGGATATTCGGCTGACCACCCTTGTGATCAATGACGCGGGAGAGCGGCTCTCGCGCTTCTTTGTCTCGCAGTTCGCGGTGAACTTTGGCGTCGGCGTCCTGATTTGGGTGGGCTTGAGCGTCATCGGCTTGCCGCACCCGGTGGTGTGGGCGGCATTGTCCACGCTGCTGCGCTTCGTTCCCTACATCGGGATCTGGATCGCCGCGCTATGCTCCGCCGTACTTGCGGCCGCCGTCGATGCCGGCTGGAGCACGGCGATCGCGACGTTTGGCTTGTTCGTCATCATCGAGTTGATAGCGGCGCAGCTGGTGGAACCGCAGCTATACGGGCACACGACCGGGCTGTCGCCGCTATCGGTGGTGATTGCAGCGATATTTTGGAGCTGGCTGTGGGGCCCGATCGGTTTGATCGTATCGACGCCCCTGACGCTGTGTCTGTTGGTCGCCGGGCGTCACATCAAGGCCTTGAGCCTGCTCGACATCCTACTGGGCGATACCCAGGCGCTGACTTTGCCGCAACGCTTTTATCAACGGGCGCTTTCGGCTGACGCGGATGAAATCATCGCGAGTGCGCGCGCGTTTCTCAAGCGGAACACGTTCGCCAACTATTGCGATCTGGTGTTGTTGCCGGCGCTGCATCTCGCGCGACTGGACTTGGAGTCCGGCACTATCAGCAAGGAGCAGCAAATGCGGGTTCGCGCCGCGATGGTGGCGGTGATTGCGGCCATCGGCGGGGATCAGCGCAGGCTGTCGCGGCGCCGCTTACGAACCTCCGTGCTCGACAAGTCCACCGCCGGCCGGTTGCTTCGCCAGCAGCGCGAACAAGTCAGCGGGCAATGGCAAGGACCGCTGGAAGTGCCGGCGGGATCCGTGGTTGTCTGCGTGAGCCTGGGCTCGATTTCGGATGATTTGGCCGCCGAGCTATTGGTGCGCATTTTGCGTGAACAGAAAATAGACGCGCGCCATATGTCGGTCGAGGACATGGACGCCGCGCCGCCGCCGAATGCGGCGGAGGCTGTGTCCATAGTTTATGTGGTCAGTGCCTTTCCAAGCGAAGAGCGCAGCCGCGGCGAGGCGGCTGCCGAAAAATTGCGCAATGAATTTCCGCATGCCTGCATCGTGGCCGTATTGCTTCCCGGCATGCTGTTGCAGGAGGACGAAGTGGGGGCGGGGCCAGCCCTGCGCGGCGCAGATAAGTCCGCCGGATCATTGGGCCACGCCATGCAGATCTGCCTCGATATGCAGCCAAAACCTGCCCAGGCATGACGGCCGCAATAAAAACCGTGCTGGTCACCGGCGCGGCACAAGGTCTCGGTTTGACCGCCGCCAGCCTGCTGTCGCAGCGCGAATACCGCGTGATTCTGGTCGACATTCAATCGGTCGAAGAGCAGGTCCTGCGATTGCGAAGCTTGGGCGGAGAGGCGCACGGTTTTTCCGGCGATGTATCCTCAGAGCCCTTTGTGCTGGAATTGGCGCAGATGATCGGCGATCAGTACGGCGCAATCGACGGGCTGGTGAACAATGCCGGCGTCAGCCTGATCGTGCCCGCTGAAGCTACGAGCGCCGTGCAATGGCAGCGCGTCATGGCGATCAATTTGTTTGCGCCATTTCTGTTATGCCGACACTTGGGTGCCCAGATGCTCCACCGCGGCAGCGGCAGCATTGTCAATGTCGCTTCCATCGCGGGCCTCGCGGGAGTCAGTCATCGCAGCGCCTACAATGCATCGAAGCACGGCCTCATGGGACTGACAAAAACCCTCGCCGCCGAGTGGGGCGGACGGGGCGTGCGCGCCAATGCCGTGTGTCCGGGTTGGATCAAGACTGAAATGGACATGGCCGATCAGGGCTCGGGCGCATACAGCGATACGGACATCATGGATCGCGTGCCGCTCGCCCGTTTCGCGCGCCCGCAGGACGTAGCCGAAGCAATTGCCTTTCTGCTCGACGCAAATCGCAGCGGATTTATCAATGGAATCAGCTTGCCAGTGGACGGAGGCTGGTTGGCCGATGCGAGTTGGAACAGCTTGCGATTGCAGACCCGCATCTAGCGAACGGAAAGAAGGCATGTGGCTGCAATCGACCTCTGCAAGTGAACGGCGCGCGCTGCTGGCCACCTACGCCGGCTACGGATTGGATGGCTTTGATTTCATGATCTACAGTTTCATCATTCCCACCTTGCTCACCCTTTGGAGCATGAGCAAAGCGGAAGCCGGCTACATCGCGAGCGGCGCACTGATCACTTCGGCGATCGGCGGTTGGGCTGCGGGCGTGCTCGCCGACCGTTTCGGGCGCGCGCGCATTTTGCAGCTCACCGTCCTGTGGTTCGCGATATTCACTTTTTTGAGCGGCTTTACCCATAACTTTAGCGAACTCTTTGTGACCCGCGCCATGCAGGGATTCGGTTTTGGCGGCGAGTGGTCCGTGGGCTCGGTGTTGGTCGCGGAGATCATCGATGCGCGCCATCGCGGCAAGGCAACCGGGCTGGTGCAAAGCAGTTGGTCGGTAGGGTGGGCGGCCGCCGCCTTGGCGTTCTGGGCGGTGAGCGCCGTCGTGCCGCCCGCAGTGGCGTGGAAGATTCTGTTTTGGCTCGGCATCCTGCCGGGACTGCTGGTCATTTATATCCGCCGCAAGGTGCCGGAGCCGGCGATATTCATGCAGATGCGCGCACAGCGCGCCGCTCTCGCCGGGAACATACCGGCGCGCCGCGGCGTCTTCCTGGATATTTTTCGCCCGCCGCTCCTGCGCACGACGATACTCGCCACGATGTTATCGACCGGAATGCTCGCCGCTTACTACTCCATCACGACGTGGTTGCCGACCTTCTTGGCGAACGAACGTCATCTCTCGGTGGGCGCCAGCACAGGCTACCTGCTGATGCTGATCAGCGGTTCGCTGGCGGGATATCTGGTGAGCGCGTGGCTGACGGATGCCATAGGCCGCCGGCGCGGCTTTATTCTCTTCGCCGCCTGCGCCATGGTGCTGATCTTGTTGTACACGCGCCTGCCGGTTGCAGGCGGCATGTTTCTGATCGGCTTTCCCTTGGGTTTCTTCATTCTCGGAATATTCTCCGGCATGGGGGCCTGTTTGGCGGAGCTATACCCCAGCGCCGTGCGCGGCTCGGGGCAGGGATTTACTTATAGCGTCGGACGCGGCATCGGCGGACTGTGTCCTTCTTTGATCGGCCTGCTGAGCACGCGCTTTCCGCTCGGCGATGCCATTGCCGGATTTACGGTTGCAGCGTATGCCCTGGTCATCGTGTCGGCTTTAGCGATTCCGGAGACTCGCGGCCGCGTGCTCATGACGGAAAGCGCTGCCGAATCATGAGTCGCTGGGAGTTCTGGATCGATCGGGGCGGTACGTTCACGGATGTCATCGGACGGGCGCCGGACAAGTCGCTGCATACTCTGAAGCTGCTATCGGAAAATGCCGCCCACTACGACGATGCCGCAGTCGAGGGCATGCGTCGATTGCTGAAGATTGCGCCCACCGCATTGATCACACCGCAGCAGGTGGCCTGCGTAAAAATGGGCACCACGGTTGCCACCAACGCGCTCCTGGAACGCAAGGGTGAAAGGACCTTGTTGGTGATCACGCGGGGCTTTCGCGACGCGCTCAGGATTGCCACGCAGGCGCGCCCGCGTTTGTTTGACCGCCACATCGTGCTTCCGGAAATGCTGTATGAGCGGGTCATCGAGGCGGTCGAGCGTGTCGGCGCCCATGGTGAAACGGTCTTAGGGCTGGACGCGGGGGCGCTCGAGGCGCAATTGCAAAACGCTTTCGCGGACGGCTTTCGTTCTTGCGCCATCGTCTTTCTGCACGGCTACCGCTACGTACACCACGAGCTTGCGGCAGCGAGCATTGCCGGCGACGTCGGATTCACGCAAATATCGGTTTCGCACCGTGTGAGTCCTTTGATGAAGCTCGTGCCGCGCGGCGATACGACGGTGGTCGACGCCTATCTTTCGCCGATATTGCGCCGCTATTGCGACAAGCTGGCGAATCTGATGCCAGGCGTGCCGCTCTTTTTCATGCAAAGCTCGGGCGGCCTGACGCAGTCCCAGCGGTTTCACGGCAAGGATGCCATTCTTTCGGGTCCAGCCGGCGGCATAGTCGGCATGGTTCGAACCGCACAAGCGCGCGGGCACAGCAAGCTGATCGGCTTCGACATGGGAGGAACCTCCACGGACGTGAGCCATTTTGCCGGCGAGTTCGAAAGGGCATTTGATACCGAAGTGGGCGGCGTGCGCGTCCGCGCGCCGATGATGAGCATTCACAGCATTGCCGCCGGAGGAGGGTCCATTATTTGGTTCGACGGCGCGCGATTGCGGGTGGGACCTGAGTCCGCCGGTGCCGATCCCGGTCCCGCCAGTTATCGACGCGAGGGGCCCCTTACCGTCACCGATGCCAACGTCTTGCTGGGGCGTATCCAAGCGCGTTTCTTTCCGCGAGTGTTTGGGCCTGAGGCCGACGAATCATTGGATGAAAAGATCGTCGCGCAACGATTTGGCGAGCTGGCGCAGCGCATCGCAGGCGCCAGCGGGCGGCCCGTGGCGCCGGAGGAAGTCGCCGGAGGCGCGCTGCGAATCGCCGTCGGCGCCATGGCCAACGCCGTGAAACGAATCTCCGTGATGCGCGGTCATGATGTCAGCGGCTACACCCTGCAATGTTTCGGCGGTGCCGGGGGGCAGCATGCGGCACTGGTCGCGGATTTATTGGGCATGTCGCGGATCTTCATCCATCCTTTCGCCGGCGTGCTTTCCGCCTATGGAATGGGGCTGGCCGACCAAATTGCCATGCGCGAAGCGGCGCTAGAGCGCGAATTGAATCCTGAGGGCTTGGACGCGGCAGCGGCGCTTGCCACGCGCCTGCTGGACGAGGCCGCCGCGGAACTCAAAGCCCAGGGGTTGGCCGGCGATGCGCTGAATCGCGTCGCGCGGGTCCATGTCCGCTACCAGGGAACCGATACGGCACTGCCTTGTGCACTCCCGGCAACCTCGGAGTCAGGCGGCGTGGCGCAGGTACGCGATGAATTCGAGCGCAGCTACCGGCGTCGGTTCGAATTCGTCATGCCCGGCCAAGCGCTGGTGATCGAAGCGGTGTCAGCGGAGTGCATCGCGCCGGGTGCGGATTATCCCGGCGTGGCCGCGGCCGGCGTGGGTACGGCCGGCGTGGGTACGGCCGGCGTGGGTACGGCTGGCGTGATGCATTCGGCCGCCGCGGAAAAATTAGACGAGGCCGCAGCGCCCTACGAGCCGGCCGTCAGCGCTGAAATCTCCATGTACTGCCTCGCCGACGCGTTACCCGCCGGCTGGCGCCAAGCGCGCCTCTATCAAGCGCGCGAATTGCGTCCGGGTGCGAGGATCGCAGGTCCTGCAATCCTCGCCGACAGCAATGCAACGACGGTGGTGGAACCCGGCTGGGAAGCAAATGCAGTTGGCGGCGGCTGTATCGAACTGCGCCGCGTGGAGCGCCGGCGCGCCGAGCACGCGCTGGGTACACACGCCGATCCCATCGTGCTGGAGTTGTTCAACAACATCTTCATGAACATTGCCGAGCAGATGGGTCTGCGGCTGCAGAACACGGCATATTCGGTCAATATCAAAGAGCGCCTGGATTTTAGCTGCGCGCTGTTCGATGCTGCCGGATCGCTGATCGCCAACGCGCCGCACATGCCGGTGCATTTGGGATCCATGAGCGAGTCGATTCGCACGGTCATCGAGCGCAATCCGCAGATGCGCAGCGGCGATGTCTATGTATTGAACGATCCTTATCACGGCGGCACACATCTGCCTGACATCACGGTCGTGACGCCGGTCTATCTGGATGCCCAAGATCCTAAGCCCGGCTTCTTCGTGGCGTCACGCGGTCATCATGCCGATATCGGCGGCGTCACGCCGGGCTCGATGCCGCCATTCTCCGCGCGCATTGACGAGGAGGGCGTGCTCATCGACAACTTCAAACTCGTCGAGGACGGATCCTTGCGCGAGGCCGCGATGCACGAGTTGCTCAGCAGTGGCGCTCATCCCTCACGCAACCCGGCACAAAATCTCGCCGACATGCGCGCGCAGATCGCCGCCAATGCCAAGGGGAGCTCTGAGCTCAAGGCGTTGGTCGCACAATACGGTGCCGGCACCGTGCGTGCCTACATGCAGCATGTGCAGGATAACGCGGAAGAATCCGTACGCCGTGTCATCACATCGCTCAAAGACGGCGAGTTCACCTTACCGCTCGACAATGGCGCACGCATTCAGGTAGCGGTGAGCGTCGACGCCGAAACCCGCAGCGCTTGCATCGATTTCAGCGGCACGAGCGCCCAGCTGCACGACAATTTCAACGCGCCGCGCGCCGTGACCACCGCGGCGGTTCTGTATGTATTTCGCACCCTGATCAATGACGACATTCCGCTGAACGCGGGCTGTCTGAAGCCGCTACGGATCGTTTTCCCAGACGCGTGCATGCTGAACCCTGAGTCTCCCGCGGCAGTGGTGGCGGGAAATGTGGAAACCTCCATGTGCGTGACCAACGCGCTGTATGGCGCGCTCGGGGTCATGGCCGCGGGCTGTTGCACCATGAGCAATTTCACCTTCGGCAACGGGCAGTATCAATACTACGAAACCATCGCCGGCGGTTCCGGCGCCGGACCGGAATTTAGCGGCACCAGCGTGGTCCAAACGCATATGACCAATTCCCGCCTGACCGATCCGGAGGTGTTGGAATTCAGATTCCCCGTGCGGTTGGATTCATATGAGATTCGCGCTGGTTCAGGCGGGCGCGGACATTGGCAGGGCGGCAACGGCGGGATTCGCCGGATTCGCTTCCTGGAGCCCATGACGGCTTCCATTTTGAGCAATGGCCGCAAGGTGGGAGCATTCGGCATGGCAGGCGGCGAGGCGGGTGCCGTGGGCGAGAACTTTATTGAACGCGCCGATGGCCGCCGCGAAGAACTGGCGCATATTGGGCAAGCCGAAGTGAACATCGATGATGTCATGGTGGTGTGCACGCCAGGCGGCGGCGGTTATGGCCAACGAGATCGATAAATGTATTCATGTATATGCTGTAACTATTTGATAATAATGGTGTTTAAGTCGTGAGGCGATGCGATACTTAAAGTGATTTCTAGATTACCCTGCGCAACCAGAAAGGCCGAAGATGTCCGAGATTGAAATTGTTGAGGTCGGTCCGCGAGACGGGCTGCAAAACGAATCGGTGCTGTTCAGCACTGCGCAAAAGCTGGAGCTGATCAGCCGCGCGATCGATGCCGGCGTGCGCCGAATCGAAGCGGCTAGTTTCGTCAATCCGAAGTTGGTGCCGCAGATGGCGGACGCCGAAGCCGTATCCGCGGGACTCATCCGCCGCCAGGACGTGATCTATATTGGATTGGTGCTGAACAAGCGCGGTGCGCTGCGCGCGATTGAGGCGGGACTGAACGAGCTTGGCGCCGTATGCGCGGCTTCCGATGGATTTGCGATGCGCAATCAGGGTCAAACTTCAGATGAATCATTGGCCATGTGCTGCGAGGTGGTGCGCTTGGGCCGTCAAGCAGGGCTGCGTGCGCAGATCACCATCTCGACCGCGTTCGGTTGTCCGTTCGACGGTGAAGTCGATCCCCAGCGCGTCATCGACATGGCCAAGGTTGCCGCCGCGGCAGGTCCGGTCGAGGTGGCCATTGCAGATACCATTGGCGTCGCGAGCCCGCGCGATGTTGCGAATCTGGTGACGGGTGTCCGCGCGGCAATTGCACCGCTGCCGGTTCGTGTGCATTTTCATAACACGCGAAACACCGGTTTAGCCAACGTCTGGGCGGCGGTGACGGCAGGCGCCAAAACCGTGGACGCTTCCTTAGGGGGCCTCGGCGGCTGTCCCTTCGCACCTCGCGCAACCGGCAACGTCCCCACCGAGGATGTGGTCTACATGCTGGAGCGGTCGGGCTATCGCACGGGGCTCAATCTCGATCGTGTGATTGAGGCGGCTGGATGGCTGGCGCAGAACATGGGACGCGAACTGCCCGGCATGGTGAGCAAAGCGGGAAATTTCCCCGGTGTGGTGCGGGCTGCCGCTAGTGATCAGCCAAACAGCGCTTGAATCGGTCATCGACGCGATGCGCATACCAATCGGTTGTTAAGCTGCGCTTGATCTTCGGGCCGGCAAGCTTGATGGTCGGCACCATGGCGCGCGGCTGCGTCGAGCCGGAGCGCTGCTCGGCCATGGTGAATACGCGCTGATACATCGGCGTCGATTCGAACCCTTTGGTTTTCCCGTCCAGCAACGCGCTATGAATTGCGCCGTTGCTCATCTTCAGGCGCGTGGCCAGTGTGCGCAGCGCCAGTTCAGTGGCGCCCGGGCTATTCACGTCGCTGTCGTGCGGCAACAGCGCGCCATCGGTGATCAGCGGAATTCCGGACGCAACGCTGAGGGCATTTTGAAACGCTGCGTTGCGGCTTGCGTACTGTCCAGCATTGAAATCCGCGAAGCGGTACAGGTATTGGTCATATGGCGCGCGATAGTCAAGAAGATGCGCGATACCGAAATACACGCTGCCGCGGCGCGTAAAGAGTTCATCCGCAATACTCGAGCGGACCGGATAAGGGTAGGGTGCAGCGGCGGAGAACTGCTCGGCAAAGGCGACATTGACCTGCATGGGACCGCGGGTGCGTATGGGATTGCGCTCCGCGAACAATGTTTGACCCAAGGGCACGGCCGCAATGAGGTCTTCGTATGCATCGCTCAAATCCTTTTCGGTTCGCGCAGCGTCGATGCGCTCGCCGTAGCTCCGGCCGTTGGAAGATTTGAGCTGCAGCACGCCGTTGACGAGCACGAGCGGTACATGGGCGCGGCTCGCGCGGCTGTCTATTTCCTTCCTGGCGATGGCGCCGAGGCCCGGTACGACTGGATCGACGCGAAACCCCGACTCCTGTGTGATCACGGCCACGACTGCGCAAATGTTTTCTTGGGTAGGCGCGACCGTCAGCACCGTGAATGCGCCATAGATGTCGCTGGTCCACCCCGCTCTGTCCACCACGTTGCGGGGCAGCGATTGTTCAATCTGTGCTTTGGCGTCTGCCGTCTTCAAAATGGGCTTGGGTTCAGGCTTCTCGCCGGCGCAACCAGCGAGCAGCAGGATCGCCGGCACCCAATTGAGGAATTTGTTTTGGTGCATGGCGAACGTCAAGGTATATCGGGCCAGCCGGTGCTGCCTGAGCAGCTAGCGAGGCTGCATCCTGACCGCGCCGTCGAGGCGGATGGTTTCTCCGTTCAGCATGACGTTCTCGATTATCTGTACGACCAATGCCGCAAATTCATCCGGCTGACCGAGACGCGGCGGAAACGGTGTCTGCTTGCCGAGGGAATCCTGGGCCTCCTGCGGCAAGCCTTTCATCATCGGTGTCGCGAACAGGCCGGGCGCCACCGTCATGACGCGAATGCCGCTCGAGGCCAACTCCCGAGCCATCGGCAGCGTCATGCCGACGATGCCGCCCTTGGAAGCGGAATAAGCGATTTGGCCGATTTGTCCGTCGAATGCGGCCACCGATGCCGTCATCACGATGACGCCGCGCTCGCCCTCCGCGTTGGGCGTATTGGATTGCATGGCGACCGCCGCCGCTTTGGCAACCAAGACAGTGCCGAGCAAATTGATTTCGATCATGCGGCGAAAGGAGCTTCCCGCCATCGGGCCCTGCCGGCCGACAAGGCGGCCCGGAGTCGCGATGCCCGCGCAATTGATTGCCGCGTTGACGCTGCCCATCTTTGCTGCCGCTTGTTTCACAGCGTCATCGACCGCCGCTTCATCGCTCACGTCGACTGAGAAAAACGCCGCGCGATCGCCCAGCGCTGCCGCGGCGGCGCTGCCTTGCGGAACGCTTAGATCAAAAATCGCTGCCTTGCCGCCGGCGTGCACGATTCGAGTCACTACGCTGAGTCCCAGCCCCGAGGCGCCGCCTGTGACAATGGCATTCACATCCTTCAATTGCATGCAAAAACTCCTAATGTTAGCCGGCGGATTCGTCGCACCCGCCTTCAAGGATGATAGAACATTGCCTGGAGCGATGGGACGGTGAGAGCATACTGCTCTGCCGAATGCACGTCTTGGAGGGTGCGATGAATTTGAGCGTTGCCACCGATGTTGCGCCTCTGGTTTTGGAACGACGCCAAGACAGCGTCGCGTTCCTGACGCTGAATCGTCCGGCGCAGTACAACGCGCTATCCGAGCAAATGCTGGCGGCGCTGGAGGGCACGCTGAATGCTCTCAGCACCGATGCCTCCGTGCGCGTGGTGGTGTTGGGCGCCGCCGGGAAGGCCTTTTGCGCCGGCCACGATCTTAAGCAGATGAAGGCCAATCCGGACTTGGAGTACTACCAACGGCTGTTCGGCGATTGCAGCCGCCTGATGATGCGGATCCAGTCCCTGCCGCAACCGGTCATTGCGCGGGTGCACGGGACCGCGACTGCGGCAGGCTGCCAGCTGGTGGCTACGTGCGACCTGGCGGTCGCCTCGGATGAGGCGCGTTTCGCGGTTTCGGGCATCAACGTGGGCCTGTTCTGTGCCACGCCCTCAGTTGCGCTCTCCCGCAATGTGGGGCGCAAGGCGGCGTTCGAAATGCTGGTGACCGGCGAATTTATCGATGCGCCGGCCGCCCTTGAACGCGGCCTGATCAATCGATGCGTGCCGCCCGAACGTCTCGATCAGGAGGTCAATCGGTTGGCCGATGCGATTGCCGCCAAGCCACCGTCCGTCGTCGCGGCCGGCAAGGCCTTGTTCTATCGACAGCTGCAGGCGGACCTCAGCGCCGCCTACCGGCTTGCGGGGGAGGCCATGGCGTGCAATATGATCGATGAGATCGCGCAGGAAGGGGTGGCGGCGTTCATCGAGAAGCGTTCCCCGAATTGGGGCGCTGATAAAGCCCTTTGATGATGCAAATTCGCTCACCCGCAGCGAGGGATTTGGGCATGTTTTTAAAGGCTCAAGTTCTCTAAAATGGAGTGATCCTATGAGCGCCGTATCCATCGCCGCCAAGCCCGTCCCTTATCAACCGACCAACAAGGTTCGATTCGTGACGGCAACCTCGCTGTTCGACGGCCATGATGCCTCGGTCAACATCATGCGCCGCGTGATGCAGGCCTCCGGCGCTGAGGTCATTCACCTGGGCCACAACCGATCCGTGCAGGAAATCGTCAACGCAGCCCTGCAGGAGGACGTGCAGGCCGTGGCGATCACCTCCTACCAGGGCGGACACGTCGAGTTCTTCAAATACATGATGGATTTGCTGCGTGAGAAGGGCGGCGAGAACATTAAGGTGTTCGGCGGCGGCGGCGGCGTCATCGTGCCGGCCGAGATCCGCGAACTGATGGCCTACGGCGTCACGCGCCTGTATTCCCCCGAAGACGGCGCCAAGCTGGGCCTGCAGGGCATGATCGACGACGTCATACGCACCAGCGACTATGACCTGAGCGCCTTGGCGCCCGCGGCAGAGGACGCGCTGGAGGCTCTGCGCTCCGCCAACCGCCGGCAGCTGGCGCACGTTATCACCGCGGTCGAAAATCGCACCTATCCCATGCGGGTCCGCCAGGGCCTGCTGCAGGCGGCGGCCGGCATCAAGACTCCGGTGCTCGGCATCACCGGCACCGGCGGCGCCGGCAAGTCCTCGCTGACCGATGAACTGATTTTGCGTTTGCGTCTTGATCAGAACGATCGGCTGCGCGTTGCCATCATCTCGATTGATCCCTCGCGCAAGCGCACCGGCGGGGCGCTGCTGGGCGATCGTATTCGCATGAATGCCATCGATACCGATCAAATCTTCATGCGCTCCCTCGCGACGCGCGATACGGGCACAGAACTCTCCGCGGCGTTGCCGGAAGTACTGGCCGTATGCAAGGTCAGCGGCTTCGATCTGATCGTGGTGGAAACCTCAGGCATCGGCCAGGGCGAGTCGGCCATCGTTCCGCTGGTCGATACGTCGGTCTATGTCATGACCCCGGAATTCGGTGCGGCTTCGCAGTTGGAGAAAATCGACATGCTCGATTTCGCTGACTTTGTCGCCATCAACAAGTTCGATCGAAAGGGTTCCGAAGACGCGCTGCGTGATGTGCGCAAGCAATATCAGCGCAACCGCCAATTGTTCACGCAACCCACCGAGTCGATGCCGATCTACGGCACCATGGCCTCGAGATTCAATGACGACGGCGTGACCGCGCTCTATCAAGCCATCGTTCCGCGCCTGCAGGAGAAGGGTCTGAAGTTGAGCGCCGGCAACCTTCCGCCGGTCGCTGTGAAGGCCTCCTCTCGCGGGCGCGCCATAGTGCCGCCGGAGAGGGTGCGCTACTTGGCGGAAATCTCCGCCAGTTTGCGCGATTTCCACCAATCTCTCACACGGCAGTCGCGAATCGCGCGCGAACGCCAGTCGCTCAAAGTTTCGAAGTCTTTGTTTGCCGCGTCCGGCCGCGCACCGACCGGGTTCGACGAATTGATTGCGGCGAAAGACGCCGAGCTCACTCCTGTCTCCGCCAAGATGTTGGAGCAATGGCCGAAAACGCAGGAGCTGTACGCGCAGCCCGAATACGTGGTGAAAATTCGCGACAAGGAGATTCGCACCAAACTCACCTCCGAATCGCTCTCCGGCACCAAGATTCGCAAGGTATCCCTGCCGCGCTATGAAGATGACGGCGAGATTTTGCGCTTTCTTCTGAAGGAAAACGTTCCGGGCTCCTTCCCGTACACGGCCGGCGTGTTCGCCTTCAAGCGCGAGGGTGAGGACCCCACCCGCATGTTCGCCGGCGAGGGCGATGCTTTCCGCACCAATCAGCGCTTCAAACGCGTCTCCGAAGGCATGCCGGCTCATCGGCTGTCCACGGCCTTTGATTCGGTCACGCTGTATGGCTGGGATCCGGATCCGCGGCCCGATATCTACGGCAAGGTCGGCAATTCCGGCGTGTCGATCGCGACGCTCGACGACATGAAGGTACTGTATTCGGGGTTTGACCTGTGCTCACCGTCGACCTCCGTGTCGATGACCATCAACGGGCCGGCGCCGATGATATTGGCCATGTTCATGAACACCGCCATCGATCAGCAGTTGGAGAAGTTCCAGCGCGAGAATGGGCGCGACCCGACCGCGGATGAACAACAGAAGATCAAGGCGTGGACCTTGTCGACGGTGCGCGGCACGGTGCAGGCCGACATCCTGAAGGAAGACCAGGGACAGAACACCTGCATTTTCTCGACCGAATTTGCGCTCAAAATGATGGGCGACATGCAGGAATATTTCGTGCACCACCACGTGCAGAACTTCTATTCGGTGTCAATTTCCGGATATCATATCGCCGAAGCCGGCGCGAATCCGATTTCGCAGCTGGCGTTCACTCTGGCGAACGGGTTCACCTTCGTCGAATCCTACCTGGCTCGAGGCATGCACATCGATGACTTCGCCCCGAACTTGTCGTTTTTCTTCTCCAATGGCATGGATCCGGAATACTCGGTGATTGGCCGCGTCGCTCGCCGCATCTGGGCGGTGGCGATGAAGAACAAATATGGTGCGAACGAGCGCAGTCAGAAGCTCAAGTATCACGTACAGACTTCCGGGCGTTCATTGCATGCGCAGGAAATGGCGTTCAATGACATCCGGACCACGCTGCAGGCGCTGTGCGCGATCTACGATAACTGCAACAGCCTGCACACCAATGCCTATGACGAGGCGGTCACCACGCCGACCGAGGAGAGCGTGCGCCGCGCCATGGCCATTCAGCTGATCATCAACCGCGAATGGGGACTGGCCAAGAACGAGAACCCGAACCAGGGCAGCTTCATCATCGATGAACTGACCGACCTGGTGGAAGAAGCCGTGCTGAAGGAATTCGACGCCATTTCCGAGCGCGGCGGCGTGCTCGGCGCCATGGAAACGGGCTATCAGCGCGGAAAAATTCAGGAAGAGTCGCTGTTCTACGAGCGTCAGAAGCACGATGGTTCCTACCCCATCATCGGCGTCAATACCTTCCGCGCGCCGCACAGTGAGGTTGCGCCCGCGGCGATCGAGCTGGCGCGTTCGACCGATGCGGAGAAGCAATCGCAGCTTGCGCGCCTCAAGGATTTTCACGAGCGCAATGCCGCTGCAGGGGAGCAGGCGCTCGAGCGCCTGCGGCGCACGGTGATTGAAAACGGCAATACCTTCGACGTGCTGATGGATGCGGTGCGGCATTGCTCCTTGGGCCAGATCACTCACACTTTGTTCGACGTCGGCGGCCGCTACCGCCGCAACATGTAGGATCGACATGCCCGAATACCAGGCGCCGATGGCCGACATGAAGTTCGTGCTGCGTGAGTTGGTGGACATGGAGCTGCTGGCGCAATTGCCGGGCTTCGCGGAGATGACGCCCGATGTGGCCGAATCGGTGCTGGATGAGGCGGCTAAATTCGCCGGCGCGGTGCTCTCGCCGCTGAACCGCAGCGGCGATTTGGAAGGGGTGCGCTGGCAGGATGGCCAGGTGCTCACCGCCGGCGGTTGGAAACAAGCCTATGAGCGCTTCGCCGCGGATGGCTGGAACGCGCTGTCATGTCCCGCGGATTTCGGCGGACAGAATTTGCCCCGCGCGCTCTCCGCACTGATCGAGGAGATGTGGAACGGCGCCAACGTGGCGTTCGCGCTCTGCCCGATGCTGACACGCGGGGCAATTGATGCGCTCGAGCTGCGTGGCACCGCCTCGCAGCGCGATGTGTATCTGCCGAAAATGGTGAGCGGCGAGTGGACGGGCACGATGAACCTGACGGAACCGCAGGCAGGTTCCGACCTATCGGCCGTGCGTACGCGCGCCGTACCCACTGGCGACGGTCGCTACCTCCTCACCGGTCAGAAGATCTTCATCACCTACGGCGAGCACGATCTCACCGGCAACATCATTCATATGGTGTTGGCGCGCGTGGCGGGAGCGCCGGACGGCGTCAAAGGCACGTCCCTGTTCCTGGTACCGAAGTTTCTGGTCAATGCCGACGGCTCGCTGGGAGCACGTAACGACGTGCACTGTCTGTCGGTCGAGCACAAACTCGGCATTCACGCCAGTCCGACCTGCGTGCTGGCGTTCGGGCAGAGCGGCGGCGCGGTCGCGGAGCTCATCGGCGAGGAAAATCGCGGACTGGAATACATGTTCATCATGATGAACGCCGCGCGCTACTCCGTGGGTATCGAAGGGGTAGGGTTGTCGGAGCGCGCCTACCAAACCGCGCTCGCCTATGCCCGCGAGCGAATCCAAGGCACCGAGGCTGGAATACGCGGCGGACCGCGCGTGCCGATCCTGCGCCATCCCGACGTGCGGCGCATGCTGCTGATGATGAAATCCCAGACCGAAGCGATGCGCGCGCTCGCCGGCGTGGTCGCAGTATCGTTGGATGCCGCGCGACTGCATCCCGATGCAGGCGAGCGCGAGCGCCACCAGGCCCGCGCCGATCTCATGATTCCCGTCATCAAGGGTTGGTGCACGGAAAACTCAGTCGATATCGCCTCGTTAGGAATTCAGGTGCATGGCGGCGTCGGATTTGTGGAGGAGACGGGTGCCGCGCAATATTTGCGCGATGCGCGCATTACGCCGATTTACGAGGGCACGACGGCCATTCAAGCCAACGATTTGATCGGCCGCAAGCTCGCCCGCGACGGCGGTGAGGCCGCGCAAAAAGTGGTGGCAGAGATGCGCACACTGGCACGCGAGTTAGGTGCAGATTCCAAATTGTCCGGACTCGCGCCGGCCTTGTCCGGCGCGGTGGACGCCTTGGAACAAGCGATTGGCTATGTGGTGAGGAATTACGCCACCGACATCCGCGCGGTCTCCGTGGGCGCGGTGCCGATGCTGAAATTATTTGGGATCGTGGCCGGCGGCTGGCAGCTGCTGCGTTCAGCGTTGATCGCGCAACGGCGCTTGGCCGACCCGAGCTGCGGCGATGCCGCCTTCTATGAGGCCAAGATTTTGAGTGCGCGCTTCTATGCGGACTACGTGTTATCCCAATCTTCGGGATTGGCGCACGGCATCATGCACGGCGCGGCCGGTGCGCTCGCCGAGGGTGCGCTCTGAGCCCAATGGACGGTCGTTATCCGCGGCGCATCATCTGTTTGACCGAGGAGCCCACCGAGGTTCTGTACGCGCTTGGGCTGGAAGAGCGGATCGTCGGCATCTCGGGATTCACCGTGCGTCCAGCGCGGGCGCGTCGCGAGAAACCGCGCGTCTCTGCGTTCACCAGCGCTAAGCTCGACCGCATTCTGGCCCTGCAGCCGGATTTCGTCATCGGCTTCTCCGATATCCAAGCCGACATCGCGCAGTCGCTGATCAAGAGCGGCATCGAGGTTTGGATCAGCAATCATCGGTCGGTCGACGGGATACTCGGTTATGTGCGGCGCCTTGGAGCGTTGGTAGGGGCCGCCGAGCGCGCGGAGGTTTACGCCCTTGAGCTTGAGGCCCACGTCGCGCACGTGCGGCAGGCGGCGGCATTGCTGCCGCGCCGGCCACGCGTCTATTTCGAGGAATGGGACGAGCCGCTTATTACCGGGATTCGTTGGGTGAGCGAATTGATCGGTGTCGCCGGCGGCGATGATGTCTTTCCGGAGCGCGCCTTGTGCGCGCTCGGCAAGGACCGCATCCTGGGTGATGCCGGCGAGGTCATCCGGCGCGCACCGGACGTCATCTTCGGTTCCTGGTGCGGCAAACGCTTCCGGCCGAATCTCGTGGCGGCCCGAGCCGGTTGGGATGCGGTGCCGGCGGTGCGTGACGGGGAGCTGCACGAGATCAAGTCTCCCATCATTCTGCAGCCCGGTCCTGCGGCATTGACGGATGGTCTCGATGCCATTCATAAAGTCTTGAGTCAATGGTCGGCGCAGCATTGAAAAGCGCCGACACATCATTGAAATCCGCCGATGCAGCGCTGAAGCCGGCCGCGGTGGCTTCACCCTGCGTGAACATTTGCCGGCTCGACGCCCAGGGGCTGTGCATCGGATGTCGCCGCACCTTAAGCGAAATCGCCGAGTGGTCGCAGGCGAGCGATGCGCGGCGCCTCGAGATCTTGGTCGCCCTGAAGACGCGGGCATTGCGTCCCTAGGGCAAATCGGCGGCGTGTGATTCCAACGCCGCGAGAGGGTGCGCTGCGCCGCGCCAGCGCTCGCTGAACCAGGCCTCGATCATCGAGTCCGTGACGTCTTCGATTCGGCTCGGACGCCAGCGTGGCTTGTTGTCCTTGTCGATGAGCACCGCGCGTACTCCTTCGAGAAAGTCACCTTGCTCGAAGCTATGCGCCGCCATGCCGAGTTCCATGCGAAAGCAGTCGGCCAGACTCATGCTCGCGCCGCGCTGCAATTGCCGCAAGGTCACGCTCAACAGGGTGGGCGAACGGGTGCGCATGAGTTTCGCCGTTTCTTCTGCCCACGCTGCATGGGCGCCGCGGGTTTCCGTTTCAAGCGAGCTCAGAATGGCAGCGACCGAGCCTTTCGAAAAATGCGCATCTATGCACTCGCGCAACGCAGGCAGGGTGGGGGCAGACTCAGGCTGCGCAGCGCGCTCCTGCAAGAAGCGCCGCAGGTCCGCAAAGTGGTCATTGCCCCATTGCAGTGTCGACAGATTGTGGGCTATAGAAGGGACGGCGGCCGGGGGCAGGTAGAAATCCGCGAGTTGACTGTAGAGTGCGTCGGCGGCGCCGATTTTAATGCCGGTCAAGGCGAGGTAGCGGCCCAGCATGCCCGCAAGGCGGGACAGAAAGTAGCTGCCGCCCACGTCGGGAAAAAATCCGATTGCAACCTCCGGCATGGCCATCCGGGTGCGTTCGCCGACGATCCGTAAACGCGAACCCTGGGAGATGCCCATTCCGCCGCCCAAGGTAATGCCGTCGAGCAACGCGGCGTAAGGCTTGGGATAGGAATACAACAGGTAGTCGAGCGGATATTCAGCCGCAAAGAACTCGTTGTGCAGCGAGCCTAAGTTTTTGAAACTCCCGTAGAGCGCGCGAATATCCCCGCCGGCGCAGAATGCTTTTTCGCCGGCCCCTCTGATCAGGACGGCGAAGACCTCAGGATCGGCCGAAAATTCGCTGAACAGGGTGCGCAGCCGCAGGATCATCCCGAGCGAAAGCGCGTTCAGCGCCTCGGGACGATTCAGCGTGACGAACGCCACATGGTTGCGGATTTCGCTTAAGACCTCCAATCGCGCTCACTTGAGACTGATGGTGGTGTTGACGCCGGTGGAGGGGCCACTGTCGTCGAACCACCTCGAGGTGACCGTCTTGGTCTGCGTGTAGAACTGCACCACCTGTTTGCCATAGGGGCCCAAATCACCGAGTTTGGAGCCGCGCGATCCGGTGAAACTGAAAAAGGGTACTGGCACCGGGATCGGCACGTTGATTCCCACTTGGCCCACATCGATTTCGTTTTGAAACTTACGGGCTACGGCGCCGCTTTGCGTGAAAATTCCCGTGCCGTTGCCGAAAGGATTGTTGTTGATCAGCGTGATTGCCTCGTCCAAGGTGTTCACGCTGACGATCACCATCACGGGCCCGAAGATCTCGGTGGTATAGATCTTCATTGCAGGCGTCACCGCGGAGAAAATCGTCGGTCCGATGAAGTTGCCCTGTTCGTAGCCGGGTACCTTGATGCCGCGGCCGTCCAACTCGAGCTTGGCGCCTTCCTTGATGCCATCTTCCACCAGTCCAAGGATGCGATGCTTCGCGTTCTTCGAGACCACGGGACCCAAATCGGTGTTTTTTTCCACACCGGCATTGACCTTCAAGCCCTTGGCCTTGGCGACGATGTCGGGTATCCACTTCTGCGCGTCGCCGACCAAAACGGTCACGGAGGTGGCCATGCAGCGCTGCCCCGCGGCGCCGAAAGTCGCGCCGACGAGGGAGTTGAGCGATTGTTCCTTGTTCGCGTCGGGCATCACGACCGCGTGGTTCTTCGCGCCCATCATGCATTGCACGCGCTTGCCGTGCTCGGATGCCAGGCTGTAGACATGCGTGCCGACAGCAGTCGAGCCGACAAACGAGACGGCGACGATGTCAGGATGCGTACAAATCGCATCGACCACGCGCTTGCCGCCGTGGACGATGTTCAAAACTCCCGGGGGGACGCCTGCTTCGAGCGCGAGTTCCGCCAACAACATGGGCGTCAGCGGATCCTGCTCGGAGGGTTTGAGCACAAAAGTGTTGCCGCACACGATTGCCATTGGAAACATCCACAGCGGGATCATGGCGGGGAAATTAAACGGTGTAATCCCCGCGCATACGCCAATGGGCTGGCGCAGCGTATAGGTGTCGACACCCCCTGCGACGTTCTCGGCAAATTCCCCCAACTGCAGAGTGCCGATCGAACAGGCGTGCTCGACAACCTCGAGCCCGCGAAACACATCGCCTTCCGCATCCGCCAGGGTTTTGCCCTGTTCCGCGCTCAAAGTCTGCGCGATGCGGCCCATGTGCTCGCGGACCAGCGCCTGCAGCTTGAGCATGATTCTCGCGCGGGCGGCCAGCGGCGTGTTCTTCCAGGTCTTGAAGGCTTTTTTCGCCGACGCGACCGCGGAGTTCAGCTCTTCATCGGTGGCGAAAGGCACCTGGGCCAGTACCTCCTGCGTCGCCGGATTGATCACGTCGTGCCATTCGCTGGCCCGCGATTCGATGAACTTGCCGTCGAGCAGCATTTTGACAGTAGGCACAGGCACAGCCTGTACCGCGGGTTTGCTTGTCATGATTTGCCTCCACCCCTAGTTTAGCTGATACGTGATCCCCCGGCTGACCGTATCGCGTAAACTATTGCTGTGCAAAATTCGACTGCGGAACCGGGAACCATCGCCATTTGCTTCGTCGCCTCAGCATTGCAAAGTGTTCGCGGGGCGGACCTCAACGCGGACGAACTACTGGCAAACGTTGGTCTCTCGTCCAGTCTTTTGCAGGTACCGCAGGCACGAGTTTCGGCCAAGCATTACGGTGCGCTTTGGCGCGCCATCGCGGCCGCCCTCGACGATGAATTTTTCGGCCAGGATTCCCGCCGCATGAAGGTGGGAACTTTTGCCATGCTCTGCCACTCGCTCTTGAACTGCAAGACTTTGGGCCAGGCATTGGATCGCAGCCTGCGTTTCTATGCGCTCATTTTGGACGATATCGCAGGTACCGCCCAGCGGGACGCGAAGGAGGCGAGGATCGTTCTGCATGAAGCGCAGGGCGTGTCGCAACGCGTGTTTGCCCACGAGCTTTTATTGATGCTGCTTTATGGAGTCTCATGTTGGTTGGTGGGCCGGCGCATTCCCATCCTGCGCACCGAGTTCAGCTATGCGGAACCCGCGCACAGCGCCGAGTACCGGCTGATGTACTGCGCGGATTTGCGTTTCAAGCGCCCGCACACACTCTTGGCCTTCGAGGCAAGTTACCTGGATCTTCCGGTGGTGCAGAACGAGCGCTCCGCCAAGGAATTTCTGCGAAGCGCACCGGAAGGCATCTTGTTGAAATACAAAAATGGCAGTAGCCTCACCGCCCGGGTTCGGCGGCGGTTGCGGCAATTCCTGCCCGGTTCGGTTCCGGATTTCGAGCACCTGGCGGATGAAATGAACATGACGCCCGCGACCATGCGCCGCCGCCTGCACGAAGAAGGTGAGTCCTATCAATCGATCAAGGATCAGTTGCGCCGCGATCTGGCGATCAGTTATCTGAGCCACTCCAAGCGCAGCGTCATGGACATTGCTTTGGAGTTGGGCTTCTCTGAGCGTAGTGCATTTCATCGTGCGTTTCGCAAATGGACCGGCGCCTCACCGGGGGAATTTCGCCGCACGTCACAGGCCTAGGAGCCTGTCTGAGCATTCCGCGTGAGCCGCGTTGGCTCTGCAAGGGAGCGGATGCAAGGCGCGCGGCGCCGGCCGTGGTGGATTCCACGGCCAAGCCGCGCAACGCCGCAGACGCCCCTTGCAGAGCCAACCCTTCGGGAGCGGACGGATTTGCCTTCAGTCGTCGTTGTCGCCTCCTCATTGGGTCTAACCCAACTTCGTCGGCTCCGCCTCGACTGAAGGCAAATCCGTCTCGCTCGCGGCCACGCGGAATGCTCAGACAGGCTCCTGGGAATCGAGGATAATTACGCTATGGATTTATCGGGCAAGGTATTGGTGGTAACCGGGGCCGACGGCGCCTTGGGCCAAGCGGTAGCGGCGACTTTAAGCGGGTACGGTGCGAAGCTGGCGCTCATTACACACGGGGGCGCGGCCGGGATGCTGCCGGCCGGCGCACACCACTATGGGGGGATCGACCTGACGCTCGAGCCGGCGGCGCGTTCGGCGATGGAGCAGGTCACCAAAGATGCCGGCCGCATCGACGGCTTGATCAATGTCGCCGGGGGATTTCGCTGGGAAAAACTTGGCGAAGGCACAATCGATAGTTGGGACACGATGTACAAGCTTAATTTGAGAACCGCGGTGGTTTCCTGCCAGGCCGCGCTGCCTTACTTGCTCAAGTCTATAAGCGGGCGCATCGTCAATGTCGGCGCGATGGCTGCGCAGAAAGCAGCCGCCGGCATGGGCCCTTACGCCGCCTCCAAGGCCGGCGTAGCACGATTGACCGAAGCGCTGGCCGATGAGCTGAAAGACCGCGGTATCACCGTCAATGCCATCTTGCCGAGCACGCTCGATACGCCGAAGAATCGCGCGGACATGCCGACGGCGGATTTCGCGCGTTGGGTTACGTTGAGCGAAGCCGCGGAGGTCATCGCATTCTTGGTCTCCGACAAGGCGAGCGCGGTGACCGGCGCACTCATCCCGGTCGTGGGGCGCGTATGACAGCCACACCGAGTTCCGCCGGCGCGCGCCTGCGGGCCGCGGTCGCCGCCGAGAAGCCTCTGCAGGTGGTCGGCGCCATCAACGCATACACCGCGCGTATGGCTGCGGCCTGCGGATTCAAGGCGCTTTATCTCGCGGGCAGCGGTGTTGCGGCCAATTCTTTGGGCGTCCCGGATCTAGGGATCAGCACCATGGATGATGTGCTCATCGACATTCGCCGGATTACGGATGCCTGCCCGCTGCCGCTGCTGGTGGACGCGGACACCGGGTGGGGCGGGGCATTCAACATTGCCCGCACAGTCAGATCCTTTACCAAGTTCGGCGCGGGCGGCATGCACATCGAGGACCAGGTCCAGTCGAAGCGTTGCGGCCATCGTCCCGGCAAGGAAATCGTACCCAAGCAGGAAATGGTGGATCGCATCAAAGCAGCGGTCGATGCGCGCACCGATGAGCAATTCGTCATCATGGCGCGCACCGATGCGCTTGCCGTGGAAGGAATGGAGAAGGCGTTGGATCGAGCGGTCGCCTGCGTCGAGGCTGGTGCCGATATGGTTTTCCCCGAGGCCATCACAGAACTCGAGATGTACCGGCGCTTCAAAGACGCGGTCAAGGTGCCGATCCTTGCCAATATTACAGAGTTCGGCCAGACGCCGTTGTACACGCGCGACGAATTGGCGACGGTCGGCGTCGATATCGTGCTGCACTGCTGTTCGGCCTATCGTGCGATGAACGCCGCGGCGCTCAATACCTACCAAGCGATTCGTCGCGACGGCACGCAAAAAAATGTGCTCGGCACCATGCAAACGCGCGCCGACTTGTACAAGTACCTTGACTACTACGCCTACGAAGCCAAGTTGGACCAGTTATTCGCCGAAGGAAAGGAAAAGTGAGCAGCAACACCGAACCCAAAGTGACCGGCAATCCCGAGCCGCAAGCTCCGGGTGCATTCAAACCGAAGAAATCCGTGGCACTGTCCGGCGTCACCGCCGGCAACACGGCCCTGTGCACCGTCGGGAGAACGGGCAACGACTTGCACTATCGCGGCTACGACATCCTCGATATCGCCACGCAATGCGAATTCGAAGAAATCGCGTACTTGCTGGTGCACGAGAAATTGCCGAATAGAGTTGAGCTCGCGGCGTATAAAAAGAAGCTCAAGGGATTGCGAGTGCTGCCGCCGGCGGTGACCACGGTGCTCGAGCAGCTCCCGGCAGCCAGCCATCCGATGGACGTATTGCGCACCGGCGTCTCGGCTCTCGGCTGCATCGAGCCTGAGCCAGCGGCTCATAAGAGCGATGCTGCACGTGAGGTGGCCGATCGCCTACTGGCATGCTTGGGCTCGATGTTGTGCTACTGGTATCACTACTCGAAGGACGGCCGGCGCATCGACGTGCAGACGGACGATGACTCCATCGGCGCGCATTTCCTGCACCTGCTTCACGGCGTGAAGCCCTTGGCAAGTTGGGTGCGTGCCATGCACACATCGTTGAACCTGTACGCCGAACATGAGTTCAATGCCTCGACATTCACTGCCAGGGTCATCGCGGGTACCGGCTCGGATATGTATTCTTGCATCACGGGCGCCATCGGTGCGTTGCGCGGTCCGAAGCACGGCGGAGCGAACGAAGTGGCCTTCGAGATCCAGAAGCGCTACGCAACGCCCGATGCCGCCGAAGCGGATATCGCTAAGCGGGTTGCAAACAAGGAAGTCATCATCGGTTTCGGACATCCGGTCTATACCGTGTCGGATCCGCGCAATCAGGTGATTAAAGAGGTTTCAAGAACGCTCGCGCGCGAGGCAAACGACATGCTGGGATTCGAGGTGGCCGCGCGAATCGAGAGCGTGATGTGGGACATCAAGAAAATGTTTCCCAATCTGGATTGGTTCTCGGCCGTGTCGTATCACCTGATGGGCGTGCCCACGGCGATGTTCACGCCGCTGTTCGTCATCAGCCGCACCTCCGGCTGGGCCGCGCACGTCATCGAACAGCGCGAGGACGGAAAAATTATCCGTCCGAGCGCCAATTATACAGGCCCCGAAAATCTAACCTTTGTGCCACTTGCGGAGCGAAAGTAATTCATGTCCCACGATATCAAGTCCGCCGAGCGACCGGCGCCGGATCACGTCCTCACGGCAATCGCGGACTATGCACTGAGTTACGAGATTGACAGCTCGCTGGCCTATGAAACTGCCGGCTATTGCTTGATGGATACGCTGGCTTGCGGTTTTCAGGCGTTGAAGTATCCCGCGTGCACCAAGCTGATGGGACCGGTGGTGCCTGGCGCGACGCTGACCAATGGTGCAAGGGTTCCGGGAACCGCGTACGAACTGGATCCTATCAATGCAGCGTTCAACATCGGCGCCATGATTCGCTGGTTGGATTTCAATGACACCTGGCTGGCGGCGGAGTGGGGCCATCCATCGGACAATCTGGGCGGCATCCTTGCCGTGGCCGATTACCTATCGCGCGGCGGCAAACGTGTCGTGGTGCGGGATGTGCTCACCGGCATGATCAAGGCGCACGAAATACAAGGTGTACTCGCCTTGGAGAACAGCTTCAATCGAGTCGGATTGGATCATGTGCTGCTGGTGCGGGTTGCCTCCACCGCCGTGGTGACCGCCATGCTGGGCGGCACGCGCGAACAGATTATCAATGCCGTCTCGAACGCCTGGATCGACGGTGGCGCGCTGCGAACCTACCGGCACGCGCCGAACACCGGTTCGCGCAAGAGCTGGGCCGCGGGCGATGCGACCAGCCGAGCCGTACGCCATGCGCTGTTTGCGCTCAAAGGCGAGATGGGCTATCCCTCGGCATTGTCTGCCAAGACGTGGGGTTTCCAAGACGTACTGTTCAAGGGAAAACCGGTGGTATTGCCGCAGCCACTGGCCGGTTACGTGATGGAGAACGTGTTATTCAAGATTTCCTATCCGGCAGAATTTCACGCACAGACCGCGGTCGAAGCGGCGATGACGCTGCACCCGCAGATCGCGGCCAGGCTCGATCAGATCGATCGCGTGATGATCGAGACCCAAGAACCGGGCGTTCGCATCATCGACAAGACCGGACCGCTCGCAAACCCCGCGGATCGCGATCACTGCATTCAGTACATGGTCGCCATTCCGCTGCTGTTCGGCAGGTTGGAGGCCTCTGATTACGAAGATGCCGTTGCGACGGATCCTCGCGTGGATGCCCTGCGCGCGAAGATGCAAGTCAAGGAGAACGCCGAGTTCACCAAGGACTACTACGACCCCCAAAAACGCTACATTGGCAATGCGGTGCAGGTGTTTTTCAAGGACGGATCGAGCAGTGCACGCGTGGCGGTGGATTTCCCGATCGGACATCGCAAGCGGCGCGCGGAGGGGATGCCGGTGCTGGTCAAGAAATTCGAGAGCAGCGTTGCCGCGCACTTCCAACCCAAGCAGACCGAATCGATCAAGGCGATGTTTGTGGATCGGAAGGCTTTGATGGCCATGCCGGTCAGCGACTTCGTGGCGAAGCTCGTAACGGCGTGACAAAAAAATAGTCGCCCGTGGGTCCGCATTATGACGCATAAGGCCTTGGCCTCGAGGCTGCAAGTCTGGATAGTGGCTGGATGAAGGAAGGGACTGCGGCACTGCCGCCAGCTTGGGGTTTTGACCGCCGCAACCGAACCGATCGGCGCCATCGGTTCCTCTGGTCGGTCCTCTACGGCAGCTTCAACCCGCGTCGGCGGCGGCCGGCACGACGTCTGGACGACTCCCGTTTTCACCCGATCGATTGGTATTCCGCGCACCTGCTGGCCGTGTCCATCGGTATTTTGCTATTGAGCGCAACGGATGCGTTCCTGACCGGCATATTGCTGGTGCATGGGGCCGACGAGATCAACCCCGTCATGGCCGCGCTCATATACCGCAGCGTGGCAACGTTTGCGGCGCTCAAAATGGCCATGACCGGCGTTTGCATCGTGGGTTTGGTATTCCTCTCCCGCTATCGATTTATGCGCGTGCTGCGGGTCGATCTGGTCCTGTACGTGGTCTTAATGGTCTATGTTGGGCTCATTGGCTACGAGATTTGGATGCTGCAAAGCTCGAGCGACCTGTCGGTCTTGTAAATCCTAAGCCCGCCATCACGTTCCATATTATGCCGCCTTCGGCTAAACTAAGGCGCTGTTTGGAGCCGCTCATTCCCCTTTATCACCTTGATGTATTTGAGGTTTTTCACAAACCGCTGCACTCATGAGTCAATCACTTGCCGACCAATTAGCGACCACCGCGCTGTCCGGCGGAAACGCCGGTTTCATTGAAGATCTCTACGAACAGTTCTTGCGAGACCCTGGCAGCCTCGACCCGGCGTGGGTCAGCTATTTCAAGGGCTTGCGGGGCAGCGGTGCCGAGATTGCCCATGGCCCGATACGCGAGCGCCTCCTGGCCCAAGCTCAAAAGCCGGCCGCCGCGGCCGCATCGCAGGCGCCGGGCGTGCCTTCAGACGGGGCCAGTGCCAAGCAGGGCGCGGTGTCGCGCCTCATTCAGGTGTATGCCAACCGCGGTCATTTGATCGCCAATCTGGACCCTTTGGGCTTGCAGGAACGGGCCAAGCCCTATGTCCTCGACCTGCAATATTTCGGGCTGTCCGACGCGGACCTGGCCACGGAATTTTTTACCGGCAGCCGCAATCACGCCATCCCCGAGCGCACCGCGCTCAAGAATATTCTTCGTGACCTCAAGTTCATTTACACCGATACCATCGGCGCGGAATTTGCGCACGTATCGGATACGGAAGAGCGCTTGTGGCTGCAGGACAGCTTCCAAGTCGGCAGGATGCAGCATCGCTTCAGCGTCGAGGAGAAGAAAAATATTTTTTGGCAGTTGACTGCGGCGGAAGGCCTGGAACGCTATCTGCACACCAAGTACGTTGGTCAGAAACGCTTCTCGCTCGAGGGTGGCGACAGTTTGATGCCCTTGCTGGACGTTCTGGTTCAGTACGGGGGCAAAGGCGGCGTCGAGGAAACCATCATCGGCATGGCCCACCGCGGCCGGCTCAACGTGCTGGTGAACTTGTTCGGGAAATCCCCGAAAGATCTATTCAGCGAATTCGAGGGCCAGTATGACCTCTCCAAATTGCGCGGCTCCGGCGATGTCAAATATCACAAAGGATTTTCCGCCGACCTGAAGACCGGATCGGGCAATGTGCACGTGGCACTCGCCTTCAATCCGTCGCATTTGGAGGTGGTGAACCCGGTGGTCGAAGGCTCGGCGCGCGCGCGTCAGGAGCGGCGCGGCGATGCACTGGGCGACAATGTGCTGCCCGTGCAGATTCACGGCGATGCCGCATTCGCCGGCCAGGGCGTGAACATGGAGACCCTGCAGCTGTCGCAGGCGCGGGGTTTTTATACCGGCGGCACCATTCACATCATTATCAACAACCAGATCGGCTTCACGACCAGCGATCCGCATGATGCGCGCTCGACATTATATTGCTCCGATGTCGCCAAAATGATTGAAGCGCCGATCCTGCACGTGAACGCTGACGATCCCGAGGCAGTCTGTTTCGTCACGCGCTTCGCGCTCGACTACCGGATGAAGTTTCACAAGGATGTGGTCATCGATCTGGTCTGCTATCGCAGGCATGGACACAATGAAGCCGACGAGCCGGCCGCGACGCAGCCGCTCATGTACCAAATCATCCGCAAAAAACCCACGGTGCGTCAGCTGTACGCGAGCAAACTGGCTGCAGAGGGAATCTTGAGCGCAGCGGAAGCCGCAGCCCTGATGGAGCAGTACCGCAGCGGATTGGATGAGGGCAAGCCCCAGGCGCGGGCCGCCTTAGGTTTGATCGGCAATCGTTACACGGTGGATTGGAGCGAATACTTGAGCGCCGATTGGGAGCCGGTGAATACCGGCGTCGACTTACCAAGGTTGCGCGCATTGGGGAAGGCGATTACGACCTATCCCACGGACTGGAATTTACATCCCCGGGTGCTTGCCATCATGCAGGCGCGCGAGAAGATGGTGAACGGCGATCTCGCCCTGGATTGGGGCTGCGCCGAGAATCTTGCCTACGCAAGTTTGGTGCAGGAAGGCTATCCCATTCGTCTCACCGGCCAAGACAGCGGCCGAGGTACGTTTTTCCACCGCCACGCCGTGCTGCATGACCAGCTTACCGGGCGCTCTTACGTGCCGCTGCAGCACATCGCCTCGAATCAGCCGAAATTCACAGTAACCGATTCGGTGCTGTCCGAATTGGCGGTGATGGGATTCGAATACGGATTCTCGACCACGGAGCCGCGTTGCCTCACCATTTGGGAAGGCCAGTTCGGCGATTTCAGCAACGGCGCGCAAATCGTCATCGATCAATTCATCAGTTCCGGAGAGGCCAAGTGGGGCCGCGTGTCGGGCATTACCTTGTTCCTGCCGCATGGTTACGAAGGCCAGGGGCCGGAGCATTCCTCCGCGCGCCTCGAGCGATTTTTGCAGCTGTGCGCCGAGTTCAACATGCAAGTGTGCGTTCCTTCGACGCCCGCGCAAATGTTTCACTTGCTGCGCAGGCAGATGCTGCGCCCATTGCGCAAGCCGCTCATCGTCATGACGCCGAAGAGCCTGTTGCGCCATCCCTTGTCGGTGTCGCGTCTGGAGGAGTTGTCGGGCAGCGGTTTTCAGACGGTGATCGATGAGATCGACGACGTGCGTCCCTCGGCCGTCACGCGCATCGTGTTCTGCAGCGGTAAGGTTTATTTCGACTTGCTGAAATCGCGGCGCGAGTCGAAGGTCGAGAGCGTGGCGATCGTACGCGTCGAACAGCTGTATCCATTTCCGTCGGAAGAATACGAGGCCATATTGCAGAAGTATTCAAACGCGCGCGAGATCGTCTGGTGTCAGGAAGAGCCGCAGAATCAAGGCAGCTGGTATCAGATTCGCCATCGCCTGCAATCGAAGCTCGGTGAAAATCACGAACTGCTGTATGCGGGGCGTGCCGGGGCCGCGGCGCCCGCGACCGGCATCGCCGCGTTGCACGAAGAGCAGCAGAAAAACTTGGTCGTTGCGGCGTTGCAGGGCGCGCCGCCGGAAGAAACCTCCCGACAAACCATTCGCGTGCCGGCCGCTCAAACTAGGACAGGCTAATGACAATTGAAGTTCGCGTGCCGCAGCTGCCGGAGTCGGTGGCTGATGCCACGTTGGTCTCGTGGCACAAGAAGCCCGGCGACAGCGTCGTGCGGGATGAAAATCTGGTCGATTTAGAGACCGACAAGGTAGTGCTCGAGGTGCCTGCTCCTGCGGCGGGAGTCATCAAGGAAATAAAATTGGCCGACGGCACCACGGTGACCAGCGGCCAACTCCTGGCCGTCATCGATGAGACAGCCACGGCCGCGGCGGTTCCCGGCGCCAGTGCGCCCGCTATTTTGGCGGCATCCAGCGGCGCGACGGCGGCCGCGGCGGATACGGTAGCGAAGGATGCATCGGCGAAGGAGAGCGCGACGCCGGAGGCGGGCGGCAAGCTGAGTCCCGCGGCAAAGCGCGTGGCGGAAGAGAACAAGGTCGACCCGAAAGCGGTGGCCGGATCCGGTCGCGACGGCCGCGTTTCAAAGTCCGACATAGTGAATTACCTGTCCACGAAGGAGACCGCCGCAGCAAGCCCAGCGTCAGCGCCAGGCGCCGCCGCGGCCGCGCCGCCGAGCGCTGCCGCCAAGGCGGCTCCGGCGCAATTCGTTCCCGCGCCCAGTGCGCGCGGCAGCCGAGGCGAGCAGCATGTGCCCATGACGCGGTTGCGTGCGCGTATTGCTGAGCGCATGGTTCAAGCACAGGCAACTCAGGCTTTATTGACATCGTTCAATGAAGTCGACTTGCAGGCGGTGAACGAACTGCGGGCGCGCTACAAGGATCAATTCGAGAAGCAGTACGGCGTCAAGCTCGGCTTCATGTCCTTCTTCGCCAAGGCGTGCGTCGAGGCGCTGAAGAAATTCCCGTCGGTCAATGCCTCGGTGGACGGCAATGACATCGTTTATCACGAGTTTTTCGATATCGGTGTGGCCGTATCGACCGACCGTGGATTGATCGTGCCGGTATTGCGCGACGTGGATCAGCTGAGTTTTGCGGACATCGAAAAGTCGATCGCAAATTTCGCCTCGCGTGCACGTGCCGGCTCGATCACCATCGAAGAGCTTACGGGCGGCACCTTTACCATCACCAATGGCGGCGTCTTTGGCTCGTTGATGTCGACGCCCATTGTTAATTCGCCGCAGAGCGCCATATTGGGAATGCACAAGATTCAGGATCGGCCGGTCGTGGTGGACGGTCAGATCGTGGTACGGCCGATGATGTACATCGCGCTGACCTATGATCACCGCATCATCGACGGCCGCGAGGCGGTGCAGTTTTTGGTGACGGTGAAGCAGTGTTTGGAGGATCCGGCGCGCATGGTGCTGCATATATGAGTGACGTATACGATGTGGTTGTGGTGGGTGCGGGACCTGCGGGATATCCTGCCGCGATTCGCGCGGGACAGAACAAATTGAAAGTAGCCTGTGTGGATGAGTGGCAAAACACCGACGGCAGCTATGCCTTTGGCGGGACTTGCTTGAACGCCGGCTGCATTCCGTCCAAGGCGTTGCTGGAATCTTCTGAGCTATTCCAGCGCGCCAAAGATGAGTTCGCGATCCACGGCATCAAGATTGGCGCGCTCACGCTCGACTTGGCCGCGATGCAAAAGCGCCGCGCCTCCGTCGTCAAGACCATGACCAATGGCATCAATGCGCTGTTCAAGGCCAACGGCGTGGTCGGTATCCAGGGCCATGGACGATTGCTCCCGGGCAACAAGGTGTTGGTGAAGGCCGCGGACGGCGCCGAGAAGACTCTCGAGGCGAAGAACGTGGTCCTGGCTTCCGGGTCCATACCCATTCGCCTGACCTCGGTACCGCACGATGGCCAGTACATCGTCGATTCCTGGAATGCCCTGGAGTTCGACGCGGTGCCTAAGCGCCTGGGCGTGATCGGCGCCGGTGTCATCGGCCTTGAACTTGGCAGTGTATGGCGCCGGCTGGGCAGCGAAGTGCTCGTACTCGAAGCGTTGGAAACGTTCCTGCCGATGGTGGATCAAACGATTGCCAAAGAAGCGCAGCGACACTTCAAAAAGCAGGGCCTGGATATCAAATTGGGCGCCAAGGTATCGAGCGCCGTGGTGTCGGGCGACGCCGTCGATGTCGTCTATACCGATGCGCAAGGCGAGCACACGGTGCAAGTGGACAAGCTCGTTGTTGCGGTCGGGCGCCGGCCATTCACAAAAGAATTGCTGGCGGACGGCACCGGCGTGCAATTGGACGAGCGAGGTTTCATCAAGGTCGATGATCAGTGCCGCACCAGCGCGCCCAATGTGTGGGCTGTCGGCGATGTGGTTCGTGGCCCGATGCTGGCACACAAGGGCAAGGAGGAGGGCGTGATGGTCGCCGATCTGATTGCCGGCAATTATGGGCACGTGAACTACAAGGTGATCCCCTCGGTGATCTACACCCAGCCGGAAATTGCCTGGGTGGGACAGACCGAAGAGCAGGTGAAGGCCAGCGGCCGACCCTACAAAACAGGCACATTCCCCTTTGCCGCCAGCGGCCGCGCGCGCGCCATGGAGGCCGGTGCCGGCATGGCCAAGATTGTTTCCGCCAAGGACGACGATGAAGTGCTCGGCATCCATGTGATTGGGCCGATGGCCGGTGAATTGATCAGTGAAGCCGTGCTGGCGATGGAATATTCGGCGAGCACCGAAGACATTCAGCGCACGATTCATGCGCATCCCACGTTGTCCGAAGCAATCCACGAGGCGGCGCTCGCCGTCGACAAGAAGGCGATCGACGCGCTAAATCGCTAGCCCTCTGCACTGTGGATTGAGCGTCCCGCATGCAAGGCCGCCGGCCATGTCGCGTTTGTCCAACATTCGCGCGCAGCCTGCCGCTGCGCGACCGTATTGGAAAATCTCATTTGACGATAAGTGAATCGCGCCTCGCCGCGTGACACAGTTCACACTCACTTATCCGCCCGCAGCATACCTTTCTAGCTCTTCGAACGGCGTCGCAGGTCCGAGACGTTCGATTTATACGACACTGGGCTGAGGTGGGAAATAATGCTACTTGGCCATCGATGGCTGCTGCTGGGAGTCTTGTCGCTGCCGATTTTGAGTGCCTGCGGATCAAGCTCTCATGGCAGCGAAAGCGGCACGAGCTCGCCCACGGGGATCGGCGGGACCATGCCCGTGGCGCCGGTCACGCCGCCAAAGACAGGGCCCATTGGCGGCAGCGGCACCGGCGGCGTCCATAACGACGTTTCTGCAACGGCGTCGGTCGGATCTTTGAGCGTTGCGCTCGGTGCCAGTCAGACCATCAGCATCACTTTCACTTCCGCGGACGGCCTGCCGATTACTGCCTTCTCAGTGTATGGCAGCTTGGGCACGTTACCTGCCGGATGGAGCGCGCCGAGCAGTCTGACCTGCGCGAATGTCGGACCCGGCAGCGGCTGCGTTCTAACGCTCACGTACACGCCCACCGTAATCGAGACCGGCACATTGAGTCTCGACTGCGTGTACGTCGACAACGGTGGCTTGCCAAGAACGCCGGGTCCCTGCCTGACGCTGGCGTACGCCTCGACCGCGTCGAACAATGTTGTGGCTTCCCTGTCGCCCAGCGGCGAGGTCGATGCCGCGATCGGCGGCAGCAAACAGTCTGTGACGGTCACGTTCACGACCGATGACGGCAATGCGGCGACTGCGTTGAGCGTGACCGGTCTCGGTGCCTTACCGGCAGGCTGGAGCAGCACTGCAGCGGCAGGATTGTCCTGCGCCGTGGTGAGCACGGGCAGCGGCTGCGAGTTGCCGCTGACCTTTTCGCCGACCGCCGCGAGCAGCGCCACGCTGACGCTGAGCTACAACTATGTCGATCGAACAGGCGCGGCGCGGAGCGGGGCGCTCAACATCCCGTACGCCACGACAACCAACGGCACGGTCGCGACCAGTGTGTCTCCTTCGGGCGAAGTCAACGCGACAAACATGGGTGGCACGCAGTCAGTGGCCGTGACTTTCACCACGGCGAATGGCAAGACCGCCACGGGCTTAAGCGTGTTGACCGACCTGACCAAGCTGCCGGCCGGCTGGAGCAGCGCCGCGGGCACCTTTGGCTGCGACAGCGTCAGTACCGGTAACGGTTGTCAGCTGCAGCTCAAGTACGCGCCGACGGCGCTGACGAGCGGAACCATCAACCTGCGTTACGGATATGTCGATGCCGGCGGCACACCCAATTTCGGCGTGTTGAATATCCCGTACGCCGCGACGACCAACGACAACGTCGTCGGCACTGCGGCACCCTCCGGCCAACTCACCGCCATGCTAGGCGCGCCCGGACAACCCGTCAGCATTACCTTCACGTCCGACGATGGCCGTCTCGCCACCGCGCTACAGGTGACCACCAGCCTGACCACATTGCCGGCAGGATGGAGCGCCAGCGCAGGCACCTTCAGCTGCAGCGTCGTGACCAGCGGCACCACCTGCCAGCTCATGCTCACCTACGCTCCTGCCGGCGTCGACAACGGCACGCTGAATCTCGCCTACGCCTACCTGAACAACGCCGGCGAGGCGAAGAGCGGATCAGTCGGTATCCCTTACCAAACGACGACGAACGACAATGTGGTTGGGACCGCCAATCCAATCATGCTTGCAGCAGTCACCGGCAGCACCAATACCGTTGCAGTCACTTTCACCACCGATGACGGCAATTTCGCCAGCGGACTGTCAGCGGATCTTTCCACGCTGCCGCTCGGCTGGACTGCTCCCCCCGGCAGTCTCACCTGCACCAGCGTCAGTGTCGGCTCAACCTGCCAGGTCGTGCTGACCTACGCGCCGACTGCCGCGGCCAGCGCCACGTTGGCATTTGGCTTCAGCTACGTGAACAGCGCGGGAACCGCCAAAACGGGAACCGTCTCGATTCCTTATAGCGCGGCCCCGTAAGTACAGCGGCCCCGTAAGTACAGCGGCCACCGTAAGTACGGCTGCGACCGGAGCCTATTTCTTCCGTCTTGCGCTGATGATGTTGGGCAGCTGCGCAATGCGCGACAGGACTTTGGAGAGCTGCGGCAACCCCGAGATCGAAATGCCGAGCCGCATGTGCGCGACATTGTCCTTTTTGTCGGTGACCATGGTCATGCCCTGAATGCCGATTTTTTCGTCCGCTAACGCGGCGCTGACATCGCGCACCAGCCCGCGGCGGTCGAACGCCTGTACCTCGATGTCGACCGGAAATTCACCACTCCCCATCTTTCCCCAGTCGAGGGCGAGTACGCGGGCCGGCGATTTGAGCTTGAGCCGCGCCAGATTGGCACAGGACTGACTGTGGATGCTCACGCCGCGTCCAACTGTGATGTAGCCGACGATGGGTTCAGGCGGCACGGGCTTGCAGCAGCGCGCATAGGTTGACAAGAGATCACCGATGCCTTGCACGGCGAGCTCGGGCGTGCGGCCGCCGCTGACGGGCGGCCGAGCTTGTTGGATTGGGGTGTCGCGGGTATGCAGCAGGCGCTGCATTGCGCCGGCGACTTGAGCGCCGCTGATCTCTCCTAAGCCCAGCGCTTCATGCAATGACTCGGCGCTGTCCAATTCCAGTTCGCGCAGCAACAGGGCCATGGGCGGGCTCTTGACCCCCAGGCGCTGCAACTCGCGTTCCAGCATGGCGCGACCCTCCACTTTGTTCTGCGCTTCGTTCTGTTTGCGAAACCATGCCCGCACCTTGTTGCGGTGGCGCGGGCTCGCCAAAAATCCCGATTGGGCTGATAGCCAGTCGCGCGACGGCTGCGAGACCTTGGCGGTAATAATTTCCACGGTTTCGCTGTTCTTTAGGCGGTAGTCAAGCGGCACCATGCGCCCGTTGACCTTGGCGCCGCGCGTCCGATGCCCTAAATCCGTGTGCACTTGGTAGGCAAAGTCGAGCGGTGTGCCGCCCACCGGCACGTCGACGATTTCGCCCTTGGGCGATATCACGTAAATGCGGTCTTGAAACAGATCAACGCGAACCCGATCGAGAAAATCGTGGCTGCCGCCCAAGCCTTCGGCGGGCGCCAGGAGCGAGCGCAGCTCGTTGATTTTCCGCTCGTAGGCCTGATTGCCGCGGCCGCCTTCCTTGTAGCGCCAATGTGCCGCCATGCCGCGCTCGGAGTCGGCATGCATCTCGTGCGTACGGATCTGGATCTCGACGGGCTCTTGGCCGGGACCGATCACGGCGGTATGGATGGAGCGGTACAGATTGTCCTTGGGCGTCGCGACGTAGTCGTCGAACTCGCCGGGAATGAATTGCCACAGCGAATGCACCACCCCAAGCGCGCCATAGCAATCTGCAACGCTGTTGACGAGCACGCGCGCCGCGCGAATGTCCATCAGTTGCTCGAAAGCCAGCTGTTTCGCCTGCATTTTTTTCCAAATGCTGAAGATATGTTTGGGCCGCGCCTCGACGACGGCTTCAATGCCGGCGCCGCGCATTGCCGTCGCGAGCACTGTTTTTAGTTCGTCGATATAGCGTTCGCGCTCGGAGCGACGAGTCTTCAGCGCGGCGGCAATATGCTTGTACTGCACCGGTTCCAAATAGCGAAACGCGAGGTCTTCCAGTTCCCATTTGACCTGCCAGACCCCGAGGCGGTTGGCGAGCGGCGCATACACCTCGCGAGTCTCGATCGCGAGTTTGCGTTGTCGCGCCACGCCCAGGCCCTTGGCGGAGCGCATGCGCTGCAGTTGTTCCGCGAGGCGCACCACGACCAGCCGCACATCGCCGATCACCGCCAGCAGCATCTTTCGCAGGGCTTCCGCTTGCGCCGCTTCGAGCCCGCGCTCAGGCGCCCAGTCGGCCGGCAGGCCGAACTTTCCCAGTTGGCTCAAGGCAAGGGCGAGCCGCAATGGTTCCTCGCCAAAGCGTTTCGCAGCGCCCTCACGCTCGATGTAACCAGCGTCGAGCAGTGGTTGAATCAGCGCCGCGACGACGACCTCGTCGTCCGCGTCCAGTGAGCGCACGATGTCGGCCACCTCCAAGGCCACACTGCGCAGCGCCTCGACTTCGGGCGGCAATTCGATCTCGCGCAACGCGGTGATGGCGGTATGCAATCGACCGCTGAGGGTCTGGGTGGGAGCGGTAGTTTCCATGCTTTGGGTGGGTTTAGGCGGCTATTGCCGGTATCATACAAGGGCCATGCCAGCCCCTACGACGAATCAAATTGCGCGAGCGTGAGATCGCGGCCATCCGAGTGCTCGGCATCGATCCGGGCTCGCAACGCACCGGCTTCGGCGTATTGGATGCCGCGGGCTCCCGTTTGACCTATGTGGCGAGCGGCGTCATCCGCACCAGCCAGGTCGATTTTGCGGGTCGACTATGTGAGATTTTCCGGTGCATGCAAACCATCGTTGCGCAATATCAGCCACAGGAAATTGCCATTGAAAAGGTCTTTGTGAACCGCAATCCCGACAGTGCCTTGAAGTTGGGCCAGGCGCGCGGTGCAGCCATTTGCGGTACGGCAAACGCCAAGGTGGAAGTGTTCGAATACGCCACGCGCCAGATCAAGCAAGCGGTGGTCGGTTCGGGCAATGCTGAAAAGGCGCAGGTGCAGCTGATGATGAGAAGCCTGCTCAAGCTCGATGGACCGGTACCCGCAGACGCAGCCGATGCCCTGGCCGCGGCGGTGTGCCACGCGCTGCGCGGACGTGCGATTCTACTGCGGGCGGCTTTAAGCCGATGATCGGCTTCCTCAAGGGCCGGCTGGCAATGAAGCAGCCGCCGATGCTGATGCTCGACGTCAACGGCGTCGGGTATGAGTTGGAAGCGCCGATGTCGACTTTTTACGGACTCCCGTCCACCGGTGAAGCGGTCGCGCTGTTCACTCACTTGGTGGTGCGCGAGGACGCGCACATTCTGTTTGGGTTCGGTACCGACAGTGAACGGCGCTTGTTCCGCGGGCTGCTCAAAGTCTCGGGAGTGGGGCCGAAAATTGCATTGGGCGTGCTGTCGGGCGCGAGCGTGGAGGATTTTCTGCGCACCATCGAGGCCGAGGATGTGGCCATGCTGCAGCGAATTCCCGGCATCGGCCGAAAGACCGCGGAACGAATCATCATTGAGATGCGCGACAGTGTGCAGAAACTCTCCTTGCCCACACTCGCGGGCAACCCATTGAACCCAGGCGCGGGGCAGTCGGCGCAGAGCGAGGCGTTCAGCGCACTGATCGCCTTGGGCTACAAGCCCCCGGAAGTCACGCGGCTGCTGAAGTCGGCCGATGAGCCGGGATTGTCCACTACCGAAATCATTCGGCGCGCGCTCAAATCCGCGGTGAAAGCTTAAAATCGCGTATGGGCATCGAACAGGATCGGATCATTGCAGGTACCAGCCGCCGCGACGATGAAGTGGTGGATCGGGCGGTGCGGCCCAAAACCCTTGCCGATTACATCGGCCAGCCGAACGTCAAAACGCAGATGGACATTTTCATCCAGGCGGCGCGGATGCGCGGCGAGGCCCTGGATCACGTATTGATATTCGGGCCACCCGGCCTCGGCAAGACCACACTGGCGCACATCATTGCCAACGAATTGAAGGTGAATTTGCGGCAGACCTCGGGCCCGGTGCTCGAGCGCGCCGGCGACCTGGCGGCACTGCTCACCAATCTCGAACCGCGGGATGTGCTGTTCGTCGACGAAATACACCGCTTAAGTCCCATTGTCGAGGAAGTGTTGTATCCGGCCATGGAGGACTCGCAGCTCGACCTGATGATCGGCGAGGGCCCCGGCGCGCGCTCCATCAAGTTGGACCTACCGCCGTTTACGCTGGTCGGCGCCACCACTCGGGCGGGCTTGTTGACTTCGCCGCTGCGCGATCGCTTCGGAATCGTGCAGCGGCTCGAGTTCTACAGCACCGCGGATTTGACCCAGATCGTGACCCGCAGTGCGTCGATACTGCAGTTGAATTTACAGCCGGACGGGGCCGACCGTATCGCGGAGCGATCGCGCGGCACGCCGCGCATCGCCAATCGGCTGCTGCGCCGGGTGCGCGATTTTGCCGAAGTGAAAGCTGCCGGGGTCATTAGCGGTGAGGTTGCCCTGGCGGCGCTGACGATGCTGGAAGTGGACCCGGAAGGGTTCGACATGCTCGACCGCAAGCTGCTATCGACGATCATCGAGAAATTCGACGGCGGACCGGTGGGCGTGGACAGCTTGGCCGCTGCCATGAGCGAGGAGCGCGGCACCATCGAAGATGTCATCGAGCCGTTTCTCATTCAGCAGGGATTTTTGATGCGCACGGCGCGCGGGCGAGTCGCGACGCGCGCAGCGTACGCGCATTTTGGCCTGACCATCCCTGAGCGGGAAATGAATCTATCTTTGTTCCGGGACAGCCCGTAAATGGCTTCTGCGCCGAGCTTCTCAAAATCGTTCAACGTTTACTGGGAAGACACCGACGCGGGCGGCGTCGTGTACTACGCGAACTACTTGAAGTTCCTGGAGCGCGGCCGAACCGACTGGCTGCGGGCAATGGGCGTCGATCAGCAGCAATTACGCGCCGAACGGGACCTACAGTTCGTCGTGGTAAATATTACCGTTGATTTTCTGCGGCCCGCGGTGCTGCATGATGAAATTCTCGTCACAGCTACCCTTGAGCGTCTGACGGGTGCCACAATACATTTCAAGCAAACAATAGAGCGGGGCGGTGAGCAATTGATCGATGCCACTGTGCGTGTTGCCTGCCTCGATTCCGGCACGCTGAAGCCGCGTGCCATCCCCAAGGATCTTTTCACGGAGTGGCGCAATGCCCAATGACTTGTCGGTTTGGAGCATGGTGCTGGATGCGAGCCCCATCGTGCAGGTGGTAGTGGGGCTGCTGCTGATCGCTTCATTGACGTCCTGGGCAGTCATCTTTCGCAAGAGCCAGGTGATCGGACGCTCGCGCCGCCAGGCAGCGAAGTTTGAAACCGCGTTTTGGGCCGGGGGCGATCTCGCCACCTTATATCGCAATATTGAAACCAAGGGACGTGCGGGTACGGGTCTGCAGAGCATCTTCGAGTCGGGGTTCGGTGAGTTCAGCCGGCTGAGGCAGCAAGGGGTGCCGGCGGAGCTGCTTTTGGACGGGGCGCGGCGCGCGATGCGGGTGGCGCAACTGCGCGAGTTGGACCGCCTGGAGGAAAACCTGGCAATCTTGGCGACGGTCGGATCGACCAGTCCTTACGTGGGATTATTCGGCACGGTGTGGGGCATCATGAGTGCGTTCCACAATCTCGGCAATGTGCAGCAGGCGACGCTCGCGGCGGTCGCGCCCGGCATCGCCGAAGCGCTGATCACAACGGCCGTGGGCCTGTTTGCGGCCATTCCCGCCGTGATCGCCTACAACCGCCTCGCCGATCAGGTCAGCCGCCTCGAGTTGCGCTTCGATACCTTCGTCGAAGAGTTTTCCACCATCTTGCAGCGCCACGGTTCCACGCGGGCACCGGCGTAACGATGCCCACGTCGCAACGTCGCCGACGGTTGATGGGCGAAATCAACGTCGTACCGTACATCGATGTCATGCTGGTGCTGCTGATCATATTCATGATCACGGCGCCCTTGCTCAAGGAAGGGGTCAAGGTCGACCTGCCGGATGCCGGTGCGAAGCCGATCGATGCGGACTTCCTGGCAAAACACGAGCCGCTGATATTGACGATCGACTCGAGCGGGCGCTTGTACATCAACTTCGGCCAAAACCAAGATCAGCCCGTCTCGGAGTCGACCGTCAGCTCGCGCACCAGCGCGCTATTGCGCCGCGATCCGCAGACCCCGGTTCTGGTGAAGGCCGATACCACGGTGCCCTATGGCACAGTGGTACGGGCCATGGTGCTGCTGCAGAAGGCCGGCGCCTCGAAGGTTGGCTTTCTCACTGACCCGGTACGAAATCTGCCTGGGCAGCGCGGGCCCAATGGAGCCGCCAGCGGGGCGCGCTAGATGCCGGGCTTCTTTCGTGAACACTCATGGCCGTTCATCTTGTCCGTGGCGTTGCATGGGTTGCTGGCGGCCGCACTGTTGGTGGCGACGCTGATTTCCGTCAACAAGTCGCTGCCCAAGCTGACGCCGATTCCAGTCGATGCCGTGGTCGTCGATTCACAGGTGCTGCACGCCGCGCAACGCGCGCTGACCGATCGGGCCGCGCAAGAAGCGGCGCGGGTTCGCGCGGCCGCGGACGCAAAAGCCGCCACCGAGGTCGCCGCCGCGCAGGCCACCGCGGATGCGCAAATGGCTGCGGAAAAGCAGCGTGCGGCGGAGGAGGCCAAGAGCGCCGCGGCTGAAGTTGAACGCACCCGGCAAGCCGAAGCGGCGAAGGCCACGGAGGCGCAGAAAGTCGCTGCCGCGAAGCGTGCCGAGGATGCCAAACGCGTCGAGGATGCAAAGCGGGCGGAGGATGCTAGACGCGCCGAAGATGCAAAGCACACGGCGGAGGCCAAGCAGGCCGACGATGCCAAACATGCCGCGGACCTCAAGGCGAAGGCCGAGCGCGAGGCAGAGTTGAAGCGCCAGCTTGCTGACGAGGAGCATGTGAGCGCGGTGGAGGCGAGCCCAGCGCGCGCCCAATATATTGCGCGCCTGGCCGCCAGAATTCAGAATGCCTGGATCAAGCCGCCATCGGCGCGGGCGGGGCTTGATTGCGTTGTAAACATTACACAGATTCCGGGCGGCGAGGTGACGAGCGCTCACGTCAGCCAGTGCAACGGCGACGCCGCGGCCCGTCAATCGATCGAGAATGCTGTATACCGGGCCTCGCCCTTGCCGGCGCCGCCGGACCCGGCATTGTTCGAGCGCAATCTTGTGATTCACTTTCATCCCGACGAATAGAGTTAACCCATGCACAAACTGTTTTCCTGTTTGGCTGTCCTCGTGCTGACATGGGCGTGTCCCTTGGCGCAAGCCAGCGAGTTTGTCGTCGAGGTCACGAAAGGTCAGACGGAGGCCATTCCGATTGCCGTCGTGCCGTTCGCCTCGGCGGAATTAAGCGCCGCTTCGTTCGATGTCGCGCAGCTGGTGAGCGATGATTTGGCGCGCAGCGGCCGCTTCAAGACCATGGAGCGCAAGGACATGATCGAGCAGCCGCACACCGGCGCCAGTATCGGCTTCGATGATTGGCGCAGACTCAACAATGACTACATCGTGGTGGGGTCCATGCAAGCGGACGGCACGGACCACTACAGCATCACTTACGAGCTCTACAACGTTCTGACCAGGCAACGGTTGATGGGCTTTCAGGTCACTTCCAATCGCCCAGGCTTGCGATCCGCGGGCCATCAAATCGCCGACGCCGTCTTTGAAAAAATCCTAGGCATCCGCGGCGCGTTCTCCACGCGCATTGCGTACATCTCCGTGCTGGGGCACCTGCCCGACAAGACCTTTCAGCTCATCGTCGCGGACGCCGACGGCGAAAATCCGCGCGTCGTCATGCAATCCCGCGAGCCGCTGATGTCGCCATCTTGGTCGCCGGATGGTTCGAGTCTGGCCTACGTTTCATTTGAGCAGCGATTGCCGACGGTGTATGTGCAAACCTTAAAAACCGGCGATAGGCGCGTCGTCTCGTCGAATGCAGGCGTGAACCAGGCGCCGGCGTGGTCTCCGGACGGCAAGAAGCTGGCCCTCGTGCTGTCCACGCGCGACGGCAACCTCGACATCTATGTGAAGGACCTGGCGACCCAGCAGCTGACGCGAATCACGGATGATCCTGGAATCGATACCGAACCGCAGTGGTCCAAGGATGGGCAAAGCATTTATTTCACCTCCGATCGGGCGGGGGGGCCGCAGATTTATAAGGTCGGAATAAGACCCGGCGACAAGCCGCGGCGCCTCACTTTCCAAGGCAGCTACAACGCGCGGCCGCGCGTCTCGCCGGATGAATCGCAGTTGGCGTTTGTCACCCAGGAGGACGGAGCCTATCGAATCGCGACCCTGGATCTTCGCGGGCGTGGCGATGTCCAAGTACTGACCAAGGGTCATTTTGATGTTTCGCCCAGCTATGCGCCTAACGGAGCGGTATTGATTTACGCCAGCCGAGACAAGGGCAGGGGCGTGCTGGCCTTGGTCAGCGCCGACGGCCGAGTGCAGCAGAGGCTGGTTTCGAGCGAGGGAGAGCTCCAAGAGCCGTCTTGGGCACCATTCTAAAATGTACAAACTAATACACAAACAGACCCATCGTCGGTACCCTTACAACCCATTGGATCCAATCGGAACTCGGACGGAGAATTAAATGAAACGCATCCTATCGATCGCTGTGCTCATCGCGGGCGCTGCACTGCTGGCCGGTTGCCCCAAGAAGCACAATGTGAATGACGCGCCGGTCGCCGGTACCGAGGTTCCAGATTCAAGCGGCAATTCCGCGGAAGGCGCATCGACCTCCACCTCGCCGCTCGGCGGCGATGCCAATAGCACGGCGCGCGGCCTGGGCGAAGGCACTGGACCACTGGCGCGCAAGGTCATCTATTTCGATTTCGACAAGTCGGAGATCAAGCCTGAGTTCGCGGACATCGTCACCACCGCGGCCCACAATCTGACCGCCAATCCAAAAATGAAAATGAAACTCGAGGGCAACACCGACGAGCGTGGCACACGAGAATACAACATCGGTTTGGGCGAGCGCCGCGCGCAGGCCGTGCGCAGGGCGCTGATGCTGCAGGGCGTCGCGGAGTCGCAAGTCTCGACGGTCAGTTTCGGCGCTGAACGGCCAGCAGCCGAAGGCGATGATGAAGCCGCGTGGGCGAAAAACCGGCGCGTGGAAGTGGTCTATCTGCCGTGAGTACCCGCGCTTTACTGGGTGTTGGCGCCCTCTGCCTGACTTGGTCGTTGAGCGGCTGCGCATCGACCCCGCCGGAAGAAGATCCGGTGCAAATCAAGTTGAAGGACCTGGATACGCGTCTCGTGCGTATCGAACGGGTGATGGCCAATCAGAGTCTGCTCGAAGTAGCGAATCAGTTGGAGGCGCTGCGCAGCGACGTACGCGCCATGCACAATGACGTGGATCAATTGAGCAACGCCATGGAAGCAGGCCGCAAACAGCAGCGAGACATGTATGCGGACCTGGATCAGCGCCTGAAAAATCTCGAGTCGCGCGGCAGCGCTGGATCGGCTGGTGCTGCACCCGCGGCCGGCGCCGCCGCAGGCGCCCCGGCTGCCGCTGCAGCAGGGGCTGGCTCCGCGGACTCAGGCGAGGACAAAGGCGCCTACCAAGCGGCCTTTAACCTGCTGAAAGACGGCCAATACGACCGCGCCATTGTGGCTTTCCAGAAATTCCTGGTGGCGTATCCCGATAGCTCCCTGGCTGACAATGCGCAGTACTGGTTGGGTGAGGCCTACTATGTGAACAAGAGCTATCCGGAGGCGGAGGCGGCATTTCAGCGCGTCGTCGACAAGTACCCGCAGTCTCGCAAGCTCGGCGATGCGCTGCTCAAGATCGGATTCTGCCGCTATGAGCTGAAGCAATGGCAGTCCGCCCGCGAGGTGCTCGGCCAAGTGGTCGCGCGATTTACGGACACTCCCGCGGCGCGCCTGGCGCAACAGCGACTGGACAAGATGTCGGCTGAGAAACATTGAGTGAGCAGGCAGTCAAACCCGAACGATTGCGCATCAATGAAATTTTTCATTCGTTGCAAGGGGAGGCCGACTGCGTTGGTTTTCCTACGGTGTTCGTGCGGCTGACGGGCTGTCCGCTGCGCTGCCAGTATTGCGATACCGAGTACGCGTTTCACGCCGGGGAATGGTTCGATCTCGACGCCATCCTGCGCAAAGTGAGCGACCTCGAGGCCAAGTACGTCTGCGTCACCGGCGGTGAACCCTTGGCGCAACCGAATTGTCTGAAATTACTCGAACGCCTGTGCGATGCCGGTTACGCCGTGTCGCTGGAGACCAGCGGCGCACTCGATGTGACAGCGGTGGATGCGCGGGTTTCGCGCGTGATCGATGTCAAGACCCCGGCGTCAAACGAGGCTTCGCGCAATCGCATTGAAAATCTCGCGCATCTCTCGACGCGCGACCAGCTCAAATTCGTGATCTGTTCACGCGCGGACTATGACTGGAGCAAGGCCTTCCTGCTCGAGCATGGTCTGATCGAGCGCTGTCGTATTCTTTTCTCGCCCAGCTATCATCAGCTCTCACCGACTTTGTTGGCGGATTGGATTCTGGCGGATCGGCTACCGGTACGATTTCAGCTGCAGCTTCACAAAATCCTGTGGGGCGATGTGCCGGGCAAGTGATGCGTGATCCTGCGCGTGCCATTGTGTTGCTGTCAGGCGGTCTCGATTCGGCGACCGTGCTTGCCATGGCGCGCTCGAAGAACTATCGGTGCTACGCGCTGAGTGTCGAATACGGCCAACGGCATCGTGCGGAACTCGATGCAGCGCAGCGAGTCGCGGCGCACTTAAGGGCCCACGAGCATCGGATCATGCGGGTGGATCTGGCGGGAATCGGGGGCTCGGCCCTGACCGATACCCGCGTTGCGGTGCCCGAGACACCGCAGCCGGGGATTCCGACGACCTACGTTCCAGCGCGCAATACCCTGTTTCTGTCGTTGGCGCTTGGCTGGGCTGAAGTGGTCGGCGCCAACGATATTTTCATAGGGGTCAATGCCGTGGACTATTCGGGCTACCCGGATTGCCGCCCGGCCTTCATTGAAGAGTTCGAAAAACTGGCGCAGCTTGCCACCAAGGCCGGCATCGAGGGCGCACGCTTCAAGATTCATGCGCCCCTGATTGAGATGAGCAAGGCGGACATTATCCAAGCAGGTTTGAGTCTGGGCGTGGATTTCAGCGCGACGGTTTCCTGCTACCAGGCCGATGACCAGGGTCGGGCCTGCGCCAGGTGCGATTCCTGCCGGCTGCGCGCGGCGGGCTTCGCGGCGGCGAATACCCCGGATCCCACACGTTACCGCTAGGCTGCACCCATAAGCGACGGGAGCACCCGGACGGCCCGCTGCGCCGTTTGGCGGTGATCTAGCGCCGCAGTTCGGCTATGATGCGCGCCTGCAAATGGGACGGTAGCTCAGTTGGTAGAGCAAGGCCCTTTTAAGGCTTTGGTCCTGGGTTCGAGTCCCAGCCGTCCCACCATTCCCCCACTTCCAAGCACTTCCGCTACCGTCCGATGAGACTTCGGAATGAGCGAGAAACGCTTATAAACATAGTATTTTGATCGTCCGAAGACGTCCTGCAGCGCTGCTTGACAGCCACTCCAAAAAGGGGCCTGATTAGGGCCCTGCTGAGCAAACCATGTGGCCCAGGCCCCCTTTTCAGGAACCGAATCCTTAACTGAAACTGCCATTCGAAATGCGAAACCCCGGGAAAAGTCCTACAAGTTGGGCGATGGGCGGGGCCTTTATCTGCTGGTGGAACCGAACGGGTCCAAACTCTGGCGCCTGAAGTACCGCTTCGCCGAAAAGGATCGAAAGCTCTCCTTTGGAAGGTATCCGCAGGTCACCCTTGCGCGGGCGCGCGAGCGACAACTCGAGGCCCGGCGCTTAATCGACGGCGAAGTCGATCCCCTGGAGCACAAGCAGCAAGAAAAGCGCGCGACGAGGCTTGCGAACTCCAATAGCTTCGAGGCGGTGGGACGGGAGTGGTTTTTGAAGTTCTCCGCCACATGGGCGGCGAGCCACAGCTCAAAAGTCCTCTTGCGCCTCGAGAATAATCTCTTTCCGTGGCTCGGGCCCCGGCCAATCCGCAGTCTCGAAGCGGTCGAGATCCTAGAGGCGTTGCGGCGCATCGAGGCGCGAGGCGCGCTCGAAACCGCGCATCGCTGTCTTGCCTACTGTGGGCAGATCTTTCGGTACGCCATTGCGACCGGCCGTGCGATTCGCGACCCCGCATCTGACCTGCGGGGCTCACTGCCCCCGGCTCGAGGCAAACACCTGGCCAGCATCACGGATCCGCAGGGCATTGCCGAGCTCTTGCGCGCGATTGATGGCTATCACGGCGGCGAACGCACGCGCTGCGCACTACGTTTGGCACCCTTGACGTTCGTGCGCCCTGGAGAGCTGCGACAAGCGGAGTGGTCCGAGGTCGACTTTCTGGCCGGCGAATGGCGCATTCCCGGCGACCGGATGAAAATGCAACAGCCCCACCTGATCCCGCTCTCGCGCCAGGCACTTGAGATTCTGCGCGACCTGTACGCGCTCACCGGCGACGGCCACTATCTGTTTCACTGCGAGCGGACCAAGGCTCGTCCCATGTCGGAGAATACGGTGAACGCGGCGCTACGGCGCTTGGGTTACACGGGCGATGAGATGACCGGGCACGGCTTTCGCGCCATGGCCCGCACCGTGCTCGATGAGGTCTTGGGCTATCGGGTTGAATGGATCGAGCATCAGCTTGCGCATGCGGTCAAGGACCCCAATGGGCGAGCGTATAATCGGACGGTGTTCCTCGAGGGTCGCAAAGAGATGATGCAAGGGTGGGCGGACTACCTCGACCGACTGCGTTCGAAAGGCCCCGTGGCCGTCGCGAGCCGCGAAGCGGTGTGATCGAACAGATCGCCCGCTCATCGGCCCCACGGATTGCTGCGATGCCCCCCTCTGCCGAACGTGACCTCGCTTGCGAATGCTCAGCAGCGCCATTATTTCGTGCGCGTCACACCGTGTTGTTCACGCGCCGGAGGAATTGAGTAGGTCCCCACCGCATGAGCAACCATTTCTTCGCTACTCTGTGAGTACAGACCCACTTCACCGACGACGAGCGTGCGGCCGACCTTCAGAAGCCGACACTTGGCTACGATGGGTTGGTCTGCCGACGGCTTTCGCAAGAAATTAATTGTTAAGCTGGTTGTTACCGCCAAGGGGACGATGCCGACAGTCCCAAGTATGGCGACGTAGATTGCTACATCAGCCACCGTCATGAGCAACGGTCCGGAGACGGTCGCACCTGGTCGCAGGTGCGCCTCGGTGACGTGATGAGTGACTGTGGCCGTCCGGTCACCCACGGCCTGGACCTCGCAGCTACTTTGAGGGAATTCACGCGAAAGAAAATCAATCACTTCGGCTTTGGTCGCCATTATGAGACCCTATTTTTAGGATTTGTCGACTCCGAACTCAGGCGAAAGAAATCTTCAAGTCAACATAACTGTGTCGTCACCCCCGGCGTCAGTGCCCACCCTTTGGTTTTCTTGTCAGGGAGAATTCGAGCGCTGGTGTCAACTTTCGCGCGACAAAGCGATACACAGCGTCGGAATCTAATTCGACAATATCGATTTGGTCACCAATCAACAATGAACCAGCTTCCGCTTCCACTCCGCTCAATGAAAAGGCCATTAGGAGTGATCTAACCTCAAATCGATTGCCGCCAAGGTCGCGCACGCGGACATCGAGTGAGCTGTGGCGCGAAACCTGTCCCGACCGTTGACGCGACTCAAACAAGGTGAGAAACAGCTTTGCGATCTCAGTACGCCCACGGACCTCGCCGCGTGGGGTCTGCAGCCACGCATTCTCTTGAAGTAGGTCGCCAATCGGCTCGCCGCTTTCCATTCGTGATGTAAATTCGGTAAGCAATGCGCACATCGCACTACGCAACTCGTGAGGACTGGATTTTGGTAACGATGAGGCCATTGACTTACCGATGCTCCAAGCGAACTTGTGTGAGATGTTCCGCACCCGTTGAAATACTCATTGCTCTCGCCGCCAGTTAGAACTTTTGCGATATGGAAACACCGTAGGTCCGCGGTGGTTGATAGGACGCTAGGCTGCCGATCGCCGAAGAAAGCAGCGCATTGGCCACGAGCTGATTGTCGAGATTTTTCCCCCACACGCTTGCGGTGAATCGTTGGTTAGGCGACGTCCATGAAATCGCAGCGTTGACCAGATTGTATGCGGGCTGACGCAAGATGTTGTCCGGGGCGAACACGTAACCCTTGCTGTAGCTTTCGGTGATATCGAAGAGGAGTTCGCCGACGGGGAGGGGGCGACGATAATCGAGCGATATGTTGAAAGTTGCGTCCGGAGTAAGTGGGAGACGATTACCGTTGGCGGACCCGGTGGTAGTTGCGTTTCCGCCGAAGGACTGCGGCGTAAATATCACTGCATTGGGAAAGTTCGTGAAGCGGTCATGAATGATTGCGACGCCGGCGGTCAAGGTAAGTTCTCGTGTAATCAGTGCTTCGAAATCCGCATCCAAACCGTAAATCTTGGCCTGCGCTCCGTTGTAGTAGCCGATTTGCCCCAGCACAAAGTGACCGACTTGGATGTCTTTGTAGTCATAGTAATACGCTGCTGAATTGAAGCGCACTCGCCGATCTAAAAACTCGGTTTTGAGACCGATTTCGTACGCGTCCAACACTTCTGGGTTGTATGCCGGATCGGTCGGTACTCCGGGATTGAAGCCCCCGCTCTTAAACCCGCGGTTATAAGACACATAGCCGAGTACTTGTTCGTCGAACCGGTGATCCAGTGCGATTCGCCATGTCGGCTTGGAAAACGTCTTACTTTCGTCCACCGGCGGTACCAATGCGGGGATCGTCATCCCCCCAAGACCCGGTATCGCTGGCGAAAATGTCGCATTTTCGCTTGCGTTTAGACTGCGACGCTCGTCGGTGTACCGAACACCGAGAGTGAGATGATCCGCGGGCGTGATCGCGAAGGTCGATTGTGCGTATCCGGACCAGGAGTTTGTTTTCTGCTCGCCATATATCGAAAGCTGGTCGAACGGCTGAAAGAAGGGCGAGGTGGGTGGAACCAGGAAATTGACGAGCGGTCCGCCCAGTAGCACGGTGCTCGGATCCGCTTTGCTGTCTCCATGGAGATAGTAAGCACCGACTACCCATTGGAGACGCTCACTTCCCGAAGAGACAAGCTGTAATTCATCGGTGAACTGCAGATCGTCCGTGACAACCGGATCCAAGGTTTGGATTGCCTCGGTTGTACCGTCTCCGTCGAAGCTCAATGCACTTTTGGAACGACGATAGGCTGCGATATTTTTCAACTCGGCAAAACCAACGTCTTGATCTAGATGAATGCTCACGCCACCGCCCTGAAAAGCATTGTGCGGCTGATAGTCGGAAGCGATATCCCAGTTTCCGACGGGGCCCGCAGCACCGAACAAAGGCTTGGTGCCGGGCGCATTGCTGAAAGTCGTATATTGGTTTCCGGCATTCTCCTCATAGTCGAAGATGAACATCAAGGAGGTGCTGCTGCCTGGAGTCCAATGCCATTTGGATCTTACGGCGATATCGCGGACCGTCTTATACACATCCTCTCCATTGAACAGGTTAGTTCCGTAGCCCTGCCCTTGCGTGGAAGCGCGTACTGCAAGATCAGCGACTAACTGCTCACTCAGCGGGCCCGTCAAATAGCCTCCGATCACGCTCGTGTTGTAGTTGCCATAGCCGAGATCAACCTCTCCACCAAACGTTGATTGCGGATCCTTCGTTTTGATGTCGATCAATCCGCCGGTCGCGTTGCGGCCGAAGAGCGTGCCCTGCGGCCCCTTCAACACATCGACTTGGGCAATGTTGTTGAGTGTGAGCAGGGAGGCGGCCCCCGAGGCGATGTACACGCCATCGAGGTAGAGGGAAACGGGATTTTCGAAGCCGGCACCCAGGGCCGTTGTTCCGATTCCACGAATGTGTGGAAACGAATTTCCAGAGATGTTAACCATCGTGAGGCCCGGAGTGATCAACGACAGCTCGGAGGTAGTTTCGACGCCTACTGACGCCAGTCGATCGGCCGTTAGCGAGGTTACGGCGATCGGAACGTTTTCTAAGCTCTCGCTGCGCTTTTGTGCAGTAACCACGATTTCTTCGAGAGAGCCGCTTTGGCTTTGCTGCGGCGTAGGCACGGCCGCGCTTTGTGCCCAAACTTGCGTCTGAGCCAAAACGAACGCGGAAAACATCAACGATACATATCTCATGCCAGCCATACGCCCCCCAAGTTGCGCTTTTGCGCGCGTGTTTTAATTCGAAAACGATTTCAAAGCCATGCGAGCCTTCTCGATTCGGCCCCGCTTACGACGGCGTAGCAGGATGGTTGACTCGCAAATCCGCTCGCGACTCGGAGCTTGATCATGGCTCTGGTACTACGCGATTTTCTATGTGACCAATACCCTCGATCTCGACCCTGCATACATCACCAGCTTTCAGGAACAGAGGCGGATTTCTGACGATGCCCACACCTGCCGGCGTCCCCGTTGACAGAATGTCGCCAGGCTCGAGCGTAAAGGAGGTGCTGAGTTCAGCAACCATCTCCTCGAAGGTGTAGAGCAGATCGCTGGTGTTGCCGTCCTGGCGCAATTCATCGTTAACCCAGGTCTTAAGGAAGAGATGATTTGCGCTGGGCAACTCGTCTGCCGTCACAATCCAGGGTCCGAGCGGACCGTGGGTGTCAAAGGATTTTCCGATCATGCCGGTCACGGCACGCCTCTGCCATTCCCGCACACTCACATCATTGCAGATCGTAAAACCTGCAATCGCCGCGCGTGCCATCGGACCCTGCAGATGCCGGCCTCCTTTGCCGATGATAATCGCCAGTTCGCCTTCATAATCCAGAGAGGCTGAGACGCGTGGCAAATGAATGTCGTCGTATGGACCATTGACGCAGGTGACTTGCTTATTGAACCAGGTCTGGTTCGCCCCGCGAGTAATGCCCAGGTGCGCGACTTCGGCTAGGTGGGACCCATAACTGCCGCCAATTGCTAGAAACTTCCGAGGTCTAAGCACCGGTGCATGAAGCCTGACAGAGGACAAGGCCATCCGATCGGTAGACTTCTTACGGACCTCGCGCGCTGCGTCCAGCGCCTCATCACCAGCAGCCAGAAAATCGATCATGACCGTCGGCAGACGCTCATTGGCCGCAAGGTCAACGATCTCGCCGTTCGAGACTATGCCGATACGCGTGCGGCCACCTTCCGTAAATGTGGCCAGCTTCATAGGCCCGGTCCAACCCGCCAATGATGGAACTCTCTGCCGCTCATGCCTGTACTGACGCTTCGGTGACCGCTGCGTCGCGATCCTGATAGCGCTTCACGATTGCCTTCAATTCTGGCTTAACGTGATCTTCGTTATAACCGTTGAAAATTGTTCCAAGGAGTGAGCGATCAAGATCGCTAGTCCCCATGAACCAGTCTGCGATTGGAAAGGTCAGATTCATATTCGCACGCATCATGATTCCTAGGTTGTGATGGGCAGTGTGATGCCGCCGAATTGTGTTTATGAAAGGTGTATTGCGCACGAACCAGTTATCGTGCACATGGCAACAAAAGTGAAATGTCTCGTAGATCAAATACTGACCGACGATAGTCGCCATTAAAACGTAGCCCGCGTTGGGGTCTATCAACCAACTTAGCAAAAGCGCGAAAGGAATACCGAGCGCCATGAAGCTGAAAAGAGCGCGCCAGGGAAAGAAAATGATGCGCCATTCGCGGGCTGCTTCCACTGTCATCTCGTTATCGGAGAAGTACTGGTGATGTTGCCGAGTGTGCCGGTCATAGATCGCGCGCAGTGCCCAGACATCAACCAATCGATGCATGACATATTTGTGTATCCACCATTCGAACAGATTTGAAATAGCGAATATCGGAATCACCAACAGCCACTCCCAGCCCGCATTCACTGTGAGGCGCACACACTCGATAATGACCGCCAGGCCGACGACGTAAATCACAGCTATGTGCAGGACGCCGCTATATTGCGGATGGATCTGCGCCATGTAGCGCTGCCGGAAGTCTTGTTGCCGCTCGCTCATGGAGTGACGCTCTACGAGACTTACCATCTCAGTACTCCTCTCACAACACAATCTGTTGAGCCTGCCGTTACTGACATGTTAGCCATATATCTGTGTGCTGTCGACTATATTTGACGAGAACGTCAGTTTTGTCCAATGGAAGTAAGAGCCGCATAGTGGGGTTGTCATGCCCCTTCAGGAGATCTGGTCCGTCTGGGTACAACGCAGCAATTAGCCTGCCAGCGGCGCAGCTTGGCGCGGGAGGTCTTTCAGGTACCAGTGCGCGACGTCTCGACATGGTGCAACCCAAAGATGCGGATTGCGTGCCGCGGAGTCGTACAGTTCGAAGAGAACGCGCAATCTTTCAGGGTCTTGTCCCAACAGCCACGGATGAAACACAAGAGTCAAGTGCGTACCTTTTTGGATGGACTCTTGAATGGCGCGATTAAACGCCCCTTGCATTCCTTCGAGTGAGGCCGCCTCTGGAAAACCTGGTAGCGGCGTGCCGACCATGGCGGCCCCGCCGGGCATCAGATAGACGCCGTCCAGGTGCTGCCAAGCGAAGGGAATCTGTGCAATACCATCGTCGACGCCCGGTTGTTTGTTAGAGGCAGAGTAGTAAGTGAATCCGAATTCGTAGAGGAGAGCAGAAGGGTCCATAGCGACCGAGCCGCCCGGAGGCCTAAATCCGCAGGGCCGCAACCCAATCTGACTAAATGCGGCCAAGCTGCGCTGCAGGATATCTCGTTGCCTTTCGGGCGCCAGATCTCCCCATAGCTCATGTCTCCAGCCGTGGAGCGCGACGTCGTGACCGTGGGCCGCGAGTTTTTGCAGCATGGCAGGGTAAGTCTCGGCATTCCACGCCTCGACAAAGAAAGTGACCTTCCCCTGATCAAATTTATTGAGGAGTGCGGGAAGCACCTCCGACACGGTGTAGTGATTTCCCACCGGTTCACTTGCGGGCCACTTGTTGAACTCAAGATCCGCCGCTTCGCCCAAATTGTCGAAGGTAAAACTCAGTGCGGATCGTTTGCGATCGGGTCCCCAGCCAGTTTGCGGTGTCATGATGCGCGGGTGGATAGGTTTATGGCGAATCCATTGATGCGTCGAGCCCGGGTAAAAGTCTGTTTCATAGGGGATTGTCTCCACTGACTGCAGATGCGGCGCCAAGGGGACCGCGATGACGATCCGTGCGACATGCTTCCATTAAGTGACGAAACTGTCAATTGTGCGTACTATTACCGACGGCTGCTTAACTCAGTGGTGCGCGGCAGTTGAAGAATTCAGCACTCCGATGGTGGACAAAAATGTTTATCAAGAATTGTTGGTACGTCGCTGCTTGGGATCACGAGCTACTCGAGGGGAAATTGCTTGAGCGGACAATTCTTAACGAATCAATCCTGCTCTACCGCACGGCAGCCGGGGATGCCATCGCGTTGAACAATAAGTGTGCTCACCGCCACGCCCCGCTATCGCTCGGACGAAGGGAGGGGGACTGCATACGTTGCATGTATCACGGACTCAAGTACGACGAGAGTGGTCGATGTGTTGAGATCCCAGGACAAACCACAATACCGCGCCATTTGCGAGTGCGGACCTACCCGGTGGTGGAACGCAAACGCTGGGTTTGGATTTGGATGGGTGACCCGGCGAAGGCGGACTTCGGGCTCATTCCGGACACCTTCTCCCTGCAGCATCCCGAATGGCGTATGAAGCCAGGGTACGTGCATTATCGGGCCAATCACCTGCTGATTTCGGACAACCTGCTGGACTTCTCACATCTGTCTTATGTGCATGAGGCTACCCTCGGCGGCTCGCCAGATATTGCGCAAACGCGAGCGTCGACGGAACGCATTGAGCGCGGCGTACGGATTCGGCGTGAAATACTAAATACTGCTCCAGCTCCCTATCATCAGCGGTTGGCGCAGTTTTCCGGCGCGGTCGATCGCTGGTTCGTTTACGACTATCTGATTCCTGGTGTACTGTTAATGGAATCGGGAGTCAGGGCATCGGACCCGGGTGCCCGAGAGCGGGAAAAGACCTTGATCTTCCATAGCTGTCAGGCGATCACCCCCGAAACAGATACCGCCACCCACTACTTCTTTGCCTCAGCCAACGAGGCTTGGCTGGATGCGGAAGCCACGGAGCACATTTATCGATCGGTCGTGAGTGCATTCCAGGAGGACCGACGCATGATTGAGGCCCAACAACAACTGATCAGCACGACAGCGCCCGCGGACATGATTCCGTTGCTGAGCGATGGAGCACTGGGACACTTCAGATTGCTTATGCAGCGAACGCTGGAGTCAGAACGCGCAGCCGTACCTGAAACCGCGTAATGCCAGGCCATTGTGGAAGTGCACTGGGGCTGTTCTCGTGCGATTCCGCTTCGGGGAGGGACATGAGCCCAGGTCTCTCGGCATTTGCCCCATGTAAGACTCTGGCGGTATTGCCCGAGGTGGTTTGGCCGTTCTGTCTATCTTTGCGCGGCCGAATTCCGTGAAGACTGACGTTGCCATCATTGGTGCTGGGCCGGCAGGAATGCTTTTGTCCGAAATTCTCCACAACAGCGGCATCAGAAGTGTCGTGTTAGAAAAGCACTCTCGCGCACATGTGCTCGCTCGGGTCCGCGCTGGCGTCCTTGAGCCCACCACTGTGGACGTGCTTAGAGCAAACGGACTAGGTGAACGCATGGACCGCGAAGGTCATCCTCATGATGGCATGAAGATCGCGTGGGCGGGGCGCGAGAGTTTTTTTATCGACGTTAAGAGGCACGTTGGAAAGCGCTTCATGGCGTATGGACAAACCAGCATCCAAGAGGATCTGTTCGCTGCGGCCGATCGACGCGGCGCAGTCATACTTTCCGAGGCGCGGGAAGTGCGGCCGTCGGACATAAGTTCGGACCGACCCTTTGTATCATTTGACATTGATGGTAGGCCGCAGCGGCTCGATTGCGATTTCATCGTGGGGTGCGATGGATTTCACGGAGTTTCACGCAGCTGTATCCCCGCGAACCTGCGGCGGGATTTCGAAAAGGTCTACCCGTTCGGTTGGCTGGGAATCCTCTCGCAAACGCCACCCCTGCCAGACATCACTTATTGCAACCATCCGCGCGGCTTCGCGCTCGCGTCCATGCGTAACCCTGAGCTCAGCCGCTACTATATCCAAGTGCCACTTGATACAAAGACCGAGGACTGGCCCGACGGGCGATTCTGGAGCGAACTAAAGTCACGCTTTCCCCGCGAGATAGCCGAGGCCATTGTGGAGGGCGCCTCCATTGAGAAATCCATTGCGCCGTTGCGAAGCTTCGTGACTGAACCAATGCGATATGGACGCCTTTTTCTGGCAGGCGACGCTGCGCACATCGTCCCACCCACCGGGGCCAAGGGCTTGAATCTCGCCGTTTCGGATGTTTTTTATCTGTCACGCGCTCTTCGTGCGTTCTACGGATTTGGGAAGACGGAATTGCTAGATAATTACAGCGACATGGCACTGCGTCGCGTTTGGAGTTCAGTGCGCATTTCGTGGTATCTGACGACATTGCTGCATCGGTTCCCCAATGCAAGCGACTTTGAACAGCGCACCCAAGACTACGAACTCGAATATCTGCGCTCTTCGTACCACGCGCAGGTCGCACTGGCTGAGCAATATGCTGGACTGCCCTTGGAGGGTGAGGAGGGCTCAAGGCCAGTCAGTTGAATGGCGGCCCGCCCTTGCTGAGAGGGTTTCAAGCCTTCGGTTCGACCGACATTGTATTCGCGTTCGCCCGGTTGACTGCGGGTTTTGCCGGGTGACTGATGTCAACGCCGAAAATGCGCGACCAGTTAGTTGACATGGCGTGAAAATGACAATATCGTCAATAATGACAACGGCGCGTCCTGACGACCCCCCTTTTCATGATGTGGGAAATAAAGGCGTCTTGGCTTGATCGAAAGTCGAGTGGGCGAACGGTGCGTCTTTTAGAGTCGAGTTTCTAGGTGTCCGAAGGAGATGATGGATGAGCTCTTATTTAAAGAATGCCTGGTATACAGCCGCTTGGTCTTCTGAGGTCGGCCGGCATTTGTTCCGGCGGGTCATCATGGATCAGCCCATCCTGCTTTTCCGCAAGGAAGACGGCACAGCGGTGGCATTGTCGAATCGTTGTGCGCACCGATTTGGACCAATGCACCTGGGGAAGCTCGAAGGCGACACTGTGTCCTGTCCGTACCATGGGCTACGCTACAATTCCTCCGGCAAATGCGTGTTCAACCCGAATGGAAACCAGGTCACTCCGGCAGGCGCGCGGCTCGGCACATATCCGCTGGTTGAGCGATACGGCGTTCTCTGGATATGGCCGGGCAACCCATTGCAAGCAGATCCCAGCCGAATTCCCGACTTAAGCTACCTCGAGGATTCCGAGCACTACACTCGCGTGCACGGTCTCATCGAAGTGCGTGCCAATTATCGGTACATCATCGACAACTTACTGGATGGAGCGCATGTAGCCACAGTGCACCACGATTCTCTTGCGAGTGAGTCGATTACGCGTGCGCGGCCTGAAGTGACTGTAGAGGGCGATACAATCTGGTCCAATCTCATCTGCCCGCCGGGGACTCCCGCCCCCATTTGGGACATGCTTTGGAAGGCCACTCGTGGAGAGGTCCCAGGACCGATGGATCATTGGGCTAATTCTGGGTGGAGCCCAGGCGCCGTGGTAAGGCAGGTCACAGGAATTACCCCCGTAGGTCAAGCGCGAGATCAAGGTATCTCAACCCTTAACTGTCATCTGTTGACGCCCGAGAGTGAACACACGACGCATTATTTCTGGGCGATATGCCGAGACTTCCTGCTGGACAACGCAGAGCTCGATAAGAATATGAAAATAGGTGCGGAATACGCCTTTGTAGAGCAAGACTCTCGAATGTTATCGGCGATCCAAGACACCATTGGCAATCAGGATTTCTGGGGCTTGAAACCGTGCCTACTTCCGGATGATGTGGGTGCAGTGAAGGTGCGGCGCCGGATGGATGACCTGCTGAAGGCTGAAAGCCTGGCCACACCGGCCTAGATTCGATCCTGCAAGGCATCGCGTAAAGCTGTTCGCGCGCGTCGATTGACGGGCATCCATCATGCGATGTGCTTCGTCGGTGCCGTGCCGCGGGATTTGTTTGCTAAACCTGCGCGGGGGTTATAGGGACAGCCTTACGCGGCCTTACGGCCCCACAATTCCTCCGTAGCGATGCGTGCACCTTCGGCGAGCGAGGTGAGTTTTGCCCACTGGATCGAAGGATGTACGCGCCGTGCAAATGGACCTTGTGCAAAACCGCAGTCCGTCGATGCGACAACATTTTCCCTTCCCACGAGGTTTGCCAAGCGCACGATTCTTTCGGCGACAAGTTCCGGGTGCTCGACGACATTGGTCGAGTGAGTCACGACACCCGGATACAACACTTTGCCCGCAGGCAGGCGTATTTTCTCCCACACGCGCCATTCGTGCTCGTGACGTGGATTCGCCATCTCCAGGGAATAGCCTCCGGCGTTGACCTTTAGGATCAGATCTAAAATGTCGCGCACGTTGACATCGTTGCTGTGCGGACCGTTCCAACTGCCCCAGCACACATGATAGCGAATGCGGTCTTCGGGGATGCCCTTAAGCGCATGATTCAATGCCTCAACGCCCACATTTACCCACGACCGATATTCGTTTAAAGACATCGGGGGCACCATGCCGTCGTAGCTAGGCGCCAGAAAACCGTCATCAATCTGTACAGTAAGGCCCGAGTCAACAATTTCCTTGTATTCGACAGCAAGTGCCGCGGCGACCCCGAACATCAGCTCCTCACTGCTTTTATAGTAGGCGTTGCCCAGGGTGGCAGCAGCACTGACGGGCGCAGCAACCGGTAGAAAACCGCGCTCCACGCCAGCCGATTTCATTGCGGCCTTGAGACGAGCGATGTCGGCGCGCACTTCCTCTGGCCGATAACCGAGCGGTCCGGTGACAGCCGTCGGCATCCTCATCAGGCCTCCAAACGTCTCCTTGCCCATGCCGGCAGGCCCATACTGCTCTTCGTACTCGGCGTAAAACTCGGCAAAGTTCGTGCGGTCCTTTCCGGGCCTGGCCTTGGTAAATTCCGGCATTACGTCGTGCCGCAGCTCAACGCCAGACAGGCGGGCGGCGATGTAGTGCGTCCAGCTCAGTGCCTTACCAAATTCGCCATCGTTCACGATATCGATTCCGGCTTCGACCTGCCGGCTCACGATTTTGGGCACCTCTTTATCGATGCAGTTCCGCACCGCTTTTGGATCTACCTGTTCGCCCTGGCTTTCCTTAACCAGCAATTCAACGAGAGCTGGCGGGCGGATCAGACTACCGACATGCGTTGTAAGGATACGATCTTGCGACATCATGTGCGCTCTCCGTAGATGAAGATCTCAACAGACTGTTCCGCCCGCGACTAATTTGGATAATCAGTCGACATTGGCTTGGTCAAACGCGATTTCGCTCCCCGCGATAATCGCGTCGGGCGCAAATGCCCGACTCCCTTTATTAGATGCCGTTACACGGCTACAAGTCAGTGTGGCACCGAACTGACACCCTCGTCAATTATGAACCTGATCCGATGCAAGTTTCAATGAGAGTGCCGGGCGCGACGCCTGACTTTGGGCGCGCCAATGTCAGCTCGGCGGGCATGTGAGACGACTCCAAGATTCGCGAGATGATCGGCGGTCAAGAGCCTTGACAGTGGTATTAAATGACATTACTGTCAATTTTGTGGCAGAACGCATGGGGCTCAACGGGGCGCTTTCTTCAGCCTAGGCGGGAGCTGGCCTCGGCGGTTCTGCAACGCTAAGCGCTGGTGACGTTCTTCTCGAAGCACACCTGCCTTGACGGAGCGACTCGATTACTGCTGTGACTGGTTTAAAGCCAGTGAATCGTGCGGGCGATTTCCGGTCGCATGCTTGCTGACTCTTGACGAGCGAGCTTGGCGTCATGAGGGGGGACATAATGAACGTCGCTGCCAATAGCACGTTGAGCGATACGGCGGCCACTGTCGTTGCCCAGTCAACCAGTGACGCCGTCTCTCCACCATTTCGCTTCTATGACAATCGTCAGAAGTATCTTGCTTTCGTAAACACGTGTAATGAGAAGTCAGCAGTGGCGCGACGAGCAGCACACGAGCTGCAACATATTCATCCGACACCGCCAGCCATTCGCATCTTTGATGCCGGGATGGGCGACGCCACGGTGCTTGCGCGTTTGATGCGCAGCGTGCACCACCAATTTACGACGGTTCCAATGCTTGTGGTTGCTAAGGAAATCAGTCTCGAGGATGTCCGGTTAGGGTTAGAGAGGCTTCCCGATCGATTGTTTGAGCATCCGAACACTGTTTTTGTCGTCACCAATCTAACCTATGCCGAGGCACCACGGCTCATGTCGCGCGACTTGCAGGCGGCAGCCTCCTTGAATTGGCAAGAAGTCCGTTTATCCGGTAGCTCTACACATGAATACGCCGAACAGATTGAGGAATTGGGTCCGATGCTGGCTCACGGCTGGCAGACAAAGCCCAGTCACAAGACTGGCAACCCCACCTACGTCAGACCGTCGGTACTGGTTATTTATCGCGAGGACCACAAATTCCTTCTCGATGCCGTGATCCCGAAGCCCGGCCGCGTATTTGAGAGCTACGATTTGATCTTGGCCTCGCAGCCGTGGCGGGCGCGGATGTCGGCGAAATTCAAGGCCGAGAAAGTATTGGCGCCACTGGTGCGCAGTCTGGCACCAGGTGGCCGCCTGCTTGCCATCCAGTCTTGTGGTGTGGACCCCGGACTTGAGATTGTACAGCGGCTGTGGCCTGACGAGAATCCATTCCAAGTCGACCGCCATCAATTGATCGCAGCGCTCAAAAGTGAGCTAGGGCGCGACGTGCGTGACTTTCAGCTTGCTGCGTTACCGGACGAGAAAAGCATCTTTCGTTACGAGATGCATACACTACCGTCTGAGATCGGAGATCGCATCGGCACTTCGACGCTCTTTGCCGCCTGGAACGCGGCCATCTATGTCAACCAAATAGAAGATGAGCGCCTCGACACGGTGGTAACGACGGGTGCCTATCTCGATGCGACTCAGCAGGTGCTGCAGAAGCATGGTGGCCTATGGTTCAACGATGAGACATTCGTAGTCTCTAGGCGCCGACCTTAATGATACAGACCGACCAACCTGGCTGTGCGAAGACTACTCCAGAGGAAGGATTGAAAGAGCGGATTGTGGGCTTCCTTCGTCGAGCGTCCACAGAGATCGCACCGTCGGATGAAAAGCGTTTGCCGGGTTTGGTGGCGCTGCTGCCGCCTGGCACTGAGGTCTATGTGGCGCACACTCCTAATGCGACGCTGGATGACGTAGTGCGGACGTCGTTGGTCGTGCAGCGAGCAGGATTCATCGCGACGCCCCATATTGTCGCGCGGCGCATAGTTTATCCGCATACTCTGCGCATCGCGCTCGCCCGACTGCGCGCAGGCGGCGTAGAACAAATACTGTTAGTCGCGGGCGATGCGCAGCGCGCCGCGGGTGATTTCGACAGCACATTGGATATTTTGGCGTCCGGAATTCTAGAGCACTCCGGATTGTCCCGCATTGCCGTTGCCGGGCACCCGGAAGGACATAAAGCAGTGGGGTTGGGGCCGCTTTGGGAGGCGCTCAAGGCCAAACAGACGTTTTCAAAACGATCCGGTATCGCAATGCACATTGTCACCCAGTTTGGATTTGATCCCAATGCAATCGCAGTGTGGGAGCGTGAGTTGGCACGGCATGAAATCCTGTTGCCCGTTTGGGTGGGTATCGCGGGTCCTACGCCGCTGTCTAAGCTCATTAAATTTGCCATGCTGTGCGGAATTGGAGCGTCCCTGCGCACGGTGATGCGAAATCTAAGCGCTGTAGGGAGTTACTCAGAACTTGCGACGACGCCCGATCAGCATGTGATGCAATTGATGCGGTTGCCCGCGACATCCGCAGTCGTAGCCCCACATTTCTTCTCGTTTGGGGGCGCATTGGATACGGCCCGTTGGATGAACCAAGTCGCCGCGGGGGCGTTTGAAATCGATCCTACGGCGCAAAAATTCCAGGTAGAGGGCTGAACGTCGATGCGCGCGATCGCTTCCATAGCAGCAGAATTTCCGCACGTCCTTCGTGCCGGTAGAGCTAACCGAGGGACGTGTCGCACACGGACACTTGGGTCGGAGTAGCAATATGTCGAATTCTTATCTCTTTACTTCGGAGTCGGTCTCCGAGGGTCATCCGGATAAGGTGGCAGATCAAATCTCGGATGCCATTTTGGATTCCATACTCGTGCAGGATAAGCACTCACGTGTTGCCGCTGAGACGCTTTGCAATACGGGACTGATTGTGCTTGCCGGAGAGATCACCTCCAATGCCATTGTCGACTATCAGTCGGTGGCACGTACAACCATTCAACGCATCGGCTACGACAATACTGATTACGGCATCGACTACCGAGGTTGCGCAGTCCTGGTCGCCTACGACAAACAATCGCCAGACATTGCGCAGGGTGTCGATGAGGGGCGGGGTTTAAATCTTGAACAGGGTGCCGGCGATCAGGGTTTGATGTTCGGTTACGCCTGCAATGAAACAGCAGAGCTGATGCCGATGCCGATTCATCTGGCGCATCGTTTGATGGAGCGCCAGGCCGAATTGCGGCGTACTAGACGGCTAGATTTCCTGCGACCGGACGCCAAGAGCCAACTGACGGTACGGTACGTCGATGGGAAGCCGAAAGAGATCGACACCGTGGTCATCTCGACACAACATCACCCGGATATCGAGCATGAAGCGCTTTCCGAAGCGGTGATAGAGGAAATCATCAAACCAGTTCTCCCGCCTCAGATGATTACAAGACAAACGAAATATCTGGTGAACCCAACTGGCAGGTTCGTCATTGGGGGACCCCAGGGCGATTGCGGGCTCACCGGTCGCAAGATCATTGTGGATACTTATGGAGGTGCGGCGCCACATGGCGGCGGAGCTTTTTCAGGTAAGGATCCGTCTAAAGTCGATCGCTCGGCAGCCTATGCAGCGCGCTACGTGGCCAAGAATATTGTGGCCGCAGGCCTTGCGACCAAATGCTTAATTCAGATTTCGTATGCCATAGGGGTCGCGCGCCCGACCAGCGTCATGGTCACTACTTACGGCACCAGCCGTCTCTCGGACGAGAGAATCGAGGAGATTGTCCAAAAGCATTTTGATTTGCGTCCCAAGGGCATCGTGCAAATGCTCGATTTGCTGCGGCCGATTTATCAGAAAACTGCCTCGTACGGCCATTTCGGCCGCCGGGAACCTGAGTTTTCATGGGAGCGCACCGACAAAGCTGCCCAACTTGCCGCCGACGCCGGGACGAAAATGCCGGTGACAAGCTAGGATGTAACGGAGATTGAATCATCGCCGCTGCGAAGATGTTTCTCAGCCGCTTTTCAAGATCACCCTCTTTGATACGTTCCAGCTCACGTATCTAGAGGAGCGGCTTCAGGCTTCACCATACGGAACGGGCCACTTCCGAAACCAAGCGTAGCTTTGCGGCCTGGAATTCCAGGCTAGGAGCGCCGAGAAGACCGCAGCGAGTCGAGATCCCCATGTTCTCCTTCGAGAAAAATTGGCCGGCCTCATCGATTCGACCCGCGAGATTCTCCGGGGTTTCGCTCGGGAGTGCCTCCACATTCGAGACCAGTCCGAGGATAATGGCCTTGTCCGCCGGAACGTCGCGTAGTGGCTCAAAGGATCCGGAACGCCAATCATCGTATTCCAGCAGAAACACATCGTAGTTCGGTGCACCGCGAAAAACCGCCTTGGAAATTGCTTCATAGCCGCCCTCCGAGAAGTGACTCTTTGCGCCTCCACCGCCGCGGCATATATGCATGCCGAACTTCACGCCCGGCACATCTGCAATACGATTGAGCAGCGCAATGCCATCCTTCAGGAAGCGCTCCGCTGAGATGTTTCGCGGTGCCAGAAAGTTTTCCCGCACGTAGGGATCACCCGCAAAGGTGAGTTCAGGGCAGTCAATCTGAATATATTCACAGCCGGCCGCCGCTAATTCCATGCATTCTTGGCGAATCACTTCGGTACCGTCTTCGAATAATTCAAACGGGTCCGGATAAGCAGTCGCCGAGTGCTCCGCCGAATAGAATGCTGAGAGCAGCAGGGGGCTTGGAAGCGTGACCTTCAAAGGTTTAGATGCTCGAGCGCGCGCGTATGTGAATTCTTCCAGCGATTCGGGCAATCGTCGTCGAATTTTACCCGTAACCGTCATCGGCCAGCGCACCTCAATCTCTCCGAGAGTGCCACGCCACTTGAAGGGGAGGCTCGGGATCGGCGACACACCATCCATACCCGCAATCCAGCGGTTCGCGAAATTGATGCGCCGTTGTTCCCCGTCGTTGATGACATCGAGCCCTAGGTCTTCCTGAAGAGCGATTGCCTCATCAACCGCGCGATCCTCTATGCGCTTGTACTCTCTCGCGGACATTCTATCGAATTCACTGCGGGACGGACTCTTGTCCCCAACCGTAGCTGATAACAGCGTCTCACCCTGCAAGTTGGAGGGTTTCTCCCCTTCAACGACCTTGGATGACGGCTTGTGAATTGCGGGGGCGTCTGGTCCAGCCGTCGTGCCTTCGGCCACCTTCCCGGCGCGCTGTGCGCGTGCCTGCTTCAAATAGTCCGGCTGATACAACGAGCCGATGACTTCCGCGCGATAGATATTCATCGTATTCGAACTCCTCGTTGTCGGCAAACAGTCGGCGTATCAGAAAGAAATCGTTACTGTTCGGACCGAGTCGCCTAATTCACCGTCGGTAATTTGGGGCCCGCAATGCGGTGCGGAGCATGCACACCCAGATATTGACATAAATGTCATTTCTGTGGCAAGTTACTCGGCCTGCGGAGAGGATTTTAAACGCAGAGAGCTTAATGAACTTCCGCGACATCTCCGCGGCCTTCACGATGGCGCCGCGGCACCAACCGCGCTCGCGCTCCGAGGGCGGCGCGAGATCGCGACCCCGGGGCGATGGCGGCCCTTCGAACGTGCTGCATCTCCTTAAGGACAGACAATGGATAAACACATTTCATCCACACAGTCAGCCGGCTCAAGCGCTTTGGACCCGGTCAACATACGCGAGGCCAGGGTGAGGCGAGCGAACAATAAGCTTCGACATATTCACCACCACGCTTACCGTTGCCGTGACGCGGAAGAAACGCGTCACTTCTACGAAGATATTCTGAAAATGCCGCTCGTGGCCGCGGTCGTGATGCAGGATAACCCTGTCACTCAAGGGCCAGATCCGTATTGCCATCTCTTTTTCGAGATGGGCGATGGCAATTGCATCGCGTTCTTCGATTGTCCCGCCGTATTTAAGGACTGGACCTTCAAACCTGAGACGGGTCTAGATCACCATGTGGCCCTTGAGGTGGAGGGAGACGAGGTTATTGAGGAATATCGTCAACGATTGCAGGAGGCAGGTGTACAGCACATGTTCCTCGATCACGGCGTATTTCATTCGCTTTATTTCAATGATCCCAACGGATTGAACTGCGAAATAATGAGTAAGGTGCAAGCTACATCGGACAACGACATCGCCGAGATGCGTGTGGCGCGCAAAAATCTCAATAAATGGACGGCCGATAAGCAATCCAGCATGAAGGGTTAAGCGTTGATCACCCTGTCGTTGGCGGAATCGAAACTGTTTCAATTGTTCCGATCGACTTGATCTGAACCTAACCGCTCTGCACGCTAAGAGGATTTCAGATCATGGCCGTAAGCAAACTGTTGCAAACGACGGTGGTGGGCAGTTATCCGCAACCTGACTGGCTAATCGACCGTGAGAAGTTGAACAAGGTCGGTGCGCCACGGGTGCGCGCACGGGAAATTTGGCGCGTGCCGGAGCCGCTACTGGAAAAGGCGCAGGACGATGCCACGCTGCTAGCGATTCGCGACATGGAGGATGCCGGGATCGACATCATTACAGATGGTGAGATCAGGCGAGAGAGTTACTCAAATCGCTTCGCTACCGCCCTCGAAGGGCTCGATCTCGACAATCCCCACACTATCAGCCCCAAGCCAGGGTTGAACATCGCGATTCCACGGGTGGTAGGAAGAATTCGCAGAAGTCGAGATGTCGAAGTCAGGGACATGCAGATTTTACGGCGCAGCACCAAAAGGCAAACAAAAATTACTCTGCCCGGTCCATTCACCATGAGTCAGCAGGCGAAGAACGAGTATTACAAGGACGATGAGGAAATGGCCATGGCCTTTGCCGAGGCTGTCAATGAAGAAGCTCACGCGCTGCAAGCCGCCGGCGCGGACGTCATTCAGATCGACGAGCCCTGGTTAAGACAAGATCTAACGGCCTCGAACCGATATGGCATCAAGGCGATTAACCGGGCACTACGAGGTTTGTCAGCACAGACGGCCATTCATCTGTGCTTCGGGTACGGCACAGGCTTTCGGGTGGGTAAGCCCAATCACTACGATTTTTTGACCGAGTTGGCGGAGAGCAGCGCCGACCAGATCTCGATCGAAGCGGCACAGATTCGTCTGGACCTGAACGTGCTCACCGAGCTGCCGGGCAAGACGATCGTGTTGGGAGTCATCGATCTGTCGAGCGATGTAGCCGAAACGACTGAAGAGGTCGCGGGCCGCATACGCCAGGCACTCAAATTCATCGGACCCGAGCGCCTCATGCCAGCGCCGGATTGCGGACTGAAGTTCATGCCAAGAGAATTGGCGTTCGCGAAATTAAGCGCGCTGAGTGCTGGAGCCGCGCTCATCCGCCAGGAGTTGACGGGAAGGGCGGCATGACAATGCCTGTCGCAGATTCGGTTACGGACGCTGGCGTTGACGCGACCGCCCTGTCGGACAGGTTCACGATGCGCCTCATCGATTACTTCGATCGAGGCGCTGAGCTCGATCCCGAGCGCGCGTGCCTCATCATGGGGGGTACGGCGCAGACATATCGTGAAGTACAGGATCGCTCTCATCGCATTGCAAGGGCGCTGATCGACACGGATTTCGCGCGCGGAGCAAAGGCGGCGGTAGTCAGTCCGAATTGCGCGGCGGCGTTTGAATGCGTTCTCGGGATCCTAAGGGCGGAAGGTGTCTGGGTGAAGGTTAATTTCCGCAACGCCGTTGCTGAAAACGCGTCGGTACTCGATCAGCTCGATACCGCCGTGCTGTTCTTTCATAGCAGCCTCGCGGATCAGGTCGCGCAGTTTCGCGACTTATGTCCCAAGATGCGAACCTATGTGTGCATCGATGGCACTGTGGCCGATTCAATCTGTCTGGAGGAATGGATTCGTGACGTACGCGGTACGGCTCCCGAACGCGGTTCGAGAAGCGACACTCTCGCGACACTTACAAGCACAGGAGGAACGACTGGACGCCCAAAAGGCGTCATGGCGTCCAACCTTACTTGGCAGATTTTCATCGGCAATTTTCACGCGTGCTTCCCCCTGCGAGATCCGCAAGTTCACCTCGTCGTCGCACCGATGGCCCACGCAGCAGGTTCCTTTGCCCTGATCATGACGGCCGCTGGGGCGACAAACATCATTCTTCCGCGCTTTGATGCCGAAGCGGTGATGGCGGCGATTCAACAGTACCGGGTGACGACACTGTTCCTGCCGCCCACCGCGATCTACACAATGCTGTCCCATCCGAAGGTTCGCGAATTCGACTATTCCTCGTTGCAGTATTTCTTCTACACCGCCGCACCGATGTCTGTCGCGAAGCTCCGTGAGGCTATCGACGTATTTGGGCCGATAATGACCACCATGTTCGGTCAAGTCGAGGCACCGGCCACCTGCACTTACTTACCTCCGTGGGAACTTGTCGAGAACGGTGTCGTGAACGAGAAACGCCTGGCAAGTTGCGGCCGACCGTCGTTGCATACCCGTGTCGCGATCATGGACGATAACGGCAAATTGCTTAGCGAGGGACAGAAGGGAGAGATTGTGGTGCGCGGTAATTTGGTTATGCGCGGCTATTACCAAAATGCACAGGCGACGGAAGAAGCTTCGAGATTCGGCTGGCATCACACCGGCGACATTGGCTACTTGGACGAGGAGGGCTATCTATTCATTGTGGATCGTAAAAAGGACATGATCATCAGCGGCGGCTTTAATATCTATTCCGCTGAAGTAGAACAGGTGCTTGCTCATCATCCGGCGGTTCAGGAATGTGCAGTGATCGGGGTACCTGATGAGAAATGGGGCGAAGCGGTCAGAGCGGTCGTGGAGCTTAAAAGTGGGCAAAGTGTTAGCGAGATTGAACTAATCGATTTCGCCAAGGAAAAATTGGGAAGCATCAAAGCGCCTAAGGGAGTGGAATTCTGGACCTCTTTGCCGCGTAGCATTGCCGGCAAAGTGCTCAAGGCCGAGATTCGAGCTAAATATTGGGCGCACGCTGATCGCCGCATTTAGGAAGCGATTTGGCTAATGCCAACCGTTAGGGGCCCCGAGCGCGCTCAGCCAGGTGATTCTGAAAGGTTCAGAAGCTTAACTGCATTGTCCTTGAGAATCTTCGGGCGTACCTCCGGTTTGATCGGAAGCTGCTCGAAATCCTTGAGCCAGCGGTCTGGTGTGAGCACCGGATAGTCTGATCCAAAGAGAATTCGATCCTTGAGCAAGGTATTCGCGTATTGCACGAGATTGGCTGGAAAATATTTCGGCGACCAGCCCGACAAATCAATGTAAACATTTGGCTTGTGAGTAGCAACAGCCAGCGCTTCGTCCTGCCAGGGAAACGAGGGGTGCGCGAGGATGATCGGCATATCAGGGAAGTCAGCCGCGACATCATCAACGTACATCGGATTCGAATATTTGAGACGAATGCCCATGCCGCCGCGCGTGCCCGCCCCAGCGCCGGTTTGCCCCGTATGGAAAAGCGCTGGAAGCCCGGCCTCCGCAATTGCCTCGTACAAGACGTAGGCCTTGCGGTCATTCGGATAGAACCCTTGCACGGACGGGTGAAACTTGAAGCCACGCACGCCGAACTCGGTTATCAACCGGCGCGCCTCACGCGCACCCATCTTGCCTCTCGCCGGATCGATGCTGGCAAACGGAATAAGGGCATCCGCGTTCTCTGCAGCCACTTCTGCGACCTCTTCGTTGGCGATCCTTGTGTGCCCCATCTCCGCTTCACTATCAACCGTAAAAATGACCGCTGCCATCTTACGTTCTCGATAGTATTGAGCGGCTTGAGGTATGGTCGGGTGGGGAGCGGACTTGAAGTGTTTTGCCATAGCTTCGTCGAAAATGACGGAGCATGGGTCACGGGGAGCGCGGCTCGAAATGTTCGCGTGAGTGTGCACGTCGATGGCGACGAGTTCACTGAGATTCAGTCTTGCTTGATACTTTGCCATTGAGGATTGCTTCCTTCCAAATCTCCTCCATCACTATGGTACAATATTGACGGTAATGTCAATTATACGTGGTCGCATGCCCGCGCTTTCCAGCGAACTTTGCTCGGTTTCCCGGTCGGAGGACTAGATGCCAGTCACCAAACCCTACTCCAACATCCCCGGCACGACAGTGTTTGACGGTGATCAAGCTCGGAAGGGTTATCACCTCAACATGTTCTGCGTATCGCTGATGAAGCCGTTCAACCGAGAGCGATTTAAACGAGACGAGAGCGGGTATCTCGCCGAGTGGCCAATGACTTCGGAACAACGGGAGGCGGTAGTCGCGCGAGATTACAATCGAATGATCGCGCTTGGTGGGAACATCTATTTTCTCGCGAAGATCTTTTCGACCGATGGCAAGAGCTTTGTATACGCCGCCTCCCTCATGACTGGCATGACCCCGGAGCAGTACACACAAATGATGATCAACGGCGGCCGCTCTGCGACAGCCGGGCTTTCTGGCAAGGAACAACTCTAATGGCCAGGATCACTGCGGGTGTTGCCACCTCTCACGTTCCTGCGATCGGTGCAGCATCCGATAATGGCAAGGTCTCCGAACCGTATTGGGCGCCGTTATTCCAAGGCTTTGAATTTTCCAAGCGCTGGATTGCAGCGAACTGTCCAGACGTTGTTTTTCTGGTCTACAACGACCATGCCTCGGCGTTCAGCTTGGAGATGATTCCCACATTTGCGATCGGCTGTGCGGACAGCTTTGCGCCGGCAGACGAGGGGTGGGGACCGCGTCCCATTCCCTCAGTCACCGGGCATCCAGAGTTGGCCGCGCACATCGCTCAGTCGGTGATTCAACAGGACTTCGATTTAACGATTGTCAATCGGATGGACGTGGATCACGGGCTGACAGTGCCATTGACGCTGATGTTTGGTCAGCCGCCAGCCTGGCCGTGTCGCGTAATCCCGTTCGCAGTGAATGTAATCCAGTACCCGCCGCCGTCAGGGCAGCGGTGTTTTCAGCTCGGCAAGGCAATTCGCCGTGCGATCGAGACTTTCGATGATGATCTCGAGGTGCAAATTTGGGGCACCGGCGGCATGAGCCATCAGTTGCAGGGCCCAAGGGCAGGTCTAATCAATAAGGAGTTTGACAGCGCGTTTCTCGACCGATTGGTTTCAGATCCCGAAGCGCTCGCACGCGTGCCATTGCTAGATTACATCCGAGAAGCAGGCGCGGAGGGCATCGAACTGGTTATGTGGTTGATTATGCGAGGTGCGCTCGATCCAAAGGTACGTCAACTTCACCGCTTTTATCACGTGCCAGCCTCCAATACGGCCGTTGGTCATCTCATTTTGGAGAATGCGGCGACTCACGGCTAAACACAGCTTGACGAGGGATATGCCATGTTGAAAAAAACGCAGCTATCTCATATCGAGGATGGCTCACACTCTTTTCCCCAAGGCGCACGGGAGCGAATGATCCTACCGCAACCGATCGCGAGTCAGGGTACGGGCCTCGTGAGCGACGAGAAAGGGATGCTAAAGCGCCTGGGACCGAACTGCGTATTCATGATGGGGGACAATCCTGCCCTGGCGCGCATGCCGAAGGCGCCGAAGCTGCTGGATTTCTTCCGATTGCGGTTCACGGAGATCGCGTTCCGTCACCTACTGCAGAGCGCCAAAATGGCCCTAGATGCGGGTCAAGACGAAAAAATCATCATCGCATGTCTCCTGCATGACATTTCCAATGGGGCGCTTCTGCGATGTGACCATGGCTATTGGAGCGCCCAACTGGTTGCCCCCTACGTCAGCGAAGAAGTCGCCTGGGCGATTAAGTACCACCAAGCTTTGCGTTACTTTGCCGACGAGTCCGTGGGTTTCCAGTATCCAGATTCCTACAATTTATTTTTCGGCACGGACTACCAGCCACCGGAATATATTCGCCAGGCACATGAGGAAGCGCGCGCACATCGGTGGTACATGACCTCACGTCTCGTGACGGTTTACGATACTTACTCTTTTCAGGACAACTGGCACGTTGATCCTGAACAATTTAGCGACGTGATTGGACGACACTTCAAAGAACCAAAGGAAGGTCTCGGATTCGATGGCTCTCCCTCCGCCCATATGTGGCGCACAATGATTTGGCCTAACAATTTTTTGTAAGCTGGGTTGAGTGAGCGAAAGAACTGCAATAGTGCCTCAGCTGCGAAACGAAGAAATGATAAAAAGTCAGCAGTTCCAGCTTAGAATTCCCACCTCGGGTACCATATGACTGAGATATCACGGTAGAGTAGGGAGATATGGGCGAAATTGGGGTAGACCGACAAAAGCGCACGATCGCTGAGATCCGGAAATCGAAGGCGACTGGCGAGAAGATGGTCTACACATCAGTGCTCGACTACACGTCTGCCAAATGGGCTGAAGAGGCGGCTGTGGATGTGTGTGTAGTGGGTGACTCGCTCGCGATGACCTGCCACGGGCACCCCAACACGATTCCTGCGACCATGGATATGATGATCTTGCACTCGCAGGCAGTGCGCAGGGGCGCACCGCATACATTTGTACTCGGTTGCATGCCTTATCAGAGCTACAATACGGTTGACCGCGCGCTCACCAACGCTACTCGCTTTATGCAGGAGGCGATGTGTGACGCCGTGAAGCCGCAAGGCGGCAAATCTCAGGCCCATATATTGAAAGCACTTGTAGACGCCGGTATTCCGACCGCCTCACATATTGGATTAACCCCGCATACCATCGCCATGCTTGGTGGGTTTCGCATCCAGGGCCGAACTGCCGAGGCTGCGATGAGCATACTGGCGGATGCGTTCGCGATACAGGATGCGGGTTGCTTCATGCTCGAATTTGAGGCGGTGCCAGCTCGTATCGCGAAGGTAATTTCCGCACAACTCGACATCCCGACGATCGGAATCGGCGCCGGCGCCGGTACGGACGGACAGATCTTGGTGTCTTACGATTTGCTGGGTGTTTTCACCGATTTCAGACCGAAATTCACAAAGCGATTCGCCAATCTCACTGAAGTCGCTGTAGATGGGCTCAAACGCTACGTCGCCGAGGTCAAAGAAGGGCGCTTCCCGGACGATGACCATAGTTATTCAGTCGACGATAAGGAGTACGACAAATTTCTCAGTCTCGTCGAAAGTCGCCGTCAAACCTGAGGCGGCGTTCGGCGCGCGCTGTCAAACCCAGTTACAGTCCCGCTGAGCAAGACGGTGCGTCCAATGAGACGCTCACCGATCGGGCGTATATCCACCTTGAAGAGCTGATTGTACGGCTGAATCTGGCACCCGGCACCGTGGTGTCAGAACAAATGCTGTCCGATCGGCTCGGCATTGGGCGCACCCCCATTCGCGAGGCGCTGCAGCGTCTCGCTCGTGAACGATTAGTCAGGATCTTGCCGCGACGTGGGGTGGTGGTTTCCGATATCGACGTCAGGAGTCAGCTGCGGCTGCTTGAAGTGAGGCGTGAAGTGGAGCGCCTGGTTGCGCGAGGGGCCGCGCGACGAGCCAATCCCCTCGAACGCAAGGAGTTTACCAATCTCGCCCGGCAGTTCGAACGATCTGCGAAAACGCAGGACGATGAAACCTTTATGCGAATCGACCGGGCATTTAATGAACTCTGCCTTCAGGCCGCAAGGAACGATTTCGCGACCGGAGCGATGCGCCTGATGAATTCACTGTCGCGACGCTTTTGGTACGTGCACAACAAGGAGGCCGCGGATATGCCAGAAATCGCCAAACTTCATGCGGGAGTATCGCGCGCAATCGCGATGGGGGATGAAATCGCGGCCGCCGCGGCACTGGACCGGCTATTGGATAACGTCGAATCCTTTACACGCGCGACGGTGGATTCCACCGGATGATTCATCCACGGGTGCAATACGCCTGGAGGGAAATCTCTAGCGCGCGATAGCGGATGAATTCCGGCGACGTTTCCCAGGCTCTCCTCGTACACGCCGCCGCCCAACCTTTTGCCGGGCAGTATCACTGCGTCTCGCTTCTGTGGCATCACCACCCTCGGCCATCGGTTTGCTCTCGTCAACTGAAAGGGGTGGAAGCGGGCGGTTGGATACTTCTTCCGCAACTTTGATCGATGCACCCAATGCCTGCAGGGCCATCGCGGATACGAGCTCTGCCGGGTAGGGCGCGGCCCGCCTGGATAGGTTATGGCGGATCGCCATTGCGATCATCCCGAGTCCCAGATCGATTCCAGCGGAAATTGATCTCAATTGAATACGCTTTGCTGCGACAGCTGCTTCCATGGTTGCCCGAACGTGTTCGCTCATCGCGTTCGTCAATGGGCCACCGACGATTGGAATCATTCGGGCGAGAACCCATCCGCGTATCTCGTTCTGCGCGGCCAGAGTCACGAAATAGCGAACCGCGATGGCGATTCGCTCCAGCGGGTCGCTGACCGTGCCTGCCGAAGCAATTCGCTTCGTGATGAAGGTCGCCAAATCGGCTGCTACCGCGGCCATGAGGTCTTCGCGGGTCTGGAAGTAATTATAAAATGTTCCACGCGAGACCTGCGCTTCGGCAATAAAGTTATCTATCGTCGGGGCGTCGAACCCTTCACGTGCGTATACGTTGAACGCGGCTCTGATTAGCTTGGCTCGCGTTCGGTCCCGCTTTGCAGGTGTCACTCGCGCCTCCGGCGGCTTTGTTATTGGGAGTTTTGCAACCATGGTATCTATATAGCGCAATTTGTCCTTCCCCACCACTTTCGCTCGATTCGGCTGAAGCGGACTGGAGCAGCCTTTGGGCCGTATGCCTCGCCGACATTCGGTGGCTTTTCGCTTGGTGAGTCAAAATTGACATTATTGTCATTTACATAGCATAGTGCGTGTCGGATGATGGGTCATAGACGCCGATCGGAAGCTGGCCGCTGGCGAAGGCAAGAGGGGCGACACGGTGAAAACGAAAGCTGCAATTTGCCATGCCGCAGGCAAGCCATTGGAAATTGCGATCGTGGACCTTGGGGGTCCTCGGGCTGGAGAGGTTCTCGTAGAGATCAAGGCCACAGGGATTTGCCATACGGATGAGTTCACGCGGTCTGGCGCTGACCCGGAAGGTCTATTCCCTGTGATTTTTGGTCATGAGGGGGCTGGGATCGTGGTCGATGTGGGTCCGGGCGTGACGTCGATAAAGAAGGGGGATCACGTGATTCCTCTCTACACACCGGAATGCCGTCAATGCAAGTCATGCGCGTCGCAGAAAACCAATCTGTGCACGGCCATTAGGGCAACGCAGGGCAAAGGTCTCATGCCGGACGGAACAAGCCGTTTCTCAATCGGCAAAGAGGTGATTCATCACTACATGGGGTGCTCGACGTTTTCGAATTTTACGGTGCTCCCCGAGATAGCCGTGGCCAAAATCCGTGAAGATGCGCCCTTTAGCAAGGTTTGTTATATCGGATGCGGGGTGACCACAGGCATCGGCGCCGTCATAAACACGGCCAAGGTGGAGGCGGGCGCCAACGTCGTCGTATTCGGATTGGGTGGGATAGGCCTAAATGTAATCCAGGGAGCCCGGTTGGTTGGCGCCAACATGATCGTTGGTGTAGATGTCAATCCGCGCCGCCAACCGTTGGCGGAGAAATTCGGCATGACACACTTCGTGAACCCCAAAGAAGTTGGCGAAGATCTCGTCGGCCATCTAGTGGCGCTAACCGACGGCGGGGCGGACTACAGTTTTGAATGCATCGGCAGTGTCGATGTGATGCGCCAGGCACTCGAATGCTGTCATCGCGGCTGGGGTGTTTCGGTAATCATTGGAGTAGCCGGCGCCGGCAAGGTCATCCAAACGCGGCCCTTTCAATTGGTGACTGGACGTGTCTGGAAGGGCTCCGCTTTTGGCGGTGCTCGCGGGCGAAGCGACGTACCCAGGATTGTCGATTGGTATATGGATGGGAAGATCAATATCGATGACTTGATTACCCATACGATGCCGCTCGAGAAAATCAATGCGGCCTTCGATTTGATGCACTCGGGTGAATCGATAAGAAGTGTCGCGATCTATTAACCAATGAGGAAAGTAGCTATGTCGGTGAAAATTCATCCGTCAGTGGACAACGGCGTTAAATCTGGTAGTGCGGCCTTTGCCGGCGGGTCACTGAAATGCAAATGCGTCAAGGATCCCGTGACTGTAAGCATCCAGGGCAATGTTGCTTTCAACCACGTGTGTGGATGCACTAAGTGCTGGAAGCCCGATGGCGCAACGTTTTCGCTAGTTGCCGTCGTGCCGAAAGACAAGGTTGCGGTAACAGCAAGCGGACAGAAATTGAAGATCGTGGATTCCTCCGCTGCTATTCAACGTCATGCCTGCACGGCTTGCGGCGTACATATGTATGGACGCATCGAAAACAAGGCCCATCCTTTCCACGGCCTGGATTTTGTTCATCCCGAACTTCTGGAGGGAAGCGGCTGGGAGGCCCCAGGTTTTGCCGCCTTCGTTTCATCCGTAATTGAATCGGGAACGAAGCCAGGACAAATGAACGAAATTCGCGCGCGCCTAAAGGATCTCAAGCTCGAACCTTACGATTGCCTGTCGCCGCAACTGATGGACGTAATCGCAACCCATGTCGCCAAAAGCAAAGGCGTATTGGCGGCCTAGGCGATGCAGCAGCCGTCGGTGATCATCGTGGGTGCAGGCCAAGCTGGCGCGCAGGCAACTGACACGTTGCGGCGAAATGGATTCGCGGGTCGCTTAGTATTGATAGGCGATGAATCGTCGCTTCCGTACCAGAGACCACCGCTGTCTAAGGGCTTTCTGTCGGGTGATTTGCCACAAGATCGATTGCCATTTCGTCACCGAGCCTTCTACGATGAGCATCGAGTGGAACTGATGCTGGGCGTCCGCGCGACCCACTTGGACTTGGCGGCCCACCGCGTCAATTTATCGACGGGCCAAGATGTGCAGTACGATCGGCTTTTGCTTTGCACCGGCTCAACAGCTCGCGAATTAACTTGCCCAGGAGCCGAGCTGCCCGGTATTCACTATTTACGCACAATTGCTGATGTGCTTTTGATTCAGTCTGGACTAAGGGAGGGCGCGCGTGTTGTCATCATTGGCGGCGGTTATATTGGACTGGAAACGGCGGCTACGGCGCGAAAGCTTGGTTGCGCGGTAACCGTGCTGGAGATGGCGGATCGAGTCATGAACCGCGTTGTTGCTTCGAGTGTGTCGGAATATTTCGCGCACGAGCATCGAGATCAAGGTGTGAGAATCGTTTGCAACACTCGAGTTGTACGACTTGAGGGAGTGCACCGAATCCAACGGGTTGTCTGTTCCGACGATAGTAGCTATGAGGCAGACGTCCTTATCGTAGGAGTCGGGAGCGTGCCGCAGACCAGCCTCGCGCAGGAGGCGGGGCTGAACTGTGAGAACGGCATTGCTGTGGACGAATATTGCAGAACCAGCGATCCCGATGTATTTGCTGCTGGTGACTGCACTTCTCATCCGTCGTTGCGATTTTCGCAGAGAGTACGTCTCGAATCAGTCGACAACGCATTCGAACAGGCCAAGACGGCTGCCCTCAACGTACTCGACAAAACATGCGTACACGATCGAGTACCGTGGTTTTGGTCGGACCAATTTTCGAATAAGCTGCTGATCACCGGGTTATCGCAAGGGTATGACCAACAGGTGACTAGAGGCGATCCGGCTACTCGTGTGTTTAGCGTGTGCTATTTGCGAGGCGGCGAAATTATCGCAGTAGAGTGCATTAACTCTACGAAAGATCACATGGCCGCTCGCAAACTGATCGCCGACCGGGTAAGTCCAAACCTCGATAAGCTCGCTGATCCGACTATCAGCCTCAAAGATTGCGCTTAACGCCCTATCTGATTGTTGGACCTAGTGCAAGCGAGCGTGCAGATCTATCCCATTCATCGAAATATCTGGATCTCATCCCCGCTTACGGACTGGCGCCGGTATCCGTCACCTGTCTGGAGCTTATCCATCTGCGCTTCTTTGAGGGATCCAACCGCCACAAGAGTTTTGAGGGGGATGCTCGCAAGGTGATGCCGATATAGGCATCGAGGCGCGGCTCGCAAACGCGATAGAGGACCTAACTACATGTTATCAACTGTTGCATTGTTGATTGGCGGCGAGGCTCGCCACACGGCGAAACAATTCGAGCGGCGCGATCCGGTTGCGGGCACAGTTGCCACGCGAGCGGCCGCAGCAACGATTTCAGATGCCATCGCTGCGGCCGACGCGGCTGATGCCGCGTTTATGGGATGGAGTGCACGTGGTCCGAACGATCGCAGAGCTTTGCTGATGCGTGCTGCGGCGGCACTCGAGGGGCGCGCAAGCGACTTTGTCGAGGCAATGATGGCGGAAACCGGAGCGACGGAACGATGGGTGCGCTTTAACCTGGCGCTGGCGGCATCCATGATCCGCGAGGCAGCTTCTGTCACGACGCAAATATCGGGCGAGGTCATTCCCTCGGACAAACCGGGCTGCATGGCACTCGCTATCCGGCAACCTGCGGGCGTGGTTCTCGGCATTGCGCCCTGGAACGCCCCGATCATTCTGGGCGTGCGCGCGATCGCAATGCCACTCGCCTGCGGAAACACTGTTATTCTCAAAGCGTCCGAGGTTTGCCCCCGGACCCACGGAATCATTGTAGAGGCCTTCATCGAAGCAGGGTTCACCGGAGGCATCGTCAATCTCATCACGAATGCTCCGCAAGATGCCTCCGATATTGTCGGGGCGTTGATCGATCACAAAGCGGTAAAGCGAATCAATTTTACAGGATCCACCGCGGTCGGCCGAATCGTTGCCGTTCGTGCCGCCAGGAATCTAAAGCCTGCACTTCTGGAACTCGGAGGCAAAGCCCCCTTGTTGGTTCTTGAGGATGCGGACCTGGATGAAGCAGTGAGGGCGGCCGCGTTTGGAGCGTTCATGAATCAAGGCCAAATCTGCATGTCCACAGAAATAATAATCGTGATCGAGCGCGTTGCGGACGCCTTCGTCGCGAAGTTCACGGCTAAGGTCTCGACCATGGCAACCGGCAATCCCAAGCTGGGCGAGACTGGCGTTATTGCAGCGACCGCTCGTGCCGCAACTTGATGCTATACCAGATGCCTGCCGCCAGCGCGGTCAGCATGAGGGATCCGAAAACCGACTCCCAATATTCTAGCGGAAACAGGATGCCGCCCAGGACAAAGGCGAGCCCTAAGCCCACGAACAGCTTGCCTCCGAAGCGAAGCATCCGGCTGACCTTCCAGGAATCGGGTTGAAAGCTGTTGCGCTGTGGCGGCACGGGCATCTTGGGCGCGATGTTGCCAATCATCATGAACATGACGCCGATCATCACCGAACCGCCGCGGGCCATGCCTAGGTTCGACGACGAAACAAGGCCTAGGGAGCGCGTCAGCACGAAAGCCTGCAACAGGGCCATGAACACGCTCGTGGAAACGATCCACTTTCCGCTCCAGCGCCGCAAGGACGGCAGGGTTTCCTTAGGCAACGCCAGCCATTGGATGAACGGCGACAGCCAAAAGAGCAGCAGAGAGGCCGGTGCGGCGAACAGGACCAGACCACTGACGGTATTATGACTGCCGGGTCCGCCGAGCGGCATATGCCGCCAGTCCGGCAGCAGGCTCAGCTGCCAGATAGTGGCGCCGGTCATGGCGAGAATCACAGCGATGAAAATCCACAGCGCTTTGCGGTCGATCATTTTGCTTTCCCCGTGGCTTTTTTCAGTAGCATGGGCTTGGGCAGACCGATGCCCACCGTCTCGGCGAAGGCGAGCAGGGCTTCTTCCAGCACCGAGACTTTCAGCATGTAGGTGATGACGGTGCCGCTCTTACTGCCTTCGATCAGGTCGGCTTCGCGCAGGATGGCGAAATGGGCCGAAAGGGTGGGCTTGGCGAGGGGAAAATGCTTCGCCAGGTCGCCTGCGGTCATGGGCTTTTTCCGAAGCAGATGCAGGATTTGTCGCCGCGTCGGATCAGAGAGCGCTTTGAAGACCAAATTCATATTTCGATATTGAGCAAAATACCGAAGGATGTCAAGCGCGATCGGGAAAAGCGACGGAACTGCCGAACGATCGCCCTAACGCGATCGCCAATCCATGTCAGCTTTGGGTCCGAGGCTGTGTGAAAACGCCGGGAGGGTGATCGAATGACAGCTATCTGGCAACCACTTCAAGGGTTCGAGCGTCCGAAGTTGGGCCGCTAGCTGCCAGATAATGTCTGTCCGATCAAGTCTGGACTTATACAACTTAGCGGCTAGCGCGCCGCTTTCTTTCCGCGTTCGTACGCCGCTTTGACTTCGTCTTGGGCCAACTTCTTGTAATGCAGTCTCGCTGCCCGATATCCGCGTCCATAGGCCGCGTTGACTAACTTACGCGCCATCAAGTGCAACCCACGCCCCGCCATGATTCGATCAGTTTTCGGTTTCTTCATTTCTATGCTCCTGCCTAGCCTTAGGTGTCCGTTGAAATATCGAACTTGCTCGATATGCGCAGTTTATTGATGTGTGACTCGCTGGCAATTCGTTTCAGCGCGATCTTCGCATTTTCGGCAATCTGTGCCATCGTGGGATCGTCAGCAAACCTTAGGCATGCCTTAGCCATGCTCGTGAATCTTCCATCCTCAGATGTCTTGAAAACCTGATACAGCATCTCCGGCGATGTACTAGAGAGCACGGCCATTTGCTCCTTTGACCAACCTTTTCCTTTCGCGATTTCTCGCAACGCCTCAGATAGGGTAGGCATCTCTCTGACCAGCTCAAACTGCCGCTCGGATACTTCCCTGAATTTCGAATCCTCAATAGACCCAAAGGTATGGAAATTGTCAGGATCAAACAGGTCCGCTTCTTTCCCCCTTATTTTCGTGTACCTCTCAATCAAAGAGTCCGCAAGACCATCCCTGCCGAGATTGCGCAACAACCTCAATGTTGAATCGACATTGTTGGGTGTCATACGCGGCGCCGCGGCATCGAAGGTGGAGTCGATGATTTTTACTATTTCTGCCTCATCGTCATCGAGGCTATCATGGTAAAGACGCCAGGCCCGAATGAATCTCTCTTCCGCCTCAACGGCATTGGCTTCGTCCTTGAGCTTCTTGATCTCGGCTTCGAGTTCGCTCCCCGCCATGAACCCTTGTGAGATAACACGTGCGATAGCTTCGTCGCATGCGTCAAACGAAGTAAACCCAAACCTCCGAAGGAGATCCTCCCATAGCGCTGCCTCACGTTCTTCGGGCTGCTCTTTCTTCTTTTTATGTTCCCGCGTTATTAGAGATGCCATGCTGTTGAATTTTCTCATCGACTCTAAAGTGGGTCGATTAGGTGATGAATCAAGCTCAACCCATGTTAGCAGAAGTGTCATCGAGATAACCATATGCGCGATGCTCTGCTGCGCGTCCGTTAGCAACGGGGTTATCCGCTCAACATTTGCCAGCATCCGCTTTATCAGTCGAATATTGTTTACGCCCAATATTTCGAGCTTCTCTCTAATAAGGCTACCGAAAAGATGATCACGCGGCAGAGCGAGATCCGCGGCCTCCGCGACGGTCGGAGCAAAAACCAAGTCCACATCAACAACCTTCTCGCGATATCGCTGGTAGACCGCACGGCGGTCGCCCAGCTCGGCGTCGTTGAAAATCAGCACGACCTTGCAATTCTTTTCCTCCTTCAAGCTGGTGACAAAACCTAGGACTTCCTCCATCTGCATCCCATCTCTTGGTATCCGCTCAAAATCATCAAGACAAATTAGTAAATTGCTAATCATGTGAGGAACGAAAGAATCGATTGCAAACGTGACTCGCTTTGCCCAAGACTCCGGTAATAACTCGGCGGCGCCTTTAAGCATTCCTTTCGCTTGACCGAGTTTGTTTGTGGCGGATGACATGACGTGCGGCTTGCCCTGACCGCTGGTCTTCAGGTCTCGCGCGCTGATGAATACGGAAAGTTGCAACTGCTGAATGGTTGAAATCCCGAACATCGACACATAGCTATAACTGCGCCTTGAAGATTCTTTGTGCTCCGAGATGCACGACTTCCAAAAGTGCGTCTTGCCAACACCCCAAGCTCCACGCAACACGAGAACCCCGGCACTTTCGCTTGCCATGAATCTGTGGATCACGCTTCGAACTATTGCAGTACTCATGACTCAGCATCGGCTGCTTGCCGCGCACAGTCTTCTGGCGATGCGAAAGTAAACATCAAGGACTGCCCTGCATGCATACCCGCAGGCATGGACCGTAGAGGGCAGTCGTTTCCCAACGCCAGCGCACAGGAGGCGACTCCGTCAAAACGCTCTTCGATTTTCACACAAACACCCGTGCGGCTCTCGCACATCCATTACAGCCATTTCGGTCAGCAATTGAGAAAGCTTCGTCATCCTCGTCCGGCATCCCGCAAGTTAGCCTACGGCAAACCGGGAACGGCAGCTAATGAGCGGCAATTGCTTACCTGCAAACTTCGCGCTTTCGCCGAATTCGCCCGGTGGCGTCCTGCGCAAGGTGTCGGTCAAAGACACCCCTTATCAAGCTAGATGGCTGGAGCCCTCACCTGCAGGCGATCGGGCCAATTGGTGGAATTCGGCCACCCACTTCACATTCTAGAGCAGTCCGACGGAGGAGCAGGAGTTGGGTCTTGCTTGAGTTTCGCCCTGAAAATTCCGCGAAATGCAGGATAGCTGGCCGGCGCCTATTGGGCCACACTGTGGCCCACGATGGTGACGGAATTCATCAAGACACGTGTTTCGCCAGACACCAAGGCGGCGGTGAACGAAGCGGCGCGGCGCCAGTTGCTGACGGAATCGGTATGGTTGAGACGCGCGGTTGATGCGGCTCTGCGCAACGAGTCCGTTTCCGAAGATGCACTTAAGCATCGAGTAGGCGTTAGACCGTCGCCCGAGGGAAGTAGTTTCGGGCCCTGTGCTTCCCGAACACGGATCTGCATCCGCATTCGGCACGGTGACCAATTGATACTTCGAGAGCGCGCAGAGGCGCGCGGAATGCCGGCGGCGACCTACATTTCTGTGCTAGTGCGGTCGCATCTTCAGGCGCTGGCGCCGCTTCCTTCCGGGGAGGTGGCGGCTCTCAAGCGCTCGGTAGCTGAGTTGAGCGCGATCGGTCGGAACCTCAATCAGATTGCACGTGTCGCACAACAAACCGGCTGTATAACAGGGCCCAACAGAGATGACGTGCGATCGATGCTGAAGGTCTGTGAGGCCATGCGGGAACACGTTAAGGAACTGGTTCGAGTAAACATGGAGACTTGGGAGAGCGGCTATGCCGAAGCGGTTGGTTGACGTCCGCAGCGGCCCCACACCCTTCAACATCATTAGCTACGGGCGCGGCGGACCGGGACGGTCCTCCAGTCTGTCGCCGGGGCAGATCGAACTGATTTCCCGCACCGTTTCTCGAACGCCAGAAGTAATGGTGAAGGTCTTGCCCAAAGACAGTAACAATGCGCGGTCGATCCAGAAACACATCGACTACATTGGACGAAGGGGAGAATTGGAGCTCGAAACAGATGATGGGTTGCAGTTGCAGGGTAAAGGTATTGGCAGGGATCTTCTCTACGACTGGAATCTCGATCTCGAATCGCATCGGCGGGAAGCCGAGTTTGCCAAGACGCGGGGGAGGGCGGCGCCAAAGCTCGTTCATAAACTCATGTTCTCGATGCCACCCGGAACACCTCCGCGGGCTGTGCATGCGGCCGTGTAGAACTTCGCGCGAGAGGAATTCGCGCTGCAGCATCGTTACGCCATGGTTCTGCATACGGACGAGCCGCATCCGCATGTGCACGTGGTAGTGAAAGCCGTGAGCGAGCAAGGGGTGCGGCTCAACATCCGTAAGGAGCTTTGCGCGAATGGCGACGGGAGTTCGCGCGGCATCTTCGCGCACAGGGCATCGCTGCAAACGCGACGGATCGATTCGTGCGCGGCGAGACCAAGTCGCAAAAAGCTGGACGGCATCTACCGACCGATGCGGGATCCGGGGCGCTATTCCACCCACATGCAAAATAAAGTGGAATCGGTCGCTGCCGAACTGGGGAAAGTAAGTCTTCGAGTCGAAGCTGGCAAATCAAAGCTGGTCCGGACGCGAAAGGAAGTCGAGCGTGGATGGCGGGCTGTGAGCGAGATCCTGTTCAGAGAAGGACAGCCGGAACTAGCCTTGCACGTCGAGCGATTCGTTAATCAAATGCCCCCAGCACAAACTGAAAATGAGCAACTCGCGGTCGCTCTCCTCGAGAGCACCCGTAAGGCACGTGCCAAGGAGTTCCCTTCTCCTAGCCGCTAGTAGGGCTCGCGTGTTAGCGCTAAATCATAGGATACGGCGCGAAGGCCCGAGATGGCTTCGGCCATTGTATTCGCTCTTCTCGACGTGAAGCCAGTGAGCTACGCCGGGTGGCGGCCTTCATTTTCGATAGTCAGTGGGAAATGCGGATATCTGACCGATCATTTCGGATGCCCTCTGCGTGGCATCCCTTATTGCCTGACCCAGTTACCTTGCGCGTCGAAGAACCCGCAGGCCTCGAGGTCAAACGCTTGCCAAAGAGTATCCAGTATCGGCTTGGCGATCGCGTCGAGTTCAGCTGTAGTGATATCCTCGATCCAAACCTCCGGGAGGATGAGATGCGGTCGGTCCGCCGAATTGAACGCACTCATGTAACTAGTATCCTGGTAGGCGAATGGCCATCCATGTACGTCCAACAGCGCCGCGGCGGCGATAGCCGGGCCTCCAATGCCCCAAGTCTTCGCAGCATTGAGGAACTTATTTAGATACTCGTGAACGTGATCCGCGACACGTCCGCTCGCTATGTGTCTCTCACGCACCATAGATCCAACGCATTCCGCCGCTTCGAGGCATCCCGTGCGAAATATTTGAACGTAACCGGTGTCGGCAGCGTGGTTACCCTGATAGACAACAAGACCGTCGAGATTGAACGAGCGTGATGCTGAGCCCCACCACGACGACATGAATTGCATACACGCGGATTGCGAGAGCTGTTGCAGTTGGATTGGCGCGTCGCGGCCGATCGCCGCCATTGGAAGCAAGTGAACGACGCAGCGAGGGCCAGGGCGAAGCGGCCGCCCAGTCGTGCCCGAAATGACGCCAGTTAGCCGCTCGTCTCGAAACTTCCTGGCTCGCTCGCCGAGCGTGGCCCCTCGATCGAAGGCATCTCGCAATTGCGAATAGGTGAGATCAGCTGTATGCGTGCCGCTGCGCACAGGCCATTGCCAATGTGCTCCCACTCTTGCGCGATGTGGCCGCTGGAACGATGCGGGTACGCGAACGACGAGGATGTAGTTGCCGCTCGCAAGTCGAACCGAATGCATATCGATCCCGCCCACCCGTGGCTCGACTCCCGATTCCAACCATTGCCCCAAGCGGCGCCGAGTAGCGTCGGCCGAATGCTGCGCCTCCTGAATAGGAACGAGCGCATTAGCTTTGCCGTTTACCTCGGAAACCCCGTAGACGATGTCACCGCCGCCGGCATTGGCAAGTGCGGCGACATCCTTCAGGAACTCTTGCTTTGGTCGGTCCTCTTGCCCAGCCTGCGGAAGCATTGCTTTGAACTCAAGCGTCGACGACTCATCCCATTGCTCGCTGCAAACCTGGTTTAGAAGATTCTCGTCGATCTGATCTAACCTGTCGGCAATCATCTATCACTCCTTTGAACTGGCATGATTTAGACGGCGCAATGTCGGCCGCGTGTGCTCGCTGCAGGTGTCACTACTTAGATCGATAAGGCGTTACAGACGTTTCGATTTTCGGATTCCCGAAAAAGGTGTCCAATCCGAACCCTTTCTCCAAACATGCCTCCAACGCCCGCTTGGCGAGGGCCTGGTCCGCATTAGGTCCCACAATAATCTTGTCGATCAGAGCACGCGGTGCCGGCAGTTCAATGTATGGTATTAGCGAGGTGCGGCCTTCCCGAAACTTGATGTCGGAATCAGTGGCTATGACTATACGATGTTCGCGCTCTTCCTCAAAAGAAGGATGTTTAAAGTAGGAGGACAAAGCTACAATTTGTCGTGCAATATCGTCGATTGCGGAGGTTTTTCCTTTCTTGTCGGGCAATTTTTGGTAGGTAGCCCATTTGGAATTGAGCAGCAGCCTCAGTTGTTTCCCCTTTTCTGCGTCGTCGTACATACATGGCACCAAGCGACAGTCCTCGAACTTCCCTTTGAGAAGTTTTTCTAGTTTCTCGAGATCGAAGACCACGCAGTAGCCGTTGTTGCTCGGACAGTAGCCTCGCCACTGACTAAGCAAATCGATTTTTTCCGAAAACGCGAACGTAAACACCGAATCGGACCGGTAGAGGTCCAACATGTCCAGCTGATGGCTAACGCGCGTGACAAATTCAATAAAAAGTGGATTGGGTGATTTCGCAGTAGCGTTCTTGCTGGTGGGAAGAATCTCTTTGATCAGCTCCAGCCCATGCTGGAACTCGTGAGCATCGTTCAAGAATTTAATGTTGGTTGCCCAGAGAACCTCGCGTGTGAGAATTCCTAAGAGTCCGGCCGGCGAGGTGTAATGTCCGAATTCTGGTTTTGCCATTTGTCCTTCCGGGGAGCGAGTTCCGTTTTGGTTAGCTTGTGATTTCCTTGACGAAAACCGGGAGCCAGTTCTCGCGCGATTTTTGGGTGACGCAGTTCACAGCGATATGGCGCAGTGCGTTGAACCCGTTCTTGGCTCGCACTGTGACCTCAACGCGGTATTTGCCGTCGGCCTGCTTTTGGGTGAAGTACTGACCGGCGCTATCGAACTGCACCGCATCAGGGTCATTTAGCGACCGTTTGACGAATTCCTTGCATGCGTACCGCGCGCTGCTCAGGCGTAAGCGCGGCGAGCCGAGCCGCGTTCGCTTGCGCCGCTTGCTGCTTGTCGTTTTTATTGGACGCGGAAATCGCTGAGTAAACGCCGATCGCGAGGAAAGCCACGACGGCCCATGTGAATCCTGACGTAGACTTTGGTGGTTTGCGCCCGCAGTTTGGACAGCGATCCGCGTCGGAACTGATCTGTTTTCCGCATTCCTTGCATTTTATAAGCGCCATTTCAGATCCCTTGAAAGTTGGGTATTCAGAATATAAGCCGCAACGCGGTCCTATACAGTGATCGCGGTCACCGACTACTGAATGGACCGCAAGTGTGAAGGGCGACACAATCACGCAATGGGCCGCTATCGTCATCAGATCTACGCCAAAGACACGATGGCGCGCCGGGTAGCTGTGTTCGGGCTTCAGTGCAAGTGATCGAGGCCCAGCGCTTGGAGCCTGCCGTAGACCTCTCCGGCGCCATGGTGGACGCGATCGAGCGCCTTGCGACCGATGGCTGGCAGATCGAGGCTGAGCCGCGGTTCGGCTTTGCTTTCATTCGCCGCGCCAGCGAGCGCCGGCTCCTGATGCTCACGCCGCGAGATCCGCACGATCACCGCCGCAATCATTCAGCCCGTTCAAGTAGGGTCAATCGCTGGCCGTCACCCCTGACCCGGTCGCGCACATTCGGCGACGTCGCTTCTTTCGTTTCTTTGACATCGGCGCAGAATGGCCGCGAACAAGTGGCCGGCGCAACGTGAATATCTGCGGTGATCGGCTACTTTTTCGGCTTGAGCCTGTATAGCTGCGTTTCCGCCCAGATCTCAATCACGCCGCGCTTGGCTAGCAGCTCGGCCGCCTTGCGCGTCGCTTCAAGTCTACCGATTGGGCGCCATTTGGTCGGGTTTTTAGAAGCTCACTCGAGCATGCCAAGCATTTGCTCGTCGATTAGGCGCTCGGCCTTAGTCAGCTTCTTCTTTAACACCCGAGGGCGCCGATCACTGTTCCATAAATGGCTTAGCGAGGCCTTCCCACTCCCGAGCACCGGTGCAATTGTTTTCGTCGACACTACAGTGCATCGGGCCATTCATGTCCGAGAATTTCGCGAAGGAGCCTCGATCCTTGTTCTCCAGAACATCGGCAAGCGAGCGGCTATCGAAAAACTTCGCAGCTTTCGTTTTGTCGTCGTGGACAGATGTCAGCGAATTCACGACGGCAAAGCACATATTCATTCGCTCATTGTAGTGGCTCGTAAATGAGCTATTTATGAGCGAATAGCCGGCAATCTTGCAGGGTTAATGTCTTCGTTGACTCGAATTTCAGTTCGATCCAAATGCCACGAAACGAGAGGTCGCTAATCCCCCCGCCCACGTGGGCATGTTCCTCCAACTCAGACGCGATGACCGGCATTTGGATAATCGAACGCCGGAGCCCAGCGGCGCTGAAGGCCTGGCGGACGTGCGCATCATTGAGGCGATGCAGCGCTCGATCAGAAGCGGACGTTGGGTCGAGGTAAAGATATCTCCCCGCAAGCGACGACCGACCGTCAAACAGAATATTCGGCGACCGCCTGTCCCAAGCGAGCCGGACCTTGTGGATGTGAAGGCCGCCAGCCAGTACCCCGGCCGGATGCTGTGAGCGCCGAGAGGAATCGCGCTGTCGGACTCATCCCGCAGAAATGCAGCGGCGCTCCGATTTACGTCATACGAGTCAGCATCCAGCATTGCCTATTCAACACTCTCTGCAGGAGGTTTTATGACGACAGTTTCAGGTCATACGTCCGCGATCCGCGCCAAGAAAGTCATCGGCACCGCGGTCAAGGACACTTCGGGCACGACTATCGGTAAAGTCGAGGACATCATGCTGGACAAGCAGTCGAGCAACATCATGTACGCGGTAGTGGGTTTCGGCGGCTTTCTCGGCATGGGCGAAAAATATCATCCGGTTCCATGGACCCAGCTGGACTACAACAAGGACGACGGGGCCTATGTAGTGCCTTATACGAAGGATCAGCTCAAGGCGGCGCCCGCAGACTCCTTGGACGCGCTAACTCGCGATGATGGCATGGCGTATCGAGACCGGGCCTACGAGTATTATAAGGTCAAGCCCTATTGGCAATAGTATTTTGGGAATAAGCGGGAGCCGAAGGATCGGCTCCCGCGTTGTGTTTGAGTAGCGTTAGTCCCCGGTGCTGGCCGCGGCGCACTTGCCGGGGTTTTTGGCGCACCAATCCTTGTTGTCGCATTGCTTGGGATGGGCGCTGCACCAGGCATTATCGTGAGACTGGGCCGTGGTCGAGCCGTTCGACATGCATCCTGCTCCGCTCAGCAACATCAGGGTCACGCCGGATGCGGTGATGAATTGAGTGACCATTTTCATATAATTCTCCTAATTTCCATCATTCAAATTAGACAATGTTGTTCGTGAGTGAGTGCGATTATCAAAAGGTCCTTAGCGCTGATGAGTTGCGCCGCTCGCAATTGGCTCGCCGACAATGCGTCGACGACTGGGGCTTCTCTCGCCTTTTTCTGCGCCTTTTCGATCGCACCGCTTTTAGTCATCGTATTGACGACGGCCGGATGGATTGTGGGCGCGAGCGCGGCGTACTCCCAAATTGATGCGCAGCTCAATGGTCTTTTTGGTCCCGCGACGGCGAAAATCCTTCTGGGAGCGATCAAGAGCTCGCAAGAGAGTCAAGGATTGCTTGCCACCATAGTAAGCGTGGTGACGCTCTTGATTGGAGCAACCACCGTCCTCTCGGCGCTGCAGACTCTACTTGAGCAAATCTGGAAAAGCGAAGCTCTAGCATCAACAGGTGTGTGGGGATGGATTAGAACGCGCTTTCTCTCACTCGGGTTCATTCTCACAATAGGATTTCTGCTGTTAGTCTCACTCACGATCTCAACAGGGATCTCAAGCCTACAAAAGCGCATTGGTGGCCCGCACTCTGCAGGGGTCTGGGCGATCGCGGCGATCGATCTTCTCGTCTCGATAGGGCTGGTCGCGTTTCTATTTGCCCTCATCTTCCGTTACATGCCGGCGCGCCGGCTCCCTTGGAGAGTCGTAGCCGTTGGTGGCCTGTTGACAGCGAGTTTATTCGATGTGGGGCGGTGGGCGGTCGGTCTTTACTTGTCTCATTCAACACAACCCAGTGCTTTTGGCGCCGCCGCTTCTTTTGCTACGTTACTTTTATGGCTGTATTACACGTCGCTCATTTTTCTGTTTGGCGCCGAATTTACCTCTTGCCTGGGAGGGCTACGAGATCAAAGCCGTGGAGCGCACTGACTGATTTATGTCTTCGGCGGACGTAAAAATGTGGTCGGCGCGACGCCATGGGCAGGGAGGCGGGCGCAAAGCGCAGGCAAGCCATCGCACCGCCTGGGCGTAGATGCCGCTGTAAGCACCATTTTCTCACACGTCGCCACGCTGACACTGACGCACCTTCAACGATGGCCTTTTGGGGCGCGCAGGCTGCGTTCCGCATCATCGAATTGTCCATTGTATCCAAGCGAAGGCTAGTTCATGGGAGGCGAGAAACAGAGTGGCGGCAGCGAGAATCAATCGGACAGCAGCGGGGCTAAGTAGGCCGCTGTTTTGCTAGCCGTATGGGCCGCAACGGTTTGCGGTGTACCGGCGATAACGATGCTGCCGCCGGCGTCGCCGGCGCCGGGCCCTAGATCGATGACCCAGTCCGCCAACGCCGCAACGCGCATCTCATGTTCAGCGACGATGACCGTATTGCCAGCATCCACCAACGCCTGAACTTGGATCATCAGTTTGTCGACATCGGCCGGATGCAAACCAATCGTAGGCTCATCGATGACATAGAGCGTGCCGCCGCGCGCAACGCGCTGCAGCTCGGTCGCGAGTTTTACGCGTTGAGCTTCACCGCCGGAGAGTTCGGTCGCGGGCTGTCCCAAGCGCAAATAGCCAAGTCCAATGGCCTGCAATAGCCTGAGAGGCCGGTGTACGGCGGCTTGATCTGCAAAAAATCGGCAAGCCTCATCCACGCTCTGCGCAAGAATCTCGGCGATATTTTTGCCTCGATATCGCACTTGCAAGGTGGATGCCTGGTAGCGCGTGCCGTGGCAGGTGGGGCAGGGGGCGTACACGCTGGGCATGAACAGCAGCTCGACGCAGACGAAGCCCTCGCCTTCGCATGTTGGGCAGCGGCCGCCTTTGACATTGAAGGAAAAGCGACTGGCGGAATAATGGTGCGACTTGGCCGCGCGCGTGGCGGCAAACAAGCGACGCACATCATCGAAGAACCCTGTATAGGTTGCCAAGTTGGATCGTGGTGTGCGCCCGATAGGCTTTTGA
>Ga0193726_1000133_pt1 | contig 103746 bp, 102 predicted proteins | sample H2c1metaG_FD_144928 | JGI IMG/M metagenome (GOLD analysis project Ga0193726, IMG submission 144928) | Soil microbial communities from a riparian zone of the East river system, Colorado, United States - H2c1 | ecosystem: Environmental > Terrestrial > Soil > Riparian zone | place: USA: East...
TTCTCGGCGTTATCGGGGATCATGCGGCGGCCACTACTACCAAGGCGCGCCTTTCGGCGCTCCGTCTCCCCTCATCGTCGAGGGGAGAGAACCAAAAGCCCACCTCGCGCGGCGGCGCGGGAACGAAGACGCGTGGCTGTTTGAAATTTGAATTTGTAAAGCGCACGAGCGCGCAACACTCACAGTCGTCATCGCCCGGCTTGACCGGGCGACCCAGTATTCCAGACTGCCTGAGAGTCACACGAACGGCGGTGTTTACTGGATACCCGCATTCGCGGGTATGACAAATGAGCTACGCCGCGCCCGGCGTCCGCCTCTCACACTTCCCTTCGGCTCAAAAACGCCAGCCGCTCGAACAGATGCACGTCCTGCTCGTTCTTCAAGAGCGCGCCATGCAGCGGCGGGATCAGTTTGCGCGGGTCGCGCTCGCGCAGCATCTCCGGCGTCATGTCCTCGTTGAGCAGAAGCTTCAACCAATCCAGCAATTCCGAGGTCGACGGCTTCTTTTTCAGGCCCGGCACTTCGCGCACCTCGAAGAAGATGCGCAGCGCTTCCTGCACCAGACGCTGCTTGATGCCGGGGAAATGCACATCGACGATCCGGTTCATGGTCTCCTGGTCGGGAAACTTGATGTAGTGGAAGAAGCAGCGGCGCAGGAATGCGTCCGGCAGTTCCTTTTCGTTGTTGGAGGTGATCATCACGATCGGGCGCAGCCTGGCCTTGATGTTCTCGCCGGTCTCGTAGACGAAGAATTCCATGCGATCGAGTTCGAGCAGAAGGTCGTTGGGAAATTCGATATCGGCCTTGTCGATTTCGTCGATCAGCAGCACCGGGCGCTGGTCGTGGGTGAAGGCGTCCCACAATTTGCCGCGCTTGATGTAGTTCGAGATGTCGGAGACTCGGGCGTCGCCGAGCTGGCTGTCGCGCAGCCGCGATACCGCGTCGTATTCGTAGAGCCCTTGCTGCGCCTTGGTGGTGGACTTGATATGCCAGGTCAGCAGCGGCGCGCCGATCGCCTTGGCGACTTCCTCGGCCAGCACGGTCTTGCCGGTGCCGGGCTCGCCCTTGATCAGGAGCGGACGCTCCAGCACGATCGAGGCGTTGACGGCGATCTTCAAATCATCGGTGGCGACGTAGTCTTTCGTGCCGGTAAATTTCATAGCTCAGTCTGCCTTGCTGTTTCTTCTCGAGCGAGAATTTAAGTCACTAGACAAGAAACGACCGCCAGTGCGGCGGCCGTTTCCAGGATGAAGCTTTTGGTCAGGCGCGTTTGACCAGCGAGATGATGACCAGGACGACCACTGCGCCGATGGCGGAATCGATAATCGCGGCGATAATGCCTCCGCCCAAATTGATGCCAAGCGTCGGCAGCAGCCATCCCGCGACCACCGCGCCGATGATGCCGATGACGATATTTCCGAGCAGGCCAAAGCCGCCGCCCTTGACGATCAGGCCGGCGAGCCAGCCGGCTATGGCGCCTACGATCAGCCAAACGATAATGGAGTCGATACCCATGGAATTTCCCCCGGTTTGAGACGGCAACGGCCCAACTTTAGTTGAAATAACATCGAGGTTCTAGGCCACCGGGGCACTTTACAGGATGCTATGGCGGCCTCGCACCTTCAAAGCCGCGGCCTCGACCTGCGCCACCAGCCCTTGACGGAAGCCGGCCGCCGGGCAATCTGTGCTTCATGTTCCTGCAATTCTTCACATCGCTGCGCGACGCCCAGGTCCCGGTGACGCTGCGCGAATACCTGACGCTGATGGAGGCGCTCAACGCCGACCTCGCCGAGCAGACGGTTGAGAATTTCTACTACCTGTCGCGCGCCTCGCTGGTGAAGGACGAGCGCAATCTCGACAAGTTCGACCGCGTGTTCGGTACGGTATTCAAGGGGCTGGAAAGCCTGCTCGACGCCATGGAGAAGGCGGACATTCCCGCCGAATGGCTGAAGAAGCTCGCCGAGAAATATCTTACCGAGGAAGAGAAGAAGCAGATCGAGGCGATGGGCTGGGACAAGCTCATGGAAACCTTGCGCGAGCGGCTGAGGGAACAGAAGGGCCGTCACCAGGGCGGCAACAAGTGGATCGGCACCGCCGGCACCTCGCCGTTCGGCGCGGAGGGTTACAATCCCGAAGGCATCCGCATCGGCCAGGAGAAGAACCGTAATTTCCGCGCCGTGAAGGTGTGGGACCGCCGCGAGTTCAAGGATCTCGACGGCAATGTCGAACTCGGCATCCGCAACATCAAGATCGCGCTGCGGCGCCTGCGCAAATTCGCCCGCACCGGCGCGCCGGACGAACTCGATCTCGACACCACCATCAAGGAGACCGCCAATCACGGCTATCTCGACGTGCATATGCGCCCGGAGCGGCGCAACGCGGTCAAGGTGCTGGTGTTCTTCGACATCGGCGGCTCGATGGATTCGCATATCGAGCAGGTCGAGGAATTGTTCTCGGCGGCGAAGACCGAATTCAAGCACATGGAATATTTCTATTTCCACAACTGTCTCTACGAAGGCGTGTGGAAGCAGAACCGCCGCCGCTTCACCGATCGCACGCCGACCTGGGACGTGCTGCACAAATATCCGCACGACTACAAGGTGGTGTTCGTCGGCGACGCATCGATGTCGCCTTACGAAGTGATGGTGCCCGGCGGTTCGGTCGAGCATGTCAACGAGGAAGCCGGCTCGGTCTGGCTGGAGCGCATCACCCGGACCTATCCGCACGCGGTGTGGCTCAATCCGGTGGCGCAGCGGCATTGGGATTATTCGGAATCCACCACCATCATCCGCCGGCTGTTTTCGCAGCGCATGTACCCGATCACGATCGAGGGCCTCGAAAGCGCGATGAGGGAATTGGTGCGGTAACACTTGTCCCGGGCGCGGTGCGGCATTCTTCATGCCGCTCCGCAGAACCGGGACCCCGGTTAAGCAAGCTGGACCCCGGCTCTGCAGCGCACCGTTTCGCAAGAGCTACACGCTGCGCTGCGTCCGGGGCACGAGTTGAGAGAATTGGACAAGGGATTTTCAATGCCCCAAACCATCCATCGCGGCATCAAGGCAATGATCGATGAAGCCAATGCCGAAATCGAGACCGTCAGCGCGGCTGACGCCATCGCGGCGTATCGTCAAGGCGCGGAAAGCGACGTCGTGATTGTCGATATCCGCGACCCCAGAGAGATCGAGCGCGACGGCAAAATCCCCGGCGCATTCTCTTGCACCCGCGGCATGCTGGAATTCTGGATCGATCCCGAAAGCCCCTATGCCAAGCCGATTTTCCAGGGCGATAAGAAGTTCCTGTTTCATTGCGCGGGGGGCCTGCGTTCCGCGCTCGCCGCAAAAACCGCGCAGGACATGGGCCTGAAGCCGGTGGCGCATATGGCTGGCGGGTTCGCCGCCTGGCGCGACGCCGGCGGCCCGGTCGAGAAATGGGAGCCGAAGAAGGCGAAGGGGTAGAGTTGTTCATTCGTCATTCCGGGGCGATGCGAAGCATCGAACCCGGAATCCATAACCACAATTGGGGGTTATGGATTCCGGGTCTGTGCATCCAAGTCGGCTGTTGCCGACTTGGACAATGATAATGCCGAACTCGGGTAAGCCCGAGTTCGGTGGCGCATCCCGGAATGACGGCAGAGAGGTTTTTGTAATGACCACCACCGACGATCCGCTTGTCTCCACCGACTGGCTCGCCGCCCATATCGACGATCCACGCGTGAAGATCATCGACGCCTCGTTCAAGCTGCCCGGCGTGATGCCGCTGCCGATCGACGACTATCTCGCCGCTCATATTCCGGGTGCTGTGTTTTTCGATGTCGATGCGGTGTCCGATCATTCGAACTCGTTGCCGCATATGGTTCCGGGCGTCGCGCAATTCGCGCGCGACGTGGGCGCACTCGGCATTTCCAGCGGCGATACCGTGGTGGCGTACGATTCCGGCGGCTGGGTCGCAGCACCCCGGGCGTGGTGGATGTTTCTGTCGTTCGGGCATCCCAAGGTGAAGGTGCTCGACGGCGGCCTGAAGAAGTGGGAGGCCGAAGGCCGTCCGACGCATTCCGGCAAGGTGACGCCGAAGCCCGGGCGTTTCGACGCCAAATTCGATCCGGATTTTGTCCGCAGCAAGCAGCAACTGGTCGACAATCTGGACACGCACGCGGAGCAGTTGATCGATGCGCGTCCGCGTCCGCGTTTCGAAGGCACCGTGGCTGAGCCGCGGCCCGGCCTTCGCTCCGGTCATATTCCCGGCAGCCGCAATGTTCCCTATGCCGAATTGTTCGACGCCAAAACCGGCGCGATGAAATCGCTGGACGATCTGCGCAAGGCGTTCACAGGCGCCGGCGTCGACCTGGCAAAGCCGATTGTCACTACTTGCGGCTCCGGCGTATCGGCGCTGGTCTTGACGCTGGCACTCTACCGGCTCGGCGTACGCGGCACCGCGCTTTACGATGGCTCGTGGAGCGAATGGGGGCTGCCAGATGGACCGCCAGTCGCGACCGGACCGGCTTGAGTTTTAGCGCGTTCTCTGGCCGGCGCTGAGCGGTTGGGCAAATGGATCGGCCGGCCTTTGCACGGTTTGTTGTGTCACGCGCGCAGGCTGCGCAATCCTGCGCCGCTTGACGACGCGCTTGGCCTGTTTCTTGACGACCGCCGACGCAATCTTCGAGGGCGTGTTGGTCTCGATGGTCACCGGCGGACCGCCGAGCGTCGCAATTCTGGTTTCCGCAATTCTGGTGCTGTCCTCGATCGGTGTTTGCTCCGGCGTCGTCGCGGTCTCCTGGTTCGGTGGTGTCATCTCGGCGATCGCCGCGACTTTCGTCTCGACAGCCGGGGAGGGCGGGTCGATCTGAGCCGGCGCTTCGGCCTGGACCGCAGTTTCGGTGGTAGATGCTTCAGGCTTCGGTGTCTCGGATGGCGACGGATTTTCGGCCGGCAGTCCGACGTCCGTCAGCGCCGCGAGCTTGTCGGGCGCGGCAGCGGGCGTCTCCGGCTCGGGCGGAGTAGAAGCAATCGCCGCTTGCTCCACCGGCGGGGTGATTTGCACATTCGGCTTTGCGGCCTCGTCATCTGCCGCCGATGGTTCGACACGCATCATGGTCAGCGTCGGCCTCGCCTCGCTCTGCTGCGCAAACATGATCTCCGGCAGCGCGCGCCGCGATGGAATGCTGGCAAATTCCTCGTGCGCCGCGCGCAGCAGCGCCGCGGCGCCAAGGCCGAAAACCAGCATCGATATCGACAGCACCATTGCGGCGAGCAGGAAACGGAAGCCGGGAAGCATGAATGGGTTTCCGCCTTCGCAAGGTCTGCGAAGGCCATCGAGCCACAAGGGAACGCGGTGACGACAGCGCCCGGCTTCGCGCGCGGCTAACGTGCTGCGAATCAGGCCGATTTGAGAATAGCCGCAACGCGTCGGGCGCGATTATTAAAAATCGGCGGTTTGGGACGGTGCCGCATGTGCAGGCGACGGTTTTCGCGCGGTGCGGCAACCCGGTCACGCCGCGCCGGATCATCACAAAATGTCGGAATCTGGCGCGAATTTGCACAATTGTCTTGAATGCGCCGCTATCCTCGGTCATCTGGCCGTTAACGATCCGGTGTCGGCTTGGGACTATATAAGGGCGATGATGATCAAACGTGTTCTGACCGTTTTGGCGACCGTGGCTGTTGGCGCGGCGGGAACCTCGCTCGCGCTGGCGCAAGGCTACTCGCAAGCCCCTGGAGCCACCTATTCCCGCGATCCCAATTACCCGCCCGGCGGCTATCCGGCCGATTATCGCGATACGCGCGATGTGCCGCCGGATTTCGACGCGCTGGAGGACGACCAACCGCAGCGCGGCCCCGGTTCCATGGCGCTGTCGCCGCCCGGCCCAATTCTGTCCCCTGACGATCCGCGCTATGGCCGCCCGGCCGGCGCGCCTCCGGTTTATTCCAACGTGCCGCAGGGACCAATCCTGTCGCCGAACGATCCGCGTTACGGCCGTCCCGACGGACCGCCGGCCGTGATCTATTCGGACCGTCCGGGTGCAGCTCCGCCGCCGGTCTATTCCGATCGCGGCGACGGCTCGCTGCGGCCGCCGGAGGCCATTGGCGCTCCCGGTGCCGTCACTGGTACCGTGCAGCCGCCGCAAGGCGCCGACGGCAGGCCGATGGTGCTGTCCGCGCTGCCGCCGGACGAACAGCCTGAAGCAGGTCCCGCGCAACTGCCGCCGAACCTTCGCCGCCAGGAAGTGAATTTCGTCACCAAGGAACCAGCGGGAACGTTGGTCGTCGATACGCCGAACACGTATCTTTATTATGTGCTCGGCGGCGGGCGCGCGATCCGCTACGGCGTTCGCGTCGGCCGCGACGGCTTCACCTGGGCTGGCGTGCAGAAAATCAGCCGCAAGGCCGAGTGGCCGGATTGGCATCCGCCGAGCGAAATGATCGAGCGCCAGCCCTATCTGCCGCGCTTCATGGCCGGCGGCCCGGGCAACCCGCTCGGCGCGCGCGCGATGTATCTCGGCTCCACCGTGTATCGCATTCACGGCACCAACCAGCCGTCGACCATCGGCAAGTTCGTCTCGTCCGGCTGCGTCGGCATGCTGAACGAGGACGTCTCCGACCTGTTCGACCGCGTCAAGGTCGGTACCCGCGTGGTGGTGATGCCCGGCGGTTCGCCGCCGGCGTCCACAGCTACCGCGTCGGCGCAGCCGATCCCCGGACCGAACGCCGCGCCGCTGCCGCCGATGTCCGGCGTCGCCGCCCCCGGCACCCAGCCAACCGTGGTGCCGCCGCTGCCCGCCCCGGTCACGGTGCGATAAAGCTTACGCCAACCTTCTCAACGGCTCGCCCTTCATCCACGCGCGGATGCCCTCGACCATTTGGGCGTAGTGATTGCGAAAGCTGTCCTCGGTGACGTAGCCGAGATGCGGCGTCAGCCCGATATTGTCGAGCTTGCGGAAGGGATGATCGACCGGCAGCGGCTCGACCGAGAACACGTCGATCCCGGCGCCGGCGATCTTTCGCTGCTGCAGCGTTTCCAGCAGTGCCGCCTCATCGACGATCGGCCCGCGCGCGGTGTTGACCAGATACGCGGTCGGCTTCATGCGCGCGAGATCGTCGCGGCCGACCAGCCCGCGCGAACGCTGGCTCAGCACCACATGAACGGTGACGATGTCCGCATTGGAGAACAGTTCCTCCTTGCTGGCGTAGCCGACGCCGGCTTCCTTGCATCGCTCCGGCGTCAGGTTCGGGCTCCACGCGATGACGTTCATGCCGAACGCCTGCGCCAGCTTCGCGACCTTGCCGCCGAGCTTGCCGAGGCCGAGCACGCCGAGCGTCCGGCCTTCGATCTCCGTCCCGACGAATTTCTGCAGCCGTTCGCCGGCATGCATCCGCGCGCTCTCGCGGCCGATATTGCGGGTCAGTTCGAGGATGAGGCCCATGGTGAGGGGTGCGGTGGGATCGCGGCCCCATTGCGTGCCGCACAGCACGACCTGATGGTCTTTCGCGGCTTCCAGATCGAGCGCGGCGTTGCGCATGCCCGAGGTGATCAGGAGTTTCAGCTTGGGCAATGCCGCGAACAGCGCGCGGGGAAACGGGGTGCGCTCGCGCATCGCGCAGATAATCTCGAAGTCCTTCAGCGCGCTTGCGGCCTCCTCGGGCGAGGCGAAGGGTTCATTGAACACGGTGATGTCGACGCGGTCTTTGAGCGGCGACCAGTCGGCTACTTTCTGAGAAATCTCTAGATAGTCGTCGGTAATTGCACAGCGCAGCCGCGTCATTGGAGGTCCATCCGGTGAGGTGAGGCGGCTTGGAAAATTGCCGCCGAGGATGGACTATGGTCGCGCGCAATTCTCAGGCACGCAAGCGCCCGAGCAAGACGGCGGACTGAATAAGTCGTGAGGTCAGGTCGAATGCAGGTGCGACGAGGGGATGTGCTTGGCGCGCCAGGCCGGGCCCGGACCGCGCATGTAATGCTGTTCCGGTCGATAGGGATGGAACGCCGCCACGATGAATTGCCGCCAGAAGGCGCGGATTTCGCCGATCAGTCCGGGCTGGCGATCATGGCTGTCTGCCGCCTGCGGCGTGGACGATGAAGCGATGGTTGCCATGGCGCGTTCTGCCGGTTGCCTTGCGATTTTTCTGAAGAAAAATCGCCGTAAATCATTGCAATGGCAGTCTTGGCGGGATTGATTAAAAAGCAGTTTTTATTGTCCGGACCGGCATGGCAGGCGATGTTAGGCTTGCTAAATTGTTAAGGCCGGTTGCCCTTTTGCAACAGCGCCGCTACATCAGCGCCAGCAAATCCCCCACACACGATGGTTTCACACGATGGCGCGCCAGTTCGTCTATTTCATGCAGGGTCTGTCCAAGACCTATCCGGGCAACCGCAAGGTGCTCGATAACGTGCATCTGTCATTCTATCCCGACGCCAAGATCGGCGTGCTCGGCGTCAACGGTTCCGGCAAATCGACGCTGCTGCGGATCATGGCCGGCATCGACAAGGAATATAACGGCGAGGCCTGGGTCGCCCAGGGCGCGCGCGTCGGCTATCTCGAGCAGGAGCCGCAGCTCGACCCCGCCAAGACGGTGCGCGAGAACGTCATGGAAGGCGTCGCCAAGCAGAAGGCGATCCTCGATCGCTACAACGAGCTGGCGATGAATTACTCCGACGAGACCGCCGACGAGATGACCAAGCTGCAGGACGAGATCGAGGCTCAAGGCTTATGGGATCTCGACAGCAAGGTCGATCAGGCGATGGACGCGCTGCGCTGCCCGCCCGACGAATCCGACGTGACAAAGCTGTCGGGCGGCGAACGCCGCCGCGTGGCACTTTGCAAGCTGCTGCTCGACCAGCCCGACCTGTTGCTGCTGGACGAGCCGACCAACCATCTCGACGCCGAGTCGGTGTCATGGCTGGAAGGCCATTTGCGCAATTATCCCGGCGCGATCCTGATCGTGACCCATGACCGCTATTTCCTCGACAACGTCACGGGATGGATCCTCGAGCTCGATCGCGGCAAGGGCATCCCTTATGAGGGTAATTACACCGCGTGGCTGTCACAAAAGCAGAAGCGCCTCGCGCAGGAAGGCCGCGAAGACGTAGCGCACCAGCGCACGCTGGAGCGCGAAAAGGAATGGATCGCAGCTTCCCCCAAGGCGCGCCAGGCCAAGTCCAAGGCGCGCTACCAGCGCTATGAGGAACTGCTGAAGCAGGCCAGCGAGAAGCAGACCCAGACCGCGCAGATCACCATTCCGGTGGCCGAGCGCCTCGGACAAAACGTGGTGGACTTCGAAAACCTGAGCAAGGGTTTCGGCGACCGCGAACTGATCGACGATCTGACGTTCAAATTGCCGCCCGGTGGCATCGTCGGCGTGATCGGCCCCAACGGCGCCGGCAAGACCACCCTGTTCCGGATGATCACCAAGCAGGAGACGCCGGACAAGGGCAGCATCACCATCGGCGAGTCCGTGCATCTCGGCTATGTCGATCAGTCGCGCGACGCGCTCGACGGCTCCAAAAACGTGTGGGAGGAGATTTCCGGCGGCAACGAACAGATCCTGCTCGGCAAGCGCGAAGTGAATTCGCGCGGATATGTCTCGTCATTCAATTTCAAGGGCGCCGACCAGCAGAAGAAGGTTGGCTCGCTGTCGGGCGGCGAGCGCAACCGCGTGCATCTGGCAAAAATGCTGAAATCCGGCGCCAACGTGCTGCTGCTCGACGAGCCGACCAACGACCTCGACGTCGATACGCTGCGTGCGCTGGAGGAGGCGCTGGAGGATTTCGCCGGCTGCGCCGTCATCATCAGCCATGACCGCTGGTTCCTCGACCGCATCGCGACGCACATCCTGGCCTTCGAGGGCGAAAGCCATGTCGAATGGTTCGAAGGCAATTTCCAGGACTACGAAAAGGACAAGATGCGAAGGCTCGGTCAGGACAGCATCATCCCTCACCGGGTGAAGTACAAGAAACTGACAAGGTAAAGGCCGGCCCTTCCTTGTCTCGTACTAGTTATTCAACGTCGGGCTTTGGCGCCAGCAACGCGTTCTGTTTCAATGAAGTAATAGAAAGACCGACTCCAATGGAGAGATTTTCGCCGACATACGTTCCGTTTTCTACGAAGCCAATGACGACGCCGGTTCTGTATCTGTCGAAAATCGGAGCTCCTGTCAGTCCCGCACCGAACAGCGTGTTCAAATAGAAACGACGCTCACGATCCTCGGCAAAATCGTCGTAATATGGAGCTACGACGCGGCCCTCCAGCAGATGCGTCACGTTGTTGGTGACTATGCTTGTATCGCTGTCGTTCAACTCTTGCCGCGTCGCAAAAATCAGGTCGGTATTGCGGATGTGTCCCGCCGCGACGATGCTGCGATCGACCGACAGCCCGTCGAAATTAAAGCGGGGGGCAGGGTCACGGCGTTTAAGACCAGGGACAGTCAAGCGGATGAACGGTGTCCCGGCTTTCGAGTCGAGATATTCGACGGCGGTAACTTTCAAGGGCTCGCTGACCTTATCACACGACACAACGCTGACTTCGGCTTGAGCGAAAGGCTCCAGGCGTTTTGGGTCTACGGATCCAGCAGCGATGCTGATAACGAAGTCGTCAGCTACGATCAAACCCGACGTGATCAATTTGCTCGTGACTTTCTTGCGATTGGTGAACGGTCGGGTAATGCGAACGACGTTTTTAGCGTCGCCGAGCAAGTTCTGGCCGCAGTCAGTCCCTATCCTTGACTTAAAGAAATTCTGGTTGATCTCTTTGCGGCCCGCCCCTTGTGTAGGAAGTCCTTTTGTCCAGTCGCCGTCCCGATTTCTCTTGTCACGAGAGGTACTCTTCGTAAATGCGAGATACCTCAGGATGTCTGCGAGCGAGTTAACGTCGGTCTCCGCTCCTCCCGACAGCAATATTTTTTCTTTTCCAACAAAATCTTCGAGGCCCACGAGAGAGGCATAAATCTCATGCATTCCGATATCCAGTTGGGCCGCAAGCGCAAATTGCTCTTTCAGGAATTGCAGTTTGAGCTTTTTCTTTTTTGCATCGAGATTGTATGCCGTGGAAGACGAAGATTCGTCCTTGATCGTCAGAATTTTTCCCCAGTTGCAAAGTTCGTCATATGCGACGTGCTTAGAGCGATCATCTTCCTGATTTTCCCACTGGGCCCAAACGAGGAAGCAGGCAATGCGGAACGCATTTTCGGGGTCATCGACTCCAGAATCAATGTTGAAGACCTTTGGCACGCCATCAGCGAGACCCTGGCTTTTGGTCGGCGCGCCGGAAACCGAAAGCACCGTTCGACGCTCCTGCCCGGTGAGGGAATAGATGCTGGCCGCTATCTCGGTGTTTCTTGGATAGACAAGACTGCCGAAAGCGGACAGAAGAGACTTCAGGCTGATGCCTTGTACGGTGACGTCAAGTTGACCGACCACCTTATCCAGTTTTTCCGTCTGCAGGTTTTGCAAAATTCGGTCGACGTTTGCGCGAACGATTGTTTTTTGGCGGCAGTCGATGACGTCGCCGTCGTCATTCCCGCTTCCGTCGAACTCTACAGGCTTTCCCGTTATTCTCGCGTTCAGTCGGGCAAGCCCTTGTTTTGTTGCGGTGGTCCATTGCCTGTATTTTGAAGCAGCGCTGGATCGCAGCTGTTCCCACCAGCTTTTCGATTCGCAATCGTCCGCGTCGGTACTCGGCTGATCGTCAGTTTCGACTTTGGGAGGATATCTTTTGATTAGATCGAGAATCAATCCGTAGTCCAGAATGGTCTCGTTGCGCAATTGCTCGCCGTAATCGGCCTTCTTCACTCCGCCGTCGAAATACGAAAAGGTGGCCAGAAATATCTTTCCGCGGTCCCAAACCGATAACAGTTCGTGGCCGAGCACAATGATAAGCGCAGCCAGAATGAGTGAATAGACAATCCGGGCAAACGGGATGCTTCCGAAAAGGCCGTCGGTAAGCTCAGCGGCTTTGGCAAGGAAAGACATAGTAAAACCAACAGGATTAAATAGCTTAAAAATATAATGCCAAATTATAAAGGGTTATGGGCGAACAAATCAAGTTTTAGTTGCAGTTGCGCGTACTGCCTTGCTCCAGTCGAGGTAATCGGTGGAGTCGTGCGTTTCCCAGAATTTTCGCTCCTGAGCTTCAGTCTTGAAGGTAGGAACCGGCTTAAGCTTTTTCATGGATTTGCCGGTCCTTCCGGTGCATATCTTTCGAATGCGACATATCAAATTTCTAGGCGCCCGGAAGCATGTCCTGCGTGTGGTCTTCCTCGCGGGACTAGCCGTCAGCACGTATCCCGCGCTCGCCGCCGACACCGCCTTCACCCAATTCATCGTCTCGCTATGGCCGGAAGCACAGCAAGAAGGTGTGTCGCGCACAACCTTCGAGCGAGAGACGCGCGGCCTTGAGCCGGATTACAAATTGCCCGATTTGATCTTGCCCGGACGTCCTGCGACCGGTGCGCCGTCGCAGGCCGAGTTCGTGCAGGTGCCGGCGGACTATGTGAAGGAAGCGAGCATCGCGCGGCTGGCCGGGGAAGGGCAGCGATTGATGCAAAAATATCGTCCGGCGCTGACCTCGATCGAGCAGCGCTTTGGCGTGCCCGCAACCGTCGTGCTTGCGATCTGGGGCCGCGAAACCGACTACGGCCGTTACACGCTGCCCTACGATGCGCTGCGCGTGCTGGCGACGCAGGCCTATGTCGGCCGGCGCAAGGAGCAGTATCGCACCGAGTTCATTCTCGCCTTGAAAATCCTTAGCGAAGGCAATGTCGCGCGCAAGGATATGCGCTCGTCATGGGCCGGCGCCACCGGGCTGACGCAATTTCTGCCGTCGGAATTTTATAAGCACGGCGTGGATTTCGACGGCGACGGCCACGTCGATATCTGGAATTCGGTACCGGATGCGCTGGCTTCCGCAGCACAACAACTGGTCAACAAGGGCTGGCAGCCCGGCCTGCGCTGGGCCTACGAGGTCCGCGCGCCCGCGAACGTCGACTGCACGCAAGGCGTGCCCGAAGTGACAAAACCGATCGGTGACTGGCTGCGCGCGGGATTCGTGCCCGTGCGCGGCGCGAAATTAAGCGCGACTGAGCAAACACAGCCGGCCTCGCTGCTGCAGCCGGAAGGGATTTACGGTCCGGCATTTCTGACCACGAAGAATTACTTCGTGATCAAGGAATATAATTTTTCGGATTTGTATGTGCTGTTCGTCGGCCATCTCAGCGACCGCATGGTGAGCCCGCAGCCGTTCGCGACGCCGTGGTCGGCGTCCACGCAACTGCGCACCGCCAACGTCGAAGCGATGCAGCGCCATCTGACCCGCATCGGCCTCTACAGCGACAAGCTCGACGGCAAGGCGGGGATGAAAACGCGCGCGGCGCTCGGCGCCTATCAGAAATCCGCCGGGCTGAAGGTGGATTGCTGGCCGAGCGAAGCGGTGCTGCGCGCGATGAGCACCGCGAAGTAAATACTGAGCCGTCATTCCGGGGCGCGAAGCGCGAGCCCGGAATCCATAACCACGACCGGGAATATGGATTCCGGGCCTGCGCCTCAGGTCGGCAATTGCCGACCGAAAGGCGCATCCCGGAATGACGGCGTCAAAACAAAACCCGGCCGAAGTGTCGGCGGGGTTTCGAATTCAAACTGTACGACGCTGTCGGATCAGTTGCAGACCTCGACGCGGCGGAAGCGCCAGCCGTAGCCATCCCAGAACCGCTCGCGAACCATGCGGCAGGGCGGGCCTTCTTCGACGTAGACCGGCGCCGGAGCAGCATAGGCCGGACGGCTGGATGCGATGGCGCCGCCGACGATCGCACCGCCGATGAGCCCGGCTGCTACGCCAGCCGCTACGCCGCGCTGGGCGCTTGCAGGGGTCGTAGCGAGTGCGCCGGCAATCGTCGCGACCGCGAGGAAGGCAGAAAATGTCTTCTTCATTTCTTGGTCTCTCCTGGAGATGGCGCCGTGAGTCCGGCACCGGGTTTAAGATCTACTCACGCCGTATTCGAAACTGACCGTCTCGCCAGAAAGCGCACAACCGTCAACTTGAAGTAAACGTTAGCGATCCCTGAGCGGAAAAAACGGTTTTTTCGAGCCGAACCGCACAAACGTTCCGGAAACAAGTGGTTCCGGAACGTTTATCAGGTTGATCCAAGAATTCGTGAGGTCAGTCGCAAACCTGGACCCGGCGTACTCGCCAGCCGTAACCATCCCAGAACCGCTGACGCTGCCAGTAGCAACCGCCATAACCTGGGCCCGCGACATAGGCCGGTCCGCCGTAGTAACCGGGACCGCCGTAATAGCCGTTCTGCGATGCAATCGCACCGCCGACGATCGCGCCGCCGATCAATCCGGCGGCGACGCCCGCGCCGACGCCGCGCTGCGCATGCGCCGGAGCAGGCACAGCCAGGGTCGAAACCGCCAGGGTGGCTGCGGCCGCGATGGCCATCAATGTTCTCTTCATGGCTTCACCTCTTTTTCTGAAACTCAAGACAGCGAATACGATCTGCCAGAGCTGAAAGTTTCATATTTCGCTTGAATATTCAATGAACAGCGCTGCCGTATTCCGCTCAAGATTGCCTCGAATGGCCCTCTACTGCGACGCACCATGGTCATGCGCCAGGACGTTCTTGAATGCCGGCGCAGCGTAACATCGCCAGACTCATCTGCCCGATGCAGGGGGCGGCGATTAACCGTAATGACGCAGCCAGCGACCGGAAAGTCATGCGGGCCGGGGTTCGTTCCAGCCTTGTTCCACAGGCACTTCTTTAGATTCATTCCAATTGCGTGGCCGCTAACCTTGCAGTTTGGAATTGCTTGAAAAGACGGTTTTTTCTTTTGCATCCGGCGCCGGTCTTACATATCCAAAGGATCAACCTGTCCAGCGAGTTCGCCGTCATCCCATGATCGTTTGTTCCTGCAACGTTTTCACCGACCACGACGTGCGTAACGCCGTGAGCGTCGCGCAGATGCCGCCGCGCACGCCGGGGCAGGTCTATGGATGTCTGGGCTGCAGCGCCCAATGCGGCCGCTGCGCCCGTACCATCAAGAAGATCATGGACGAGGCGCTGGGTGCGTGTGCAAAAGCTTGCTGCTCGGGTTGCCCGCACAGCCAGGCCCATGTGGAACCGGATGCCCACGCCGAGTTTGCCCTCGCAGCGTCCTGAAATCTGAAAAATATTGCGGATTCCCGTCTTGCCGGTTCGGGCAGAGGTTGCCCTCCTGTGTAATCTGATTTAGAAGCGTTCTAAATTGGGAGGCTGTTCTTACAGGCCGCAAACGGAGTGCATCTCATGCAGGGCGATCTCAAGGTCATCGAATATCTCAACAAGGGCCTGCGCAGCGAGCTCACCGCCATCAATCAGTATTGGCTGCACTTCCGGCTGCTCAACCACTGGGGCCTGCTGGAAATGGCCAAGACCTGGCGCAAGGAATCCATCGAGGAGATGCACCACGCCGACCGTTTTACCGACCGTATCCTGTTCCTCGATGGATTTCCCAACATGCAGGTGCTGGAACCGTTGCGGATCGGCCAGAACGTCAAGGAAATCATCGAATGCGATCTCGCCGCCGAGATCGGCGCCCGTGCGCTCTACGAAGAGGGGGCAACCTGGTGCCATAGCGTCAAGGACTATGTGTCGCGCGACCTGTTCGAGAGCCTGATGAAGGACGAGGAGCACCACATCGACTTCCTCGAGACCCAGTTGCATCTGATCGAGCGCATCGGCCTCGATCTCTACACCCAGAAGCATGTAGGCGGGCTGGAGAGCGAGTTCGAACCGAAGAAGTAAAGCGGCCGGCAACGCGTGCGTCAGGCTGTGCGTTTTTGGCCCGGCGCTACCGGACATTCAGCGAGCGCCGCCTGCACAGCGGCCGCGGCGCCGGCGACGCGGAATTCGGCGGTGGTGCGCCCTTGGTTAAGCGATCGAATCCGCAAATACAGCACGTTCGAATTCACAAGCTCGTCGACGAATTGCGCCACCGCGGCCTTTTCCTCGATAACGATCACCGTGTAGCCGAGAAGGATTCGCGACGCGACGTTGTCGCGACCCGGCTTGTCGTCGAAGCGATAGCCAAGTGCGGAGTTATCGTCGGATCCGATCTTGAACTCGAACGAAAACCGCACCACCGGATTTCGCTCGAAACAGGTCAGCTGCAACTGCGCCGGCTTTGCGTAATCGTCTCCGGAGTGCGAGCTGTTGCGGGTCCTCACCAGTGCGCTGGCGATTGCGTTTCCGGTGATGCGGTCGGGCTGGCGTTCGATCTTCCATTCGCCGGATGAAACCGTATTGGCCGTGGTGGAGACGTAGGGGTCCGCGCACCCGCTCAGCAACAACGCCACCCCGATGAACGCCAAACCACGCACGACGCCTCTCCCAATCCGGGACATTTTGCAACCCGTGAGCGAATGAGACAAGATGTCAGGAAAGTGGAAAAGCGAGGCGATACGCGGGATGCGCGTATTAGCGCGACGTCATCCTGAGGTGCGAGCCTCTTCGGCGAGCCTCGAAGGATGAGAGGTCAACGGATGCGGCTCATCCTTCGAGGCGCGCAAGAGCGCGCACCTCAGGATGACGGCACGTAGTTAAAGCTGCGTCTTGTAACGCGCTTCGATCGCGGCTTGCGGCTCCGGCTCGCCCAAACTCGTCTGATCGTGGATGATCTGACCGATACTGGGGAGCACTGCGCGTTCGACCTTGATGTCCGGCGACCACAGCTTTGAGCGCATCAGCGCCTTGCCGCAGTGGAAATACGCCTCGCGGATCGCGATGCTCAGCACTGCACGCGGGAGCTTGCCGAATTCTTCCATCGACGCCAGCAGCTCCGGCTCCGCCGACAGGTTGCCGCTGCCGCCGACGCGCAGGGTTTCGTCGATGCCCGGCACGAAGAAGATCAGCTGTAATTGGCCGCTGCCCTCGAGGATATTCCTGAAACTGTCGATCCGGTTGTTGCCGGATCGATCCGGCATCAAGAGCTGCGTGGGCGACACCACATGGACGAAGCCCGGATTGCCGCCGCGCGGCGACGCGTCGACGCTGCCGTCGAGGCCGGATGTCGCGAGCACGCAGAACGGCGACAGGCCGATGAATTTCATCGCATGCGCGTCGATCTCGGGCCGCGCCTTGGCGATCACGCGCGGCGAGGGCGCCGGATAAATTGTGGGAAGATCGCTGGCAGCAAAGTCGGTCAAGAGAGTTCTCCTGGAAAAGCCGAGTCGAAAAATATCACGCTGCGATAGCTGCGCAAAGACGCGAATCGCTTCTATTCGTCGATCCGCATCGCGGCTGCGACAGCACCGACACATACCGGAACCGCAAGGCACCAGAATCCCACCAACGCATACAGCAGCGCCGCCACCGCGCATCCGGCGGCGAAATACAGGATCGCCAGCGAGAGCCGGCCGAACCGCGTGCGGATCGCGGCGCGCTGCGCCGGTTCGACGCCGGCGAGCAGATCGACCGCGTCGATGGTGGCCTGCGTCGTGCTGCCGGTCATCAGCGTGGTTGGCGGCAGTGCCGACAGGTGCACGCGCTGCAAGGCATTCTGCACCGCCATCGCCGCGATGCCAATAAAACCTGTCAGCAGCGCCGCCGGCGTATTAGGATCCGGAAACGGGCCGAGGCCGGCGGCGAGCGCGAAAAAGCCGATCAACAGCACCACCTTGACCACCAGCAGCGTGCGCAGCACAGGCAGCTTGCGCGCGCGCAACGCCATGCCGGCGAGCCGCGCCAGCGCAACCACCACAATAAATTCCGGCAGCGCCAGGATTTTGCCGATGATGCCATGGCTGCCGTTGACCAGTGCTGCGCCTAAGGTGACGAAGTTGCCCGTGACATGCGCGACAAACAGCCCCTGCAGGCCGAGGAAGCCCGCGGTATCGACAAAGCCGCCATTGAAGCTCAGCAGCGCGGCAATCGCGGCAGGTCCGCCGGGCCGCCTCATTCCAGCACCCGTTTCATTGGGAATTCGCTCCAGCGCTGTTTCGCCATGGCCAGTCGATCACGCCGGCACAGTAAAGCGCCCACCAGATAATCACCGGCTGCAACGCCAGTCGCGGCCCGTGATAGAGCCAGCTATTGGCGACGTAGGGCAAATCGACACCGTCGAAAGCATGCTTGAAATTCGCGGGCCAGACGCAGAGCGCATAGATTGCCATCGCGACACCCGCCCGCCAGCGCAGCGGCCTGGTGACAAGCGCGATCGAGGCGGCGAGCTCGAACAGGCCGGTAAGGAAAATCACCTGCGCCGCGAACGGCACCCATGACGGCGTGATCGCGAGCAGCTTGTCCGGCGCCCACAGATGCGCAACGCCCGCCGCCGAATAGAACGCCGCGAGGATCCAGCGCATCGCGGCGCGGCCGGTGGATGAGCGGTCGGTCTGCAGAGCGGGAGCCATGTGCGGGCGTAGCATTTGCCGGCGGACGGCGCCAGATACCGGCGCGACTACACCGCGTCCGCGGGCACGAAGCAGTTGATCACGACGCTGCCGCGCTGATTTACATACCAGACCACGGCTTCGCCGACGGGATTGCCTTGGTTGCGAATGATCGCGCGTTCCGGCACCTGCCACCACAGCCCGTCGATCGGCACCCAATAGGCGCCATCACGTACGTCATATGCCGTGCGGCGGCCGTCGGAAATGTCGCAGCAGGGCACGCCACTCGGGCTGACGACGCCTTTGAACCAGGCGCGGATATCGGCGGGCACGTTCTGATATTGCCCGTTATCGAAGGCGTTCGCCGCGCTTGCAAGCGCGACGACGACAGTGGTCATGACGATCTGCCGGCATCGTCGCATGCGGTCCTCGTTAGCAGATCCGTCGAGTCACATCGTCCGCTGCGGCGCGGTCTGCAGCAGGTCCTGCAGTTGCTGCTTGTAGAGTTTTGCGCTGCCGGTGGTGAGATGTCCGCGCGTCTCGGTGCTGGCCGGGATCAGAAACAGCCGGCCGTTCTTGACGCGTTTCATTGCGGCGTCGGTGACGCCGGTTTCCGGCGGATTGCGTTCGTCGTCGGCGGCATTGATCGCAAGCAGTGTCGCCTCGATCTGCTCCAGTCCGGGTGCCGGATTGTAATCGTGCGACGCCTCCCACTGGTAGATGAAGTCGTTGGCATCGGCAGTGACCTGCACGGCAAGCCGCTCGTCGACCATTTTGTCGGCCTTTGCGGCGGTGGGCGCCTGCATCTGAAAGGCGAGCGTACCGCCGCCGGTGGCGATGCCGTAAGCGTTGATGGCGTATTTCATCAAGCGCGGCTGCGCGGTGTAATTGCCGCCGTTGTAATCGGGATCGTTGCGGATGGTCTCCAGCATCATCCGCCGCAGCATCCAGTTACGCGACGCCATCTCGGTCGGCTGCGACGCCATCGGCACCAGCACGTCCATGAATTGCGGATATTTGCCGCCCCAGATCCAGGTGTGCATGCCGCCCATGGAGTTGCCGATGACAAGACGCAGATGCTTGATCCCGAGCCCCTCGCTCAGAAGTCGGTAATGCGCATCGACCATGTCCTCGTAATCGTATTTCGGGAAAGCGGTCTTCAAGCCGTCGGACGGCTTTGACGATTTGCCGTGGCCGATGCCGTCGGGAATGATGATGTAATATTTCGATGCGTCGAGCGGTTGCCCGGGTCCGAACAGCTCGCCGGCAAAGGCCGGCGTCAGCATGCTCGCCGCGGAGCCGCCCGAGCCGTGCAACACCAGCACCGGCTGTCCTGTGGGCTCGCCCACCGTGGTGTAGTGCAGGCGCAGCTCTGGCATCACCTCGCCGGTGTGGAATTTGAAGTCCTTTGCGATCCAGTCGCCCTGCTTCGGCGCCGGAGTGTCGGCCGCGACCGCGGCGAATGAGATGAATGCGAAAACCGCGGATAGTGCCGCGCGCAACCCGTGCATGTTCGTCTCCCAAAGTGCGGCCGCCTTGCCGGGCCGCTTGAGTGCTAATCTACCACAACATGCGGCACGATCCGAGAGGCTTCCGTTTTCTTTGGTGGCATTTGAAAGACTTTTCGCCTATACCGGGAATTATTTTATTTTTTGTCCGAAGGAATAAATCATGGCCCTCCGACAAGTAGCGTCCGCCGGCGCACCTCCTCACAAGCTTCACAAATCCGTGCAAAGCAGCCACTTGCCGGGCCAGCTGATTATTCGCTTCAAGACGGGAGCGGTCCGGCAGATGGCCGCAAATCCCGTAGGCTTGTCGGCGAGCGCCCGCGCGGTCGCGCGGGCGACGCCGGATGAAGTCGCCGGCCCGCTTGATTTGCTCAGGAATGTAGCCGGGTTTCGGTCGATAAAGCCGCTCTTTGTAACCGGGACCAAGGCCCAGACGCCGCCATCGGGGGTCATGGCGCTTGCCGCCGTGCACGGTGCGCTGGCGCGATCGGCCACGCATTCGCCGCGGGAGTCTTTGACCGGATTTCAGCTCGTCAAGGTCAAGGACAAGAAAATAACCCCTGCGCTTTTGGAGCGGCTGCGCGCTTCCAAGGCCGTCGATCTGGTTGAACTGGTGCCGAACCGATGGTTGTGCGCCGCTGACCCTAAGGCCAACCGCCAATGGGGACTCCGTGCGATCCGATGGTTCAATGGAACGCATCCCGACGCCATGAAGGTCCATGTCGCGGTGGTGGACAGCGGCATCGACGAAGGACATCCGGATCTGATGGATGCGATCGAAGAGTATCGTCACGACGGCAATACCGCGCGCGATTTCCTCGGTCACGGGACACACGTCAGCGGTACGATCGCGGCGGCGGTGAATAATTCAGTCGGGATCGCCGGGGTGGCTGACTGCCGCCTGCACTGCTGGAAGGTTTTCAATGACCCGACACCAGTACGCAAACTGCAGAATTTCAATTTTGATTTCTACAGCCAGGCGCTGGCGTCCGCGCTGGACTCGGAAATCAAGGTGATGAATCTCAGCATCGGCGGTACCGATCATAGCAAAGCCGAAGCCACGGTCTTCCAGGAATTGAGAGACGCCGGCGTGGTGGTTGCAACCGCGATGGGGAACGAATTCGAAGAAGGCAATCCGAAGGAATATCCGGCCGGCTATCCCGGCCCGCTGGCCGTGGGCGCGGTCGATGAAATGAACCATCACGCGTCGTTCTCCAACACCGGCAAGCACATTGGTCTGGTCGCGCCCGGCGTCAACATCCTGTCCACGGTGCCTCGCATAAAGGCGGCATTTGCGGCCACGACCGACTACGACTCCTGGCCGGGGACTTCGATGGCGACGCCGCATGTGACGGGCGCAGCCGCGCTCGTGTACGCAAACAAGGCGAAGTCGAAGGCCGCGGGCGATGCGGTGATCAAGCGTCTGGTATCGACGACAAAGAAGTTGCCTGGCATGAAAAAGAAGAAGTTCACGCCGCAATACGGATCCGGCCTGCTCGACATCGCCGCTGCGCTGGGGAATTCGAGGAAGAAGCCGAAATAACCTTGATAACGCAGGGAGAGCGGCCAGCTAGAGAGGATGTCGGTCCAGTTCAAGTTCAGCGACACGGTTGACGACGACAGGCGGCTCGAAATTATCGAGGCGCTCAAGCGCGCGGGTTTTGCTGCGCGCAGCCTGTTCCCCGGTCAGAAGCGGCCCAGGCTCGCATCGATTTTTACAGTCGCGAAGGCCAAGGATGTCAAGGCGCTACAAGCGGCCTTGAGCGGCTACGGCCGCGATATCGAATATGTCGAGGCTTCGCCGAACCGAAGCCTCAAGTCGTAACCTGCATCATCACCGCGTCGGTCCGGTTACGGCTTGTCCTCGATATCGGTCTCGGGGCGGTCGCTGCCGGCGGCGGTCTCGGTGTGCCACTTGCCGTCCGCTGTCTCATATTCGATGGTCTCGGTGCGGCCGGGCACGCGCTGCTCGGCGGCGGCGTGCTTGGCGGCCGCGAGCGCTGCCGCGTGGGTCGGGAAAGGTTCCGAAAACACGCCATCGACCGTATAGGCCCAGCCGCCATCATGTTCGACGATTTTATAGGTGACGTGGGCCATAAAGGAACTCGCTGGTTTGTTGATGAATGGTGCGTCCATCCTATGCCAAAATGCGCCGGTATGTCGGATTTTGCGCCAGGGGATCGTCTTAATATAACGGCCCCACGATCATGGGATAGGGCGCGAGAAGATCGAAGGAGACCACCATGTGCCGTAACATCAAAACGCTGTTCAACTTCGAGCCGCCCGCGACCCACGCTGAAATCCACGCCTCGGCGCTGCAATTCGTGCGCAAGCTGTCGGGATTCAATTCGCCTTCGCAGGCCAACGCCGAAGCCTTCAACCGGGCCGTCTCCGAAGTCTCCGATTCCGCGCGCCGGCTGCTGGCGTCGCTGCAGACCCATGCTCCCGCGCGCGACCGCGAAATCGAGGCGGAGAAGGCGAGGGAGCGGAGCAAAGCTAGGTTCGGGTGACAGGAGGTCGCGAAACGCCGCCAATCCGCAGGTCGGCTTCGTCGAGCCGAAAAATATGCGCTACAGAAGGCTAGATGCCCGTATAAAGACTTGGATGAAAGTAACTGCCGTCGGAATCAGTAATAGAAATCCGCCAGCATAATATGCAAGGAGACAGAGCACCCTCAGTTTACTAAATCTATTATTCTGAAGTACGTAGTACTCAGCCATAACGTCGGCTAAAGCGTGAATATGAGCCGAATTTAGAGCGGCATATTTTTCAACAATATGCGTCTTGAGTTGAAACCGGTCTTCTGCGGGAGCTTTTTTTGTCGCCTCAATTTGACTGAACAAGTACTTTAAATTTCCCGGCGAGCTGAAGTAGGTTTTTTCGGACTCGAAATAGTCTGATCCGGATTTGTGAACCTTTATTACCGACGGACAACACAAACCGTAAATCCCTGCACCCAATGCAAAAAAGCAGCCACCAAAATAGAAAAAATACAGCCTCCATGACACACCGCAGGCGGTGCCTTTGCAAAAATCGGAGTGAAGTTTCAAATATTCCACGATGGCGGAATTGAAAAGGATAAAATATCCCAAGACAGGAACGCCGATGCTTAGCTGGGCTAGTCGCGAGTTTCCAATGAATCTTAGCTTCACCCAGGTGGCTTTTCTGTTGATGTCGAATCGCACGTTCTACGCCTCCCACATCACCGGCAGATTCAGCAATCCGCGAAACGCCCAGCCGCCGATCCGCACCGGCTCGGTCTCATCGAGCCGCAGGCCGCGCAATCGCACGAAAATGCTGGGCAGCGCCACGTCGGCGACCATCGCGCGCGAGGCCCAGGCGCCGGCGCAATAATGCGGGCCGGCGCCGAATGCGATGCTCTTCGACGTATCGCGCGTGACATCGAAGCTATCGGGATCGTTGAAGCAGGCCTCGTCGCGATTGGCGGAGCCGAACATGAAGAACACGCGGTCCTCCGGCTCGAAATCGACGCCGCCAAACGACCACGGTTTTGCAACGCGGCGCGGCGACATCCCGATCGGCGCGATCCAGCGCGCATATTCCTCGAACACGTCGAGCCACTTCGCTTTTCCGTCGCGCACCTTCGCAAACTGCGCCGGATGCGTCAGCAGTGCCCAGATCGTGCCCGAGATGGCGTCGCGCGGCTCGTTCTGCCCGCCCGATATCGCGAGCTTGATATTGGCGCGCACGCTTTGCATCGGCATGCCGGCCGACAGCAGCACGCTGAGGATCGACGTGTTGGGATGTTTGGTCACCACCGGAATCATGTCGTCGATCGCAGCATCGATGCCTGATGTGGCGGCGTGGCAGCGCGCCTCGATCTCCTTGTTGCCGGTGTAGTTGGCAATGCCGTCGATCATCGCCTGCGACCACGCATCCATGTCCTGAAAGCGCATGTTGGTGAGGCCGGTGATGTCTTTCAGGCACTCCGCCGACAGCGGCAGCGCGAATGCCTTGCACAGGTCGGCGCGGCCGCGCGGCGCGAGTTCGTCGAGAATGCGGTCGGCATGGGCCTGAAACTGCCTGCTCCATGTGTCGCGCACGGTGCGCGGCGACACGGCGGGAAACATTGCTGCCCGTTCCGACATATGCGCGTCGCCGTCCTTGCGCATCATGTTGTGGCCCATCAGCGTGTTCATCAACCCCGCCGGCTGATGCGACGAGAACACGTCGATGCGCTTCTCCTGGGTGAAGATGTCGTCGCGCCGCGTGAAGATCGTCGAGCCGAGCTGCGGCACGAACGCGATCGGCGCCTCTACGCGCATTTGCTTCAGCGCCGGATAGGGATCTGCCCAGAACGCAGCGACGTCGATGTTGAAATGCGGGGCGTTGGACATCGAAAATTCCGTCAATGGCGATTGGCTCATTCATCCACCGTTTGTCGGCCAACGGCAAGTTCGCGCATGGCTTCGCGTTCTCGCGCCGCCGCGCAAGTTGGGCTTTTAACTTCTCTCCCCTCGACGATGAGGGGAGACGGAACGCCGAAAGGCGCACCTTAGGTCAACGGCCGCGGCTTGTTTCCCGGATCGCCGGGAAATAGAGGCACACGGCAACGCCTCTCGACGTTCCGCCGGCGGCGATTTCTGTCCCTGGGACCGTACTTCCGGGACCGGCCCAAGCATCCGCTCATGCCAAGGCAGGATTACTCCCACCTATCGTCCGTTCCGCGTCCAGCCATTGAAGGCAGCCCCCCGTATTAGGGGCGGACGATTACCCAGGGCCTCCCGAGTCAGTGGGTGCAAACCACAGCCGCAGGCGCCGCATCAGCCTTCGGGTCGCCCCTCCGGCCAGCTTTCGCTCTGTCCCACTTCAGAGTGCCCTCGAGAAGCGCCCCTCACTGGACAGGACGCGATCAAGATAAAGGAGGTTTGGGGGACGGGGATAACTATCCATGCAGATTTAATGTTGATGAACGAAATTTTTTCGTCGTCCCGGCGAACGCCGGGACCCATAGCCACCGATGTCGATGTAATGCGACGGCGCTGACGCCTGGAGACAGCAATGCTCAAACCGATAAGTCGGAGGTTATGGGTCCCGGCGTTCGCCGGGACGACACTGAGAGTGTGGCGCCGCGGCGATTGACTAACGTCTTTTCCACGGAAATACATCATCCATGACAACGCCTTCCCTGCCCTCCGCCGCCAGTGCCGAGCATCTCACCGCGGCGCTGCGCAAATGCGGCGCGCTCGGCGATGGCCGCGTTCGCGAGGCCGCAATCGAGAGCTCGCGCGACACGCTGATCTCGCACATCATCCGGCTCCGCCTCAGTTACGACGGCGACGCCGCCAACGCGCCGCGATCGGTGATCCTCAAGATCGCGCAGGCCAGCCGTTTGGACAAGTTCTGGTTTGTCGGCCACTACGAGGTGGCTTTCTACCGTGACATCGCTCCCGCCATGCCGGCGCGCATCGTCCCGCGCTGCTTCGAGGCCAGCTCAAACGAGGAAACCAAGGCGTGGCATCTGCTGCTCGAAGATCTGACCGATACCCACCGCATCGCCACCGCGTGGCCGCTGCCGCCCACGGCCGATGCATGCACGTCCATCGTCCGGGCGCTGGCGGGCGCGCATGCCGCATGGTGGGACGATCCGCGCCTCGGTAATTCCGTCGGCACCTGGCTCGACGTCGATTCCGAGGATCGCGATCGGAAATTCGCCGAGCAGATCAAGGCTTTCCTCGATCGGGCCGGCGGCGTCCTATCAGAGGACCGGCGCGACCTTCTTCGCCGGCTGCTCGATGCGGCTCCGCGTCTGACGCAGCGCTACGCCTCGCACCGCAACCTCACCATCGCGCATGGCGACGCGCATCTCTGGAATTTCCTGCTGCCGCAGGACCCGGCCCGCGACGCCCCCCGGGTGTTCGATTGGGATGGCTGGCACGTCAACGCCGGAACCAACGACCTCGCTTACATGATGGCGATGCACTGGTATCCCGACCGCAGGCGCTCGCTCGAGCGGCCGCTGCTGGATTGCTACCATGAGACGCTGATGGCGAGCGGCATCCAGGGCTACGATCGCCGCGCGCTGGACGACGACTACCGCCTCTCGGTGCTGTGGCACATCACGACGCCGGTGCGGCAACATGCGTTCAACATCCCGCCGGCGATCTGGTGGAATAATATGGAGCGGATTTTCATGGCGTTCGACGATCTCGATTGCCGCGAATTGCTCGGCTGAGGCGCATGACGACAGACGCCCTGCCGCCGGCGGCCAGTGCCGAACATCTCACGGAGTCGCTGCGCAAGTCAGGCGCGCTCGGCGAGGCCCGCGTTTGCAACGTCGCGGTGGCGAGTTCGTTTGTAAAACTGCGTTCGCACACTTTTCGGCTGCGCCTGGAGTATGAGGGCACGGCGGGCGGCGCTCCGGGTTTTGTCATTCTCAAGATGGGCCATCTCGATAGCGCCGGGCGACCGTCCTACGCCAACGCCCATGAGATCGCGTTCTACCGCGACATTGCTCCCGCTTTGCCCGCGCGCGTGGTCCCGCGCTGCTTTGAGGTCGTCGAGGCCACGGACAGCACCGCGTGGCATCTGCTGCTCGAAGATTTGACGGATTCGCATGTCATCGCCACCGAGTGGCCGCTGCCGCCGGCGCTCGCGCAATGCGAAGGCATCGTGCGGGCGTGGGCGCGATTCCATGCCGCGTGGTGGGACGATCCGCGTCTCGGCGTCTCGGTAGGGAAATGGAGCGACGCACAGGGCTGGGAGCAGCCGCTGCAAAGCCTCGCGGCCCAGGTCACGTGGTTCACCGATCGATTTGGCGAGTTACTGTCTCCCGAACGGCGCGATCTCTACCAGCGACTGCTCGACCGCGCGCCCGATCTGCTGGCGCGCTACAGCTCCCATCGCAACCTGACGCTCATTCACGGCGATGCGCATTGGTGGAATTGCTTCGTGCCCCGGGAGGGCGGCGACGTCCGGCTGATCGACTGGGAAGATTGGAGCATCGACACCGCGACCGACGACCTCGCCTACATGATGGCGATGCTGTGGTATCCCGACCGCCGGCGCCGGATGGAGCGGCCGCTGCTCGATCACTACCACTTAGCGCTGCTGGCCGACGGCGTAAGCGGTTACGACCGCCAGGCGCTGGACGACGACTACCGCCTGTCGGCGCTGCTGCTGATCCTGCGGCCCATCGGGCAAGCCGCTAACAACCTCCCGCCGCGGGTCTGGTGGCCCAATCTCGAGCGCATCATGATGGCGGTGGATGATCTCGGCTGCCGGGAATTGCTGGATTGATGCATCATTGCGTCGTCCCCGCGAAAGCGGGGACCCATAACCACCGCTGCTGATGTGGTGCGAGATGCGTCAACGTTATGGGTGAAACCATCGCTCAGACGGATAGGTCGGAGGCTATGGGTCCCGGCGTTCGCCGGGACGACGAGGGTGCCTACTCCATCACCGCGGCGTGCTCCGGGCCCTGCGCCTGCTTGCGCAGGGCGGCCTTGGTGGAGCCGATCATGACCGCGAGCGGGATGGCGCACAGCGTGACGATCATCACCAGCTGGTAATCCTGCGAGAACGCGATGATCTGCGCCTGCAGGCCGACCATGGCGTCCGCCATGGCGCGGCCGGTATCGGTGCCAAGATCGATCATGCCTCTAACGTCCGGCATCTGCAGCGCATGATTGAACGGGTTGATGTGCTGCGACAGGATCGAATAGACGCGCCGCGACCCTTCGGTCAGTTGCGCGATCACCACCGAAATCCCGATCGAGCTCGCAACGTTGCGCATCAGGGTCAGCATCGAGGTGCCGTCGGTGCGCAAATGGTTGGGCAGCGTCAGGAATGCCACCGTTGAGAGCGGCACGAATACCAGGCCGAACCCAAAACCCTGGATAATGCTGAGCACGACGATTTCGTTGACGCCGGTCTGGTCGGTCCACCCGGTCATGTAGAACAGCGAAAGGCAGGTCAGGCTGAGGCCCGAGATGATCAGCGTGCGCGCCTCGATGTATCGCATCATGCGCCCGACCAGCATCATCGCGACGAAGGTGCCGCAGCCGCGCGACGCCAGCAGCAGCCCCGCGGTGATGATCGGATAGCCGATCACATTTTGCAGATATGGCGACGACAGCGCCATGGTCGAGAACAGCACCAGGCCCATTACCGCCATGAACACGCAGCCGCCGACGAAATTGCGGTCCTTGAAGATCGCGAACTGGATGAACGGCTTGTCAGTGGTGAGCGAATGCGCGAAGAAATAGTAGAAGCCGGCGATCGAGATGATGATCTCGGCGATGATCTCGTTGGATTCCAGCCAGCCCAGCTGCTCGCCGCGGTCGAGCGCCACCTGCATCGAGCCGATGCCGATGGCGAGTGCTGCGAAGCCGAACCAGTCGAAGCGCAGTTCGGTATTCTTCCTGGTCTCATCCATGAAGATCATCAGGCCGAGTACCGTGAAGATGCCGAACGGCAGGTTGACGAAGAACACCCAGTGCCAGGAATAGGTTTCGGTCAGCCACGCGCCCAGTGACGGGCCCATGATCGGTCCCATCATCACGCCCATGCCCCAGATCGACATCGCCTTGGCGCGCTCCTGCAAAGAATAGGAGTCCAGCATCACCGCCTGCGACAGCGGCACCAGTGCGGCGCCGAACACGCCCTGCAGCAAGCGAAACAGCACCATCTGGTTGATGTCTTGCGCCAGCCCACACAGCACGGATGCTACGGTGAAGCCGGCGGAACAGACGATGAAGATGCGCTTGCGGCCGAAGCGGTTGGCGATCCAGCCCACGGGTGCTGTCATGATCGCGGCGGCGACGATATAGGACGTCAGCACCCAGTTGATCTGGTCCTGCGACGCCGACAGCGAGCCCTGCATATAGGGCAGCGCGACATTGGCGATGGTGGTGTCGAGCGCCTGCATGATGGTCGCGGTCATGGCGCAGATCGTCACCATGTTCCGGCGCAAGCCGGGAACCGCAACCGGGGATGCAGCCGCCGTGGACATGATCAGTCCTGCTGTTCCGGTTTCGCCACCGCGGACGAGAAGCCGAGCAGCTTCGCGACCGAGCGGCGATGGTTGGTGTCAATCGACACATACGAACTCATGCCGGCCTTCAACTTCTGCACCATCTTGTCGTCGGGATCGAAATAGATCCGCACCGGCACCCGCTGCACCACCTTGACGAAGTTGCCGGTGGCGTTCTGCGGCGGCAGGATCGCGAATTGCGCGCCGGTGCCGGGGCTGAGCGAGCCGATGGTGCCCTTGAACACGTGATCGGGGAACGCATCGACGTCGACCGTGACCGGCTGGCCGACCGCGACATAGGTGAAGTCGGATTCCTTCGGATTGGCGTCGACCCAGGGGTTTGAGATGTCGATCACGCTGAACACCGGCGCGCCAGCCATGACGAAACGGCCGAGCTGGATCTGATCGACCTGGGTTGCGACGCCGGCCATCGGCGCCCGCACCGTGGTCAGGTCGAGATTGCGCTGGGCATCCTCGAGCGCGGCCTTGGCCTGCATATAGGCGGGAAACTGCTCGAGCGGCAATTCGGGATTGCCCAGCAGCTGGTTGAGCGCGGTCGAGTTCTGTTGCCGGATCAGCTGGAGCTGGGCCTGGGTAGTGACCAGCGCGGTATTCGAGTTGTCGAGATCGAGCTGCGACCCTGCCGCGCTCTTGACCAGCGCGGTCTTGCGTTCGACGTCGCGCTGTTTGATCGCAATGCCTGCGTTCACAAGGTCGATGGTCTGCCCATACAGCTTTACATTGGAAATCAGGTTGTCGTGGGTCGTCTTGGCATCATCGAGCTTGGCGCGCGCCTGTTGCGCCGCCAGCTGGTACGGCACCGGATCGACCTGGAACATGACGTCGCCGGTCGAGACGCGCTGGCCCTCTTTCACGGTGACCTTGATGATCTTGCCGGAAACGTCGGGCGTGATCAGAACCTTCTGCGCGCCGACATAGGCGTCGTCGGTGGTGACATAGCGGCCGCCGCCGAGATAGAAGGTCAACCCGCCGATCACCGCGGCCAGCGGCAGCACCACCAGCAGCAGGAAGCGGCGATATTTACGCAAGCCCGCCAACAGGCGGCGACGCGGCTCCGCGGCGATCTTCTTCGGCGGCGTCTGCGGTGGATTGCCTTTTTGCTCCGCCGGAAATTTAAGTACCGGATCAGCCATAGCGCTGTTCCTTCTTCTGGGTTTCTTCGATCGCGCCCTGGATGGCGTTGCGAACGTTTTCCTTGATGGTTTCGAGTTGGCCGAGCAGCCGCTGCGCATCCGATGGGTTGATGCCCGCAAGCGCCGTCGCGGTCAGTTCGGAGCGCAGCCCGCTCAATTTGCCGAGCAGCGGCCGCGCCGCCTTGCGCAAATAGAGCCGATTGACGCGGCGGTCGGAGTCGTCGCTGCGGCGCTCGATCCAGCCATTGTCGCAAAGCCGGTCGATCAATCGCGTCAGCGTGATCGGCTGCATTTCCATTTGCTCGGCGAGTTCGGTCTGCTTCAGGCCTTCCGAGCGCTCCACCTTGGCCAGCACCGCCCATTGCGCGCGAGTGATGCCGTAACGCGCGGCCTGCCGGTCGGCATAGGCGCGCACCAGCCGCTGCACTTCGCCAAGCGTAAACAACAGGTTCATATCCACGGAACCGCGGGACATCGGCGTTCTCTCCATAAGCTTGCGATATAATAAGCTAGCTTATGAATTTCGGGAGCACCGATTCCGGCATGCTTGTCCTGTGCGCCGCGCATGGCGGCGCCGGATTCCCGGTTTCGGACCGCGATATTTCCCCGCAAAAAGAGAGGCAAAACCGGCGCAAACACGCTACATCATCGCCATGACCGCGACGAAACCGACATTTCCAGCACCGGACCATGATCATGACCGCTGCGCCGCGGACGCGCTTCGGCACGCCGAACAGGTCTGCGCAGGCCGGTCGCAGAAATTCACTCCGATCCGCCGCCATGTATTGCAGGCGCTGCTGTCGAGCCACCGCCCGCTCGGCGCCTATGAGGTGATCGACGAACTCGCCAAATCGATGCCGCGGCCGGCGCCGATCACGGTCTATCGCGCGCTGGATTTTTTGATGCAGAACGGCCTCGTCCACCGCATCGAGAGCCGCAACGCGTTCCTGGCCTGCGCGCATGACCACGATGCGGCGGCGATGGTTGCATTCCTGATCTGCGAGCGCTGTGGTTCGGTCGGCGAAATTCCAGCGTCGCCAGTGGCGCAGAGCCTGAACGACGCCGCGCGGGCCACCGGCTTTGCGCCAAAGCTGTCGGTGGTCGAGATCACCGGTACCTGCGCGCATTGCCTGAAGGCCGCATAACTCCACGGCGCCAAGCCGGACAGAGGTTTCATGTCATCGACTCAAACGCTGGTCTCGTCGGCCGGACGCCCCCTCAGCGCCGGCGCCATCGCGCTGATGCTACTGTTGTGCCTGAGCTGGGGGTTCAACCAGATCGCCATCAAGCTGGTGATCCCCGAGATTCCGCCGTTCACCCAGGCCGCGATCCGTTCCGCCGGTGCGCTGCTGGTGATCCTGTCGATCGCGTGGATTCGCGGCGTCAAGCTGTTCGAGCGCGATGGCACGCTGGGCGCGGGGCTGTTCGCCGGTGTGCTGTTCGGCATCGAATTCGTGCTGATCTATCGCGGCATCTTGTTGACCAGCGCGTCCCGCGCCGTGGTGTTTCTTTACACCGCGCCGTTTTTTGTGGCGCTTGGTTCATACCGGTTTCTCGGCGAGCGCTTGACGGCGATTCAATGGGGCGGGCTGGGGCTCAGTTTCGCCGGCGTGGCACTCGCGATCGGCGTGCCGCAGGCCGACGTCGATACGCGGGTGCTGCTGGGCGACCTGATGGTGGTCGGGGGCGGGGCGCTATGGGCCGCAACGACGCTCGTCGCCAAGACCACGCGGCTGATTACGGCACCGGCCGAAAAGGTGCTCGGCTATCAGGTCGCGATGTCGGTCCCGATTCTCACCCTGGCGGCATGGATTTCCGGCGAAACCGTCGCCAAGGTTCCCGGCCCGCTGGCGCTGTCCCTGATGGCCTATCAGGCCATCTGGGTGGTCGGAATGACGTTTATGCTGTGGTTTTCGCTGGTAAAAGTCTATTCCGCCAGCAAATTGTCGGCTTTCAGCTTCATCACCCCTTTGTTTGGCGTGATCGGTGGTTATTTCATCATGCATGACAACCTGACGCCGGCCTTCGCTGTCGCGGCCGTACTGGTGATCGCCGGGCTCTATCTGGTTAACCGGCCGAGCCCGCCGGCCATTGATCCATTGCTGAATGTCACCAAAACCTGATATTCGAGACCCCATGAACAAGCTCGAAAAACCGCTTCAAAACGACGCCGCCGGGCCCAAGGCCCGGCATAAAACCACGCAAGTCATGGTCGGCAATGTCGCCGTCGGCGGCGGCGCGCCGATCGTGGTGCAGTCAATGACCAACACCGACACCGCCGACGTCGCCGGCACGGTGGAACAGATTGCAGCACTGGCGCGCGCGGGTTCCGAACTGGTGCGCATCACGGTGGATCGCGACGAGGCCGCGGCCGCGGTGCCGCATATCCGCGACGAATTGCGCAAGCGCGGCATCACCACGCCCTTGATCGGCGATTTCCATTACATCGGGCACAAGCTGCTGGCCGAGCATCCGGCCTGCGCCGAGGCGCTCGACAAGTACCGCATCAATCCCGGCAATGTCGGCTTCAAGAACAAGCGCGACAGCCAGTTCACCGACATCGTCGAGATCGCGATCAAGAACAACAAGACCGTGCGCATCGGCGCCAATTGGGGTTCGCTGGATCAGGAATTGCTGACGCGGCTGATGGAAGACAACGCCAAATCGCCGGAGCCTTTGGACGCCCGCGCGGTGACGCGCGAGGCGATGGTGCAGTCGGCCTTGCTGTCGGCGGCGCGCGCCGAGGAAATCGGCCTGCCGAAGAACCGCATGATCCTGTCGGCGAAAGTGTCCGCGGTGCAGGATCTGATCGCGGTCTACAAGGAGCTCGCGGCGCGTTCAGATTATGCGATCCATCTCGGCCTCACCGAGGCCGGCATGGGATCGAAGGGCATCGTGGCCTCGGCCGCGGCGCTCGGCATCCTGCTGCAGGACGGCATCGGCGACACCATCCGGATTTCGCTCACCCCCGAGCCCGGCGGCGATCGCACGCTGGAGGTTCAGGTCGCGCAGGAATTGCTGCAGACCATGGGCTTCCGCACCTTCGTGCCGCTGGTCGCGGCCTGCCCCGGCTGCGGCCGCACCACCTCGACCACGTTCCAGGAACTGGCGCGCTCGATCCAGGATTTCATCCGCGTCGAAATGCCGGCCTGGAAGACGCGCTATCCCGGAGTGGAATCGCTCAACGTCGCGATCATGGGCTGCATCGTCAATGGCCCCGGCGAATCCAAGCACGCCGACATCGGCATCTCGCTGCCCGGCACCGGGGAAACTCCGGCGGCGCCGGTGTTCGTCGATGGCAAGAAATTCAGGACGTTGCGCGGGCCGAATATCGCCACCGAATTCAAGGCGATGGTGATCGATTATATCGATCAGCGTTATGGGGCGGGCAGCAGCGTGCCGACTGCAGGCGCGGTGACGGCGGCGGAGTAGGAGAAGGTCGCGCTGCTTGTTTAGCTTGGATGTGCCTTGCGAAGTTTCTCAAAATCTGCCCAATGTGCAGACCCCAAATAGGTTCTATTTATGCTCTTTCCTTCAAGCCATTCGCCTATATCTGGGTATTTTCGAAGGTGCTTAAACATGAAATACGCAAGAGTCGTTCGCCTTTGAGGCGATTTTGCAAATCGTCCTGACACTATCCTTGCTAACTGGACGTTGGTCAATTTTTTGTCTCCCTGTAGCTTTTGTCGTAACAGGGTTAGAGCCTCAGCCGCTGGTTTGCCTCTGTCCGCGTCATACATATCGATGATGTCTATCGCTAGGCTTCTGTTCTTAATAATTTCATCCAGCAGCAAGACGATACGCTCCTCTTGACGGGTGGAACGCCTAATAGCGCGGGTCGCGTCTACAACACGAGCGATCCCCTCGTAAATTAATTCGGATACAGTTGGACCTTGTTGTTCTTGCTCCTCTTGGCCCTCCACACTTGAAAACGACATCCCTTTTGTGTCTTGATCAGTAAGATCAAGACTTTGGACATCAACCCCGACATAGAAGTTTCTTGGGTCGGCGCCAGCCAAATGTGCCAATTCTCGCAGATTTGCCGTTGGCGCTTGCAGCAGTATGACCACCATATCAAGCCAGTGCTTCACCGGGACATCCTAAATTGATTGGGCGATCGTGCTCCCCAGTGTGATTTGGCCGAAGATGTCTTCCAAGTTTTTAACCTCCAGCCCCTCTTCTGAAAGGCGGTCTCGAATGTATGATTCGGCTGCGGCCATCCGATTGCGAAATCCGACTCTCTCTTTTACGCTTTGCCAAAGTCCCTCATCCTTTATCTCAAGGTCATCAATCCTAAGATCTTCTCTTCGACAACGAACTTCGACCCGAACAGTAGGCGGGATTCCCTTCGATCGATCCTTTCGGTTATCTACCAATTTAAGCCGCGGTTGGTTAACGGCGTCCCATGGACGGCCCTTGAGCACCGTCGTCGATCCCGGTTCAAGCAACCAACGATATTGTCCATCATCCGTCTTGGACTGAATTACAATTATCAATTGAACGCGTGCTGACATTTCGAGCTTCTTGCTCGTCGAGAGACTCGACTGCGCCCCAAATTCGGCGGAAGCATCTGCGCCTAGTGCGGTTTGGCTGGCACGAATAGACATCTGGCCTTTCGCGTTCGCTTGCGTAGATCGCTCGAGGACTTCTGTAACCCTTCCTTCAAGATCGGGGGCGTCACGCGAGACCGATCTTATGTCAACAGAAACCGGCTCCAACTCCGGGACGATCACTACGACCTCTGCGCGTTTTACACTGAGACGAAATCTTATCGGAGCTGAGGCTTCGCCGCCGACCCGTGCAGTTCCAAACACAACATCTGCATGAAGGTCAGCTGTCGAAACTCCTTCAGCGAACTCGTCATGCCAGGCATCAATGGTGACTACATCAGCAAATGCGCGTCTGCGGTTGTCTGTATTTTGCGACACGTCAAAAACTCCGTGTGAGAAATGCAATATACTTGAATACCGGCTGATCATTGGTGATGCACGCTATTCGATTTCGACAGCGCGGTCGGGACCAGCGAACTTTGATGCACAGTAGCGATCAACACCGTTGCGATCGCCACGTCGCTTGACAGCCTTCCCTCGCGCATGTCCAGCAAGCCGCGACACGGCATCCCGCTCCTCATCGCTCAGCCGATATACGCCGGGATGTTTGCTTTCGATATCTGCAACGGACTTAATGAACTCTTCCTGAGCCTCTTCCGGCCAGGTCGAGACGCGCTTTCGAGTCCCTGTCTTGTCATGCGGGCAGGTTAGCCGATTTCTCTCGTCATTGCGAGCGAAGCGAAGCAATCCAGCTAATAGCGACCACCAGTAAAGACTGGATTGCTTCGTCGCTGCGCTCCTCGCAATGACGGCACCGAGGCGGCGCGGCCTTGCGCCAAGCTATCGTTCGAAAACCGGCCACGACAGCGCGCGCACGATCGAGATCGGAGGCGGAGCAACCAGGTCAGCACGCTAGCGTGCTGACCTGACCACTTTCTCCATAAGCCAGGATCGCGCGGTCGCGCGTGACCAGCGTTACGCCGAGATCGCGAGCGGTCGCCAGCAGAATGCGGTCGGCGGGATCGCGGGGCGGCTTGCCCGGCAGGAATGACGACGCCATCAGTATGTCGGGCGAGAGCTCGGCGGGTCGAACGTTCGGTATGGACAACAGGCGCGCAAACCATCGCTGCGGCGTCGCGAGCAGATCAACTCGCCTGAGCGATACCAGAAGGCCGATTTCCCATGCCGTGATAGGCGAAACGAGAAGCGTGCCGTTTGTCTCATGGACGGCGTTAATCGCGTCCTGCGCCTCGCGCGCGATCGGCTCGTTTCGAACGAGCCAAATCGCAGTGTGCGTGTCCAGCAGAAGTGTCAGCATCGATCGTTCACCGCACTTGCGGTCCGTACTTTTTGTCCAGCAGATCGGCCCACTCGGGATCGGCGGGTTCAGTAAGGTCAACGCCCGGCACAAGCCGGGTGATGTCCTTCAAGGCTCCGAATATCGGATGACGTTCGCCTTTCTTCGTAGCCGCCGGCGCGAGGGGAGACGGTTTTTCGGTCGGCTCGTTGGTAAGGCGGCGAAACACCAGCTTTCGCGCGCTCATATCGACTCGGGCGCTTTCGTAGCCGGCTTCCAGCCAGACCTTGGTCATCACATTGTTCGACGGATTATTGCTCCACCACGCGCGATAATGCTGCGCTTTCGGCGGCAGTTTTGCCCCGATGATCTTCTCTATCTCCCGAAACGTCAGCGGCACTTCCAGCGCGCGTTGCTTCTGCAGGAATGCGCCAAGACTTTCGTACTTTCCCATCGCACCAGACCTCCCACCAAAATACACAGTGTATAACACTGTGTGTATCCGAACTGCAATACCTCTTGGGGCCGGCCTTATCTAGATTGACGGCGATAACCGTCCCGCGCCAAGCTTGCCCAAAAGCAAACAACTCGGAGGAAACCCATGCTCCGTGCAGAGGACAATCGCTTCCTGACCGAAAGTGGCGCGGGGTCGGGGATGGGCGAGTTGCTGCGCCGGTTCTGGCTGCCGGTATTGCTGTCAGCGGAATTACCGGAAGCCGATGGCCCGCCGAAGAAGATCGTGGTGATGGGCGAGGAATTGCTCGCTTTCCGCGACACCCGCGGCGTGGTCGGCGTCATCGATCAGCATTGCCCGCACCGCGGCGCCAATCTCTGGCTCGGCCGCGTTGAGGAGTGCGGCATCCGCTGCGTCTATCACGGCTGGAAGTTCGACACCGACGGGGCTTGCGTCGACATGCCGACCTCGTATCCCGATCTCGATGCGAAAAACCTGATCCGCATCAAATCTTATCCGGTGCGCGAATGGGGCGACCTGATCTGGGCCTATATGGGCCCGGCCGACGCCGTTCCGGAATTGCCGGCGCTGGAGATGGCGCTGCTGCCGGCCTCGCATCGCTTCGTCACCAAGAAATGGCAGGACTGCAACTGGGTGCAGGCGCTGGAAGGCTCGATCGACACCGCTCACTTCACCTTCGCGCATTTGAGCTTCGACAAGGACGAAGACGAGGTGCTGGACATCAAGAAGCATTTCGTCAATCCGCTGACGCGGGTGGCGACCGACCACATGCGCTGGATTGCAGAGGACCCGCGGCCCGTCATCAGGATCAACCCCCATGATGCGGGTCTCACGATCGCGGGCGGACGCCTCACGGACAGCGACAACATCTACTGGCGCATCGCGCAATTCCTGATGCCGGTGCACGCCTACGCGCCGAGTTCGATGCCCGGCGAAAATATCTTCGGCCAGACCTTCGTCCCGGTGACGGACACCAATTGCTGGATTTACACCTATGCGTGGAATCCGGAACGGCCGCTGACGCAGGCGGAACGCGAAGGCTATGCCAACGGCAACGGCGTGATGGCGGTCGTGGACGAGAACTACGTGCCGCTGCGCACCAAGGCCAACGACTACCTGATCGACCGCAAGCTGCAGAAGACCAAGAGCTACACCGGCATCAAGGGCGTGTCGGAGCAGGACGCCGCGGTGCAGGACAGCCAGGGCCCGATCGCCGATCGCACCCGCGAGCATCTCGGCCCGACCGATCTCGGCATCATGCATTTCCGTAAATTGATGATGGATGCGGCCCGCGCGCTGCAGGACGGCACTGCGCCTGCGCATGTCGCGCATCAGCATCGCTACACCGTCCGCTCCGGCGCCTGCGTGACTCACAAGTCGAAGGACCTGCCCGCGGTGATGCTGGAGCGCTTCGGCGACGAGACGGGGTTTGTCGGGCGGCCGCACAACGCGGCGGCGGAGTAAAAAACCCCGCATGTCGTCCCCGCGAAAGCGGGGACCCATAACCTCCAATGTTCGTTTGGCAGAATCTGGCTGCCGCAAATGCCCATAGAGACGGCACAGGCTATGGGTCCCCGCTTTCGCGGGGACGACTCGTGGAGGTGGGCTCGCGTATGGCTACAACGGTATCTTCCGATACTCGCGGTTGCTCAGGCTCGCCTCCTCCAGATCCAGATCGCGCTCGATCCGCCGCCTGGTTTCGTCGGTGATCTTGCCGTCGCGCAATAGCGTGTGGATGAATCTGCGTTCCGAGGCGATCAGTTCGCGTGTCAAGGAGGTTCCGGTCGCCGACACATCGTGATGGTCGGGATCGAGCGAATCCGGCAGCTGATTGGCGCGGGTCTCGTGCCGCGCGCGCAACAGCTTCACCACCTCGTCGGAAAGTTCGCGGTCGTCGGTCATGGCGTCGAGCGAGGCCAGCGCCGCCGCCAGCGCGTCGCGCCGCGCCGATATTTCCTGTTCGTGTTCGGCGATGTGCTCGTCGCGGCCTGCATCGGCGACCCCGAGCCATTTGACCACCAGCGGCAGGCTCGATCCGAGCCCGACCAAAGTGATGAAAATCACCCCGAAACTGACAAACAGGATCAAATCGCGATAGGGAAAGCCTTCGCCGCCGGGAAGCGCGAATGGCAGCGCCAGGGCCGCGGCCAGCGAGACCGCGCCGCGCACGCCGGTGAAGGCTATGACGAACGGGTTTTGCCACGGAGGATAGGGATCGCGCGCGCGCAGCCGCTTGTTGAAGAACCGCGGCAGATAGGTTGCGGGATAGACCCAGGCGAAGCGCGCCACGATAATAATAACCGCGACCAGCGCGGTGGCGAACAGGATATCGTCGAGCGGAAACGCTTTCGATTTCTCGTATAATAGCCGCATCTGGAATCCGGTCAGCAGGAACAACAGTCCTTCGATCAGGTAGATCACCAGATCCCAGAAGAAGATGCCTTGCAGCCGCGTCGCCGATGAAATCAACAGCGGTCCGTTCCAGCTGATGTAGAGGCCGCAGGCGACGGTGGCGATCACGCCGGAGCCGCCGAAATGTTCGGGGATCCAGTAGGCGATATAGGGCGTCAGCAGCGACAGCGTGATCTCCACCTGCGGATCGCGCGCGCGGTGGCGCGCTCTGAGGCTGAGCCAGCCCACCGCCACGCCGAACAGCATCTCGCAGATGACGATAGCGAAGAACGTGCCGGTTGCTTTCGGCAACGAAAATGCGCCGGTCGAAATCGCGACCACCGCGAAGCGATAGAGGATCAGCGCGGTGGCGTCATTCGCAAGGCCCTCGCCTTCAAGCACCACTAGGATGCGGCGCGGCAGCCCGAGCTTGCGCGCGATCGCCAGCGGCGCCACCACGTCCGGCGGCGCCACGATGGCGCCGAGCAGGAAGCCCACGGTCCACGGCAATCCGATCAAATAATGGGTGGCGGCCGCGACGGCGGCCGCGGTGAAGATCACGCAGCCGACCGACAGCAGCGTGATCAGCCGCAAATTATGTCTGAACTCGCGCCAGCTCATGGCGACGCTGGCCGAATAGATCAGCGGCGGCAGCACCACCAGCAGCACCAGTTCGGGCGGCAACTCCAGCGACGGCATGCCCGGCACGAAGGCCAGGGCGATGCCGCTCAGCAACAGCAGGATCGCCGGCGCGACGTTGATGCGCCGCGCCAATAGCGCCGCGCCCGCCAGCACGGCGAGCAGGATCAGAAAAATCTGGAATTTGGCTTCCACACTGGCAAATTCGCCCGGAAGCGACGTGAGGTCAATGTGTTAAGGCCGCCCGCCGGTGCCCACGGAAAAGGCTCAAAACCGCGGCTGACGATTTTGTGATTGTCCCCGATGAGACCCGGCAAAACCGGTCCCGCACCAATTCCGTACCAGCGGAACCGGCGAATTGCCGCCGCGACCTACGGGCAGGTGCATCATGAAACGGATCGGCGAGCATGCGGTCGTGATCGGCGCGAGCATGGGCGGATTACTGGCCGCGCGGGCGCTGGCGGATTTCTATGACAAGGTCACGGTGCTGGAACGCGACGCCTTTCCAGCCACGGACATTCCGCGCAAGGGTGTGCCGCAGGGGCGCCATGCCCATGGGCTGCTGTCGCGCGGCCGCAGTGTGATCGAGGGCTTCTTTCCGGGCTGGACCGATGAGGTCGTGGCATCCGGCGGGATCAGGGGCGACATCACCGGCGATGTGAACTGGATCGGCCACGGCGTCACGCTGAAGACCGCGCCGAGTGACATGATCGGGCTGCTGGCGGCGCGTCCGGCGCTGGAGGGCCATGTCCGCCGCCGGCTGCTGAAACTGCCCAATGTCCGCGCGATCGAACATTGCGCGGTGCAGGGGCTGATCGCGGACGAGGCGCGCGCCGCGATTCGCGGCGTCCGCGTCAGGATCGACAACGCCGCGGAAGAAACGATGACGGCGGACCTCGTGGTCGATGCCAGCGGCCGCGGATCGTCTACCCCGGCGTGGCTTGAGAGCTTTGGCTATCGACGTGCGGAAGAAGAAAAAATCGAGATCGGCATCGGCTACACCACCCGCGTCTATCGCCGCCGTCCGACGGATCTTGGCGGCAAGCTCGGAATCGTGGTCGCCGGCAGCGGCCCGAACTGGCGCAACGGCACCATTCTGTTCCAGAGCGAAGATCGCTGGATCGTCTCGATCGGCGGTTATTTCGGCGACCATGCGCCCGACGACGACCAGATGTTCGCAGCCTATGCCGGCTCATTGCCGACGCCCATATCCACGACATCGTTGCACATGCCGAACCGCTGACCGGCTTCGTCTCGCAGAAATATCCTTCCAATCTGCGGCGGCGCTATGAGCGGCTTGCAAGTTTTCCGAAAAACTATCTGGTGTTCGGCGACGCCATGTGCAGCTTCAATCCGGTCTACGGCCAAGGCATGACGGTGGCCGCGCAGGAGGCCGCGCTGCTGCAGGCCTGCCTTCGCCGCGGCGGCGCCGATCTCGCGCGGCGCTTCTTCAAGGCGGCGCAAGCGGCGATCGATATTCCCTGGGATATCGCCGTGGGTAACGACCTCAGGCATCCGCATGTGAAAGGCCCGCGCTCACCGAAAGTGCGTTTCATCAACTGGTACATCGGCAAGCTGCACATGGCCGCCCGCGGCGACACGGTGCTTGCGAACGCATTCCTGAAAGTCGCCAATCTGGAGACGTCGCCGCTGCGGCTGTTGCATCCGGCCGTGGTCATGCGGGTGATTTCAGGAAACATCAGATGGCGCTTGAGTGCGAGCGCGGAAGGATCGCTGGAGAATGCGAGCTAAGTTCTCCGTCATGGCCGGGCGTATCCCGGCCATCCACGTCTTTCTCATTTCACTGCTGTTAAGACGTGGATGCCCGGGACAAGCCCTTGCATGACGAACTCTACAACTCAATTCGTGACCTGGCTCACAAAGCTGGACCACGCCTTCTGGTAGCCTCGCGACTGTGCTATGAGATGCGTTGTTGCCGGAACTGTCGCCATGAATGCGCGCGGAACTCTAAAATTACGCGGATTTTTGCTCGCCGCGTTGCTGCTGGCGTGCCAGCCGGCGTGGGCCGCGAAACGCGTGGCGCTGGTGCTCGGCAATTCCGCCTATCAGAATGTGGCGAAGCTTCCCAACCCGGTCAATGACAGCGCAGCGATTGCGGCCACGCTCACCGCCGCCGGCTTCGACGTTGTCGATTCCCGCCGCGACCTTCCAACCGCGGAGACGCGGCGCGCGCTGCGCGACTTCGCCGACCGCGCCCGCGATGCCGATATCGCGGTGGTGTATTACGCCGGCCACGGCATCGAGGTCGATGGCACCAATTACCTGATCCCGGTCGATGCGCGGCTGGAACGCGACACCGACGTTTACGACGAGGCGTTTTCGCTGGATCGCGTGCTGCTGGCGATCGAACCCGCAAAGCAGTTGCGGCTGGTGATCCTGGATGCCTGCCGCGACAACCCGTTCGCAAAGATCATGAAGCGGACCGTGGCGTCGCGCGCAATCGGGCAAGGCCTCGCCAAGGTCGAACCGGCGAGCCCGAATACGCTGATCGCCTACGCCGCCAAGGCCGGCTCGACGGCGGCGGACGGCGACAGCAGGAACAGCCCATTCACGGCAGCCTTGGTGAAGCACATCACCACGCCGGGTCTCGACGTGCGCAAGGCGTTTGGATTCGTGCGCGACGACGTGCTGAAGAACACCAGCAACCGGCAGGAGCCTTATGTCTATGGCTCGCTCGGCGGCGATGATGTTCCGCTGGTGCCGGCCAAGGCGGCAGCACCCGCGTCGAGCGCGCAGGCCGATGCGCGGAAAGATTACGAACTGGCGCTGCAGATCGGCAACAAGGATGCGCTAAACGCTTTTCTCGCGCAGTATCCGGACGGATTTTATGCAAGCCTCGCCAAGCTCCAGCTTGCCAAAATCGCCGCGGAAGAAACCCGGATAGCTGCGACCGAAAAGGCGCGGCTGGCCGAGCAGGAACGCGCGCGGCTCGCCACCGAAGGCGCGCAACAGACGCAGCAGGCGAAGGCGGCAGCGGACGCGAAAGCCGCGGAAGCTGCCCGCGTCGTCGCCGAAAAGGCCAAACAGGCGGCACAGGAACAAGCCACGGCGGCCGAACAGAAGCGTGCCGCGGCGGACAAGGATACCCCCGAAACATTTGGCATGGATGATGGCAAAGATCATGCTGCGGCGGCGACCGCGGACCGGACGCACGATGCCAAATCGGACAGCAAGATTGCCGCGCTGCCCGCGCCGTCGGCGCCCGCGCCGGCATCGCCGGTCGAACTTGCAAAATCGGTGCAGACCGAGTTGCGCCGGGTCGGCTGCTATACCGGATCGGCCGATGGCGAATGGAACAAGGCGTCGCGGCGTTCGCTGGAGCTGTTCAACAGGAACGCCGGCACCAAACTGGATGTGAAGCTCGCCAGCCTCGATGCGCTCGACGCAATCAAGCTCAAGTCCGCGCGGGTCTGTCCGCTGATTTGCGAACATGGTTTTAAGGCCGAAGGCGAACGCTGCGTGAAGATTTCTTGTGCAGCGGGCTCATTCCTTAACGACGACAACGAATGCGAGAAGCGCCGCGAGCGCACCCCATCCGCCAGGCGCGAGCGCGACCGCGACGAGCGTCCGGCGCGGGTGGTCCGGGAACGGCCGCAGGGTGAGGCCAGCGCGGGCAAGCCGTCAGGCCAGCTGTTGTGCGACCGCGGCGGCTGCCGCCCGGTAAGTCGAGGGTGCCATCTTGAATTCCGGACCACGGCGCAAGGCGGACCGGTCGAGGGCGGCGGCGGCAACGTCCAGATTTGTAACTGACGTTTGAGCGGTGGAATACCACACGATTACCGTCATGGCCGGGCTTGTCCCGGCCATCCACGTCTTCGGTCCAAGCCAACTCACAAGACGTGGATGCCCGGCACAAGGCCGGGCATGACGATTCAACATGCTTAGAGGCGACTGGATCGCCTCAGCACTTATAGCCCTTCTTCTTGTCCGAAGACGTATAGGTGCAGGTGCTACCGGCATCGGCCTGGCTCACCGCGACCACCTGAACAATCATGGATGCTGCGAATGTCAAAACCAGCGCGAAAGCAATTTTGCGGATCATGAAAACCTCCCAGCGCCCGAATCGGCGCCGGGCATTGTTGCCGAAATTCGGTAGTCCGGGCCATGCGCGCTTCCGTCGCAGGCGTTAGCTCAAAGCGCACTCGCAGCGATGTTGACCATCAGCGCGACCAGTGCGGTGTTGAAGATGAAGGAAATGACGCCGTGCACCGTCGCGGTGCGGCGGATGATCTTGTCGGTGACACCGACGTCCGACACCTGCGCGGTCATTCCGATCACGAACGAGAAATACACAAAATCCCAATAGTCGGGCGCTTCTTCTTCGTGGCCCTTGGGAAAGTCGAGACCGCCGGGCTTCGTGCCGCGATAGAATTCATGCGCGTAGTGCAGCGCGAAGGTGGTGTGTACCGCCGCCCATGACAGCGCGATGGTCACCGTCGCCAATGCCAGTTCGGGCGAGCTGCGATGCTGCGCATCGAGCCCGAAGATGATCGCCGCGATGCTGGCGAAGGCGCCGAGTGCGGTCACCATCAGGATCAGGAAGCGGCCGTCGTCCTGCAGGATGGCATTGCGTCGGATATGCGCGAGCCCGCTGCGCAAGACCAGCGTGTAGACCAGGATCAGATAGACCGCGACAAAGATGTCCCATCCGATCAACAGCCGCGTTACCAGCCGCAGCGAGCCCGGCAGTAAAAAGAACGCCACGATGCCGATCGCGATCGAGATAAAGGTGCGCGGCCGGGCGTAGACCACGCGGACCGGCTTCGACATCTTCTTGAAGCGGGCAAGAAACGGATCGTCGGCGTTCTTGCGGGCCATGTGCGCCTTCAGTTCTTGCGTTCGGCGACGAAGCGCGCCGCGGCGCGCAGCACGTCGCCCTTGGCGCCGAAGATCGACAGCGCGGAGTCGGCCTTCGCCAGCAGATCGCGCACGCGTTGCTTGGCGCCTTCGATGCCGAGTTGGGTGACGAAGGTGGTCTTGCCCAGTGCCGCGTCCGCGCCGGCGGGCTTGCCGAGTGCGGCGGCATCGCCTTCGACGTCGAGCAAATCATCGGCGATCTGGAAGGCTTCGCCGAGCGCGCGGCCATAATCGTCGAGCGCCTGATATTGCTGTGGCGAGGATTTTCCGAGAATGGCGCCGGCGATGCAGCCGTAACGCAGCAGCGCGCCGGTTTTCATCTGCTGCAGCCGCGCGACATCGACCGGCTCGCGGTCGCCGAAGCGGCCTTCGCCGGCGAGATCGAGCATCTGCCCGCCCACCATGCCGCCGATGCCCGATGCGCGCGCCAGCGCGCGGGTCAGCGTGAGGCGCACGCCGGCGTCTTGGTGAACCTCGCCGCGGGTGACGATGTCGAAGGCCAGCGTCAGCAGCCCGTCGCCGGCCAGGATCGCGGTGGCGTCGTCGGTCTTCTTGTGCAGGGTCGGACGGCCGCGCCTGAGATCGCTGTTGTCCATCGCCGGCAAATCGTCATGGATCAGCGAATAGCAGTGGATGCATTCCAGCGCAGCGCCGGCCAGCAGCGCCGCCTCGCGCGGAACGCCGAACACCGCTGAACTTTCGACTACCAGAAACGGCCGCAGCCTTTTTCCCCCGCCGAGGGATGAATAGCGCATCGCGTCCATCAACCGCTTCGGGCGGGCGATTTCATCCGGCAGCAATGCATCGGACAACAGCTTCGCCAGCAGGGTTTCGGTATCCTCCGCGGTCTGGTCCAGTCGTTTGGCAAAGTCTGATGATGCAGTGGCAGTCGTCATTAACAGCGGCTCCGGATCAAAGTTGGCCGGACAATCGTTCATGGCACCGGCTTCGTCAATTCCACGTGGTCGACGTGGAACACGTCGGCCACGTGCCCCGGACGCAGCGCAGCGTGTAGCCCTTGCGAAACGGTGCGCTGCAGAGCCGGGGCCGTTACAAACGCCGGCGCTTGGTGCGGTCCCGGCTCTGCGGAGCGGCATGAAGGATGCCGCACCGCGTCCGGGACACGGGCGCCGGTGCCTTGAAAAGCACACCCATATCCCGGACATATCAGTAGACAGCACGTTGCTTCAGAACCGAAAGCCCAGCCCTTGCGCATTGTCCGCAACCTGTTCCTGATCGTGCTGCTGATCCTGCTGCTGCCGTATCTGATGGCGCCGCTGTATCGGGTTGGCCATCCGGTTTCGACGCTGATGGCGTGGCGCTGGGTCACCGGCGCGCCGGTGTCGCGGCAATGGGTCGATCTCACTGCGATGTCGCCGGCGCTGCCGCGCTCGGTGGTGGCGTCCGAGGACGCGAAATTCTGCAGCCATCATGGCATCGATTGGGATGCATTGCGCGACGTGATCGACGACGCCGAAGATGGCGAGGTGGCGCGCGGCGGCTCGACCATCACCCAGCAGGTGGCGAAGAACCTGTTCCTGTGGCAGGGCCGCAGCCTGGTCCGCAAGGCGCTGGAATTTCCGCTGGCGCTGTGGATCGATCTGGTGCTGCCGAAGCAGCGCATCCTGGAAATCTATCTGAACATCGCCGAGATGGGGCCTTCGGGGCAATTCGGCGTGCAGGCAGGTTCCGCCACCGCGTTCGGCCGCCCTGCTTCGAGTCTCACGCCGCGCGAGGCCGCACTCTTGGCCGCGATCCTGCCCAATCCGGTCGTCCGCAGCGCCCGCAATCCCGGCCCCGGCGTGCGCCGTCTCGCCGGGACTTATGTGGCTCGTGCGCAGGCCTCCGGGCTGCGGCGTTGCTGGGCCGAAAATCGCGCTTTTTGAGCCGATTTCGATGATTTTGAACCTAGCCTTGGGGCACTCCATCCTCTATAAGCGCGGCCTTATCGGCATATCAGCCCGCGCCCAAAGCGCCGGGCCGCCCATCGCGGACGATGCCTCCGACAACACCCTGCAAGGACCATTGAAATGGCCGTTCCGAGAAGAAAAACATCGCCGTCGCGGCGTGGCATGCGCCGTTCGGCGGATGCGATCAAGAAGCCGACTTACGCCGAGGACAAGGATTCCGGCGAGTTGCGCCGTCCGCATCACCTCGATCTGAAAACCGGCATGTACAAGGGCCGGCAGGTGCTGAAGGCCAAGAAAGAATCCTGACGCAGGTTGAAAGCCGCGAAAGGTCTCGCCGATGTCGATGATCGGTTTCCCGCTGCTTCTGATCCCGCTCGCGATCTGCAACATCATCGTGTTCCTGATGCCCGGCGTCTCCTTCACGGAGCCGCTGCTGAAGCTGACGTTGATGTCCGGGGTCGCGTGGCCGGTGACGCTGAGCGATGTGCTGATCGCGCTCGGCATTCTCTTGTTGCTGTTCGAGGTCATCAAGGGCGCACGCCCCGGCTCGAAATATTTTATGGACCACCTGCTGTCGCTGGTGGTGTTCGCAGGCGCTGCCGCGGAATTCGTGATGCTGCCGCAGTTCGGCACCTCGACTTATTTTCTGCTGACCATGCTGGCGCTGGTCGACTTCCTGTCCGGCATCGCGTTGCGCGCACGGCGCAATGCGCGTGCAGCACCTGCTGTTGAGCCGGTGCCGAGGAGCAAGCGGCAGCGCGATATCGAGGCGCCGGAGCCGCGGTTCGATCCGGAGCCCGCGCCATCGGTGCCGCCAGCGGCGACGGTTGCGGAATCGGTGCTGCTCGATCATCCGAATCCGGCCGCGTCGCAGCCGGTCGATTCAGTCGGGACACCTGCGGAGATCAGGTCGCCGGGACTGCAGCCCAACCACGGCGCGCCTCCCTCGCCGGACCAGCCGCCGCGTTAATTTACGCGTTCACGCGCTCTGCCGCATCCGAACGCCCGGCGTTACCGCCTGGTTTTGGTTGGCCACGGAACGATACGCCGCCTGCACGTCCCCGGGCGCCGCCCGCCGCAACATCCGCGTTTGCGGGCTATGCTGCGCCATCGCGATCAGATGCGTGACGAAGGACGGATCGGGCCGCGTCAGGCCATGGGCGATCGGCTGCAGCCGTTGCGGAGCGGCGTTGACCGGCACCAGCGCCACACTCGCGGCTCGTGCCGGAGCAGTGCTGCGCGCCTGCTGCTGCGTGCCGGCGTTGATCCGGCTGACCTCGGCGATTGCCATCGAAAACCCGCTTCTGTGTCTCGTTTCGGGACATCGCGTCCCTTCGCAATCACCTCATCGCAAGCGGCGTGCCGCACCTGACGCGATCCGGCCTGATCGGGCTTTTGGGGCTTGCGAACCGGTTTTTCGAATTGTTTAGGAACTTTGCCTAGCCTGCGCGGCCAACGAGGCCGTATTCTTCCGCAGGGAATCAGTTAGGCGCGTCCCGAAACGAGGCGACTTTGACATCCGCTCCCCGCGCATCGACCATCCTCGCCTGTCTCGGGCAGGCCGCCTTCGTCTGGGAACTCGCGAGCGATGAGATCGCCTGGACCGATCACCTCGCCTCGGTTTTCCCGGATATTCCGGCCGCGTCGCTCGCCACGGGCAGCGAATTTGCGAAATTGATCGAGCCGATGCGCTCGATCCGGTCAGACGCGCTTACCGCTTCGTCGGCGACGGATCGCGGCGACGGCGTGCCCTACCGAATCGAATATGGCGTGCGCGCGAGCACGTCCCATCCGGTGCTGTGGATCGAGGAATCCGGTTGCTGGTTTGCCGGCGCCGACGGCAAGCCGGCGCGCGTGCAGGGCATCGTCCGCATCGACAACGAGCGCCACGCCCGCGAGGAGCAGCTCCTAAAACTGTCGCGGCACGATCCGCTGACCGGCGAACTCAACCGCACCCACCTGATCGCCGCATTGGCAGAGGCGATCGAGGAAGCCATGCGGTTTCGCTCCTCCTTTGCCTTCATGCTGATCGGCATCGACCATCTGGCGCGCATCAACGACGCCTTTGGCTTCGACGTCGCCGACCAGGTGATCTCGGACGTGGCAAAAAGGATTCGCGCGCGGCTGCGCGGCGGCGACGTGCTGGGGCGGTTCTCCGGCAACAAGTTCGGGCTGGTGTTGAAGAACTGCACCGTCGACGACATGAACGTCGCCGCCGAGCGGTTTCTGGCCGGCATCCGCGATGACGTGGTGCCGACCAAATCCGGCCCGGTATCGGTCACCGCATCGATCGGCGCCGTCAGCGTGCCGCGTTACGCGCGCAGCGCCGATGAGGCGATCAATCGCGCGCAGGAAACCCTCGACACGGCAAAGCGCCGCCGCGCCGGTTCGTTTCTGACATGGCGACCGAATATCGAGCGCGACGCGCAGCGCCGCGTCAACATTCGCGTCACCGACGAGATCGTCACCGCGCTCAACGAACGCCGCATCGTGATGGCGTTCGAGCCAGTCGTCGATGCGCGCACGCGCGGCGCTGCATTCCATGAATGCCTGGTCCGCATGCAGCAGGATGACGGCCAGTTTCTGCTGGCGCCGGACATCGTGCCGGTGGCTGAGAAGCTCGGCCTGATCAGGCTGGTCGATCACCGCGTGCTCGAACTCGTGGTCGCTGAACTGGCCGCGGCACCGAGCGTGCAGCTCAGCCTCAACATTTCGCCGGATACCACGATGGATCCGGACTGGTGGGCTTCGATCGAATCGCTGATGCGCGCGCATCCCGGCGTGGCCGAGCGGCTGATCGTCGAAATCACCGAAACCGTTGCGATCCAGGATATCGACGACGTCCGCGGCTTCGTTACCCGGCTGAAGAACTTCGGCAGCAAAATCGCGATCGACGATTTCGGCGCCGGTTACACCTCGTTCCGGAATTTGCGCAAGCTCGGCGTCGATATCGTGAAGATCGACGGCGCGTTCGTGCAGAACATCGCGCGCTCGGCCGACGACCGCGCCTTCGTGCAGACGCTGATCGATCTGGCGCGCCGGCTCGGCATCAAGACCGTCGCCGAATGGGTGCAGGACGAGGAATCCGCGCTGATGCTGCGCGACTGGGGCTGCGATTACATCCAGGGGCGGCTGATCGGGCTCGCGTCATCGCATCGGCCGTGGGATGCGCAGGCTGCGGCGGCGGTGCTTCCGGCGGCGGGATAACACGCGTCGTCCCGGCGAACGCCGGGACCCATACGCCGTGCGCTCTCAATAAGCACTCCGGCAAATGTCTTCTTCAAATTGCAACGTCGGAGGTTATGGGTCCCGGCGTTCGCCGGGACGACAAGCGGAGCTACTCGCTCTTCGGTTCTTTCGACATGCGCTCGAGGCGGTCGTGCATGTCTTTCATCTGGCGGCGCAGGTCGTCGATGTTGTCATCAGCGGGCGGATCGATCGCAACCTTCTCCGGCTCGGGCGGTGCCGACGAATTTCCTCCGCGCGGCGGCACGAACGGCTTGAACATCGAGAAGGTCTGCTGAAACAATTCCATGTTGCGGCGGACGTGTTCTTCCAGCGGCGCGAACGGCGTCATGCTGAAGGTGTTGGTCATCTGCTTGCGGAATTTTTCCTGCTCGCGGGTCAGCATGTCGATCGACTGTTCGAGATATTTCGGCACCACCATCTGCATGCTGTCGCCGTAGAACCGGATCAGCTGCCGCAGAAAGGTGGTCGGCAGCAGGTTCTGCCCGGCCTTGTTTTCCTGTTCGAAGATGATCTGCGCCAGCACCGATCGCGTGATGTCGTCGCCGGTCTTGGCGTCGTAGACGAGGAAGTCCTCGCCGGTTTTCACCATCGCCGCGAGATCCTCGAGCGTGACGTAGGTGCTGGTGCCGGTATTATAGAGCCGCCGGTTCGCATATTTCTTGATCGTCGTCGGTGTATCTGATTTCGCCATGGGCCCACACAACCATACCGGGGGACAAGGAACCCGACGGCTTCGCCGAAGGGCTTACGCGCACGCATCGCAGCAAAGTAAGCATTTTCAACGGGGTTCGGCTACCGTTTTGTGCACCACGGTTAATTCCAAAGCATAGGCAACGCTCAGGAAACTGCCAAGAGGACGGTTTTGAGTGCGGCACAGCAGACTTTCGTGCTCTGGTAGATTGACACGCCCGCACTAGGTTAACAGGATAGGCCGAGACTAAGGCCTGCCAATCCGGCACCCGCCCAAGGGCCTCAAGCCCCAAGAACCTCAAACTCAGGAGATGTCCATGTCAGACGATGTCGTCATCGTCAGCGCCGCCCGCACCCCGGTCGGAAGCTTCAACGGCGCGTTCGCCACCATGCCGGCCCATGATCTGGGCGCGATCGCCATCAAGGCCGCCCTTGAGCGCGGCGGCATCGAGCCCGCGCGGGTTTCCGAGGTCATCATGGGTCAGATCCTGACCGCGGCGCAGGGCCAGAACCCGGCCCGCCAGGCCTCGATCGCCGCCGGCATTCCGGTGGAAAGCCCGGCCTGGGGCGTCAACCAGCTTTGCGGCTCCGGCCTGCGCACGGTGGCGCTGGGCTATCAGGCGCTGCTCAACGGCGATTCCGAAATCGTGGTCGCGGGCGGCCAGGAATCCATGAGCATGGCCCCGCATGCGCAGTATCTGCGCGGCGGCACCAAGATGGGTCCGATCGAGTTCATCGACACCATGATCAAGGACGGGTTGTGGGATGCCTTCAACGGCTACCACATGGGCAACACCGCCGAGAACGTGGCCAAGCAATACCAGATCACGCGGCAGCAGCAGGACGAGTTCGCGGTTGCCTCGCAGAACAAGGCCGAGGCCGCGCAGAAGGCCGGCAAGTTCAAGGACGAAATCGTTCCGGTCACCATCAAGGCCCGCAAGGGCGACATCATCGTGTCAGACGATGAATATCCGCGCCATGGCGCCACCGTCGAAGCGATGGGCAAGCTCAAGCCCGCCTTCGAGAAGGACGGCACCGTTACCGCAGGCTCAGCTTCCGGTATCAACGATGGCGCGGCCGCCGTGGTGCTGATGACCGCGAAGCAGGCGGCCAAGGAAGGCAAGACCGTGCTGGCCCGCATCGTGTCATGGGGCCAGGCCGGCGTCGACCCGAAGATCATGGGCACCGGGCCGATCCCGGCCTCGCGCGCGGCACTGAAGAAGGCCGGCTGGAGCATCGGCGATCTCGACCTGATCGAGGCCAACGAAGCCTTTGCGGCGCAGGCCTGCGCGGTCAACAAGGACCTCGGCTGGGACACCTCCAAGGTCAACGTCAACGGCGGCGCGATCGCCATCGGCCATCCGGTCGGCGCGTCCGGCGCGCGCGTGCTGGTGACCTTGCTGCACGAAATGCAGAAGCGCGATGCCAAGAAGGGCCTCGCCACGCTGTGCATCGGCGGCGGCATGGGCATCGCCATGTGCATTGCACGCGATTGAACTAATTGAAGCAGGGTGCGTTGACTGATGAAAAGATCGTATTTCAACTGCTGCTCACGCTGATAAAAATAAAATGCCCGGTCTCGTGCCGGGCATTTTCATCTGCGAGACGCTATCAACGACCGGGACAATCCGGCTCATAAAAAAATCCACGGAGGAATTCGATATGGCACGTGTTGCATTGGTGACCGGGGGAACGCGAGGCATTGGCGCTGCGATCAGCAAGGCGCTGAAAGCCGCCGGCTACAAGGTCGCTGCAAGTTATGCCGGCAATGACGCGGCGGCGGAAAAATTCAAATCCGAAACCGGCATTCCCGTCTACAAATGGGACGTCAGTTCGTTCGATGCCTGCGCCGAGGGCGTGAAGAAGGTTGAGGCGGATCTCGGCCCGGTCGATGTGCTGATCAACAACGCCGGCATCACCAAGGACGGCGCGTTCCACAAGATGACGCTCGATCAGTGGAACGCGGTGATCAACACCAATCTCGGCTCGCTGTTCAACATGACGCGCCAGGTGATCGAAGGCATGCGCGCCCGCAAATTCGGCCGCGTCATCAACATCTCCTCGATCAACGGCCAGAAAGGCCAGTTCGGCCAGGTCAATTATTCCGCCGCCAAGGCCGGCGACATCGGCTTCACCAAGGCCTTGGCGCTGGAGAATGCCAAGGGCGGCATCACCGTGAACGCGATTTGTCCTGGCTATATCAACACCGAGATGGTGCAGGCGGTGCCGAAGGAAGTGCTGGAGAAGAGCATCCTGCCGCTGATCCCGGTCAACCGGCTCGGCGAGCCTGAGGAAATCGCGCGCGCCGTGGTGTTCCTCGCCGCCGACGAGGCCGGCGCCATTACCGGCTCGACGCTGTCGATCAATGGCGGGCAGTATATGGTGTGATGTGACGGCGGTCGTCTCGGATTAATTTAATCGTCATTCCGGGATGCGCCTCTTGGCGCAGGCCCGGAATCCATACTCTCGGCGGTGGTTATGGATTCCGGGCTCGCTCGCTTCGCTCGCGCCCCGGAATGACGAACTCGATGACTTCTCGCACCGCCACGCTCATCGGTCTCACCGCGATCCTGATGTGGTCGCTGCTCGCGGTGCTGACGCTTATGACCGGCCGCATTCCCGCGTTTCAACTGGCGGCGATGACATTTGCGATCGGCGCGCTGGCCGCATCGGCAAGCTGGATCGCGCGGCCCGGCGCCATCCGCGCTTTGCGCCAGCCGCCGATCGCGTGGATCGTCGGCGTCGGAGGGCTGTTCGGCTATCACGCACTGTATTTCCTGGCCTTGCGGCTGGCGCCGCCGGCCGAAGCGGGACTGCTGAATTATCTCTGGCCACTGCTGATCGTACTGTTCTCGTCGCTGCTACCGGGCGAGCGGCTTAAAGCTCATCACATCATCGGCGCGCTGCTTGGCCTCGCCGGCACGGTGTTGTTGTTTGCCGGCAATACGACGGCGCAGTTCGAGCCGGGGCAAACCGCCGGCCTGATCGCGGCGTTTGTCGCCGCCTTCGTATGGGCGGCGTATTCGGTACTGTCGCGCAAGCTGAAATCGGTGCCGACCGATGCGGTAGCTGGCTTTTGCCTAGCGACGGCGCTGCTCGCCGCCGCGGTGCATCTGGCGGTCGAGGTCACGGTCTGGCCCGAGACGTCGGCGCAATGGCTCGCAATTATTGCGCTCGGCATCGGCCCAGTCGGCGCCGCATTCTATGCCTGGGATATCGGGATGAAGCGCGGCGATATCCGCGTGCTCGGTGCCGCCTCCTACGCCACGCCGCTGCTCTCCACCGGCCTTCTCGTCGTGGCAGGCTATGCAAGGCCGGGCACCGCGATCGCACTGGCGGCCGTGCTTATCGCCGGCGGCGGTCTGATCGCCGCAAGGGACATGATCGGGAAGCACGGCTAGACCAGCGCATGATGAATTCAGGTTGGAACGGCTTGTCACCTCCCCGCTTGATCATCGTGCCGATCCGACTCGAGGCATCATGCTCCAGCTCGACGCCGTCAAGTGCTTCTGCGCCAGTTCCAAGTGTCGCGCAGTCGCTCCTTCCATGCTACACATATCGCCATGACATCTCCGCGCGTCTCGGTAATTATTGCGACCTACAACCGTAGCGCGGTTCTCCGCTATGCCGTCGCGAGCGTCCTCAATCAGACCATGCGAGATTTCGAGCTGCTCGTCGTTGGCGACGGGTGCACCGACGATTCCGAAGAGGTCGTCGCGGGCATGAAGGATCCTCGCATCAGGTGGATCAATCTTCCGGCCAACAGCGGCCATCAGTCCGGCCCCAACAGTCGCGGGCTTCAGGAAGCAAGAGGCGAGTTCGTCGCCTATCTGGGTCACGACGATCTATGGCTGAAACATCATCTGGAATACACGATCGGAAAGCTTGAAGAAACCGGTGCGGCGTTTGCCCATTCCCTCCTGATCCGCATCCTGTCCGCTGACGATGAGCTGGGGAGGCCGGTCTTCCACAAATCACAATATGGTTATGGCGCGCCGCCCTCCTGCACCGTGCACCGGCGCAGCGTCGCAGAGAAGATCGGAGGCTGGAACGACTATCGCAACCTTGTCCTCCCGCCCGAGACCGACTTCTCCGACAGGGCCCGCGCTGCGGGCTTTACTGCAACCTTCGTGCCGAGGTTCACGGTAATCAAGTTTCCCGGTTCCATCCGAAAGAACGTCTATCGAGACAAGCCCAGCCATGAACAGGCACACTGGTTTCGAAGGATATCCGAACCTGATTTCGAGGCCGAACATCTGGTGCGCATGGTCCAGGCTTTCCACGGAGACGTTGCCAGCGGAATGCCGATCCGCAAGCTTGTCAGGACTTTCGCGCTGGAGTTTGCCGCTCGCGCGCGGTGGGGGTTGTCGAGAGTTTTTCTCTATGAAGGAAAAGAGATCGACAGTATTAAGAAATTCAAGGGACTGTAGGTGCGAAGGAGATTCTCATGCTGCGCGGCGCCGTGAAAGACGTTCAGCAGATCAGCGAAGACTGGCATAAGCTTGGAGACAAGATCGCCGGCGTCTCAGTGCGCGAGGTGCGTCATGTCCCGCGCGACCATGGCGTCATCACCGAGATTTTTCGTCCTGAATGGGATCCCGGCGGCAAGCCGGTTGTACACATCTATCAATCCCGGCTTTTTGCCGGCGCTCTGGGCGCGTGGAGTTGTCACGAGCGAACGACCGACCGGCTGTTCGTCAGCCAGGGTCATGTGAAAATAGTGCTGTACGACGCGCGCGAGGGCAGCAATACCAAAGGCGTGGTCATGGAGCTGCACGCCGGGGATGTGAACCCTTGCCTCGTGGTGGTGCCCCCCGGGATTTGGCACGGGATACAGTGTCTGGGCAGCGGCGACGCGCTGGTTTTGAACTGCCCCACCGAAGCCTATACTTACAGCGATCCCGATCACTACCGGCTTCCTTACGACACAGCGGAAATTCCCTATGTATGGAAGGTTAGCGATCCAGCCAAAACGAGGAATGACGGCGGTTCGAAGAAGAACTAGGCCAGTGCAACTCGCCGCAATGGCGGCGAGACCGCGTCGATGCGATGCCAGTGCGAAGGCGCGCCAGGCGCCGGCACGAAGAAGATGGCGGTGGAAATGGCGCGCCCATTCGCATCGGTGCGCAGGTCGCGAAAGGTCTCGCGAAAATGGCCGCCCTCGGGATGCGGCTTCAGCTCGAGCCGCGCGATGACGTCGGCGGCGGCAGGCTGGCCGTGCATCAGGACTTGTTCTTGCGTTCGCGCAATTCGCCGAACACCTCGGCCGCGCTCGCGCCCTTCAGATGCACGCTGGCCGCGACCGAGGGCTCATCCGCGCGCAGGAACACATTGGCCTTTTTCTCGTCGCCGAGCAGCGTCGGAATCGTCGGCTGGCCCGCGGCGCGCAGCCGCGTGACTTCCTCGGCGCGCGCTTTCAGCGCCGGATTGTTCGGCTCGATGGTGAGCGCGAACTTGACGTTGGCGGCGGTATATTCATGGCCGCAATAGAGCCGGAAATCGTCCGGCAAGGCGCGCAGCTTCAAGAGCGAGTCCCACATCATCGGATAGGTGCCCTCGAACACCCGCCCGCATCCGATCGAGAACAGCGTGTCGGCGGCGAACAGCGCCTTTTCGTCGTCGAACACGTAGGAGATATGGTCGAGCGTATGGCCCGGCGTTTCCAGCACCCGCGCCAGCAGCGCGCCGACCTTGACGATGTCGCCCTGCTTGACGCGCACATCGACGTTGGCGATTTTCGCGCTGTGCGGCGCCACCACGCGGCAATTGTATTTCTGCTTCAATTCCGCGATGCCGCCGACATGGTCGCCGTGATGATGGGTGACCAGAATATCCGTCAGCGTCCAGCCCTCGCGCTCCAGCGCCTTGACGACCGGGGCTGCTTCCGGGGCATCGATCGAGGCTATCGCCTTGGTCGCAGGGTCGTGGATGAGATAACCGAAATTGTCGGTGAGGCAGGGAAAAAGGCGAATTTCAGCAGCCATGATATCTCCGTAATCCGAAAATGAGCCGGCAGGCCAAATGCCGGCTTGGGCCATGACATATGGCGTTAACGTTCAATCGGCAATGCGATAATCGGGAGACATTCGCCCGCGTCGCCGTGATAGAATTGCGCCCATGACCATCGACGTCATCGATCTCAGGGATTTTTATTCGCAGCGCCTCGGCATCGTGGCGCGGCGCCTGATCAATCGCGGCATCCACGCCTGCTGGCCGCACGCGCAGGGCCAGCGCGTGCTGGGGATCGGCTATCCGACCCCCTATCTCGGCCTGTTCCGCGAGGATTGCGAACGCTGTATCGCTTTCATGCCGGCAGCCCAAGGCGTGCTGAAATGGCCGACCGCGCGGCCGACGCTGGCAACCTTGGTCGACGAATTCTCGCTGCCGTTGCCGGACGCCGCGGTCGACCGCATCCTGCTGGTGCATGCGCTGGAGATGTCCGACGATCCGGAAGGGCTGCTGCGCGAGGTATGGCGCGTGCTGGCGCCTTCGGGGCGGGTGATGGCGATCATTCCGAACCGGCGCGGGGTGTGGACCCGCACCGACAACACGCCGTTCGGGCACGGCCGGCCGTATTCGCGCTCGCAGATCACGCAACTGCTGCGGCAGACCTGGTTCACGCCGACCGCGTGGGGCGAGGCATTGTTCGTGCCGCCGGTCCGGACTGGCTGGTTCCTGCGCTCCGCGATGGCGTGGGAGCGCGTTGGTGCTGCGCTGTCGCTGCCATTCGCGGGCGTGCATATCGTGGAGGCGACCAAGCAGGTCTATCGCGCGATTCCCGCGCATCGCGAACGCACCCGGCTCATTCCAGCACTTGAGCCGGTATTGGTGCCGTCGTCCTTGCAACGCGACGACGATCTTCCCGAAGCGAAGCCGCTGCGCTGAGCTCACACCCGCTACATCGAGGGTCGCAGCCTTCTTCGCCCATTCCACCACAGTCCGAGATTCCAGCTCACGCAAACCATCAGCGCGAGACTTAAGGCCATCGCCGAGCCGAACCGAAGTGCTGCGAGGTGCATCACCGCGATTCCACAGCCGAAGCCGATCAGGCCCCATACACTGTTCGCAATCACGGCCGCGGTCGGCGGCCCGCCAATGCGCGGATGCAGGATCAGCATCATGCTGATGAACACCAGGGGAACGAGCGCGATGACGCCGCTGATGGTCGGGCCGACCCAGCTTGACAGCGTGACCACCGTCGCGACCAGCGTCGATACCAGTGCCGCGCGCAGCGGGATATCGTACCAGCGCCGGGTAATCAGCGGCATCTTGACGTGACGGAAGCGCCGGACCAGCGGCAGGCATATCGCGAAGGCAATGGCGTTGGCGACGATGGCGCCGAAAAACGATAGATGGGCCAGTCGCAGCAGGGTTACGATCGTAACCCACACCGCGATCGCGGCGCAGAAGCTGACAAGCATGCGCTGGCGCTGCGCCAGCACGACATAGGTCAGGCAGAGAAAGACCGTCGCGGCGTTGACCGACAGGCTTGCCACTGCGCCTTCGGCAATGAAAGCAGCATCATGGTCGAGCGCGAGGAAAACGTAAGACGGCCCTGCCGAGATCGGCAATGTGGCGACCAGCGCGCCGATCACCGGGCCCGAGCGCTCGGTGATGATGGACGCCGTGACCACGAACGCGGCGGTGATGGCCATGCGCAGCGCGAGGGTGAGGATGAAGGCGAGTTCGGGAGACATTTTGACCTGTCGTCCCGGCGAACGCCGGGACCCATAACCACAGGCGTTCGTGGTGCGCGAAGGCCGTCGAACAGCTGTTCTTGAAACGAGAGGACACGGCGTATGGGTCCCGGCGTTCGCCGGAACGACGATGGATTAGTGCTTCACACCCGCTTCATCTCGACCGAAACCTTCGGGCCGTTCTTGATGGTCTGGTAGACCACGCAATAGCGCTCGGTCAGCTTCAGCAGCAGGTCGAGCTTGTCCTGCGGCGCTTCGGTGTCGACGTCGAAACGCAGGCGGATCGATTCAAAGCCGACCGGCGTCTCCTTGTCGACGCCGAGCGTGCCGCGAAAATCCAGGTCACCTTCCGCCGTGACGATGCCGGTTTTCAACGGCACCTCGATCGCGGTCGCGACCGATTTCAGCGTGACGCCGGCGCAGGCGACCAGCGCTTCCAGCAGCATGTCGCCGGAGCACAGCTCTAACCCGGAGCCGCCGGTGGCGGGATGCAGCCCGGCCACTGCCAGTGCGCGGCCGGTTTCGACCTTGCAGGCGATACCTTCGTTCTCGATCGAGCCTTTTGCTTTTAGCGTGATCAGCGCCGTCTTCGGATCGGTCTTGTAGCGGTCCTTGATCGGGGCCTGCGTGGCGCGAAGTGTGGCGGCATCCATAACAAATTTCCTTCCTGGTCTTGGCCGGGCTAAAGCGCGAAGCGCGTCTTCTCACAAAATGGCCCGGCCATCCACGTCTTGTTTGAAGCATCTATAAGACGTGGATGCCCGGGACAAGCCCGGGCATGACGGATGGGTGCGATGTCACCACCACATCGCTTCGCCCGCGGTCGATTTCGCGTCCGCATCGGGCACATTGCGGTCGAGCGAGCGATCCAGCGCCGTCAGCACCCGGCGCTTGAAATTGTCGAACAGCGGCGAATTGCGGTCGCGCGGCCGCGCCAGATTGATGACGATCTCCTCGAACTTGCGGCCCGGCCGCGGCCGCATCACGATGACGCGGTCGGCCAGCACTACGGCCTCATCGACATCATGCGTCACCAGCACCAGCGTCGGCCGTGTATCGGCCCACAGGTCGAGCAGGTGGTCCTGTAGATCGCGGCGTGTAAAAGCGTCGAGCGCGGAGAACGGCTCGTCCAGCAGCAGCACTTCCGGCTGCGGCACCAGCGCACGCGCGATCGCGACGCGTTGCGCCTGCCCGCCGGACAATTCGCGCGGCCATGCATCGGCTTTGTCGGCGAGGCCGACACGCGCCAAGGCCCGGGCAACTTTCTCGCGGCGAACTTCCGCCGGCGCATCCGACAATCCAAAACCGATATTGTCGGCGACGCTGAGCCACGGCAGCAGCCGCGGCTCCTGGAAGATGATGCCGATTTTTTCGTGCGGCGCTGATATCGCGATGTCGTCGAGCACGACCGCGCCTGAGGTGGCGCGGTCGAGGCCCGCCACCGCGCGCAGCAGCGTCGACTTTCCGCAGCCGGAGCCGCCGATGATGGCGACGATCTCGCCTTGGCGTATCTCCGCGGAGAAACGCTCCAGCGCATTCACGCCATTGGGATAGATCTTGCCGACCCGGTCGAGCACCAGCATCAGGCGCCCCCGCCTGATCGGCCGAACGCGTCCTGCCAGCGCAGCAGCGGCGCCGAGCCGATCTCGATCAGCCAGTCGGTGGTCTTGCCGAGAATGGCGAAGATGACGATGGCGGCGAGAATCTGCGCCGGCTTGCCGAGTTGCTGGCCATCGATCAGCAGATAGCCGAGCCCCTCGGATGCGCCCATGAATTCGGCGGCGACCACGAACATCCACCCCAGCCCAAGGCCGACCCGCAGCGAGACCACATAGGCCGGCAATACCGCGGGAAGCAGGATGCGCCGGATCATCGCCGGGCCGCTCAAGCGAAACGTGCGGCCGACTTCGACGATCTTGCGGTCGACCGAGAGGATCGCGCCCATGACGCCGAGATAGACCGGGAAGAACACGCCGACCGCGATCAATGCGATTTTCGAGGTCTCGAAAATGCCGAGCCACAGGATGAACAGCGGCACCCAGGCGATCGACGGAATTGCGCGCAGCGCCTGCACCGTCGGATCGAGCAGACGCCGCGCCAGACCCCAGTAGCCCGAGATTGCTCCGAACAGGGTGCCCGCGATCACGCCGAGGCCGAAGCCGGCGACGACGCGGGTCAGCGTCGCCATAATGTGGCGCGTAAGCTCGCCGCTGCGCGCGAGCTCCATGATGGTGGCGAACACTTTGGTCGGCGGCGGCACCAGCCGCCCGTTCGACCATCCGAGCCAGACCACGATCTCCCACGCCAGCGCCAGCCCAACCGGCAGCAACAGTCCCAACGCCGGCCGCGCGAAGCGCCGCAGCCGCCCGGACGGCGCTGGCGCCGCGATCGGATCGGCCTGCTGGACCAATGGTGTGTCGAGCGTCATGGCCATAGCAAAACCGCGTCTGGCTGGGGAATGCAAGGTAGCGAAATGGACGAAGGTTGGTGCCGCCCCAAGCCTCGTGTCCCGGGCGCGACGCAACGCCTCTTAGCGCTGCTTCGCAGAACCGGGACCCCGGTTTTTCCGAGGCCCCAGTTTCATCAAGAAGCAAGCAACCGGGGCCCCGGCTCTGCAGCGCACCGCTTCGCAAGAGCTACGCGCTGCGCTGCGTCCGGGGAACGAAACCCCGCGCAGGCCCTCAATTCGTCGGCAGCGGCACCTGGTCGTCGATCAGGGCGTCGAGCGTTGCCTTGACGTCGACCTTGGCGTCGACCACGCCGGCCTGCTGCAAGGCGAGGCCGGCGGCGAGGATGGAGTCGCGCTGCGGCGCGCCGATGCGGCTGTGGGTGAGCTCGGTGCGCTCTTTAAGCTGCTTGTCGACGACTTCGCCAGGTAGCTTGGTGACGCCGATGAAGGTCTTTTTCAGGTCGTCGTAATTCGCCAGCGAATACTTTCGCGCCTCTTCGTAAGTAGCGAGCACGCGGCGAACCACGTCGGGATTGTCCTTCAAGAACTGCTCGCGGACATTGAGGATGCCCCAGGTGTTGGCGTCGGGCTTGCGGAAGAACAGTTTTGCGCCCTCTTCCACCTCCGCCTGCGCCATCATCGGATCGAGGCCCGCCCACGCATCGACGTCGCCGCGGATCAGCGCGGTCTTGCCGTCGGCATGCTGCAGCAGCACCGGCGTGATGTCCTTCTCAGACAGGCCCGCATCGAGCAACGCCCGCACCAGGAAGATGTGCGGGTCGGTGCCGCGCGTCACCGCGACGCGCTTGCCCTTGAGATCGGCGACATTCGCGATTTTGGAATCCTTGGCCGTGACCAGCGCGGTCCATTCGGGGCGCGAATAGACATAGATCGACTTGATCGGATTGCCGTTGATCTTGGCGACCAGCGCCGCCGAGCCCGCGGTCGATCCGAAATCGATCGAGCCGGCGTTGAGGAATTCGAGCGCCTTGTTGGAGCCCGCCGATTGCACCCAGACGATACTGATGCCGTCCTTGGCGAATTCCTTTTCCAGCAAGCCCTTTTGTTTGAGGATCATCGACACCGGATTGTAGGTGGCCCAATCGATGTGGATTTCCTTGAGTGCGTCGGCAGCGTATGCGGAGCCGGGCAGCAGCGCCGCGACGGCGAGGACGGCTGCCACCGCGCGCCGTGAAATCTTCAACATGGTCATTGTCTCCGTGGGTGAACGATCAAAGCAGATTGCCGGGGCCGGTCAACGCCGTCAGGCCATTTTGCTGCCGCGGCATATCTCATTTGGCCTCTGAAACATCCTTTTATTTCAATGAGTTAATTCAAGGCGTCAAGGGAGAAAATAGATGCCGCGAAAGCTTCGCCGCAAGAGCCGGATTGCTTAAAACACTTGAAAAAGAGCACGGTCCTGTTGCCAGCCCACAATGATCAGTGACAGCGCCCGCGCCGTCCGATATCCGGGTACTTCATGGACAGCGTTGTGACACAGGCCCGCCCAGAGGCTGACGAACGTTTCGACACCGCGCGGGTCACCGCCGCGATCGACGCCTTGGCCGCGAAACATGCCGGGCATGAGGATGTGTTCCGCTCCGCCGTCGCAAAGCTATTGAAGGCCGAGATGGTCGAGGCGCGCGCCACCGCGCAGGCGGTGCTGCTGAAGGATCGCCATGGCCGGCGCTGCGCCGAGCGGCTGTGTTTTGTGCAGGACGAAATCATCCGCATGCTGTTTGCTGCGGCGACGCGCCATCTCTATCACTCGCATATACCGTCCGGCGCCGAGCGGATGGCGGTGGTCGCCACCGGCGGCTACGGCCGCGGGCTGATGGCGCCGGAATCCGACATCGATCTCTTGTTCATCCTGCCCTACAAGCAGACCGCCTGGGGCGAGCAGGTCGCCGAAGCGATTCTTTATTGCCTGTGGGACATGGGCCTGAAGGTCGGCCACGCCACCCGCTCGGTCGATGAATCGATCCGGCAGGCGCGCGGCGACATGACCATCCGCACCGCGATCCTCGAAATGCGATTCCTGACCGGCGACCAGCCGCTCTACGACGAACTGGTCGAGCGCTTCGACAAGGAAGTCGTGCAGGGCACCGCGGCCGAATTCGTCACCGCGAAGCTCGCCGAGCGCGAGGAGCGCCACCGCCGCGCCGGGCAGTCGCGCTATCTGGTCGAGCCCAATGTCAAGGACGGCAAGGGCGGCCTGCGCGACCTGCACACGCTGTTCTGGATCGCGAAATATGTCTATCGCGTGCGCGACAGCGGCGAACTGGTCGCGCATGGCGTGTTCGACGCGCAGGAATTCCGCACCTTCCGCCGCTGCGAGGATTTTCTGTGGTCGGTGCGCTGCAATCTGCATTTTGTCAGCGGCCGCGCCGAAGAGCGGGTGTCGTTCGACATGCAGCGCGAGATCGCGATCCGGCTCGGCTATACCTCGCATCCCGGCATGCAGGACGTCGAGCGTTTCATGAAGCACTACTTCCTGATCGCCAAGGACGTCGGCGATCTCACCGCGATCCTGTGCGCGAAGCTGGAAGACCAGCAGGCCAAGCCGGCCCCGGTCTTAAGCCGCATGATGGCGCGGCTGCGCCCGAGCACGGTGCGGCGCCGGGTGCCCGACAGCGACGATTTCATCGTCGACAACAACCGCATCAACCTCGCCGCCCCCGACGTCTTCAGGCACGACCCGGTCAACCTGATCCGGATTTTCCGCCTCGCGCAGAAGAACAATCTCGCGTTTCACCCCGACGCCATGCGCGCGGCGACCCGATCGCTCAAGCTGATCAACGCGCAACTGCGCGAGAGCCCGGAAGCCAACCGGATCTTCCTGGAAATCCTGACCTCGGACGACGCGGAAATCGTGCTGCGACGCATGAACGAAACCGGCGTGCTCGGTCGTTTCATCCGCACCTTCGGCAAGATCGTCGCGATGATGCAGTTCAACATGTACCACCACTACACGGTGGACGAGCACCTGTTGCGCTGCATCGGCATCCTTCAGGAGATCGAGCGCGGCGGCAATGACGAGTTCATCGTCGCCAGCGACCTTATGCGCAAAATTCGTCCCGAGCATCGCGCGGTGATCTACATCACCACGCTGCTGCACGACATCGCCAAGGGCCGCCCGGAAGATCATTCGATCGCGGGCGCAAAAGTGGCGCGGCGGCTGTGCCCGCGGCTCGGGTTCAACGCCGCCGATACCGAGCTGGTCGCCTGGCTGATCGAGCAGCATCTGACCATGTCCACGGTGGCGCAATCGCGCGACCTCTCGGACCGCAAGACGATCGAGAACTTCGCCGCGGTGGTGCAGTCGGTCGAACAGATGAAGCTGCTGACCATCCTGACCACCGCCGATATCAGGGGCGTCGGTCCCGGGGTCTGGAACGGCTGGAAGGCGCAGCTGTTGCGCACGCTCTATTACGAGACCGAACCGGTGCTCACCGGCGGCTTCTCCGAGGTCAATCGCGCCCAGCGCATCGCGGTGGCGCAGTCGGAGTTTCGCGCGGCCTTCACCGAATGGCCGGATCAGGAACTCGACACCTATATCTCCAGGCATTATCCCGCCTACTGGCTCAAGGTCGATCTGCCGCACAAGCTCCGCCACGCCCGCTTCATGCGCGCCAGCGAACAGGCCGGCCACAAGCTCGCGATCAATGTCGGCTTCGACGAACTCCGCGCCGTCACCGAGCTCACGATTCTCGCCCAGGATCATCCGTGGCTGCTGTCGATCATCGCCGGCGCCTGTGCGTCGGCCGGCGCCAACATCGTCGATGCGCAGATCTACACCACCACCGACGGCCTTGCGCTCGACACCATCGCGATCACCAGGGAATACGACCGCGACGAGGACGAGGGCCGGCGCGCGACCCGGATCGGCGAGATGATCGAGGATGTGCTGGAGGGCAAGTTGCGGCTGCCCGAAGTCGTCGCCAGGCGCGCCGCCGGACGGCCGAAGGCGCGGCCGTTCGTGGTCGAGCCGGAAGTCATCATCAACAATCAGTGGTCGGACCGCTACACCGTGATCGAGGTCTCCGGTCTCGACCGCCCCGGCCTGCTGTATCAACTGACCACCGCGATTTCGAAGCTGAATCTCAACATCGCCTCGGCGCATGTGGCGACGTTTGGCGAGCGCGCCCGCGACGTGTTCTATGTCACCGACCTGCTCGGCGCCCAGATCAACGCGCCGACGCGGCAGGCCGCGATCAAGCGCGCGCTGATCCATTTGCTTGCGAATGAAGAAGCGGTCGCGCAGCCGGCGGCGTGACGATTTTCGTAACCCGCGTTACCGCTTGCCGAATGCGAAATAGCCGAACCCGGCCGCCAGCAGGCCGTTGATCAGGACCTGGAGCCAGCCAAGCCCGTTCAGAAGGCCGGTCGCGGTCGCATGCAGCAGGATCAAAAAGTCGAGACCGTTGCCGATGAAGCCTGCGACCATCACGGCCTTCAGCACTTCCGCCCCGTTTTCATTGCGCGCGCTCCAGAAAACGATGGCGAATGCGAGAATGGTCGAGCCGGCGATACGGCCGATCACTTCGGTGGCGGGCGTCAATGTGACGCCGTACATCGCGACCAACTGCGAGGGCGCGACCAAAAATGCGAGACCGAAAACCGCCGCCACGATGGTGGCGAGCATCAAGAAGCTGTTCAGTTTCATGATTTCCTCCCCCTGCCCGTTTCAAGAAATGCAGCAGCTTAACATGTCGATAGAACATCGTCATTCCGGGGCGCGCTGAAAGCGCGAACCCGGAATCCAGACACCCTCTGGATTCCGGGTTCGTCGCTTCGCGACGCCCCGGAATGACGGGGTGACAATGCCGTGCATTAGACTAGCGTAACGCCGCAAATACTTTGTCAGGTTCGGGGGAGCCACGCCATGAACTGGATCGCCAATTTTCTGGTCGCGCTGGTCGCGGCGCTGCACATTTATTTTCTTGTTCTGGAGATGTTTCTCTGGACCAAGCCGCTGGGCCTGAAAACATTCCGTAATTCGCCGGAGAAAGCTGAGGACTCCGCGGTGCTCGCCGCCAATCAGGGACTGTATAACGGCTTTCTCGCAGCTGGGCTGATCTGGGGACTGGTCCAGGCCGTCCCTGCCTTCGCGTTCCAGATCAAGGTGTTCTTTCTGCTCTGCGTCATCGTCGCCGGCATCTATGGCGCCGCGACCGTCAGCCGCAGGATCCTCTATGTTCAGGCGGCTCCGGCCGCGCTGGCGCTGATCCTGCTCTGGCTAGCGTAATTCCGCTTAATTATCAGATGCTTGTTGGCCAACGAAACCGCCCGCGTTAATCGTCGCTTAACGTGCCTTTAAACCCCGCCCGGTAATGTGCGCCATCGGGTGGCGTGAGCGTTGCGTATGGCGTGGGGACGGAAAAAAAGCGGCGGACGCCGGGAGCCGATGTTCGGGCTCGCCGCATCGCTTGCCGAGTTGCGGCTCGGCCCGCAGGACCGCGTCACGGTCGCCGACGACAAGCCCAAGGCCAAAGCCTCGAAACCCAAGCGCGACCCGGACGGCGACGCTCCGCGCGAACGAAAACCGCCCGCCAGCCGCGGGGAAGCCAAACGCAAATCAAAAGGCCGCGCGCGCAGCGGCATGGCAAAACTGTTTTATTGGGGCGCGGTGCTCGGCCTGTGGGCGGCGATCGCGGTTGTCGGCGTCGTGGTCTGGGTCGGCGCGCATCTGCCCGCGATCCAGTCGCTTGAAATTCCAAAGCGGCCGCCGACGATCCAGATCACCGGCCTCGACGGCAGCGTGCTGGCGACCAGAGGCGAAATGGCCGGCGCCAATGTCTCGCTGAAAGACCTGCCGCCTTACTTACCGAGAGCCTTCATCGCCATCGAGGATCGCCGGTTCTATTCGCATTACGGCGTCGATCCGATCGGGATCGCGCGCGCGCTGGTGGCCAACGTCCTGCACCGCGGCGTCAGCCAGGGCGGCTCGACGCTGACGCAGCAACTCGCGAAAAACCTGTTCCTGACCCAGGAGCGGACCATGCAGCGCAAGCTGCAGGAGGTCGAACTCGCGCTATGGCTGGAGCGCAAACATTCCAAAAACGAGATTCTCGAACTCTACCTCAACCGCGTCTATTTCGGCTCCGGCGCCTACGGCGTCGAGGCCGCGGCGCAAAAATATTTCGGCAAGCCCGCGAAGAACGTCACTGTCGCGGAAGCGGCGATGCTGGCCGGCCTCGTGCAATCGCCGTCGCGGCTGGCGCCGAACCGCAATCCGGAAGGCGCGGAGAAACGCGCGCAGATCGTGCTTGCCGCGATGGCCGACTCCAAATTCATCACCGAAGCGCAGGCGCAGGCTTCGATCGGCCATCCGTCCTATAATGTGAAGGCCGCAGGCGCCGGCACCGTCAACTACGTGGCGGACTGGATCGGCGAAGTGCTCGACGATCTGGTCGGCCAGATCGACCAGAGCATCGTGGTCGAAACCTCGATCGATCCGAAACTGCAAAGCATCGCGGAAGCCTCCATCATCGACGAGCTCGCGGCAAAGAGCGTGAAGTTCAATGTCAGCCAGGGCGCGCTGGTGGCGATGACGCCCGACGGCGCGGTGCGCGCCATGGTCGGCGGCCGCAACTACGCCGAAAGCCAGTTCAATCGCGCGGTGACCGCGAAGCGCCAGCCGGGCTCGGCGTTCAAGCCGTTCGTTTATCTGACGGCCATCGAAGCGGGACTGACGCCGGAGACGATCCGGCAGGATGCGCCGCTCGACGTCAAGGGCTGGAAGCCGGAGAATTACAGCCACGAATATTTCGGCGCGGTGACGCTGACCCAGGCGCTGGCGATGTCGCTCAACACCGTGGCGGTTCGGCTCGGCCTCGAGGTCGGCGCGAAGAATGTGGCGCGCACCGCGCACCGCTTGGGCATCGCATCGAAGCTCAACGCCAACGCCTCGATCGCGCTCGGCACCTCGGAAGTCTCGCTGGTCGAACTGGTCGGCGCCTACACGCCGTTCGCCAATGGCGGCCAGGGCATCACACCGCATGTCGTAAACCGTATCCACACCCTGGAAGGCAACAAGGTGCTTTACGCGCGGCAGCCCGATCAGCTTGGCCAGGTGATCGAGCCGCGCAATGTCGCGATGATGAACACCATGATGCAGGAGACCTTGCTCAGCGGCACCGCGCGCAAGGCCGAGATTCCCGGCTGGTCCGCCGCCGGCAAGACCGGCACCAGCCAGGATTTCCGCGACGCCTGGTTCATCGGCTACACCGCCAATCTCGTCACCGGCGTGTGGCTCGGCAATGACGACAACTCGCCGACCAAAAAGGCCACCGGCGGCGGGCTGCCGGTCGAGGTCTGGACGCGGTTCATGCGAACGGCGCATCAAGGCGTGCCAGTCGCGGCATTGCCGGGGGCTCAGGCCGGCGGATTCTTCTCGAACATCGCGCAGGCCGCTGCGCAATCCAGCGCGCCGACGGCGAATGCGCCGATGCCCGCGAGCGGCGCGAGCCGGCCTGCGCCGACGCGGACCTCGGTACGTCCCGAAGCGGCTGCGGGATTGGATGGCTGGCTGATGGACCGGCTGTTCGGGCGGTAGCGCTTAAGGAGCGCACAGCGCTTCATCAAACTCCGACTGTCACCCTCCGCGAAAGCGGAGGACCCAGTATTCCAGAGTGTTAGTGATGATCCTCAGCGCTCTGGAATACTGGGTCGCCCGGTCAAGCCGGGCGATGACAGCTGTGATCGCGCTCAATCCTGTATCCCGTACCGATGCAAATCATTGCCCGACGTATCGAGCCAGGTCTTGGCGCGCTCGACGTGGCTGCAAACCCGCGCGACCACCTTCCAGAATCGCGGCGAGTGGTTCATCTCCACCAGATGCGCGACCTCGTGGGCGGCGAGATAGTCCAGCACATAGGGTGGCGCCAGAACGAGCCGCCATGAGAACGACAACGAGCCCGCCGAGGTGCACGAGCCCCAGCGGCTCGACTGATCGCGGATCGACAGCCGTTTTACCCGGACGCCGAGTGCGGCGGCGTAGGATTGCGCCGCTTTTTGCAAATCGCGGCGCGCTTCGCGCTTGAGATAATCATGCACGCGGCGCTCGGTGTGTTCAGGCGCGCCGGCCACGCAGAGAATGCGCTCGCCGCTGTCCCGCGTCTCGGTCCAGACCGTTCCGCGCTCGCTCGCGCGATGCACGATGCGATGCGCGACGCCGCGCAATGGAACCAGCGTGCCCGGCAGGAATGGTGCTGCTTTCGGCAATCGTCCGAGCCGCGCCGCGATCCAGCCGCCATGACGCTGCGCAAACTCCTTGGCGTCCGCAAGCGTGCCGCGCGGCGGCATGGTCAGGATCGCTTCGCGGTCGCTCGGATGAATGCGCAACGTGTAACGCCGCGCGCGGCGATGCCTGCGTAAGCGGATCGAGTAGATCTGCGTGCCATGCTTGACGAGAAGTCGAGAAGGTTCGGCGGGACGCCGATAAAGAAGTGCGCGAACGGCCATTTCTGCGGATCCGGACATCAGGAAATCGCCCGGATTCTGCCATATCCGCCGCCAGCGAAATCGTTCGGCGCAAAAACAAATCATTTGCCCAATATACAGGGGCGGGTCGTCAAAGCTCCCCTACAGGATGGGGCGCGGAACAAAAATTTTGGCTCGACACGCCCTTAAAACGGCGCCCGAAGCAGTGAGGCCATACTCATTCTTTCGCGGTGTCCGGAATCAGGATTTCCAGCGGCGATTTCAGCAGCTTAGCCAACCCCATTCGAATCGATCCGGAACTTTTTGCTCCGGAATAGGCCGATCCTTGATTCATCTATGATTTTGGCGCGCTTCTATTCGGCGGCAGCCGCCAGAGCCGGCTTAGGGTTGGCCGCCGACAGCATGAAATCGGAGATGCGCGGCACGATTTCGGATTTGAATCGGGAGCCGTTGAAGACGCCGTAATGGCCGACGCCCTTTTGCACGTAATGCACCCGGCGATGGTCCGGAATCGAGGGGCACAGCGCGTGCGTCGCCTCGGTCTGGCCGAGACCGGAGATATCGTCGTTCTCGCCTTCCACCGTCATCAACGCGACGCGCGAAATCTTCGACGGATCGACCAGCTTGCCACGATGCATCATCTCGCCCTTGGGCAGCGCGTGCTTGACGAACACCACATCGACGGTCTGCAGGTAATATTCAGCGGTGAGATCCATCACCGCGAGATATTCGTCGTAGAAATCGCGATGCTTATCGACCAGGTCGCCATCGCCCTTCACCAGATCCTTGAACAGGTTCTTGTGCGCGTCCATGTGGCGGTCGAGATTCATGCTGATGAAGCCGTTGAGCTGCAGGAAGCCCGGATAGACATCGCGCATAAAACCTGGATGCGGAAACGGCACCTTGCTGATGACATTGCTGCGGAACCAGTCGATGCCCTTTTCCGCGGCGAGATTGTTCACCGCGGTCGGATTCTTCCGCGTATCGATCGGGCCGCCCATCAGCGTCATCGACAGCGGAACATAGGGATCGTTGTCGGCTTCCATGATGGAAACCGCTGCCACCACGGGCACGGAGGGCTGGCACACCGCGATGATATGCATATTGCCGCCGAGCACGTGCAGCATCTCGATGACGTAATCGACATAATCGTCGAGATCGAAACGGCCCTCGGCGAGCGGCACCATGCGGGCATCGGACCAGTCGGTGATGTAGACTTCATGGGTCGGCAGAAACGCCTCGACGGTGCCGCGCAGCAGCGTCGCATAGTGCCCGGACATCGGCGCCACGATCAGCACGCGCGGCTGCGGCGCGCGCAGCGGACGCGTCAGTTTGCGATCGAAATACAACAGGCGGCAGAACGGCTTTTCCCAGATCGAATGGACTTCGACCGGGGTGCGGACACCGTTGACCTCGGTATCGTGCAGGCCCCATTCCGGCTTGCCGTAGCGGCGCGTGGTGCGCTCGAACACTTCGCAGCCGGCGGCGACGGACTTGCCGAACTCGGTGTGCGACCATGGATTGAGCGGATTCTGGAACAGAATCTTGGTGGCGTCGGTCACGGCGCGCGCCGGATTGAGCGACGCCTGCCCCATCTCATATAGCCAGTACATCGGCGTCGTCAGCGCCGCGCTGCCTTCCCCCGGCAGGGCCGGCGGCCGGCCAAATTCACCAATCGGCATATGTTCCTCGAAACCCGGTTTTGCGTCGCAATAATAGTGGGTGTTGCACAACAAAGGGTCAATGAGCCGAACAGCCTATTCGTATGGTTATCGGCGCATGGGCCCATGATTGTGGCCCAAAAGCCGCTATTCGCCGCCCTGGATCAGTGAGCCATGCCGGCGCGCGCTGTTCAGAAGCGCCATGAAACTCGCGAAGGAGGCCATGAACAGCACCGCGTTGATCGCGAGTGCCTCCACCATCAGGTCGGCGCGAAACACATGGTCGATCAAGAGCGCGCGCATGCCCTCGAACACATAGGTCGGCGGCAGCGCCCAGGCGACAACTTGCAGCCAGTGCGGCAGCACCGTCACCGGATAATAGACGCAGGCCAGCGGCAATATTCCGAACATCAGCGTCCAGACGATGCTCTCGGCGCCGAGCCCGTTTCGCAGCACGAGGCCAGACACGAAAATGCCGAGCGACCAGCTGGTGAAAATGAGATTGCAGAAGAACGCGATCAGCGGCAGGCCAAAACCGTAGAAATTGAAGTCGAAGAAAAACATCGCCAACAGCGTCATCGGAATGACGCCGATGGCGAGCCGGATCAGGCTCATGATCATCAGCGAAATCAGGAACTCGATCGGCTTTAGCGGGCTCATCATCAGGTTGCCGAGATTGCGCGCCCACATCTCCTCGAGAAACGAGATCGAAAAGCCGAGCTGTCCGCGAAACAGGATGTCCCACAGGATGATCGCCCCGATGAAGGTGCCGCCGGCGCGCGCGAAGAACCCGGCATTCTCAGTGATGTAACTCTGCAGAAATCCCCAGGTGATGATTTGCAGCGCCGGCCAGTACACCAGTTCGAGCAGCCGCGGCCAGGACGAGATCAACAGATACCAGTAGCGCAGCACCATGGCGCCGATCCGGTGCGGCGCGATGCCCCGGTGGGGTTCGACGTTGTTGACGGTACTCATGACGCGCTCACCTCAGCGCGGCCGCGCGCGACATCGAGAAACACTTCTTCCAGTGTCGCCCGGTTGTAGCGCAGCATGATATTGTCGGGGCTGTCGTCATCCTCGATGCGGCCGCGCTTCATGATGATGACGCGGTCGCACAATCGCTCGACCTCCAGCATGTTGTGCGAGGCCAGCAAAATGGTCGCATTGTTGGTCTTGCGGTAGGATTCGAGATGCTGCCTGATCCAGTCGGCGGTGTCGGGATCGAGCGACGCGGTCGGCTCGTCCAGCAGCAACAGTTCAGGCTGATTGACCAGCGCCTTGGCCAGCGCCACCCGCGTCTTCTGCCCGGCGGAGAGCTTTCCGTTGGGGCGGTCGAGGAATTCGCTCAAGTCGAGATCGGCGGCAAGTGCCTCGATCCGCTCGCGCAAATTTGCCACTGCGTAGAGTTTGCCGAATATCGTGAGATTCTGCCGCACCGTGAGCCGCATCGGCATATCGACATAGGGACTCTCGAAATTCATCCGGCCCAGCACCTCCGCACTCTGGCCCGGCATCGAAGCGCCCAGCACCTGCACGCGTCCCGAAGTCGGCAGCACCAGACCCATGATCATGGCAATGGTCGTGGTCTTGCCGGCGCCGTTGCCGCCGAGCAACCCCGTGATGCTGCCGCGCGCGATGCGAAACGATATGTCGTCCACGGCGCGGGTGGTCTTGTAGAGTTTTATCAGGCGTTCGACCTCGATCGCCGGCGATCCTGCGGGATCGGCCGCGGGCAAGCCGGGCAATGCTGTGTCCTGAGCGATCATGCGGGCCGTTCATTGGGCCATCACGGCAGCGAGCGCAAGGCTAGACACGTGTCCCGGACGCGGTGCGGCATTCTTCATGCCGCTCCGCAGAGCCGGGACCGTACCAAACGCCGGCGTTCGTTACGGCCCCGGCTCTGCAGCGCACCGCTTCGCGAAGAGCTGCGCGCTGCGCTGCGTCCGGGGCACGAGCCAGTTTGTGATCCATGGAACGCACGGCTAAACTCGCTACAATGACCGACGTTGCAGCCTCCGATTTCCGCCATCCGCGCCGCTATGTCCGTCTGGACACGATTCTGCGGCTGCGCTGGCTTGCCGTGCTCGGGCAGCTTGCCGCGATTTTTGTGGTGGTGCAGGGGCTCAACTACGATCTCCCGATCATCCCCTGCGTCACCATTGTCGGCCTCTCGGCGTTGCTCAATCTCGTGCTGCAGATCGCCTTCAATCCGATGCAGCGGCTGGAACCGGTCTATGCCGCGGCGCTGCTGGCATTGAATATCGCCGAACTGGCTGGCCTGTTGTATTTCACCGGCGGCCTGCAAAATCCGTTTTCGTTTCTGTTTCTGGCGCCGGTGCTGATCTCGGCGACGGCGCTGCCGATCCGCTTCACCATCGCGCTCGGGTTTCTCGCCGTTGCCTGCGCGTCCGCGCTGGGCTTTTTCCATTTGCCGCTGCCGTGGGACAGCGACGAACCGCTGGAGCTGCCGCCGATCTATCTGTTCGGGGTCTGGCTCTCGATCGTGCTCGCGATCGGCGTCACCAGCCTCTATGCGTTCCAGGTCACCGAAGAGGCGCGCAAATTGTCCGACGCGCTTGCAGCCACCGAACTGGTGCTGACGCGCGAACAGCACCTCACCCAACTGGACGGTCTCGCCGCAGCAGCCGCGCATGAACTCGGCACGCCGCTCTCGACCATTTTTCTGATTTCGCGCGAACTCGAAAAGAGCGTGCAAGAAACCTTACAAGGCAACGGCGCGCTGGCCGCCGACCTCAAGACCCTGCGCGAGCAGGCGCAGCGTTGCCGCGACATTCTCGCCAAGATCACGCAACTGTCCTCGAGCGGCGCGCCGTTCGACCGCATGCCGCTGTCCACCTTGATCGAGGAATCGGTGGCGCCGCACCGCGATTTCGGCATCGCCATCAAGGTGCGCATCGCGGTCGCCGGCGCCAGCGAGCCGGTCGGCATCCGCAATCCGGCGATCCTCTACGGCGTCGGCAACATTCTCGAAAACGCCGTCGATTTCGCGCGCACCACCGTGGAAGTGAACGCCTGGTGGAATGCCGACAATGTCGAAATCCTCATTTCCGACGACGGGCCCGGCATCGCGCCGGATGTGCTGAAGCGGATCGGCGAGCCTTATCTGTCGCGGCGGCCTGCCACCGATGAAGCGCAGGGCGAGCGCAGCGGCCTCGGGCTCGGGGTCTTCATCGCGCGGACGCTGCTGGAGCGAACCGGCGCAAAAGTGTCCTTCACCAACCGCACCTTTCCGGATCATGGCGCCGTGGTACAGATCGTATGGCCCCGCGGCAGCTTTGAGACCGCCGAAATCGCCACGGAAACAGCGCCTTAGAACGGTTCTTGGCATTAGCACACCTTCTGATCGACTTTATGCGGCCTTGGCAGTGAAGCGTTGCCACGCCATATGGTAGGATGTCTGACACAGAGGGTTCCGACGTGAATGCCATTCCTGAACTGACAGGCCATACCGACCGCTCGCTGCTGATCGTCGAGGACGACAAGCCGTTTCTGGAGCGGCTGTCGCGCGCGATGGAAACCCGCGGCTTCAACGTCACCTCCTGCGAGAGCGTCTCCGACGGCCTCGCCCATATCGGCAAGGCGGCGCCGGCGTTCGCGGTGGTGGATCTCAGGCTCGGTGACGGCAACGGCCTCGACGTCGTATCGGCATTGAAGCGGCAGCGGCCCGATGCGCGCGCGATCGTGCTGACCGGCTATGGCAATATCGCAACCGCGGTCACCGCGGTGAAGATGGGCGCTGTCGATTATCTCTCGAAGCCGGCCGACGCCGACGACGTGGTGGCGGCTTTACTGGCGAGCGGCACCGAGAAGTCGGAATTGCCCAATAATCCGATGTCGGCGGATCGCGTGCGCTGGGAGCATATCCAGCGCATCTATGAAATGTGCAATCGCAACGTCTCGGAAACCGCGCGGCGGCTCAACATGCATCGCCGCACATTGCAGCGGATTCTCGCCAAACGCGCGCCGCGCTAGCGCAACACGGTCATTCCGGGATGCGCCTCTTGGCGCAGACCCGGAATCCAGTTCCGAGCATTGTTCTGGATTCCGGGTTCGCTCGTTTCACTCGCGCCCCGGAATGACGATGAGTTAGAACTCCCCATGCCCCTGCGGATCGACCAGTCGGTTGATCCGCTGCGCCGCCGCTATCCCAAATCGCACCGTCATCAATTTACGGGTCGGCGCCGGCAGCCGGTGCTCCGGCGCTTCGCAATGCAGATGCGCGCCATAGGCGTCGGCGACGATCAGGCCGGTATCTGAGGGGAAAATCTCGCAGGGCAAATCCTGCGTGAATGCAAAGAACAGCCGGTCGCAATGCGCGCGGTAGTCCTGCCATTTCTGGTCGGCGCGCAAATCCTCCAGCGAGGATTTGATTTCCACGATCCAGATCTCGCCGCGCTCGTTGAGCGCCACAAGGTCGGCGCGCCGCCCTGACGGCAGCGGCAATTCGCTGATGCAGAAGAATCCCAGCGAGCGCAGCAGCCGCGCGGTACCGCGCGCGATCGCCAGCGCCGTCTCGGACTGACGGCGGTCCGGCGGCGGCGCCAGAGCCATGTTTCGGGCTTGCGATTCCATTGCGGCGAACCGTAGCCGATTTTGTGGCCGTGAACAAACCGGCAACCGCGCCAAAGAGAGCGCAAATTTGTAACCAAGCCGCCATGTTTTCGACCTCACGGGAACTTGAAGCCGGGGGAACTTTGGTTCCGAGGGACGGAACACTGGAGGATATCCATGAAGTCAGCCATCGCCACTCGTTTGTTCGCTCTTGCCGCCACAGCACTGTTGTCCACGGCTGCATTTTCAACAGCCAACGCCAAACCCACCGTCGAAGTCGCGTTCGTGCTCGACACCACGGGCTCGATGGGCGGCCTGATCGAGGGGGCAAAAAGAAAAATCTGGTCGATCGCCACCGCGATCGTCGACAGCAACCCCGACGCCGACATCCGTATGGGCCTCGTCGCCTATCGCGACGTCGGCGACGACTACGTCACCAAGACGTTCGATCTCACCACCGACATCCAGGACCTCTACGCCAACCTGTTAGAGCTGAAAGCGCGCGGCGGCGGCGACTGGCCGGAGAGCGTCAACGAAGCGCTCGACGTCGCCGTCAACAAGCTGCAATGGACGCCGAGCAGCGACACCAGGCGCATCGTATTCCTGGTCGGCGACGCGCCGCCGCACATGGATTATGCGCAGGACACCAAATATCCGACCACGCTGGCGGTCGCAAAACAGAAGAACATCATCGTCAACGCGGTGCTGGCCGGCGACGCGCGCGACACCGAGCGGGTGTGGCGCGACATCGCACAGAACGGCAACGGCCGCTTCATCCCGATCCCGCAGGACGGCGGCCAAGTCGTCATCATCGAGACGCCTTATGACGAGGACATCATCATCCTGCAAAAGGAGATCAACGGCACCGTGATCCCTTACGGGCCGCGCGCGTTCCAGAAGCATACGGAGGACAAGACCCGGCAGTTGTCGCAGGTCGCCGCCGCCGCCCCCGCGCAAGCGTCCGAGATGGCGAGTTATCTCAACAAGCGCGCGAGGGTATCGTCGGAAGCCGTCACCGGCGATGGCGATCTGGTCAGCGACGTTGCCGCGGGCCGGCAAAAGCTCGGCAGCGTCAAGGACGACGAACTCCCCGACAATCTGCGCGCGTTAAAACCTGAGCAGCGCATGGCCGAACTCGACAAGCAGATGAAAGAGCGCAACGCGCTGAATGAGAAGCTCACGGCATTGGTCGCCAAACGCGACAAGTTCGTCGCCGAAGCGCGGGCCAAGGCGCCGCCGAAGGCGTCGTCATTCGACCGCGTGGTCGCGGACACGTTGCGGGCGCAGCTGAGGTAACTCAAAGCGTCGTCCCCGCGAAAGCGGGGACCCATAACCACCGGCTTCTGAAATTAAAACGGAGTTGCTTCGACCGTCTCGGATAACGCCGCAGCAGTTGTGTTTATGGGTCCCGGCGTTCGCCGGGACGACGAGGGTGGAACCCTCGTGCGCCCTGCCGCTTGATAGTCCGGTGACGGACTGATCGAGGGCAGCTTTACGCATGATCGACGACCTCTGGTACAAGAACGCGGTTTTCTATTGCCTTTCCGTCGGCACCTATATGGACGCCAACGGCGACGGCGTCGGCGACTTCAAGGGATTGTTGCGGCGGCTGGATTATCTGCATGGGCTCGGCGTCACCGCGATCTGGCTGATGCCGTTTCAACCGTCGCCCGGCAAGGACGACGGTTACGATATCTCGGACTATTACGGCGTCGATCCGCGCTACGGCACGCTGGGCGATTTCGTGGAATTCACCCACGGCGCGCAACAGCGCGGCATGCGCGTCATCATTGACCTCGTGGTCAATCACACCTCCGACAAGCATGCCTGGTTTCAGGAAGCGCGCAGCGACCCGAAATCGAAGCATCGCGACTGGTATGTCTGGGCCGACAAGAAACCCGCCAATGCCAACACCGGCATGGTGTTTCCCGGCGTGCAGAAATCGACCTGGACGCACGATAGGGACGCCAAGGCCTGGTACTTCCACCGCTTCTACGACTTCCAGCCCGATCTCAACACGTCGCATCCGGAAGTGCAGGCGGAAATCCTGAAAATCATGGGGTTCTGGATTCAGCTCGGCGTCTCCGGCTTCCGGATGGACGCAGTGCCGTTCGTGATCTCAACCAAGGGCGCCAAGGTCCGGAAACCGGTCGAGCAATACGACATGCTGAGATCCTTGCGCGAATTCCTGCAGTGGCGCGAGGGCAATGCGATCATATTAGCCGAAGCCAACGTGTTGCCGGAAACCGACATGCAGTATTTCGGTAGCGACGGCGACCGCATGCACATGATGTTCAATTTCCAGGTCAACCAACATTTGTTCTATGCGCTGGCGTCGTCGGATTCTCGCCCGCTCGCCAAGGCGCTGGCCGCCACCAAACCGCGGCCGGCGACGGCGCAGTGGGGACTGTTTCTGCGCAACCACGACGAACTCGATCTCGGCCGTCTCACCAAGGCCCAGCGCGATACGGTGTTCAAAGCCTTCGGCCCCGACAAGAACATGCAGCTCTACGACCGCGGCATCCGGCGCCGGCTGGCGCCGATGCTGGGCGGCGACCGCCGCCGGCTCGAACTCGCCTACAGCCTGATGTGCACGCTGCCGGGCACGCCTGTCATCCGCTACGGCGACGAAATCGGCATGGGCGACAATCTCGATCTGCCCGAACGCAATTGCGCGCGCACGCCGATGCAATGGTCGACCGAACCGCATGGCGGCTTCACCAAGAGCGAGAAGCCGTGTTCGCCGGTGATCGACAAGGGCCCTTACGGCTACGAGCACGTCAATGTCGCAAAACAGCGGCGCGACGCCAATTCAATGCTGAACTGGACCGAGCGCATCATCCGGATGCGCAAGGAAGTGCCGGAGATCGGCTGGGGCGACTTCAAGGTGATCTCGGCGCGCGATCCGACGGTGTTCGTCATGCGCTACGACTGGCGCAACAATTCGGTGCTGTTCGTGCACAATTTCGATGAGAAGCCGCGCGAAGTCTCGTTCGCTGTCGGCCTTGAGGGTGAGGAAGGCAAGCTGCTGATTAACCTGCTGTCAGAAGATCACAGCCATGCCGGCAAGAACGGCAAACATACGCTGATGTTGGAGGCCTACGGTTATCGCTGGTACCGCGCCGGCGGGCTGGACTATCTGCTGAAACGCAGCGACATCGATGGCGTGAACGACAATCATCCGGCGTAGCCACGTCGTCCCCGCGAAGGCGGGGACCCATAACCACCGCTGTCAATGTCACGCTGCTTTAGATGCCACGGGGTTGCCGGCACCGTTCAAACTGATGGGTCGGAGGCTATGGGTCCCCGCCTTCGCGGGGACGACAGGGTGCTTTGTGGCAGCCCTACGATCACTCCCTCATTGCCGCGCAAGTCCAGCGTCTCGCCGATGGCCTCGCCTTCCCGGTCCATCGAGGTCGACAACCGGATTTCGCCGCTGAGGCCGATGGTTTCGGAACGCACCGAAACCGCATCGTTGCCGAGATTGAGCGCGATCAGGATCGATCCTTCGCCGCCCTGCCGTTTATACAGCAACAATTCGCCTTCAGCCGCGACCGGCACGTAGGCGCCGGACACCAGCGCGGGCGTTTCCTTCCTGAGTTTTATCAGCGCGCGATACAGGTTGAGGATCGATTGCTCATCTGCGCCGAGATTGGCCGCGTTCTCGTGCACATAATCGTCGGGCAGCGGCAACCACGGTTGCGCCGTAGAGAAACCCGCCTGCGAAGTCGCGTCCCATTGCATCGGCGTGCGGCAGCCGTCACGTCCGACGCCGATGCCCGGCACGTTCTTCTCAAACGGGTCGCGCACCTGATCCGGCGCAATGGCAACCTGATGCATGCCGATCTCGTCGCCGTAATACAGCGTCGGCGTACCCCGCAAGGTCAGCAGCAGCATCGCCGCGACCCGCGCCTGCGCCTCACCGACCCGGCTTGCGACCCGCGGGCGGTCATGATTGCCCAGCACCCAGTTCGGCCACGCGCCCGACGGCAGCGCGGCTTCATACTCAGCGATGATTTTCTCGATCCCGCGCGCGTTCCAGGGCGCGGAAAGCAGCGCGAAGTTGAATGGCAGATGCGCGCCCTCGAGATTCTTACCGTAATAGGCGACCAGCCGCTCGAACGGCAGGTAGATTTCGCCGATCAGGACCCGGTCATCGAGTTCGTCGATCACGCCGCGCATTTCCGCGATGACGCCTTGCACCTCCGCCTGATCGGCGGTGTAGCGCGGCAGCAGGCTTTCGTGCGGCGGTCGTCCATCGCGGAAATCCGGATTGGGCGGATTGTCGCGAAACTGCTCGTCCTTGATCAGATGCCAGATCACATCGACGCGAAAACCGTCGACGCCTTTGCGGAGCCAGAAGCGCATGACGTCATAGATCGCCGCGCGCACCTCGCGGTTACGCCAGTTCAGATCGGGCTGCTGTGCGAGGAAGGCGTGATAGTAATACTGCTTCGTCGTCACATCGTACTGCCAGGCGCTGCCGCCGAATTCCGACATCCAGTTGTTCGGCGCACTGCCGTCGGGCCGCGGGTCGCGCCAGAGATACCAGTTGCGCTTCGGGTTATCGCGCGAGCTTCGGCTTTCGACGAACCACGGGTGCTGGTCCGAGGTGTGGTTGGGCACGAGGTCGAGAATGATCTTGAGACCGGCGGCGTGCGCGGCGCTCACCAGCGCGTCGAAGTCCACCATCGTGCCGAACAGCGGATCGATGCCGGCATAGTCGGAAATGTCATAACCGAAATCGGCCATCGGCGAGGGAAAGATCGGCGACAGCCAGATCGCATCGACCCCGAGCGCGCTTACATAGGGCAGCCGTTCGATGATGCCCTTGATGTCGCCGACGCCGTCGCCGTCGGCGTCCTGATAGGAGCGGGGATAGATTTGATAAAAGACGCCGTCTCGCCACCAGGTGTCAGCGCTCATGTCGGAAATCGATCTTGTCATAATGCGCAAGGCAACGCCGGAACTGCGAATGGGTTCAATCGCGGTGTCATACGCGGGCTTGACCCGCCTGCGGGGCCGAAGCCCCTTCGGCGCGGCGAAGGCCCGCGTATCCATCATTCTTCGCAAGAGTCTTCCGAAGAGCGATGGATTGCCGGGTCATCCCCGATCAAGTCGGGGACAGGCGCCCGGCAATGACGCAGAGCGCGCCTGCTGTTCCGCATAATTTCCCCTTGGCACCCTGCCAAAAATCGGCATTGTGCGGCGATGGCACACGAAACCGAAACCAAGGCAAAGGCCGGCGCGGCGATCATTCCGGTGACGCCGTTTCAGCAGAACTGCACGCTGTTGTGGTGCGAGGCCACCAGGAAGGCTGTCGTGATCGATCCCGGCGGCGACGTTCCGCAGATTCTGGCGGCGATCGAACAGACCAATGTCACCGTCGAGCAAATCTGGCTGACGCATGGCCATATCGATCACGTCGGCGGCGCGGCCGAATTGCGCGACGCGCTGAAGGTGCCGATCGAGGGGCCGCACAAGGCCGACAAGTACCTGCTCGATAATGTCGAGATGAGCGGACGCAGTTTCGGCATGACCGGCGTGCGAAACTTCGTGCCGGACCGCTGGCTTGCCGAAGGCGAGCAGGTCCGCATCGGCGAACTGGCCTTCGACATTTTTCATTGCCCCGGCCACTCGCCGGGCAGCGTGGTGTTCTTCAACAAGGAATTGCGCTTCGCCCATGTCGGCGACGTGCTGTTCAACGGCTCGGTCGGCCGCACCGATCTGCCCGGCGGCAGCCACGACACGCTGATCAGGTCGATCACCGAAAAACTGCTGCCGCTCGGCGACGATGTCAGTTTTATTTGCGGCCATGGCCCTGGCTCGAGCATCGGGCAGGAGCGGCTGACCAATCAGTTTTTGACTGGGGCGGTGTAACACTCCTCCTCATTGCGAGGAGTCAACGGGTCCGGCCTTGGCCGGCCCGATGATAAACTGCGACGAAGCAATCCGGTCTTCGCCTGTTGTCTGCTGGATTGCCTCGCTTGCGCCGCCATGACGGCTGCTGTGAGGGAACGCCCCATTCCGTCATGCGTTGAGTGGCATGGCCAAGCCCCTGCCGCGTCACCAAGTTCCGTCCAGTCCCGGTTCGCTTTCCCCGGGCCGGCGAACGCGCGCGAAGAGCGCCGGTTCGGACAAACGCATTTTGTCCCGGCAGGCCTTGAGGGCGCGCCGCAAATTCCTGAAGATGTTTCCCGGCGGCTTTCGTGACGAAGACTACCTCGATCTGGAGCGCGGCTACAAATGGGACGCGCACCGGCGCTGGGAGGCGGCGCTCGGCGAAACCGTCTTCGAAGGCCTTATCGAGGAACAAAAATTCGAGGAGGTCGCGGCCACCGCGATCCGGATCGAATCTCGCACCAATCTGCTTTTTTCATTTGAAAAAATGGCGCTGCGCGACGCGGTGCGCTCGCCCGCGGGGGCCAGAGCCTTTGCACTGGCGCTGTTCGATCCTCTTCATGGCACCGACTCCATGGAAGTGCGGTTTGCCCATTGGGTCGCGGCCATCGCGCGGCTGCCGCGCCGCAAGACGCGGGTGCTGACTTGGCCGCTGGTCACCGTGTTCGGCTTCATCGCGCAGCCGGAGGCGCATTTCTTTCTCAAGCCCACCGTGACGCGCGAAGCCGCGCGGCGTTACGGCGTCGAGTTGCCGTATGCATCGCGCCCGTCCTGGCCGCTGTACAACGACTTATTGACGTTCGTCCGGCAAGTACGGGCCGACATCCGCGATCTGCGCCCGCGCGACATGATCGACATGCAATCGTTTTTATGGGTGCAGGGCTCGGACGAATATCCGGATTAGCCGGGACATAAAAGGGAGCCCCGCAGGGGTTGTGGGACTCCCTCATATGTCAGACGAGGTATCGGCGGCGTTGAACTCGTCCGGTTTCAGCACGAGGTGACTTTGAGGGTATCAACTCATGGTCTCGGGCAGTAACGGTCGGCGCATTCGCAGGTCAGTGCCTTCCTCGTAGCGCCCTCCGCCGAGCCGGAGCTTCCCCCGGCTTTTTAAAAGAGTCTGAGCAATTTTGACCACTCGAAGCGAAATTTTCCGCCGCGTCGTCCCCGCGAACGTGGGGCCCCATACGCCGTGACGCTGATGATGCGGAAAGGCGGTAGTGATCTTTTTGGGATACGCCACGGCATAACATTAAACGCGGTGGTTATGGGTCCCCGCCTTCGCGGGGACGACTCAGGACGCCCTAACCCGACACCATCTCGCGAACCCGCCGCGACAGATTGTCGAGGTCGAACGGCTTGGTGATCATTTCCATGCCGGGCTGCAGAAAGCCCTTGGCGATCGCAACGTTCTCGGCATAGCCGGTGATGAACAGAATTTTCAGGTCGGGCCGGGTTTCGCGGGCCTGATCGGCGAGCTGGCGGCCGTTCATGCCGGGCAGGCCGACGTCGGTGACCAGCAGATCGATCCGCTCATTGAGCCTGAGCATGCGCAGGCCGGACGGTCCGTCGGTCGCTTCGAGCACGCGGTAGCCCTGATCGTGCAGCATCTCGATGATGACGCCGCGCACCACCGGCTCGTCCTCGACCACCAGCACGGTTTCGCCGGTGGCGGCGACGGCATCGGCGGCAACCGAGGCGACCCGCTCCTCGGCTGCGGCGCCATGGTGGCGCGGCAGATAAAGCTTGATCGAAGTCCCCTGCCCGAGCTTGCTGTCGATCAGCACATGGCCGTTGGACTGCCGCGCGAATCCGTAGATCATCGACAGCCCAAGCCCGGTGCCCTGCCCGATCGGCTTGGTGGTGAAGAATGGGTCGAACGCGCGCGCAGCCACTTCCGGGCTCATGCCGGTGCCGGTATCCGAGACGTCGATGCGGATGTAATCGCCGGGCATCAGCGCCGGCGTGTCGGCACTGATACCGTCGATCCGCGCATTGGTGCATGTGATGGTGAGCTTGCCGCCATCGGGCATGGCGTCGCGCGCGTTGATGGCGAGATTGAGCAACGCGCTTTCGAGCTGGTTCGGATCGCACAAGGTGCACCATAGACCGGCGGACGCGATGATTTCCAGATCGATGGCCTCGCCGATGGTCCGGCGCAGCAAATCCTCCAGCGACACCACCAGCTGATTGGCATCGACGGATTTTGGAATCAGCGGCTGCCGCCGCGCGAACGCGAGCAGGCGATGGGTCAGCGCCGCGGCGCGGTTCGCCGAAGTCATCGCCGCGTTGATGTAGCGCCCGACATTCTCGGTGCGGCCCTGATCGAGCCGGGTCTGCATCAGATCCAGCGAGCCGACGATTCCGGTCAGCAGGTTGTTGAAGTCGTGCGCGATGCCGCCGGTGAGTTGCCCGACCGCTTCCATCTTCTGCGACTGGCGCAGCGCTTCTTCGGTGACCTTCAACCGGTCGGTCGCGGCTTTTTCGGCCGTAACGTCGCGGGCCACGGCGTAGATGCGGTCGCCATCCGACACGCCGGTCCACGACAGCCAGCGATACGATCCGTCCTTGTGGCGAAAGCGGCTTTCGAAGCGGACCGTGGTGTCGCGCTCGCCCAGCTTTTTCACATGCGCCCGGGTGACGCCGCCGTCGTCGGGATGCTCCAGCCATTGCGAGGTGCGGTTCAGCAGTTCGGCCTCGCTCCAGCCCAGCGTCTTGGTCCAGGCCGGATTGACGGTTTGCCAGACGCCGTTGCGATCCGCGACCAGCAGCAAATCCTGCGACACGTTCCAGATGCGGTCGCGCTCGCGGGTTTTTTCCTCGACCCGTTCGGCCAGCGTCGCGTTCAACCGGGCGAGCTGGTCCGCAAGCTTGCGATGCTCTTCTTCGCTCTGCCGCAGCGCGCGCTCTGCTTCCACCTGTTCGGTGATATCGGTATGCGCGCCGACCAGCCGGATCGCCTTGCCGTTTTCGTCGCGCTCGATGGTCGATCTGACCGATATCCAGCGCATTTCGCCGTCGCTTGGACGGACGATGCGGTACTGCACGGTATATTCGCGGACGTTGCCGGCAACGGCGTCGCGGAATTTCTTCTCGGTGGCTTCGCGATCGTCGGGATGGATGCGCCGCACCCAATCTTCGTGAGTTTCATTGACGGCGTCCGGCGGCAGTCCGTGGATCAGCAGATATTCCGGCGAACGGCGATTGCGAAAGCCGGTTCTGAGATCGACTTCCAGCCCGCCGATGCGGCCGACCTGCTGCACCCGCGCCAGTTCAGCCTCGCGTTCGCGCAAGGCCGTGGATGCAAGATGTTCCTTCGTCACGTCGCGGCACACGACAAGAACACCGCCAACCCCATCGGCTTCGTCGATCGGACTGTAGCCGTAGGTCCAGTAAACCTGCTCGAGCTTGCCGTGGCGCGTTACCGGAACCAGTTGGTTCTCATGCCACGTGGCGCCCCCACCGCTCATCACCTGTTCGATTTGGGGGCCGATAATGGGCCAGATTTCGGCCCAGCACTCGCGTCCAGGCTGGCCGAGCGCGCTCGGGTGCCGTTCCGGACCCATGGTCTGACGGTAGGCGTCGTTATAGAACTGGATCAGCCCCTCGCCCCACCAGATGAACATCGGGTGGTTGGTGTTGAGCAGAATACGCAGCGTGGTCCGCAAACTCTGCGGCCACAGCTCCGGCGGGCCGATCGGGCTTGCCGACCAATCGTGGGCGCGCGTCAACGCGCCCATTTCCCCGCCGCCGGCGAGAAAATCCGTGTGTTTCGATCTGTTGAAATCCAGCATTCAGACGATCAGGGCCAGTTCGGCCTAAAATACCAGCCGGAACTTAACCGCCTGTCACAGCCCCTGCAAACGTTCTGCTTTTGGTTTGGTTCCAATTTATTTTCGCGAGTCTGGAACAAAATGCGAAATGTTTGCGCGGCCCTTACTTCATCAGGCCCGCGGCGGTGAGCGCGCGCGTAATGACCGCGCCGACGTCGATCGCGGGACGCTGCGCCGGCCGGCGCGGCTTGTGGCTGGGTGACACAGCGATCGGCCAGGGTATCGGGTTGATCTCGGGAGCGGGCGGCGGCGGAAATGCGGGCGCCACCGTAATCGTCGTTAGCGGTGCCACCGTCGCAACCGGCTCCAAAACTTCCGCGATTGCTTCCTTTATATTTTCCCTGGGCTGATGAATCCGGCCGGTCAGGCCGAAGAAGCTCGCGATGTGATATGACGACGAAATTCCGGCCTCGATCATGAAGGCGCCCTGGGCGCCGTAGCGTTCGTCGTTGTCGCCGATCCCGAGCGGCGTTCCGTGAGCCATGTCGGTGATGGTGTAGGATTCCACCACCGTTTCGCCCTCCGCATTCCACCACACCGCGCGGGGATGACCATCGACCATCGACTGCGACATGGGCGTTGACGGCAGATGATGCAGGTCGAGCCACTGCTTGACGATCTCGCTGGCATTGGCCGGATTGACGGTTTTGTCGGCGCTGCCGTGCCACACCGACAGCTTGGGCCACTTACCCTTGTGCTTTGAGGCGTTGCGGACGAGATCGCCGAGTTCGCGTGCCGGGCGCGCCGGCGACTGGAACATGCCGCTCAGCGCCTGCTGCACATTGCTGGCGATGCCGTAGGGCAGGCCCGCGATAACGGCGCCGCCGGCGAACACTTCCGGATAGGTCGCGAGCATCACCGCGGTCATGGCGCCGCCGGCGGAAAGACCGGTGACGAAAATGCGATTTGTGTCGATGCCGTGCTCACGCGTCATCCGCGCGATCATCTGCCGGATCGAGCCGGCCTCGCCGCTATCGCGCGAGATATCTTCCGGATTGAACCAGTTGAAGCAGCAATTGGCGTTATTCGATGGCTTCTGCTCCGGCATCAGCAGCGCAAAGCCATAGCGGTCCGCCAGCATCGACCAGCCCGCTCCGACCTCGTAGCCCGCCGCATTCTGGGTGCAGCCGTGCAGCACCACGACAAGGGGCAGCTTCTGCCGCGCCCGTTGATCGCCGGGCAGATACGAAAACATCTGCAAATCGCCAGGATTGGCGTCGAATCCGGTGGTTTCGGTCAGGCGGCTGCTGCCAGAGACCCGGTTCAGCCCCCGTGTCAGCCCGCTCAAGCCGTTGAATTGGTTCAGTTTCGGCAGGCGGCGCAGAAATTCGATGTTTTTGGCGAGGGACACGGCAGCTCCTTGGCGAGAGACTTATAACCTCACCGCCGACAGTTAGTTGCTGCACTGCAAAATAAAAGGCCGTGCGCTGGCGGTCCCCAGGAATTTGGCGGTAAAGCTAACCGCCATTACGCGGCGCGCCCGCGCACGCCACCGTCATCCAAGAACTCGTCGTCGTCTCCGCGGAAAGCAGGGACGACGACGAGTTGTTGACGGTCTCAAGTCGCCTTCAATTTGCGATAGGCGAACCGCACCATTTCAAGAGCAGCCAGCCGTTCTGTAAAGGCTAAATCCGCTAAAAGACCGGAAACCGCGAATCCTGAAATCGAGCCCTGATGATCAACCATGAAGCCAGCCCTTTTGCGAAGCTCGCACAAGCCGCGGCTGTTTTCATTGCCGTATCCGTGCTGTCGCTGCTGCTGCTGTCGAGGGCGACGCCGCTGGATTGGGAAGATCATTTCCGGATCGGGCAAAACCTGCGATCGAGCGGCGCCTTGACCATCGACGGCGTGCCTTCGATCTTCCGTCCGCCCGGCTATCCTGGATTCGTTGCCGCCACGCTGTGGATCGGCGACGCAATTTCCGCTTCGCAAAGCGGCTCGGACCAACGTTCCACAGAACGCGATCGGCGCGTGGTGGTGTCGGCGCAAGGCATCTTGCTGGGAGCCATGGCCGCGGCGCTCTTCCTTTGGTGTTCGCTCTGGAGCGGATTCACTGTGGCCGCCAGCGTGGCCGTCGCGGCGACGCTAAATCCCTTCGCGCTGGCGCTTGCGAACGTCGCGACCTATCACCTGCTGTTTGTGGTGCTGCTGACGTTCTCGACACTGGGGCTGCTTTTATTGCGCAGCTCCTCGCGGCCTGTTGGTGCTGTGGGTGTGGGGCTGCTCTGGGGGCTGACCTGCCTAGTCAAACCCGTCGCGCTGATCGTTCCGTTCTTTATCGCGCCGCTGATGCTGCGCTGGCCGTTGCGATCAGCCGTCAAGTCGATCGTGCTGATCGGGGTCGGAATGATGCTGATGGTCGGCCCCTATGTCGTGCGCAACGCGTTGGTCACCGGACAGCCGTTTGTGACGGCGCAGGGCGGTGTGGTGTTCTGGGGATCCTCTATTGAGAAAATGGGTCCGGACGAGACCTTTCTGGTGTGGCAGCCGATCTGGTGGAAATACGGCATGCCGATCTTCTCGAAGGTCACGGGTGCAGCGGATTACAGCAACGCCGCGCAAAATGCCTACGCGCTTCAACTCAATGCCGAGTTCTGGAACCAGGCCAAGCAGAACATCACCGCTGAGCCTGGAATCTATCTCCATAACGTCGCGCGCAACTTCATCTCCTTCAATCTCGACACCATGGAATTCTGGAACAAGTTTTTTGCAGCCCATAACAAGAAGCTGGTTCATGTGCTGTCCGAAATCTGGATCGTTGTGTTGATGGCGCTGTCCGCAGCGGGCGTGCTCTGGGGCTGCATCAGGAAAGATGACGATGCCATGACCGTGCTAGCGGTTTATTTATGCATCGTCGTCGCGCATTCGATCTCGTTTGCCACCGAACTTTACACCATCGGCAAGTTTCCGCTGATCCTGCTGGGATTCGCGCTGCTGTTGCGACAATTACAGAGCATGCCTCGCTACGGCGTCGCGGCGCGCAGCATCGCGTGCGGCATGGCCGGCGTCGGCTTGATCATCTCGGTTTTGGCAGCGGCATGACGCCATGAACGCTTCGCCGGGGACATGGGACGGTTTTTTGGCAAACAACGAACGCCGCTGGTGCGCTTTCCTGCTGTCGGTCTCGATCGCGGCGCACGCCTATTCCATCATCGTTACCGGCGCCAAATTCTGGATCGATTCGATCGTCTATTTCGAGCTCGCGCTGGCGCTGTTCGACGCCGAACGGCTTAGCCAGTTGTACCATTCGGAATTCGGTTTCCTGTATCAGCACGTCGTTCCCGGCCTGCCGTTGTTGATCTGCATGCTCAACGGGATTTTCCGCGAGCATTTGTGGCCGGCGCTGGCGGTGATTCAAGGCCTGCTCAGCGCGCTGGCCGTACCCTATTTCGTGCTGGCCTTTGGTAAAAAACTCAGCCGCCCGGCGCAACTCGCGGCCGTGGTTCTTTGCGGACTGCATCCTTATTTCATGTCGTTCCATGCGGCGGCGCTGACGGAATCGATACCGGCATCGATCATGCTGGTCTCGCTTGGGATCGCGATTCGCGCGCTCGATGGCCGCGTTTCCCTGCGCGTGGCTTTGAGCCTGTTGCTGCTGCTCTCGATACTCTCCGCGCAGTTCCGTCCCTATCTCGGCGTGGTGGAAATTCTGATCGCCGCGCTGGTGGTGTTTCGACGCGGAAAACCCTGGCGGCTTCCGCTCTATGCGATAACCGCGCTGGCGCTCGCTGCCGGAACGCTCCTCTTTCCTATTTACAGGGCCGCGCTGGGCGTCGGCTTCTTCCTGCCGAACGTCAGCGCCCTGCTGCTCACGCATGTCTCCTATATCGCCTGGGATTTCGACAAGGACACCGCGCAGTCGCTTAACACCGTGGTGTTGAACGACGCCCTTCGCGAGAAGCTGACCGGCAAGGCGTATTTCAACTATAGCGACGCCAAGCATGTGTTCGACGATCTGGTCTCATCCGGGCTGTCGCCGGCGGAGGCACAGAAAAAAATGGCCGATGCCGCGTGGCGGCTGCGCACGTCTTCCGCTGGCGCGATCGAGCGGCAGCTGCAACTCCCGCTGGCGTCGGTCGGATTCCAGCTTGCTCCCGCGTGCTGCCAGCCCAACCGCGAGCTGACGCGCGACATGACCGCCTGGGCCATGCTGCGCCATATCAGGTGGTATTTCCGCTGGAACTCGGGCGTTTACGACGAAAGCTATATCGAGATTTTCGATCGCTTCACGGAGATGACGCGGTCGTCGCATGTCTACAGCGAGACGGCGGAGAATTTTTATATCTCGCGCATCCGCCCCTATGTGACCGACGCGCTAAAACCGTTCCGCGATCCGTTGCACCTGACGTTTTTCATAAGCGACCCGTTGATCCTTATCAGCTGGTTCGGCCTGTTTCTGTTGTTCTGGCCCGGGCTGCGGACAGAACTGCTGGTGCTGTTCGTACCCTTCGCGGTGATCTATGCGGTGGCGGTCACCACCCACATTTTCGGCGATAACCGGCATGCGCATCCGCTGATTCCGATCGTCATTGTCGGATTCGTGAAGGTCGTGGATGATTTCTTTACCAGGGGATACTGGTCGAGACTGCGAGAACGGCTGCGCCGGCGCTGAAAAACCATCACGAAAATCGGACGCATCTCCAAAAGCGCATGAACGCGTTTCCGCCGGCGCGCGACCAATGCTTGACTGCCTCGCTCGAAGGATGCCCCATGCCTGCCCTGTCAAAACTCGCCGCAGTACTCGCGGCGGCAACGCTTGCGCTTGCTCTCGCCGGCGATGCGTCGGCCAAGACCAAGTCTGCCAAGCCAAAGCCCCCTGCGCAGGAGCAGACGGCGCAGCCGCCATCCGCACCGCCGCAGCAATTCTTCGCCGCCAAGGGCGTCGAGCCGCTGACACCGGAGCGCGAGCAGAGCTTGAAGCCGAAGGACAGCTTCAAGGAATGCGACGTCTGCCCGGAAATGGTGGTGGTGCCGAAGGGCTCGTTCACGATGGGCACGCCGGCGGACGAGCCGTATCGCCTGAAGGGCGAAGACCCGGTTCACACGGTTACCATCGCGAGACCATTCGCGGTCGGCCGCTTCACCGTCAGCTTCGACGAATGGGATGCCTGTCTGGCCGACGGCGGCTGCAACGGATACAAAGGCAGCGGCGGATACGGCCGCGGCCGCATGCCCGCCGACGGCATCGATTTCGAGCAGGCGAAATCCTATCTGGCGTGGCTGTCGCGCAAAGTGGGCCGCAGCTACCGGCTGCCGAGCGAATCCGAGCGCGAATATTTTGCACGGGCCGGCACCACGACGCCGTTCTGGTTCGGCAGGACCATCTCCGCCCAGAATGCCAACTACGATGGCTCGAACAATTATCCCGGCGGACCGTATGGCGTAGCCTCCAAGACCCCGAAGCCGGTCGATTCCTATCTGCCGAACAAGTTCGGGCTGTATCAGGTCAACGGCAACGCCGAGGAATGGACCGAGGATTGCTACAACAAGCGCTACACCGAGGACACGCCGGCCGATGGCTCGCCGTGGCTCGAAGGCGACTGCAAGCGGCGCATGCTGCGCGGCGGCGGCTGGAGCGGCATGGCGCTGACCCAGCGCACCGGCTATCGCAACGACAATATCGTCGAAGCCGGCAACAGCTTTCGCGTGGTGCGGACACTGAATGTGGAGTGAGTGTCTCGTGCCCCGGACGCAGCGCAGCGCTCTTGCGGTGCGCTGCTGAACCGGGGCCGTAACGAACTCCGCGTTTGGTACGGTCCCGGCTCTGCGGAGCGGCATGAAGAATGCCGCACCGCGTCCGGGACACGGAATATGCGCGGCGGGCATGCGCGACGACGACCCCTCAAGCAATTGCCATGTGGCGCCCGGCCACGTACCTTGCGGTCCAGCAAACAAAAATAATATCCGCCCGGAGAGAACCCCCATGGCACGCCTGAAATTCGGAGCCTTCCTCGCCCCGCATCATCCGATCGGCGAGCACCCGATGCTGCAGTTCCGTCGCGACCTCGATTTCGTCGAGCAGATCGACGTGCTCGGCTTCGATGAGTTCTGGTGCGGCGAGCATCACTCCTCGGGCTGGGAAATGATCGCCTCGCCGGAGATGTTCCTGGCTGCCGCCGGCGAACGCACCAAACGGATAAAACTCGGCACCGGCGTGGTGTCGCTGCCCTATCATCATCCGTTCAATGTGGCGCAGCGCATGGTGCAGCTCGACCACATGACCGGCGGCCGCGCCATCTTCGGCTCCGGCCCGGGCGCGCTTGCGTCGGACGCGCACACGCTCGGCATCGATCCGATGACGCAGCGCGACCGCCAGGACGAGGCGATCGGCATCATAAGGCGGCTGTTCAACGGCGAGCGCGTCACGGCGAAGAGCGACTGGTTCACCATGAATGACGCGGCACTTCAGCTTCTCCCGCTGCAGGAGGAGATGCCGTTCGTGGTGGCGTCGCAGATATCGCCGTCGGGCATGACGCTGGCCGGCAAATACGGCATCGGCATCATCTCGCTGGGCTCGATGTCGACGCAGGGCTTGATGGCGCTGCCGACGCAATGGGGATTCGCCGAGGACGCCGCAAAGAAGGCCAGTACCACCGTCAGCCGCGCCAACTGGCGCGTGCTCTTGAGCTGGCACATTGCCGAGACCCGCGAGCAGGCGCGGCGCGAAGCCGGCGAAGGACTGATGCGCTGGCACAACGAATATAATGTCGGCACGCTGCAGCGGCCGGGCCTGCAGCCGTTCACCTCGCCCGAGGATGCGGTGGAGAAAACCGCCGGCGGCGAGGGCGCGGCCTCCACGATCGGCACGCCGGATGATCTGGTGAAGACGATCAAGAGCCTGATGGAGGTGAGCGGCGGCGTCGGCACCATTGTCGGCTTTGTGCACGACTGGGCCAATCTGGAAAACACCCGCCGCAGCTGGGACATGGTGGCGCGTTATGTGATCCCGGAAATCAACGGCTACACCGCAAAGCTGCGCGAGTCGCAGAAATTCCTGGTCGAGAACCGCGCGGTGTTCGAACGCGCCGGACAAGCCGTGATGGCGAAGATCATGGAGAACGACAAGGCCGCCGCAGCCCTGCCGCTCACCGGCCCCGGCCGCGTGGCGATCCCTACCATCAACGCGCCGGATCTGCAGAAGGAAGCTGCGAAAAGGAAGGCGTGAGTTGGTCATTCCGGGGCGCGCCTCTTCGCGCGAACCCGGAATCCAGAGGTGTCGAACCGCCGGGTTTAACGTCTGGATTCCGGGTTCGCTCGCTGCGCGAGCGCCCCGGAATGACGACAGCCTCTTCGGCTTCCTGTCAGTTCGAACCGTCGCCGGTCAAAGGCGCCCAATATGAGCTCGTGCCGGGATTCGCCGGCACGATTTTCGTGAAATCGATTCGATCCGCGTTATTCGATGCATCCGCAGCGCGCGCCGGAATTACCTTTGCTTTCGGCGTAGCGACAAGCGAGACGCTCAAACCGAGCGCAACGATGACAAAGAGGGCGGTCATTTGAGGAGAGCGCAGGCGCATGGGGTGGCTCCATTGGTTCAGAAAATATTCGGTCGTCAGCAGCGTTGCGTCGGTGCTTAAAAAAAGCCCGGACTTAGATCGACGCCGTAGGTAAGCAAGAGCACCGACACGAGAAGGCCGGCTGCACAAAACAGGGCAATTTGCTTAAGGGTTTCATTCTCGTCGAAGGTCGAGAGAAATGCCCGTGATACGGCTTTTGCCAATGCGGTCATTGTAAGCTCCAAATCGGTAGCCTTAATCAGTGGCGAAAAGGCGATTCCGATCTACGAAGTTTAAGTCGAGCACGGGCGACACCGCTGTGAGATAGTTCACAAGTGCGCAATCACGAACACGCGAGCAAGATTCTCGATATCCAAGCCTTGCCCGGTCGTTTGCGGCAGCCTGTCACGGCACGCGGATTTTTCGTAAGCCACACGTAGGCGAATATGTTATGGGAAGCGATCAACCGGAGCATAGCCATGTCGATACACAGTGTGGCCTCTGCCGCGGCCTTCGCGAGCCCGCCGAAACGTAGCGCCCTCGCCCACATTCCCGGCGAAGAGGGCTGGCCGATCGTCGGCCGGACGCTTCACGTGCTGGCCGACCCCAAAGGCGAAATCGAAAAGATGGGGGCAAAATACGGCCTGATCTATCGCAGCCGCGTGCTCGGCGAGACCACCATCACCGTGCTCGGCCCCGAGGCCAACGAGTTAGTGCTGTTCGACCAGACCAAGCTGTTCTCCTCCACCCATGGCTGGGAAACCATCCTCGGCCTGTTGTTTCCGCGCGGGCTGATGCTGCTGGATTTCGACGAACACCGCCTGCACCGTCGCGCGCTGTCGGTCGCGTTCAAGTCCGGGCCGATGAAATCCTATCTCGGCGAACTCGACGCCGGCATCGCGGCACGGGTAGCGCAATGGCGCGCGCAGCCGGGGCCGATGCTGTTCTATCCGGCGATGAAGCAGCTCACGCTCGACCTCGCCGCCGCCTCGTTTCTCGGCGCCAGCATCGGGCCGGAGGTCGATGAGATCACCCGCGCCTTTGTCGACATGGTGGCGGCGGCGGTGACCCCGATCCGCAAGCCCTGGCCGGGCACCCAGATGGCGCGCGGCGTCAAGGGCCGCGCGCGCATCGTGAAATATTTCTCGGAGCAGATTCCGATCCGCCGCTCGCAAGGCGGCGAGGACCTGTTCTCGCAATTGTGCCGGGCTACCCATGACGACGGCGCGCTGCTATCGACCCAGGACATCGTCGATCACATGAGTTTCCTGGTGATGGCGGCGCATGACACGCTGACCTCGTCGCTGACGTCGTTCGTGGCCGCACTCGCCGCCGACCCGCAATGGCAGGACCGGCTGCGCGCCGAGGTCAACGCGCTCGACTTGCGCGCCGAAGAGGCGACGACCTTCGACAAGCTGGAGGCCATGCCGCTGTCGGAGATGGCGTTCAAGGAAGCGATGCGGATGAAGCCGCCGGTGCCGTCGATTCCGCGCCGCGCCACCCGCGATTTCACGTTCAAGGGCTACGCCATTCCGGCGGGCACGCTGGTCTCGGTCAATCCGATGTACACCCACCATATGCCGGAGATCTGGCCCGACCCCGAGACCTTCGATCCGCTGCGCTTCACCGACGAGGCGCAGCGCGCCCGCCACCGTTTCGCCTGGGTGCCGTTCGGCGGCGGCGCGCATATGTGCCTCGGGCTGCATTTCGCCTACATGCAGGCAAAATGCTTCGCGCGGCATTTCCTGCAGAACCTCAGCGTCTCGCTCGAACCCGGCTACACCCCGCAATGGCAGATGTGGCCGATCCCGAAGCCGAAGGACGGATTACGGGTGACGCTGAAGCCGGTGTGAACCGATCAGGCGATCGCCGGCGCGCCGAGGCCGACGACGTCGATGCCGTCGGCGCGTCCGCGAATCGGCAACTGTCCGAGATCGCGAACCGCAAACGGCGGCGGGGAATTGAACCGCGCCATCGCCGCGCGCGACGCGATAAAGCCGCCCTCCACGCCCCGGCTGAGTTCTTCCAGCCGCGCCCCGGTGTTCATGACATCGCCATTGAAAACGATCGCGCGCTTGATGTCGCCGATCTCGCCGACGATCACCGGCCCGAAATGCAGGCTGCCGCGAATCCGTGGGCTCGCGCCGAACTCGCCTTCGAACTGGCTTGAGGCGCGCAACAGCGTATCGCGCATCGCCATAAAGCAGCGCAACGGACGGCAGTCGATCGCGCCGCCGCGTTCCGGCCAGGTCACGATCACCTCGTCGCCGACATAGTTGAGAACTTCGCCGCGCGTGTCCACCACTGCGGTGGTGAGCAGGCGGAAGGTGCGATCGAGAAATCGATGAATGCCGATGCCGCCGAGCCGCTCGGCCAGCCCCGTCGATCCCGCGATATCGACGAACAGCACAAAGCGGTTTTCCTCGACCGGCGCGTGATAGCGTCCGGTGATGAAATTCAGCAAGGCGCGCCTGCCGACGAGGTTGGTAATCGCCATGACGAGATTCATGACCACTGCAAAGACGCCAGAATAAATCGTCGCGGCCCAGAAGGTGTCACCGGTCGGTTCGATCGACAGTCCGGCAAGGAGCGCACCCAGATGGAAGAACTGGATGGGGATGATGATCGCGGCGTAGATCGCGCTTCGCACCATCAGATTCGTTGTGAAGGAGAGACCCCCGAGCCAGGCGCGCATCGGCCCCTCCACGACGAACAGTTCGATACCGCCGATCGTGATAGTAATCAGGAGTCCGTATATGACACCCGCTGCTATGCCGGAAGCAGAGGTGTGACCCTGGCTTACGGTAAATACGGTTCCCCCGATGATGCCGCTGGCGATAATGCCTGCGTACACTCGCAGCTTTCGTTCGAGCCTTGCGTCCATGGTGCCCACCCCCGCCTTGCCGCCGACTATACACGGACTCCATCCACCTGGTTGACCGATAGCGGGATCGCACCGGCGAAAATGAGTTTGGATTTTCCCGGGCGCAGGTCCAAAATGCGGTTCGCCAGAAGACCCGGGAGGACGCCGTGTTGCGCAACGACCTCGATCCGCTGATCCTCGATCTATTGGAATGGATCGGCCGCGAGCCGCGCTCCCATGCCGACGTGATCGATGCGTGGCGCACGTCGTGTCCGCGGCTGACAGTGTGGGAGGACGCGATGGATCGCGGTTTTGCCGCGCGCGCGCACGCGCCGGGACGCGCGGTGATGATCCGGCTCACCGCGGCCGGGCGCGATTTTTTGCGCGAGCATGGGCGGATGGTTCGTGGTGAAAAGCAACCGGTCATTGCTCGGCTTGACCCCGCCGTGACGAACTGAGAACCACCCTCTCGTGTCCCGGGCGCGATGCAGCGCTCTTCGCGCTGCTTCGCAGAACCGGGACCGTACCAGACGCCGGCGCTCGGTATGGTCCCGGCTCTGCAGCGCACCACGCCACGAAGAAGCGGCGCGCTGCGCTGCGTCCGGGGCACGCAGCAACGCATCGGCGTTATCTCTACCCGCCGTCGAACGCCTTGCGGATGGCGGCGAGGCCCTGCTGCTGCGCGGTCCAGTTACGTCCGCCGGTGATGCCACCGTCGACCACCAGATCATTGCCGTTGATGAAGCTCGATTCGTCGCTGGCCAAAAACACCGCGGCGTAGGCGATGTCTTCCGGCAGGCCGGCGCGCTGGATCGGCTGCGCGGTCTTGTAGATTTCGCGCATCACGTCCGGCGTCTTCTCGGCGGCCTCCACCGAAAGCCCAAGCGCCTTGCCGAAAATGCCGGTGGCGATCGCGCCCGGTGAAATGCTGTTGACGCGGATGCCGGACTCGCCGAGCTCCATCGCCACGCATTTGGTGAAATGAATGACCGCGGCCTTGGCCGCGCCATAGACCACCGACGACGAGAAGCCCGCGAGCCGTCCGGCAATGCTGCCGTTGTTGATGATGCTCCCCGAACCTTGCTTGCGCATATGCGGGGCTGCGTGCTTCATGCCGAGCATGACGCTGCGCACCAGGGTCGCCATCGCGGCGTCGAACCGCGCCACCTCAAGGCCCTCGATGCCGCCGGTCTGCGCCGGACCACCGGCATTGTTGAACAGGCAATCGATGCGGCCGAATTTGTCGACCGCGGTGCCGATCAGCGCCTGCATCTGGTCTTCCCGCGTGACATCGGTCTTAAGGAAGATGCAGTCGGCGCCGAGTTTTTGCGCCAGCGCCTCGCCCTCCGGCGCGCGGCGGCCGGCGATCACGATTTTCGCGCCTTCGGCGACGAAGATCTCCGCTGTCTTTAGTCCGATGCCGCTGGTCGCACCGGTGATGACCGCGATCTTGCCGTTCAGCCGCCCCATGGCGTTCTCCTTTTTGTTCGGTTTGATTTCGGTATATTCCCGGGTTGTCCGGGCAACGCAAGCCGCGCTGCCGCCGGTCAGCCAACTCGCTTTACTACTTCAGGTGGTATATTTGCTCTATCGTCGGCCTTATTTTCGATATGCCGGTCGGCTGAATGGGTCTGATGGCAAAATGGGCTGAGGAATTCCGGCGCGGCTGGCAGGGCATATCGCAGCCCTCGCTGTCGCTCGGCTTAAGCTTCGCGGCGTTCTGCCTTGTGCTTGCGACCATCGCGCGATGGGGCCTGTCGCTGATCCGGCCCGAACTGGCGTTTGCGCCGTATTTTCCGGCGGTGCTGTTCGCAACGGCGTTCGGCGGCTTTCGCATGGGAATGCTGACCACCGCCGCCGGAGGCCTGCTCGGCATCGTGATGTCGTTCGGTGAGCCCGCCGCCGATTCCACAAAAATCGCCCTGCTGCTGATTTATGTGATGGTATCGGCACTCATCGTATGGGGCGCCGATCATTATCGATCGATCGCGTCGCATCACCGCCAGATTTCGAAACGGCTCACCGAGGAAGAGACCTATCGAAAGCTGGTCGTCGATGAGCTTCAGCACCGGCTCAAAAACAAGCTGTCGACCATTCATGCCGTCCTGCATCAGGTGCTGCATAATCAGCCGCAAATCTGGGCCAGCATCGATGGGCGCATCCGCGCGCTGTCGGCGACCGACGATCTTATCGCGCGCGCCGACGGCAGCGGCTGCGACATGCGGGAACTGCTGCTCTCCGAACTTGGGCCTTACGATCACATCAGATTTACATTGAACGGCGAGCCGCTGTTTCTGCCCGCAAAACTCGCCGTCAGCCTTGCCCTGATTTTTCACGAACTCGCCACCAACGCCGGCAAATACGGCGCGTTTTCCTCGCCGCGCGGGTTGCTGCAGGTGTCCTGGTCCGTCGCCGGCGATCGCGTCACCATCGTCTGGGACGAGAGCGAAGGTCCCCCGATCGGCACGATCGGCGAAGCCGGCTTCGGCACCAAACTGTTGAATTCCGCGCTCAAACCGTTCGACGGCAACACCGAAATCGCTTTTTTGCGCAGCGGCGTGCATTGCACGATGAAGTTCCGGATCCCGCGCGACCGGGCCTGACGTCTTCACCGCCGTTGACACTCTGTTAATGACAACTCGCGGCGGTTCCATTCAAACCACCCGCGCGGCGCCGCGACCCCATGTTTCTGACAATGACTTAACGAAAACTACAAGAGAGGTTGCGAAGGTCGGCCACCATGCAAAGTGCCGGCAACCATCCCTTCCCGACCCTCGCGACCGACGGCGAACACTTGTCCGTCCGCGCGCGTGAAGCGTCCGCGGATAGCGGCGGCGACAACGCGCGCGACGTCCACGCCGAACTCAGCCTTCTGAACGAAATCGTCAGGATGCTTCCCACCGGCGTGACGGTGCAGGACGAGCACGGCCGTTTTCTGCTGGTGAACGACGCTGCCGCCGCGCAGTTGAAGATTCCGGCGGAGGATTTGCTCGCCGCCTCTTCAACCGCGCCCGCCTCCACGAAAGAACTGGCGCGCCGCGAGACTTGCATCGAATTGTTGCGAGCGGATCGCGCCGTCGTCACCGAGGAATCTGTCACGGACGGCGCGTTCAAGCGCACATTCCTGACCGCGCACCGGCCGGTTCGCATTTCCAATACAAAACTGCTGCTGACCAGCAGCGCCGACCTCAGCGACCAAAAGGCGGTTCAGGACGAGTTGTTCCGGCGCGCCTATTATGACGAGTTGACCGGGCTGCCGATGCGGCGGGTGATCGAACGGCACGCCAACGAGCTGCTGCACAGCGGCGAGGCCGAGAAATTCGCGCTCGCGTTCCTCGACATCGATAATTTCAAGCACATCAACGACTATTACGGCCACGATATCGGCGATGCGCTGCTGGTCGAGGTCGCGCGGCGGCTGGGGCTGGACCTGCGCGAATCCGACATGCTGTCGCGAATCAGCGGCGACGAATTTTTGCTGCTGCTCAATCCGATCCAGAGCGAGGAAGAAGTCGCCGAATACATCCAGTTTCTGCTGCAGCGGCTGCGCGCGCCGTTCTTCGTCGATGGCTCCGAACTATTCGCATCAGCCTCGATCGGCGTCAGCCTCTATCCCGAGCACGGCCGCAGCTACGAGGCGCTGCGCCAGAACGCCGACATCGCGATGTACCGCGTCAAGAACGAGGGCAAGGGCGCCGCGGTATTCTTCGACGTCAGCATGGAGCGCGAGGCGCTGGCGCGCATGGAAGTCGAACAGTCGCTGCGGCTGGCGATCCTCGACAAGCGGTTCTGCTGCGCGTTTCAACCGAAATTCGACATCCGCACCCGCGAGATCAAGGGCATCGAGGCGCTGGTGCGACTGCGCAACGACGACGGCGTGATTCAGGCGCCCGGCACCTTCATCAATCTCGCGGTGGAGCTCGGGCTGATCGACGAGCTCACCCATCTGTTGCTGGCCGAGATCATGAAGTCGATCGACCTGATCAACGACACCTTCGGCGCCAATACCAGCATCAGCATCAACGTCGCGGCCAAACAGGCCGGCAATCCGGAATTCATGCAGTCGTTTGCGCAGGCGATCGAGGCGACCGGCTGCCCGCGCCGCTTCATCATCGAGGTGACCGAGGACGCCTTCGTCGCAAAAACCCATTTCCAGGACGAGATCCTGCCGATCTTCCGGCAGCTCGGGGTCGGGATTTCGATCGACGATTTCGGCATCGGCTATTCGTCGCTGTCAGCGCTGGCCGACATCACCGCCGACGAGATCAAGATCGATCGCTCCTTCATCACCGACATTCACAAGCGCCCGCGCAGCCAGGGCATCCTGAAGGCGATCGAATCCTTGAGCGAAGCGCTCGGCATGACCGTGATCGCCGAAGGCATCGAGACTTTCGAGGAACTGGCGTACTTACAGGCAGCCACCAAAATCCGCTACGCCCAGGGTTTTTACTTCTCCAAGCCGATCTTCCTGGAAGAACTAGGCGCGCTCGGCCGCACCGCCAGCGCTGGCCGCGCCAGTTCAGAGAACCGCCCCGCACCGGAAACCCGCCCGGTTTACTCGCGCGCTAATGGTTATGGGCGTTAAACTCCGCTGTCGTCTCCGCGAAGGCGGGGACCCATAACCACCGATGGCTATTTATTGGCACGTTGCTGCTGCAAGCCGCTGACACCTTCCGCCTCACCGGCATGGAGGGTATGGGTCCCGGCGTTCGCCGGGACGACGCTGGTGATGTGATCCGCTACCTCGTCAGCGCCGGCAGCGGCGTTTGTAAGGTCGTCATTGCGAGGAGCGTAGCGACAAAGCAATCCAGTGCTTGCTTTGCCTTTTGGATTGCTTCGCGGAGCCTGTCATCGGGCGCGCGTTCGCGCGACCCGTTGGCTCGCAATGACGATCTCGGCTAATCGCCCTTGATGTTGTTCTCCTGCACCACCGGGCCCCACAGATCCATTTGCGCCTTGAGAAACTTGCGCTCGTCCTCGGGCCCGCCGAGCAGCATGGTGACCTGGAGATTTTCCGAGATCTGCTTTGAGATCCCCGGCTCGCGCAGGGTTTCGATCAGCGCGTTGCCGAAGCGCTCGTTGATCGGCTTCGGCGTACCCGCCGGCGCAAACACGCCCCACCATGCGTAGGATTCGAAATTCGCAAAACCGCTTTCGATGGCGGTCGGCACCATCTGCAACGTAGACATGCGGGTCTTGCCGGTTTGCAGGATCGGCCGGATGGTCGCGGCGCTGACCTGCGGCATCACCAGCGCTGCGCTGCCGATGATGAAATCGACATGGCCGGCGATGGCGTCGTTCATGGCAGGGCCGCCGCCGCGATAGGGCACATGCACCATCTGGATGCCGGCGCGCTTGGTGAGCAGCACCATGGTGAGGTGACCGACGCTTCCGACCCCGATGGATGCGTAGGTCAGCGTGTCAGGCTTTGCTTTCGCGGCAGCGACGATGTCGGTCAGGGTTTTGTAGGGACGCGACGGATGCGTCGCCAGCACATTCGGCGCGGTGCCTATCAGCACCACCGGATCGAGATCCTTCTCGGTGTCGAACGGCAGGCTCTGCAGGAACGGATTGACCGCGTGGGTATCGAACACAAACACCCATGTATTGCCGTCGGGCGCCGACTTCGCCACCGCGGCGGTGCCGGTACTGCCGGACGCGCCGGGGCGGTTTTCGATGATGATGGTGGCGCCGAGGCGCTGCTGCATTCCCGTCTGCACCAGACGCGCAATCGGATCGACGGTGCCGCCCGGCGGAAACGGCACGATGATCTTGATCACGCCCGCCAGCCAATTTTGCGCGGCGGCCATGTGGCTGCGCGTCAGAAATGGCGCCATCACCGCGCCGGCAAGCATCGAACGCCGCGTTACCCGCATTGAAAATTCCTCCCCATTCTATTCGATCGTTCTTGGCAGCTTACGCGCCGCTGGCGGGAGTGAACCACACTGGGCGCCGACAATACAGATGGCGAAGCGCAAACTATAAGCTCGTCATGGCCGGGCTTAGTAGTCTGCCTTGCGCAGACTACGTACACTTGTCTGCGTCCCAGCCATCCACGTGTTTGGCTGGATTCAAGACGTGGATGCCCGGCACAAGGCCGGGCATGACGATTGAATTAAACCGAAATAAGCTTTAATCGCAGAGCGAGTTCTCAATTAAAACCCGAGGTGACATGAGCCAGGCTTCCCTGTTTTCGCCGCTGCAAATCGGACCGTATCGATTGCAACACCGCGTCGTGATGGCGCCGTTGACGCGGATGCGGGCGGAACGAACCAGCTTTGCGCCGCGGGCGCTGAACGCGGAATATTACGGACAACGCGCAACGGAAAGCGGCCTGATCATCGCCGAAGCCTCGCCGGTGGTGGCGACGGGACGCGGAAATCCGGCCACGCCCGGGATTTATTCTGACGAACAGACCGCGGGCTGGCGAAAAGTCACCGACGCCGTCCATGCCAAAGGCGGATTTATTTTCCTGCAGCTTTGGCATGTCGGACGGGTGTCGCATTCCTCCTTGCAGCCGGGTGGCGTGCTGCCGGTCGCGCCATCGGCAGTTCCGATTACGGGAAACGGCATGGTGGCGATGACGGCGTCCGGAAAGCCGGAGCCTTACGAGACGCCGCGCGCGCTGGAGACGCATGAGATCGCCGATGTGATCGAAGCGTTCCGGCTGGGTGCGCGCAACGCGATGCAAGCAGGCTTCGACGGCGTCGAGATTCACGGCGCCAACGGATATCTGCTGGAGCAATTCCTGCAGTCGCACACCAATCTGCGCACCGACCAATACGGCGGATCGATCGCCAATCGCGCGCGGTTGCTGCTTGAGATCGTGGACGCCGCTATCGGCGTATGGGGCGCCGACCGCGTCGCCGTCCGGCTGTCGCCTTACGGCGTCGCCAACGGCAGCGGCGAGCCGGAGCCGATGCCGCTCTACAGCCATGTGATCCGCGCGCTGGATGCGCTCGGGCTTGCGTATTTGCACTTCATCGAGCCGCGCTCGAGCGGCGCCGGTCGCGCCGAGGTCAATCATCAGAACGTGCCCTCGGCGATGCAACTGTTCCGGCCGCAATGGCGCGGCGTCCTGATCTCAGCCGGCGGCTTCGATGGCGCCTCCGCCGAAACCGCGGTCGCGGCCGGCCACGCCGACGCCATCGCGTTCGGCCGCCATTTTATTTCCAATCCGGACCTGCCGGCCCGCATCAAGCACGGCGTCGCGTTCACGCCCTATAACCGGGCGACGTTCTATGGCGGCGAGGAGAGCGGGTACACCGATTATCCGGTTCATAACGAGTTGCAGAAGGCGTAACGTGTCCCGGACGCGGTGCAGCGCCCCTTCGCGCTGCTCCGCAGAGCCGGGACCGTACCAGACTCCGAGCTCGCCGCGCTCAATGGCGCCGGATCAGTCCGTCCAAGGCGTTGCCGCCGCCCGCCCAATCGGCTAAATGAACCCCACGCACCCGTAGCTCAGCTGGATAGAGCGTTGCCCTCCGAAGGCAAAGGTCACACGTTCGAATCGTGTCGGGTGCGCCAGTTTGTCACCAAGATACCCGCTACGCGCGATTTTGCATCGCTCTCATGCCGCCTCGTAAGACGCAATCTTCTTGATCTGCGGCGCGAGCAAATCTTCGGCCGTTTCGAGATCGAAGCGCGCCTGCATATTCATCCAGAACGCCGCGCCGGTCTTGAAGAACTTGCCGAGCCGCAGCGCGGTATCGGCCGTAACGGGCTTTTGTTCGCGCGCGATACGTTCGATCCGGGTACGCGGCACGTTCAACGCGGCCGCGACCGCGTAAGGTGTCAGCTTAAGCGGGACGAGAAATTCTTCCCGCAAAATTTCGCCGGGATGGACCGGTGGAAGTTTTTTTGCCATGTGCGAACTCCTATTCGATGGCCATTCGGCCGGTCTGGCTAGTGATAGTCGATTATCTCCACGTCTTCGGGACCTGCATCGGTCCACCGGAACACGATCCGCCATTGATCATTGATGCGGACCGAGTGCTTGCCCGCTAAGCCGCCCTTAAGGGCTTCAAGGCGGTTGCCGGGAGGCGAGTTCAGGGCCTCCAGAAACGCGGCGGAGTCCACCATAATCAGTTTTCGGCGAGTGACCTTGGCGAGATTTGCCGGGAAACCCTTCGGGACTATGCGGCCCTGAAGGATCGGTTCGGCAAATTTCCCCTTGAAGCTCTTGATCACGCGCAATACGTATCCCATCGAGATACGTATTTCAATGCTTTCGTATCCCGATGAGATACTATAGCGGACGATAGCAAAGCGGATACCGCCAATTCATTTGGGCAGGCAGGCGTATACGCCGCGCTATCGCCCTACGAGGTCTCTCCCGCCCATGACCCCACCCCCCATCGCCCCCTCCCACATCCGCCGCGCGCTGCTGTTGCGCGAGGAGATCGCGCTGCTCGATTTGCGGCACGAGGCGGCGTTTGCCACCGGCCATCCGCTGTTTGCCGCCAACATGGCGGCCGGCAGGATCGAACTCGAAGCCGGCACGAGGCTGCCGCGCAAGGATGTGCCGATTGTCGTTTACGACGCCGGCGAAGGGCTTGTTGCTCAGGCGACGGATCGCCTCTCGGCATTGGGCTACACAAACGTTCACGCGCTCGACGGCGGACTGCAGGGCTGGCAGGCGGCGGGCTACGAACTGTTCCAGGACGTGAATTCCTACGCCAAGGCCTTTGGCGAACTGGTCGAGTCCCGCCGCCACACGCCCTCATTGCCCGCGGACGACGTCG
>Ga0193726_1000134_pt1 | contig 103183 bp, 100 predicted proteins | sample H2c1metaG_FD_144928 | JGI IMG/M metagenome (GOLD analysis project Ga0193726, IMG submission 144928) | Soil microbial communities from a riparian zone of the East river system, Colorado, United States - H2c1 | ecosystem: Environmental > Terrestrial > Soil > Riparian zone | place: USA: East...
GCCCTTCTCGAGCGCCGCCCGGTTCTCCTTGTTGACCTCCTTGAGATCGCAGCCGCCGTGGTACTTGAGCGCGCGGATGGTCGCGACCAGAACCACCGCCGCCGGTTTCAGTCCCGCCTTGCGGCACTTGATGTCGATGAATTTCTCCGCGCCCAAGTCAGCGCCGAATCCGGCCTCGGTCACGACGTAGTCGGCCATCTTGAGCGCCGCCTGCGTCGCCAGCACCGAATTGCAGCCGTGCGCAATGTTCGCGAACGGGCCGCCGTGGATCAAGGCCGGGTTGTTCTCGAGGGTCTGCACAAGATTCGGTTTCAGCGCCTCCCGCAAGAGAACGGTCATCGCTCCCGCGGCCTTCAGATCGCGCGCTCGTACCGGCTTTTGATCGCGCGTGTAGCCGACGACGATGTTGCCAAGCCGATGCTTGAGGTCCTGGAGACTGGTCGCGAGGCAGAAGATAGCCATGACCTCAGAGGCCACCACGATATCGAAGCCGTCCTGCCGCGGGTAGCCGTTGCCGGGGCCGCCGAGCGCGACCGTGATGTCGCGCAACGCGCGATCGTTCATGTCCATCACGCGCTTCCAGGTGATGCGCCGCACGTCAATGCCAAGCTCATTGCCGTGGTGGATGTGGTTGTCGAGAAGCGCGGCCAGCAGGTTGTTGGCGAGCGCAATGGCATTGAAGTCGCCGGTGAAGTGCAGGTTGATGTCTTCCATCGGCACGACCTGTGCCATGCCGCCGCCGGCGGCCCCGCCCTTCATGCCGAACACGGGTCCCAAGCTCGGCTCGCGCAGGCAGATCACCGCCTTCTTGCCGATGCGATTGAGCGCATCGCCGAGGCCCACCGTGGTCGTCGTCTTGCCCTCGCCGGCCGGCGTCGGGCTGATCGCCGAGACGAGAATCAGCTTGCCGTTCTTGCGCTCCTTCAAACCGTCGATGAAATCGAGCGAAATCTTCGCCTTGTAACGGCCGTACGGGTCAAGCACGTCCTCGGGGATGCCGAGCCGGGCCGCGATCTCGCTGATTGGCTTGAGAGTTGCCGCCTGCGCAATTTCGATATCTGAACGCACTTTTCACCTGTCGTTGTTCCCGCTTGGGCGGGCAAATATATTGTATCTAATTGGCCGGCGCAGCCTGTTTTGGATCACTCGCCCAACTTGAGCTCGACTGCCGACGCGGCAGCCCGCGCTCCGCGGTGAGCGCGGCAAGGCGCGCCCGGCAGTCTTCGGCGCTGAGTTTTTTGAGGCCCCCCGCCCCCGCGGCCTCAATCCCGGCCTCGGTGACGACGAAGTCCATGAACACATCGTGCGGTTGCGGCACGATGGTCGCGATTCGCGACAACTCGAAGGCAAGTGCCACTGCAAGTGGTTTCGGGTGGAGTGCGGCGAGCGTGCGATCGAAATACCCGCCTCCGTAGCCGAGCCTGTCGCCTTGCGAGCCGACACCGAGCGCCGGGATCAGCAGGACGTCGGGAGTGAGTAAGGAGGTGCCGTCGGGAACGGGCAGGTCGTACACGCCGTTGGCCATGGCGACCCCCGGCCACCACTCGCGGAACTCGAGCGGTTGGCCTTTAGCCACCACCGGCAGCACCGCGCGAACGCCGCGCCCCCGCAGATCAGTAACGAATGGCCGCGCATCGAACTCACCCTGGAAAGGCCAATAGAAACCCACAATCATCCCCTCGAGCGCGCTGAAGCCTCCGCGCAGCGATGCCTCGATCAGCGCACTCCACCGCGCGTGGTCGGCGGCGGGGGCTGCGAGACGACGCGCGATCAGCGTTGCGCGCTCGGCATTGCGCCGCGTCTTTAGATCAGCGGGCAGAGAGGTCATTCGATGTCGCACCTCGCGGCAGCCCGAACCCGAGGCGGACGAAGAACAGGCTCTCGAATAGCAGCCGCTCGTGCACCACTCATGATGACGGAAATGAGCGCGAAAAGCGTGCCGTAACGCAAAAGGCCGATCGGCGCGATTTTAGGCAAGTCTATGAAGCGACATCCATATCGCAATAATAAGACTCCGACAGCTTCCTGATTGGCCAAGGATCCGGGCGTGTTCTCGTCGATTTGCATGCGCCGCAAAGAGTAACAACAATCGATACCACTGACTATGGAGCGCGCTCCGTCAGAGTCGCGCAACCACGTCGCTTCGTGTCAAGTACTCAACAGTCGAATGCAAGCGCGCACTGCGTTGTGGTGCCGGCCCTCATCTGAATTCTTGGGCGAGTCCGATGAGAAGCCCTTCAGGGCCGCGAATGTAGCAGAGCCGATACGCGTCTTTATACTGAACGACTTCGCCCACGAGCTGCGCGCCGCGCTTGCGGAGCCTCTCGAGCGTCTCATCGATGTCGTCCACGGCGAACATGACGCGTAGGTAGCCTAAAGCGTTCACCGGAGCATTCCGATGATCCGCGACGGCAGGCGGCGCGAGAAACCGGGAGAGCTCGAGCCGGCCGTGACCGTCCGGCGTGCGCATCATGGCAATCTCCACGCGCTGATCGCCCAGTCCAGTGACACGTCCGGCCCATTCTCCTTCGATCGTGGCCCGCCCTTCGAGATCGAGGCCGAGCTCGCGAAAAAAAGCGATCGTCGCTTCGAGATCATCGACGACGATTCCTACGTTGTCCATTCGCTTAAGCGCCATGTGTCCAATCTACAAGGTGGCCATTATTCTGACAACGGACCGTGTGGTAACTGTTCAGAAGCCGTGTCAACGCGGTGCTCTCGCGTCAGCGCAAACCGGCTTCGTCGGCGCCGTCCTGCGACGGTTGCACTGGCACAGAGCTACGCGTCCGCAGGTTATGATGCTGCTGTCCGCAAGATTGTGAACCAGCTCAGCAGGTCAGAGAAGCGGTATGTTTCTCCTTACAACATCGCTCGGATCTACGGATCTCTTGCGGAACCGGATCGTGCCCTTGAGTGGTTGGAGAAGGCGTACGAGGAGCACAACCCGACCTGATTGAGGTAACGAGGGAGCCTCCCCTGCAATGCCTGCATGGGAATGCCAAGTTCCGCAAGTTGACGCTGCGGATTGGCTGGTCAGGCTGATGTCTCACGCGGCGACTTGAGTTACCTCCCTCTACGGCGTGGCGACTGGGGAGGGAAATGCTGTGTCGCGAGTGGAAACAGCTAAAGCGCCTACCACGGAATTCGGACGATCCCAATCGTAGCGCGCCGAGGTCATCTTGCCATCCGCTGACAGCAAGATTCGCCATCGACTCGTACCGCGCTCGCAATGCACGTCGTACTGGTCCCAGCCCCCGCCTTCTACGCCGCGAAACTCGGTCGCTCGAAAAGCACCGAGGTACTCCGCGAGGGGTCGCAGTAGGGGCAATTGCATTCTTACGAGCTGCACCAGCTGGGAACTCATCTCCTCGTAAGGAGGATTGCCCGCTTGGATGCCCTCGACCAAGCGACGCAGTGCCGCCTCGCTACCTGGAAGCGGTTTCTGGCTTTGAATGCGCTCGCTCAATTTGGCCATCAGCCGCTCTGCAGTCGTGGCATCGATACGCGGGGAAGTAATTTCGACGCCCTGCACACGCATCAGGATGCCACTGACCGCACCTTGCGGATCGCGCAGGAACGAATATTGATAGTAGCCGGCTCCGTGCGTTGGATAGAACTCTGTTTCGCTCGTCGGGTGAAGGGCTACGGCGCCCAAGCTGCCCGGTATCGGCGCGTCAATGAATAGCCGTTGTCCGTCACGCCATATTGTCGTTACCCCATACTCACTACGCCGGTAGAAACCCGCATAGCTGTCCAGCACGGCTGGGTCTACCGCGACCCATGCGACGTCGTCATGGCCTGTGGAGGCCGCGCTAGGTTGTAATTGTGTCATTTCCAGGCTCCTGATGAGGTTGCACAGCTCATCGATTGAGAGCGACCGATCGGCCCGCAGGCGATTCAGCGCCGCCTCCGCGATTGCTTGTCCGTGTTCGGCATCTGCTCGTCTGCGCTTCCAAGCGTCAAGCTGAATGGCAAGGATTTGCTGCAAGGTTGGCTCGCTTGCACTGCCACGAGTCACCTGGCCGATCTGAGCGAGGCTCAAGCCAGCGGTTTTCAGTAACGCGATCGTGTTGAGCTTTATCAGATCGTGAGGCCCATATTGGCGCCAGCCTCCGGCGCTTCGCAGGGGCGCAATGAGTCCAAATTCCTCGTAGACGCGCAGGGCGCGTGCAGTAAGGCCCGTTCGAGAAGCGCAGTCGGCCGCGCTCAGCCATTCCGATGGATCGGCACTTTCCATAACTACCCTCCGAGCGAGTACCTTAAGGTATGACGCGACGTCCGGTGCAAGGGGTTCGTTGGGAAGATTCCGCTTGGGGGCGCGCCGCCGATGGCAATTATGTGATCCAAGACGTCGTTGTGACGATCGGTTTTACGACGTTAGGCGTAGCGATCATAGTTGCTTCGGTCCTGGTTCTTTGCGGCCTGCGGAGAAACGCGGTCTCATACTCACTTACTGGGGCGGCAACAGTCCGCCCGTGTCTGGCGGGTAGTCCGCGGCGGCCCGCGCTCTGGCCTTTGCGTCGAAATACGCGCGAACCCATTTGAATCTTTCGCCGTTCTTAGCAAGACCGACAGTGTCGGCGATCGCCGCAAGGCTGATAGTTTGCCCCCGTGCCCCCCAGTTGCCCTCGGGCACCTCATCAATTATCACGAGCACATTGGCACCTTGATTTGGGCTGCCGTCGCCCACGACGTCGCAAATGGCGGCGTTTACGGCCGAATGCACCTCGCTCTTGTGGCTGTTATTCATATAGCCTTCCGGCACCGAGACGCGCACCAGAAATTTGCCCGGCGGCACGACATAGGTCGAGTCGGCGCTACCACCCACCCACCAGTCAGACTTCGCGACTTCCGTAAACAGGACCGTTGCAAATGCACGGCCGCCGCTCGTGTTTGCTCCGCCCTCCATCGTCAATAGCACCTCGGTCAACCGCAGAGCGAGTGCCGCCTTGCGCTCGTCAATCAGCGACCCTGCGGGGAAATAAACTTGCAGCACGGGCATCGGAGATACTCCTTTCGTTTAAGGGATGGCTAATCGGCTACGCGGCGGTTTCGACAATGAGCAAGTCTGTTTCTTGCGGACCGGTTGTGAAGTGGATCCGCTCGGCGCCCCAGATACCGGTGCTGTCTCGGCGCCCGAGGGTGGTCCCATCGCGAGCGACTTCTCCATCCAATACGAATGCATAGACCCCGTGCAACTTCGATGAGGGTAAGTAGTCGAGTGTCATGGATGCATCGCTGACCAATCGTGAGATCTTCAGGTCCTGCGATATCCGCAGCGCGCCGTCTGCATTTCCCACCAGCGTCACGAGCTTGTTACGGTTGGTCAAGGCATCGAAATGCCCGCGAACGTAGCTGGGGGGGAGCATAAGCTGATCGGGCACAATCCAAATATAAATCGCGTGCATGTCCTCATCCTTGAGGTTCAATTCGCAGTGTTTGCCGCCGGACCCAGCGGAAAATGCGTAGAAGTCTCCTGGCGTCAATTGATCGATGTTTCCCACCGTATTGACGTGCGTCAGCTGACCCTGCAGTACGAATGCGCAGATGATGAAGTTGTGGTGTCGATGAATGTTATAGCCGCATCCGGGTCCGCTGAAGGTCTCATCGCCGAACACACGCATCCGACCGAAGGAGGCGCGACCTGTTTGATAGGGTCCGAAGTTGAAGCTCGAGTGACGGGAGACGACGGCTTCAGGGTGTCCGCCGATGTACGATGAACTCTCGCCCGTTGAGAGAAATTTGTTGTAGCCGCGCTCGCCGGCACGCATGACAAAGTTGCTGTTCATGATCGGTCCTTTCAAGAGCTATCAAGGAGCAAGATGCGGCGCGGGTTGTCCCGGGGCGTATGGCATCTCAACCATTTCGAATCGGTGTTTAGGCGTGCCGCAATCCGGACATACCCAATCGTCGGGAATATCCGCCCATCGAGTGCCAGGGGCAATTCCGTGTTCAGGCAAACCCAAAGCCTCGTCGTACAAAAAGCCACATCCGTCGCACATGAACCGCTTGAGGCGTTCGTTATTCACACTTCTCTCCCTGATGACCGCGCCGGATCGACTAGTAGCGCGTGACGCATTTATAACACGCGTCACGCGCTACCTCAAGGCTTTTTTGCTATGATGCTCTTTGATGACCTTTCTATGGGGCTTGGAACGCATGACTACCGGCAATGAAATCGTCAATTTGCGAGAGAAGGTGCTGGAGAAGCTTCGAGGGGACATCATTTCGGGTCGCGGTGCGGCGGGAACCGTGTATTCAGTGCCCGGCCTGGCCAGCGAGATGGGCATGTCCACAACCCCTGTGCGCGAGGCGTTACTTGAGTTGAGCCGGATCGGGCTCGTCACCCCCTTACGCAATCGCGGTTTTAGGGTTGAACGCACCACCTTGAAAGATGTGGAGGATGTTTTCTCTTTGCGGGTGCTTCTCGAGCGCTTTGCTCTTGTGACTCTGGCAAATCAAGGCCTCTCCGACACTGCTTCTCTTGTCGCGCTCGCCGACGCGGTCGGTGAAGCGGTCGAGCGCGACAACGTGGCGGACTACATCGAGACGGATCGCAGATTTCACGAGGCGCTCGTATCGCGCGTCAACAATCCCCGGCTCACCAAAATGATCATGGCCCTGCGCAGCGACATGCGACTCTACGGCATCGACACGAAAGAAGGGCGCGAGCGTCAACGTGCCTCTGTCGCCGAGCACTATCAAATGATCGAGTATGCGTGCGCTAGAGATGCAGATCGCATCGGCACGCTCATTACCAAACACATCATGGAGTGGAAGCCTTTATTTGTTGCGGCGCTTAGCGGATCATCCTCGCGATCCGCGTGATCTTGCGCAACAGTCGACGCGGCTAGTCCGAAACGCTGCTGGTCGCGCCGGCAAATATGCTCTTGCCGGCCGAGACCACGTGCTGCGCCATGAGGAACGCCGCGGCGTTCCAAGACTGCCCCGGCATCCCTCGCGGCGCGAGCGTTTTTCCGTGCAGCCACTCAGTAAATCGCCAATTTCGAAGCGCGCATACGCGCGCCAGTTTGATCAGTTCCGACTTCGCCTGCTCTGCACGCCCGGCCGCCATGAGGGCCGTGACCCAGAATCCGCCCACCATCGGCCAAACGCCTCCGTTATGGTACTGCCAGACGAAATTCTGCCGATGCCGTGCCATGTAGGGGCGCCACAGCGAATTGCTTCGTTTGATGGGACGAGTGACCGCACGGACAGGGTAAGGATCGCCCACCTGTGCCTTCGTGAGCGCATCGAGCGTTCGCGCGCTTGCGGTCCTGTCGGCCAGTCCAAGTAGAACAGCCAATACGTTGCCGAAAACATCGCCCTCCTCGCCGAAGAACGAGAAATTGACGAAGCTCAAGTACAAATCGCGATTCCTTCCCTGCTGCAACACGTAATCGTTGAGCAGGCGGGCGCGGCGATATTCGGCGATGTCCGCGGAGAAGGGATGGAAGAGCCCGTTGAAATTCTCGCGCGTCTTCGCGGCATGGTCGATGCGAAAGAGCTGCTTCACGAAATACCACAGTGCATTCGTGTAGAGAACGAAACCGGAGCGCGGCATGATGTCGGCCCAGTCGCTGGCCTCATTTTGCTGCAGCAGATAGAAGCGTTGATGCTCCTGTGCCAATAGCCATTGAAGGGCCAGCGTGACGCGCTTGGCGTATTGCCGCAGCAGGCCGCTGGGGCTTCGGTGCCGATCCAGAAGCGCCAGCGCAATCAGCCACCATAACGTCGAATCAATGCATCCCAGATACCAGAAGTCAGCTTCCTGTCTTTGTACATCGACGAATTTTGCAATCTGTCCATTCGGCGCTTGATGCTCCGCCAGCGTGTGTAGACCCGCTGCGGCCGCGCGCGCCAGCGACTGATCGCCCGACAGCAGCATCCCGATCGCGCAGACTGCAGCATCTCGCCCGAATATCGCCGTATACCCGCGCTTGTCAGCCTGCAGAGTAGGTGATGCGGCGAGGATGCCGCCGGGCGTCAGATTTCGTTTTAACAGATCGACAGACTGGGAATGGCAGGCGTCAAGTAGCGCTTGATCATCCGGGTATCTCGTAATAGGTGACTCCTGGTATTGCCGCCGCCAAACAGAAAAGTCAAACGCTTGGCGTCCTACCGGCCTCCATTGAGGCGTCGTCGAGTTAGTGCCGCGCCGAGGTGCCATGCGCGTACTCGCTGCGCGACAGCTTCGCATTGTATTCATATCTCGCCGCGTCGGCGGAATGTTTAAACGGTTGTTGCATCATAAAGTGCCCGATCGAAAATTATTGTTGCGATCGAATCCACTTTTCGGTGCTGTACAATCGCGCGCACGCTTCCTCTATCTTGCCAACCATGAGATCAAACATTTCTTTGCGGCCGAATCCCGGCGAGATTGGAGAGAGTACGTCGAGCACAATGGTCCCCGGCGGACGCAGAAATTTCCGTCGTGGCCAGAGGGCCCCCGAGTTCAATGCGACAGGGACGCATGTTACCTCCAGGGCTGCATACAAGTGGCTGATGCCGGTTTTGTAGTTCGCCGCTTGACCAATCACCGTTCTAGTTCCCTCTGGGAAAATCACCACCTGTTTGTTTTGTGTCAACGCGATACGTGTGCCTCGGACCATGTTGTCCAGCGCGCTCTTGCCTGTGCCTCGCTTGACCGGGATACAGCCGAGGCGTGCGAGAGCCCATCCGAAAAATGGTATGAACATCAGTTCGCTCTTCAGTACGAAAACTGGACGATCGAAGATCGCAAACAGCGCGCAGGTATCCCATACCGACTGATGTTTCATAGCCAGGAGGCAGCCGCCGTGCGGTATGTTCTCCTTGCCCCGCACTTCATAATTGACCCCGCAAATTGCGCGGTACATGGCGAGCCAAGAGCGCGACCAAAATCGGGTGAACGGCTGCAAAGATCTCGGCGAAATGAGCGATATGCCGGCGGCCGCCACCGCGCAGACGGCGAAAAAGCCATAAAACAAAATCGAAAATATGAGGGAACGCAGAACTAACATGGAAGGCGCGGCTAGTGGGATGATACGGGCCACACTATAGTACCGCAGGAGATGATCCCAAGCTCAGCTGGACCTTGAACTGGAACGGGTATGGTGACGCGGCTTACGTCATGTCAATGGCGCTCACTCTGCAAAACGAGGAATCCCGAGTCAACGCTGTTCTCGTTGTGGCGCAGGAGCCCTCAAAACTGAATCCTGCCGAGGTCGAGAACTTAAGACCCGATGAACACGAGTTCTGATCGTACGGCGATGCCGGGTGCGGGAATCGTACTGGCCGTGAGCTGCCTACTTGTGCCTTGCTGGGCGCTCGCTCAGGTGACTAACCTGCCTGCAGCGAAAGTCGCGCATGACCCGCGCCTGCCCATTGTACTCGCCGAGGCAAGGCGCCAAAACTGGCGATGCCTGATGCGGGGGCACCTCCAGTCACGACGTCGTATACAGAGTTGACTAGGTAACCACCACGCGGCGAAATCTGCGCCTCCAGACTCACGATGTGGCGGGCGTCGTTCCAGAACCCTTGGCCGATTTCATGCAGGTTTTCATGAACTCGCGGCGCGAGTCGCCGGGTTGTAGCTTCTGATCATCTGCCTGTTTCTTGCAGGCGGCCCAGGCCGGGTTGTTATGCCGGCCGCCCGGGGCCGGGTTCGCCGGCGGTGGAGTATCGTCGCCCATCGCCATGCTGCCCGCTGTCATTGACAGCGCGGCAATTGCGACGGCGCGCAGAAGTACAGTTTTTAACGCTGGTTGGGACATGGCTTATTTCCTCTTGATACCGGAAGGAAAATGCTACTCGGTCAATTGCGAACTGTTGATCCCAGCAGTTGCAAAGGTGTGTCAAGTTCTGTGAACGATCGCCTCTAGCCCTGGCGATTGAAGCCCGGTGAGTGTTTTCCGCCGTTCGTTGCACGCCGCCGCGTGCCGGCGACTTGAGCAAGCTCAGGCAAATAGCGGTCGCCCGATCGTTCGCTTTGCAGTTATGATTTGCGGGTCGGGGCTACTTACGCACGCCTAAATCGGCAGCCAAGCCGCATAACAGCAATTAGCATCGGGGGATGGCATGAATTCAGGGATCAAGTTGTGCGCGGTGCTGCTGGCAGCCTGCGCCGCTACAGCCGCGCAGGCCGCGACGGAATATCACTACACCATGCTGTTTTCGGGCCACGTGGGCGGGGAACACGTCACACGGATCGCCGACGACGGCAGTATCACGACCGACTTTAGCTACCGCGATAACGGCCGCGGCCCTGATCTTAAGGAAAAACTCTCACTGGCACCGGACGGCACGCTGCAGCGCTTTGCCATTACCGGCAAGTCGACCTTTGGCTCGCTGGTCGATGAGCGATTCGAACGCAAAGGCGACCACGCCGAGTGGTCGGGCAAGGTCGATCATGGCTCACTCAAGGTCAACGGCAAGGCGCTGTACGTACCGATCGACTCGACCATTGAAGTCACGGGCATCATGCTCCGTGCCTTGATCCACGAACCGGCCTCAAAGCTGCCGGGCATCCCGGGCGGCGAATTGACCATCGTCAAATTGATCGATACCACCGTGACGAACGGGAAAGACTCGCAGGCCGTGGCGCTGTATGCCGTGCGCGGCGCGGATCTGGAACCGGACTATGTCTGGATGACAGCGGACGGGCAGCGAGCATTCGCCACGATTTTCCCCGGCTTCGCGCAGTTGATTCTGAAGGGTTGGGAAGCGCAGGCTGCGGGTCTCGAGCAACAACAGCTGCAGGCCCAGGCGGCATACCAGCGCGACATCGCCACGCGCGATCGGCACGAGTTGGCGCAACCGGTGCTCATCAAGAATGCACGGGTGTTCGATTCCGAGCACGCGGTGCTGGGTGCCGAGCAGGATGTGTACGTCAATCATGGCCGCATCGGCGCTGTCTATCCGGCGGGCTCGCCCAGCCAGACGCCCGGGACGGTCATCGATGCGAAGGGCCGCACCCTGCTGCCCGGATTTATCGACATGCACGCGCACGTCTCGCCCGGCGATTATCTCCTCAATCTCGCATCCGGCGTCACGACCGTGCGTGACATGGGCAACGACAACGCAACCTTGGCGCAGGCGATCGGCCGCCTGGATCACCATGAGTCCATCGGGCCCCATGTCGTTCCCGCGGGATTCATTGAAGGCAAGAGTCCGTTCAATGCAAGCGGCGGCATTTTGGTCGACAGCCTCGACGCGGCGAAGCACGCAGTGGATTTCTATGCGCAGCGCGGCTATCCGCAAATCAAAATCTACAACTCCTTCAAGCCTGAATGGGTCAAGGACACTGCTGCGTATGCACATCAGCGCGGACTGCGCGTGAGCGGGCATATCCCTGCGTTCATGAAGGCCGAAGATGCGGTCAAGGATGGCTACGATGAGATTCAGCACATCAATCAGGTGTTGCTGAACTTCTATGTCAAACCCGATACCGATACGCGTTCGCTGCAGCGCTTTACTCTCATTGCGGAAAATGCCAATTCACTGGACCTCGATGCGCAGCCTTTCCAAGACCTGATCAAGCTGTTTGTTGCGCACAAGACCGTGCTTGATCCGACGCTCACGGCATTCGAAGCGCAATTCACCCAGATGCCCGGCGAACTCAATCCATCGCTCGCCGCGGCGGCGGATCATCTGCCGATCAACTTGCGCCGCAGTCTCTACAAGAGCGAAAGCGAAATCACGAAGGAGATGGCGCCTCGATGGCGTGCGTCCTACGCCAAGATGCTCGCCGCGGTGGCGCGCTTTCACCGTGCCGGGATTCAAATCGTTTCGGGGACCGATGATGTCGCGGGATTCGCGTTTCAACGGGAACTGGAGTTGTACGTCAAGGCAGGCATCCCGGCGAACGAAGTGCTGCGAATCGCAACATGGAACGGCGCGACCTATGCACGAGTACTCGCCGACAGGGGATCCATCGAGCGCGGCAAGCGCGCCGACCTGATTCTTATCGACGGCGATCCGACCCGCGACATATCCGCCGTGCGCAAGGTGGCTTTGGTGCTCCAGGACGGAGATGCCTATTACCCAGCGGAGCTGTACGGCGAGTTGGGCGTGAAGCCCTTTGCCCCCGCGTTGAAGCCCGACTAGGTTAAAAAAGCGCGATGGGGGGCAAACGACCCTCGAAGGGGTGGTTGCGGCCGCGATTTAACCAAAACAGGTGTGAATTGGCGCACATGCCGTTAATTTATTGGGTAAACGCGGCCCTTTTATGCGGATCGGTCTTCAGTCTTATGGTCATTAACGGGGTAGGCTGCGGGGGCAAATGGACCCTAACCTGCACTCATGACACAACAGCGGCGCGACCCGATAGAGGATGACTCGGACTCACTGGAGCCCGACGACCTGTTTCACTCCATTAAGTCGAAGCTCGCCCAGCGCGAAAGGCGCGGCGAGGCTGACGGTATTACCGTCGACCTGTTTCCCGTCTCCCCAGATCCCATCCCTGAACTCGACACTCCCGCGCTGCCTGAACCTGCGAGTACGGAATTAAGGGTCGGCGAAGTTCTGTGCGGTCGCTACGTCATTGAAAGCCAGATGGCCAGCGGCGGTATGGGTACCGTTTACAAGGCGCTCGATCAATCGCGGAGCGAACATACCGAAGCGGATGCTTACGTCGCCATCAAAGTGCTGCATGAGAAAGCGCGCTCGCGATCCGACGTACTGGCGAAGCTGCGCCGCGAGTTCTATTGCGCACAAGCGCTTTCACACCGCAGCGTCGTCAAAGTGTACGAGCTGGATTTGCATCAAGTTCCTTTTTTCACCATGGAATTGATCGACGGCGAAAACCTGCCGAGCTTGATGCAGAAATTTCATCCGTTGCCGTTGCCGCGCTCCTACGCGTGTGCGGTCCTCCGCGAGATCGGCGAAGGTCTCGCACATGCACACGATCGGCGCGTGATCCACGGCGACATCAAGCCGCAAAACGTCATGGTCACGAATTCAGGAGAGGTGCGCATCCTCGATTTCGGCACATCGGGCGAAACAGCGACGCTGACGCCGGCGTACGCATCGTGCGAATTGCTGGAAGGGCGGGAGGCTGATCCGCGCGACGATTTATTCGCACTTGCCTGCCTATCCTATGAGTTGCTGGCGGGCGAGCACCCCTTTCAGCATCGACGCTCAACCGACGCGCGCAAGTTGAAAATGGCGCCATCCCGTCCGCCAGGTCTCTCGGGGCGGCAATGGAGGACTCTCATGCGCGGTCTGGCCTGGGATCGTGCCGATCGTCCGGCCTCGCTGCGTGATTGGTTGGCGGACTTGGATCTAGGGCGCGATTCGTTGGGGCAGATCCCACAGCCTGAAAATTCGAAAGGCTCGCTCCTGACCAAAGGCGGTGTTGCTTCCGCCCTGATTGCTCTGCTGGCACTGACTATTGTCTGCGGGGTCACCTGGGCCGTTCTCAGCCGACCCAAGCCGGCCCCCACCATCGCTGATCTTGCGGTTTCGGACGTGGAAGCCGCGCCGCCCATCACGGCCGATACAGGACCGGCAGACGCCGACACCGACGACGCGCCGCCGCCTGCCGCGGCAACGCCGGTGCCAAAGACCGACCCCAAGACTCGTAACGCCACCGCTCATCCGATCGACAAGACCGAGAGGATCGGAATGTTGGCGACTTCCTATTCGTTTCGAGGAGGCGAGAAATTCGCTGAGATCCGCGTGCATCGCTCGACCGGATCCAAGGGCGCAACGAGTTTCGAATGGTGGACGGAGCCTGACTCCGCGCTCGCCGGCACCGATTTTGCGCCGCAGGCGCCGGCGACAGTTTTTTTCCCCGCGGGCGTGCGCACGGTAAGTCTGTTCATCAAGCTTCTGCCGAATACAGCGCGAAAACGAACTGCGCTATTCTACGTCGTCCTCGGCAACACCAGCAGCGGCAGCACATTGAACAGCGCATCCAAAGCATCCATTTCGCTTCATCCATGACGTCAAAGTCGCCCCGTTATGGGGCGGCACGCGCGATCTCGAAACTCGGTTTAGGCTCGCGCACGCAAGGGGCGCAATGGGTCAAAGAAGGGCGAGTACGCGTCAACGGTCGCGTCGTGACCGATCCTGAATTCCCAGTGAGCCAAGGCCGTGATCACCTTACGGTCGAGGGAGTGGAAAGCTCGCGGCCGCGGCTGGTCATCATGCTGAACAAGCCTCGAGGTTTGGTGACGACAACTCGGGATGAGCAGGGCCGCGATACTGTTTACCGTTGTTTCGCAGAGGCGAATCTGCCATGGCTCGCGCCGGTGGGAAGACTCGATAAAGCCAGCGAGGGTCTTTTGTTATTCAGCAACGATCCCGTGTGGGCGGCCCTCGTGACGCACCCTGCGACGGGACCGGACAAAACCTACCACGTGCAGATAGACCGAGTGGCGGACTCCGCACTGATCGCGAATCTACAACGTGGCGCGACCGTTGATGGCGAACGACTGCATGCTAAAGCGGTTCGTTGCCTGCGAACCGGTCAAAAAAACAGCTGGCTTGAGATCACCCTCGATGAAGGGCGAAACCGACAGATACGCCGCCTCCTGAGCGCGTTCGACATTGCGGTGTTGCGCTTGGTGCGAGTCTGCATCGGCGATCTGCAATTGGGTCAACTTCCCAAAGGCGGATGGCGCGCTGTGACGGAGCAAGAAATCGAATCCTTAGGTGCGGCTGCGCACCTAACAGCAGTTACCGCCGAAACGCGCTGATTGCCCTACTTGCTGACGCTGTCGGGTGTCTCGGTCGCTGTGGCTGTTGCCGGCGGCGGAGGCGAGGGCGGCGCCGCCGGGTCGTTGGGCAGTTCGGCCTCGAGACCCACAGTGGCGATGACGCCATCGGCCTTTTGCAGTACTTCGCGGGCGTAGTCCCAATGAATCGCGACGGTGGTATTGCCGACCGCGGCACTCAAAAGGTCTGAAAATTGGTCGATGTTAGGCTCAAAGCTTTGGCCCTGCGCATCGACGGGCGGATGCGCCTCGAGCAGCAGTTCGCCGTCGATCCATGCGACCTTCACCGGCTGATTGATGAGGCGCACCGGAGTACCGACCGGAATCAGCGGGAACAGCGCGGACACATCGTCGGGGTACATGCGAATGCAACCGTGCGTGACCGCAAGACCAACGGCGATCGGATTGTTGGTGCCGTGAATGAGGTAGGTGCCGTTTCCTGCTGCCAGGCGCATCGCATAGGCGCCGAGGGGATTGTCAGGTCCCGGCCCCACCTTGGCCGGCAGCGGATCGCCGGCTTCCGCATGTTCCTTGCGCACAGATTCGGGCGGATACCACGTCGGATCCTTTTGCTTTTGAATCACATGAGTGACCCCAAGCGGCGTACGCCAATCCATCTTGCCGATACTGACCGGATAGGTGATGATCTCGATCGGGCCGCCCCGTTTGGGCTTCGGGTAGTAGTAGAGCCGGTGCTCGGGCAGATTGACGACGATTCCCTCATGCGGGCCCGGCGGAAGAATATGCCGCCCCGGAACCACCAGCACCTTTCCGGCCCCCGGCAGCCAGGGATCGACGCCGGGATTGACGCGGATCAGTTCCTCCGAACCGAGGCTGTACGCTCGCGCTAGATCATAAAGCGTGTCTTCGTAAACCGTGATGATGGTCTGATCCTCACCGACCACGGTGTCATCGGCTTTGGGCAGGGTATAAGTCGTCGCGTTCGCACAGGGCATGGCGGCGAGAAAGGCGAGGACGAGCAGGCATTGGCACACCAGACTGCGCCAGCGACCAGAGGGATTGGCACTTAACTTCAAAGTTTCCACCGTATAAGCCTAGCACGGGCGAGTTTGACTCACGGTATCCTCGCACTAGGGGCTATTTTGGAGCGGATCATGGTCAAATCAAGATTGGGCAATGCAATGATTCTGGGATTCTTGCTGCTGACGGCGCCGCGGCTGCAGGCGCAGACGAATCCGGATTGGAGCACACCGATCGCGCCTTTTCACATCGCCGGCAATCTGTACTACGTCGGCGGCAAGGATTTGGCCTCCTATCTGATCGTCACTCCGCAGGGCGACATTCTGATCAACTCGAGCTTGGAAAGCTCTGTGCCCCTCATTCGGGCAAGCGTCGAGCAGCTCGGCTTCAAATTCAAAGACATCAAAATTCTACTGATCAGCCATGCGCATTTTGATCACGACGCCGGAAGTTCCGAACTCATACGAGAGACCGGCGCCAAGTACATGGTCATGGACGGCGATGTGTCCGTCGTTGAGACCGGCGGCGCCACGGATTTCGCGTATGCCAAAGACACCTATGCGCCGGCGAAGGTCGATCGAACTTTGCACGACGGCGATGCGGTGAAGCTGGGCGGCACCGTGCTCACCGCTCATAAGACCGCCGGCCATACGCGAGGCTGCACAACCTGGACGATGCGAGTGACGGAAGCCGGACGTCCGCTCAATGTTGTCATCGTCGGCAGTTGGAATGTGAATCCAGGCTGGCGTTTGGTTGATCGGCCGGATCAGCCGGCCTCGTATCCTGGAATCGCCGCGGATTATCGGCGCACGTTCGCCACTCTCAAGGGGCTGCAATGCGATGTCTTCCTCGGCGCCCACGGTGCCTATTTCGGGATGCTGGCTAAGTTGGACCGCATCAAGGCCGGCGCCAATGAAAATGTGTGGATCGACCCCGCAGGTTATCAAGCGGCCGTGGCCGGGCGCGAACAGGCGTTTGAGACTGAGCTCAAGCGCCAGGAGAACTGAATGGAGCAGAGGGAGGACTATTTGTCCTTGACCGGGCCTTTTCTTTTCGCCACTGCCTGCCGCAACACAAATTCGATTTGCGCATTCACACTGCGCAAATCATCCGCCGCCCACTTCTCGATCTCCTTCCACAGATCAGGAGAAATTCTGAGCAGAAAGGGTTTGCGCGGTTCCGAGGACACGTCAGGTGTAGAGCGTGCCGGTATTGATCACTGGCGATGCATCTGAATTTCCGCACAGTACGACCAACAGATTGCTGACCATGGCGGCCTTGCGCTCATCGTCGAGCTTCACGACGTTTTTTTGATCCAATTCGTCCAACGCCATGTGGACCATACTGACCGCATTTTGCACGATGATCTTGCGCGCCGCGATGATCGCCTCTGCTTGCTGCCGTCGCAGCATGACCGGCGCGATTTCCGGAGCATACGCGAGATGCGTAAGGCGGGCTTCTTCGACGATGACGCCGGCCTTCAGCAATCGAACTTGCAATTCCTCTTTCAGCGCCAGCGCCACTTCATCTGCGCCGCCGCGCAGTGTAATTTCGTGCTCTTCGCCCTGGTCATATGCGTAACGGCTCGCGATGCTGCGAATGGCCGACTCGCTCTGTATTTCGACGTAGCTCGTATAGTCCTCCACGTCGAACACGGCTTGAGCGGTATTCTCGACCCGCCACACCACGACCGCCGCAATCTCGACCGGATTGCCGCGTTTGTCATTCACCTTGATGGCGTCGCTGCTGAAATTGTGAGCGCGCAGCGATAATTTGGTGGAGAGCCATTGCAGGCCCAGCCCACCGCCGGTGCGGCGATGCCCGGGGCGATTTCGCTGATCACCCTCGCTCGATCGGGAATCCTTTTGTGCATTTATTCCTCGGCTGCGTGAGTAGAACGGGTTGGCCCAGTGAAATCCGCTGCTGCGCACGGTGCCCTTGTAGGCGCCGAACAATATGAGCACGCGCGCCTGATTCGGCTGCAGCGTGAAATACCCACCGACCATGATGAGCCCGAGCAGTGCGCATAGGCCGCCGATCAGCCGCATGGCGCCGCCCTCGGCGGCGGACAAGTTGATCAGGTACGCCCCGCCGAGGAGCAACGCAACGTTAACGAGCAACATTCCCCAGCCACTCATAGTGTTGGCGATGCGTTCCGATGCGACGGGTTGGGTAGTTTGAGCAGGCATGATTGGCTCCCAATTCTGATATTAGAGTGATATCATAATGAAATCTAAGACGCACTGTCAATTGGCGTTCGTCTCAGGGGCGTTCCCGCGGCGAATTGCCGAAAAAACATGTAATGTCTAATCAATATGTTAAAAATGATCGGAGCAAGCGATGGGATCAGTTTTGAGCGTTCTGCGTCTGTCCATTGCGGCGGCGTGCCTGTTGCCGGCCGCTTTTTCGTCCGCGCAGGCCCCGGCTGGGCTCAAACCCTATGTAACTGAGGATTCCCCCGTCATCGTGCTCATGCACGCGCGGGTGATCGACGGCACCGGCGCCGCACCCGCCGAGGACCAGCGCATCGACATCGAGGGCGGCAAGATCACGCGGGTGCAAAGCGCAAAGCTTCGAAATGCCTTTCCGCCCAATGCGAAGATTTTGGATCTCAGCGGTAGGACCGTGATTCCCGGTCTGGTCGGCATGCATGAACATCTGTTTTATACAGGTCCCGAACGCGGCAAGGATGGATTGCCGTTTTGGATCGAGATGATCGACAGCGGACCTCGCCTGTATCTGGCCAGCGGCGTAACCACCGCGCGGACCGCCGGTAGCATGGAGCCGTACACTGATCTTTCCTTGAAAAAAATTATCGATGCCGGCGAGAAACCCGGTCCGAAGCTTCGCATCACGGGTCCCTACATAGGCGATCTTTTAGGCATTGCGCCGCAACTGCATACTCTCAGCAGTCCCGAAGACGCTGGCCGCACCGTCGACTATTGGGCGGCGGAGGGCGTCACCTCCTTCAAGGCCTACATGGGCATCAAGCCCGAGGAGTTGAAGGTCGCGGTTGAACACGCGCATGCCAAGGGATTGAAAATCACCGGACACCTCTGCGCCGTGGGCTTCAGAGAAGCCGCCGCCTTGGGGATAGACAATCTCGAGCACGGCATCGTCGTGGATACGGAATTCTTGCCCACGAAGAAGCCCGGCATTTGCCCGGCGAAAGATGCGGCGGAAGACTTCGCGAAGAATGTCGACATCGAATCGTTGCCGGTGCAGGCGATGATTCGCGATCTCGTCGCCCATCACGTCGCTGTGACTTCAACGCTAGCCGTATTCGAGATCACCGTGCCTAATCGGCCGGCGCTGAAAAAAATGCAGCGAACCCAGGAAGCGCTCAGCCCGCAAGGCTGGTCGACTTACCTACGGATCCGCAGCGGCATTGCGGAGGAAAATAATCCACTGAGCGTAGTTTCTCTCAAAAAGGAAATGCAATTCGAGCGCGACTTCGTTAAGGCCGGCGGATTGCTGATGGCCGGCTGCGATCCCACGTCATTCGGCGGTGTCTTACCCGGCTATGGCGATCAGCGCGGACTGGAGCTCTTGGTCGAAGCGGGATTCACTCCCGTCGAGGCCATTCATATCGCCACGCAGAATGGCGCCCTCTACATGGGCGAGAGCGATCAAATCGGCTCGATCGCGACCGGCAAGGCGGCCGACTTGGTGGTCATTGCGGGCGATCCTGCGCGAAACATAGAGGACATCGAAAATGTTCAGCTCGTGTTCAAGGACGGCATTGGCTTCGATCCAACGAAATTGACCCAGTCCGTGCAGGGCCTGGTAGGTCAACGGTAGGATCGCCGGCTTCGGCCTCTCGTGTCTAACACAATTGAGCCGCTGCTGGCCGCCGACGAACCGCCGGCCTTCCAGGAATTCCAAATGGAGGGCCGATCGGATTTCGTCATTGTCGTTGATCACGCCAGCGCACGCATTCCACGGCGCTTGGCGAATCTGGGGCTGCCCGACGCGGAGTTGAGACGGCACATCGCCTGGGACATCGGCGCTTTGAGCGTGGCACGGCGTGTGGCGGAGGCGCTCGACGCGCCGCTGGTGGCGCAGAATTATTCCCGGCTGGTGATCGATTGCAACCGGGACCCCAAAGTAGCGACATCGATCCCCCGCATCAGCGAGCTGCGCGAAATTCCCGGCAATATCGGCTTGAGCGCGGCGGAAATCGCCGCTCGGCGCACGGAAATCTTCGATCCCTATCACCGGCGCATTCGCGAATTGCTGGACGCCAGACAGGCGATCGGGAACCGCACGATATTGGTGGCACAGCACACCATGACCGATGTCTACAAGAGCGATCGGCGCCGGATGCATGCCGCGGTGCTCTACAACCGCGATCGACGCTTCGCCGGTGCCGTGCTCGATATGTTGCGCCGGGAGCAGCACCTGATCATCGCCGACAACGAACCCTACTTCCTCAGCGATGAGACCGACTACACCATCCCTCACCATGCTGAGGCGCGTTTGTTGCCGCACGTTGAACTTGAGATTCGCCAGGACCTCGTCGCCGATGAGGTGGGTCAGGGTGAGTGGGGCCGGCGCATCGCCGGCGTCCTAAAAGACGCCCAGCGCGCTTTCCAAATCGACTAAGCGGGCCTGCGGCTGGGGCCTATTCCCGCTGTCTGACAAGGGGTTGCGCTGCTCGCCCGCTGCTACGCAGAGCGACACTCGCCATGATGTGAGCCTCATACACGACGTAGAGAAATGTTATGTCAGTCAGCACGCGATGCAGCAATCTGGTCACTATTGCCGCCGCAATTACAACGGCCTTTTGCGCGTTCGGGGCGCAGGCATCAACGCCCAGTGAGCCTGTCCCAGCGGCCGCTGATCCCATGTCCAAGCAACCGGCGATCGCGCAAAGACATTCGCCGCAAAGGCTCTCAGCAAAGATAAAAGCGCCGGTCGATCGGTCCGGCAAAAAACGCGTCGGTAAGGCATCGTTTTACGCGCCTATGTTTGCCGGCCGAAAAATGGCGGACGGCACGAAGATGGACCCGCAAGATGACAATGCTGCGAGCAGGACGCTGCCGCTTGGAACCACCGCCAAGGTGACCAATCTTGAGACGGGCAAAAGTGCGTTCGTCACCATTCAAGATCGCGGTCCCTATGTCGATGGCCGGATCGTCGATCTGTCGCCGTCGACCGCACGGCAAATCGGCATCAGCCACCGGCAAGGCGTGGCCCGGGTGGAAGTGTCGCCGCTTGCCGTACCGTTGCCGAATGGCGGCGTGAAACTGGGCGCCGCCGGGCAGGCAGTGTTGGCGCGAAATGATCGCGCATCACGCCCATTCCCACCCGTCGGCTGGTAACAGCCCCGCGAGGCTTGGCGCAAGGGCTAGGGCCGCGTCACTGGCATTGCTAAGAAGGCGAACCCGACGTGCGAGAGTACGAATAGCGGCAGCACCAGAAGATAAGGACGGAAATTGAGGTGATTGCGCCCGTCGAAAAGGATCAGCGCCACCAGGATCGCATCGAGCAGCGCATTCGATGCCAGGCCTGACGGGTACCGCGGGACATCAAACCAGTACCCCAAGACCCGAGCAATTCCCGCCGGGGCCACAATGAGCGCAACGGCAATCATGTAGCGCATGTGAACCGGGACGTTGCGCCGGTTCAAGATCGCCAGCAGGTAAAAGAACACCAGCAGCAAAAGTTGCGCGACGTCGGAGAAAATCGATCGCAGAGCGGCCTCGACCGAGCCTGAGCGCACGGCCTCGTCATATTCTTTGAAAATGACGCCGATGCATGAAGCCACCAACAAGGGCATGAGGAAGTACGTGAGCTTGCCCAAGCTCTTGTGAAGATCTCTTTTCTTGTAGCGAATCAAGAGCGGCTGCACGACCAGCAGCGCGACAAAACCCATCAACAGGATCGCGTGGACCTGGACCAGCGGCGTAATGCTGGGGTCGAAGTTCGGAATGAGGGCGAAATAGGGCTTATAAAACCCTACCGCGACGAACACGACGAGAACGATTAAGAAATAGCCAAGATTCTTGTACTGTCGTTCCATGGCCTCGCGCTTACGCCAAAGTCTAAGTTGCCGGTGTTTCGCCCCGCAATACTTGTAAATACCGCGTGCGTTCGATATTCCCGCCACTCAGGACAAGCGCAACGCGCTTTCCAGCCATTTTTTGGCGATCTTTCCACAATGCCGCCAGTGGCGCGGCTCCCGCGCCTTCCGCGATCTGGTGGGTGTCATCAAAATAGATTCTCATGGCTTCAGCCATCTCATCCTCGCTGACTTGAGTCCAGCGCGAGACACCGCGGCAGATCGCCGCGACCGCTTGCTCGTTCGGTTCGCGAGTAGCCAGGCCGTCGGCGAAGGTATTCGCGGACGGGTAAGTAACCGGCTTGCCGGCGGCGAACGAGAGCGCGGTGGCGGGCGCTTTGTCGGGACCGACGCCGATGATTTCGGTTTTCAATCCCAACAGGTCGCGAACCACAATCAGTCCGCAAATGCCTGAGCCCATGCCGACCCCGACGTACACCGCATCCAATTCGCCTGCACCGCGAAACAATTCCAGCGCGTAGCTGGCGACGCCGGCGACCAGGTCGCGATGAAAGGACGGAACAAAATGCAAGCCTTGGAGCGCGGCCACGCGAGAAGCCTCGTGCTTGGCCTCGTCAAAGTCCTTTCCGAACTCGACCAGGCTTGCGCCGAACGTGGCGATTGCCGTGTTCTGATCCGGGGAATTGCCATTGGGCACGTAGATGGTCGCCGGCACGCCGGCGCGAGCGGCGGCAAACGCAATGGATTGTCCATGATTGCCGCGCGTCGCGGAAATGACTCCGGGAATGCCCGGCTGCAATCGGCACAAGCGCTCCAGATAGACGATGCCCCCGCGAACCTTGAACGCACCGGTCGGCGTATGGTTCTCGTGCTTCACCCAGACATTGCACCCGAGGCGCTGCTTGAGCTTCGGCCACGCATGCACGGGGGTCGGCGGCATCACGCGGTACACCAGTGCTGCAGCACTCTCCAATTCCCGCAAATCAAAGGAAATCATCGGATCAAGAGCCCTCTTGTTGGTGGCAGCAGCTGCGCTGCTCTTGGATGGGTGGGCACGCGACCGTGCCGTAGGAGCAGAATACACAGCAATCTCCGGCTTTCGGTCGCAGCAAAGTTTTGCAGCCCGTGCACTCGTAGAAAAACTGGCAGGCATCCGTCGGCATCATTTCCTCGCGCTCCTGGCCGCAATTCGGGCAGGTGACGATTGACTGCAGTATGACTTCGCTCACGCTTTGCGATCCCCGCTCTTGAAAGACATTGCTAGACTACATCGGCTTAAGTTCAAAGACCTGCCATTTGTAGGACACCTTTATTGGAGGAGCAGTGCACCAACCCTTGAATTTGACCGCTGCCTTTGCATTTCTCATGATCGGAGCCGCGCCCATACTTGGCGCACCGCGAGGCAATGATCTCGAGCCGCAGACGCCCGCTGCATTTCTGCCGGGCGGCATGTTGGGGATCCAACTGGGAGGCTCGTGGCAACAGAGCAAGCAAAATCCTTCGCTGCATCGATTGAATTGCCAGGCGGTCAAGGATGCGAGCGATTTCGACGAGGTGTGCTTCTTCAAGGCCTCGGCCGCCAGCCGCGTCGGGGGAGCACAGATCCACGACGGATTCATCGTGGGCAAGGGCGATCAGGTCGTTTTAGTCGGCACGGGCATCAGCATCAAGAATGCAGACGATCCGCTCGCCGAATCGGTGGTGCAGGCTTTTCAGTCGCAGGTCAACTCGGCATTCCAGCACACGGGCGACAACGTACTGTTCGTTAGGCTGCCCGCAAGGCGCATGTCCGCCGAAGAGCTTGCCGGCTTTTCGAAAAAAGCACCGGTCCTGCTGGTGCAGCTCGAGACTAAGTCCAACGAACTCGCCGTGCTGTATGGATATCTCGCTCCGGTCAATGCATTCGGTTCGCTGACTTCCGACTAGCGCCGCTGGCGTCCCGCGGAAAAATGTCGGAACATCGCGTACGCAGAACGCCATGAGTCCACTTTTTCTCCTTGCCGGCGCCGGCTTAATCGCGGGAATGATGAATGCGCTGGCCGGAGGCGGGTCATTCGTCACCTTGCCTGCGCTGATTGCCGCCGGCGTGCCCTCCGTTTACGCGAACACGACCAGTACTGTGGCCCTGTATCCCGGGCAACTCACGAGCAGCTGGGCCTATCGCGATGGGCTGGGCCCCATCGGCTCGGTGCCGCTGCGCTCACTCGTGATCGTAACCTTCATCGGCGGCGCACTCGGCGCGGTCCTGCTCCTGCGCACACCAATCAAGACTTTCGATGTCGTTTTGCCCTGGCTGATGGCGATTGCCACCGTCGCCCTGGCATTGGGCAGCCGGCTCGGTGAGCTGTTGCGACGACGCTGGCGAATCGGTGCGACAGCCGTGCTGGGCGTGCAATTCTGCTTGGGGATTTACGGCGGTTATTTCGGCGGCGGCGTGGGGATCATGATGATGGCCGTGTGGAGTTTGCTCAGCGACCGTACGCTGAAAAGCTTCAATGCGCCGCGCACCTTGCTGGTGAGCGCCGCCAATGCCATCGCCGTGCTGATCTTTGTTGCAGCTCGCGCGGTGCATTGGCGTGAAGCGTTGGTCATGCTGGCGACGGCCATTCTCGGCGCCTATTTCGGCTCGCGCATCGGCCGCCGCGCGCCGGCGGGCGTCATTCGCGTGGTGACCGTGTGGCTGTCGATCGGCATCACCCTGGCATTTTTTGCGCGCGGGTATTTGAAGTAGTTAGAGCGCGCTCAACGCTGCGCGCACCACCATGAACCACAGTGCCAAGCCGGAGATGCAGTAAAGCCAGAATCGAAGCAAGACGATGTTGACCGTGCAATGCACCGCGCTGTGCAGCACGCGAAAGGCGGCGAACACCCAGGCCGCAATCAGGTAAGTCTCGTCCACCTTGCCGGTGACATAAAGGTAGAGCACCAGGCCATAGAAGAGTGTGGGCAACTCGAACAGATTCTTGAGATTGTCTGAAGGGTTCGAGACCGACGGCGGCGAGATGCGAGCCAACTCCGCGGGTGTGAGATTGTTGGGATTGATCTTGCTCCTTTGAATCAGGGGTATTCGTCTGGAATACATGTAGAACCAGACAACAAGGGTCAAGAGCATCGTCGTCAGGAAGGGCGCGAATATGGCGGTCTGAATCATTTTAATCTCCGGTCCTGGAGTTGGCGCAGCCTGGGTCCGATAGTATGCCGGGGTCTTGAGGATCGCAGGGCACCATGGCGCAAAGCGTCCGCTTTTTGGCTCTCGCGAGCCCCCATCCCCTATTTTATGCGGTCAATATCCCCAATTTGCGCCTCCAGCCCAGGTTATGTCGGTTCATCGCCCCGGGGATTGACAAGTCAGTTAGGGTGACTGGCACTACGCGCCGGGTGCACCAATGTGTAGTTGGCAAAAGTGGACCAGCCGCCGCCCGGCGCCTGTGATTCGATGAGCAGCGACCAGGTACGCAATCTCGCTTGCACACGGCTGGCATTCGCACTATTGGGCGCCGCTCGCGAAATTTCTGGTGCAAAGCTAGGGATGACGCGCCTGGTGGCTCGGTTAGAAGCGGCCCGCGTCCACGTCCAAAATGAACTGAGTCAGCCCGTTCATGTACACCTGTTGGTCGTCATAAAGCGCGAGATGGCTGCCTTTGGGACAGTAAAGATAGCGGCCCTTTTTCACTTCCTTGGCGATTTTCTCCATCTGCGCCGGCTCCATCGTGTCGTAACGCGCGCCGATGGATAGCGTGGGCACGGTGATCTTGGGCAGATCCGCGCTGCGATCCCAGTTGACCAGCTTGCCGCTCGCTCCCATTTCGCTCGGCCCCTGCATGGGGATGTAGATTTTCTTGTTGATCTTGGCGAAGGCGCGCGTCACGGGGTCGGGCCACTGATCCGCCGGCATTCGCAAGATATGGTCCACGTAAAAATTGGGGATCAGCAGTTCTTCATAACGCGGGTCGTCGTATCGGCCCTTCGCCTCGAGCTGCTTGATCTCGACGAGCACCTTCTCATCCATGGCGGGCATGAGCACGCTAGCCGCGTAGCGGTTGTAAGCAGGAATACTCGCAACCATGTTGGAAATAACCAGTGCTTTTAGATTCTGCTGATACTTGAGGGCGTATTCCAGCGCGAGAATGCCGCCCCAGGATTGGCCGTAGAGATAAAAATTACTTTTGTCGAGTTTCAGTGCCTTGCGGACCTGCTCCACCTCATCCACGAAACGCGGCAGCTCCCACAGGGTGGGTTCATCCGGTTGGTCGCTGTAAGCCGAACCCAACTGATCGTAATAGTAGTACTCGATCCCTGCCTTCGGGAAATAGCTGTCGAAAGCCTCGAAGTACTCATGCGTGGCGCCGGGTCCGCCGTGTAGCAAGAGGACCTTGATGCTCGGATTATTGCCGACCCGCTTGGTCCAAACACGAAAAGGCCCCTTGGGAGTCTGGATCGTAATCATCCTCACGCCGCCGGAGAGCACATCGTCGTGGCCGGAAGAGTCGAAGTAAGCGGCCGGTGCCGCATTCACAGGCGAGATCATCAGCGAAAGCAGACACGAAGCAATCGCAGGGACGAGGCGGGCAAGAAGTTGCATTTTTGTTTTCCGTGGTTCATCAAAGCGGCCTAACTCGCGATGCAGCGATTTGCATGGACATACATTTTGGTTGCACCCAGTGCGGAAAATGCTGCCGCGACACCAAGGTTCCGTTGACCGTGGCGGAAGCAATAAAGTGGCTCAATCGCGGTGATCAAGTGCAACTGCTGTGCGAGGCGTCCCCGTGGCCGGGAGAGTTGGATTGCGAACCCAGAGCTGCGAATTTCAAACGACGCTCCTTCGCGGTCATGAGCGGAGCGATGCCAACGCGCGTCGTCGTCGTGCTCGCCGCGAATGTCGTTGGCGCGTGCCCAAACCTCCTCGCGAATATGCGTTGTGGGATATACGAAGAACGGCCGTTGGTGTGCCGAATTTATCCCGTAGAAATCAATCCATTCATCGAGCTCAAGCCTGAAAACAAGGCGTGTCCGCCCGAGGCGTGGGCCAAGGATCAACCCCTTTTGCAGCGGGGGCGGGTGCCATTGGACGATGTGATCTCGCGCGACATTGAAATGTCGCACGCTGCCGACGTCCTCGACGCAGGCGTCAAGCGCCGATTGAGTCTCGCCTTGAACCTGACGCACACCGCCTTGGTTCACGAGGCGGTCCTGGTGTATTCGCCAAGCGCGCAGAGCCTATTGTCTGCGCTATCGTTCGCGACGGCGACCGAGTCTCGTAAAGAACCGATTTCCCAATGGTGCTTCGTATCGGATCAACAAGAAACCCTGGAGACCCTCGCCAAGAGCGGCGGAACCACACAGCATTTGCACGCAGCAGACGCGGCCCCTTTTCAGTACCTCGGATTCAAACGGCAGGCGATATTCGGTCTAACAATCGACCACGGCGCCTGATACTTTGCGATTCACCGTCCCACCCGCACCGACTGATGCAGCAATCACCCAAGCCGAGGCAATCAGGGCGAAGTTCATCGCATTCGCCGCCCAATTGAAGTGGGCGTGCGGATCGCTAAGAAGCGTGGGTGCATGGACGAGCACGCCGAACACCACGAACATGCCCGTCAGCAATCTAGCTGCGAGCCTTGCTGCAATCCCGGAAAGAATTGCGACGCCGGCCAGAAAATGTCCCGCCGCGGTGGCGTACGCCCAAAACACTTGATTGGGTGGTAGCCATGCAGGAACCGCGTCCGACGTCGGTTTCAGGTAGAAAAGGTGTGCCAAGGCGAAAATGATGAGACACACGCCGAAAAGCAAATGACCGCAGAGGACAATTCGGGCGGCGGTCACTGTGGCGGTGGTGGGCGCCGTGCCGGCCGGTGCTCTGCAAAATGCATAGGTCACCAAGCCGCCTGCGACCAGCGCGAGCTGTTCGGCCGTTCCCGACCACATCACGAAGACGGTTGGATGCGCGATCACTTGAGGCACATGGAGCAAGATCACTCCCAGGCTGTAGAGGATGGTCAGCGTTAGCGAGCCAAGTGCAGCGCTCCTGCGCCATAGAATACTCAAGCCCGCCAATAGCAGCACCGCTGCCACGATGTAGGCTAGGACCGTACGCCCGGGCACAGTGGGTGGGACCGGCTGCCACACTGCGGCGAAGTCGCCCCAGCTAAGACCCACCAAACCGAACGCGATGGCCGATAAGCCGTAAATGCGAACCGCGACTTGGGGCGCAAAAATCTTGTTCATTTATTGTCCTGCCGCTGGGTGGCGAGCGGTTGATTGTCGTGAAAATTCTAGCGAGCACCCTTTGATGAGTCTTGGGGTATCTTGCTCAAATGCTTAAGGACCTTCCCAGAGCCGGCCGATAGTGCGCTCGGCGATGGCGACCATGCGCGCATCGTCGACCAAGCCTGAGCTCAAGAGAATGACCGCAAACAGGAGCGCCCAACCCCGCGCTCGGCGCCAGGTTGCGTCGGAAACTGAGTGGCATGCCGCCATCGCGCGCTTGCGGCTCGCCAATTCGGGCAGAAGCATCCAAATGGAAGCCAGGTCGGATGCGCGATCTCCGCGGGCCAGGTCACCCCAATCGATGACGCCTGTCAGGCGACCCTTTTCGATGAGCACGTTGCGTGGGTGCAGATCGCCATGTATCCATGTTGGGGCCGTGTCATTTGCTGCGGCCAAGGCATCGCTCCACAACCCATGAGCACGTTCATCGATAATATTCGTCTTGTCACGGAGCCGCGCCAGCCGGTCCGCAAATGCTTGCGCTCGCTCGCCCAAGCCCACGCCACGGTAAGGATTGCTGGGAGCGTCCGCGGGAGCCGGCTGATGCAGCGCCTCGAAAAAAGCCGCGAGCACCTCACCCTGATTCGAATCCGGCGGCGCGAGGTCCGCCGTCTCGCCCTCGATCCACGGCGTGATGCTCCAAGCCCAGGGGTACTGAAATTGCGCGACGCCGATGCGAACGGGCGCCGGAATAGCCAGGGGCAGGCACTTTTCGAGCTGAGGTAGCCAGCGCTGCTCATTGAGCATCAATTGGGCCGCGATCTTGCGGCGGGGGAAGCGCAGGACGAGCTTGTCCCCGAGGCGTAGCAGTTGGTTGTCCCAGCCGGAAGCAATCGGGACTATGGAGAGACCGGCTAAGTCGGGATGCTGCGCCGCCAATAATTCACGTACCTGGCGTTCATCGATTTCAACTTCAGCTGCAGGTGTGCCCATCACTGCGGATACTGCAGAAGGTCTCGTCAACTGGCAACGCGCTATAGGACAGATCCTATAGCGATTCGCTGCATTCGCCCGGTTTTGCAACGGAATTTACGACGGCACACTTCTGCAAACCCCTTGAGGGTCTTTGAAGAGGTGTAACCCGTGGATATTGAGGATCGGCTTAAGAGGCTTCAATCGTTGTTCACCCATGCGTTGAGTGGTGCGGTTGCCGCCAAGGCGCGTTATCTGGCGCTGCGTGGCGACCTGAGCTCCACACCCGCCGCAATCGCGCGTGCAAAGATGGCGTGGCAGCAGCTCGAGGCACGAAAGACGGCAATTATTTCACGCATGGTGGCGCTGGAAGAGCTGGACCAGCTGGCAGCGCTGGAGCCGCTGGAAGTGCAGGAGCAGAACGCCGCCTGAACTTAAGGTCGTCAGTTCTTGGCGTCGCTCTCGGTCTTGTACGCCGCCGACAATGTTCCTTTCGTGGTCGCGATGGGAAGTAAGGTCGGATAGAACTGCACGAAGGTATTGTCGACCGCAGCGTGAGCGGCGTGGCAAGAATAGCAATCCGCGGTTCGGGGAGTCATTTTCGCGGGCTCGTCGCTTTCGAATCCAAAAAACCCCCAACCTTGCAAATTCGCGCTGTCCTTCACGTGGACTTCTCTGCCCATGACTTCGGTGCTTTGATAATTGCCGTTTTTGTTGATAGATCCTTTGTTCACCGCGCCGCGCACCTCCAGCACCAGCATGGTCTTGTCGGGCCAGGTGCCCGTTGCCAGGAACGCTTTGTATGCGCCCGGCTCGACGAACACGTTGTCGAACATATGGTGGCCCATTGCCATGGGGCTGTACGCCATGTCAAACCCAGAGCTCAGGTACACCCATTCGCGATAGTTCTCCGGCAACGTCAATCGACCATCCTTGGTGTAGACCGGGGCGCGAATCGGCGTTTCGGTCGAGTCGCCGAGGGCAGTGGAGCAAAGCAGGGTCAGTGCCGCGATGGCGATCATTTTGGTGTTCATGGTGCGAGTATGGCGGCGGCGCATCCGCGCCACTAGCCCGCTCGCTGCAGCCAGCCGATGATTCGCTGCATCGCCGCGCCAGCCCCACTGCCGTGGAGTAGGATTCAAATCGCATGGAAACCGCGGCCCGGCCCAATTCATACAACTGGCTCTGGATTGCCTCGCTGTGGGCGGGACTCGCAATTCTGGACGCCACACAGAATGTATTCGCCATGCGCCACGAGGGCATGCATCACGCGTGGATGAAGCTGTTCTTCGTCCTGACGTTCAACTGGCTGCCCTGGGTGCTGCTCACGCCCCCAGTCATTTTGTTGGCGCGCCGATATCCGCCGGCTTGGAAGTCGCCGCGGACCTGGCTGCTGCATCTTTGCGTCATCGTCGCCATCGACGTCGTGGCATCAGCGTGGCGGTCGGCACTTGAAAGCCTGATTCAGCCGTGGCTGCCGGACTTCAAATCGCAGGCATTCCTCACCACCTGGCCGCTGAATATTTCCGGCGGCCTCCTGCCGGCATTCATCTTGTATGCGGTCATTTTTGCCGTCACCTACGTGCTCGATTCGAAAGCGCGGGCGGCCGCGCAGCAAACCGACACGGCACGCCTCAATGAGCAGTTGTCCCATGCGCAGTTGAACGCCTTGCAGCGGCAGGTCGAACCGCATTTTATTTTCAACGCGCTCAATTCCATTGCGGGCTTGGTCCGCGAGCAAAAAAACGATGCAGCGGTTAGCATGATCGTCGCGCTCAGCGATTTCATAAGAAGCGTCGCGGCCAGTTCCCATGATCCCCAGGCGTTGCTTTCAGAGGAAGTCGAGTTCCTTGGAAGGTACCTGCAAATTCAAGAAGTGCGCTTCGCGGGCCGGCTCAAGCTGGACATTCAAATCCCCGATGAGTTGCGCAAGGCGCAAATTCCAAGCCTCATTCTGCAGCCGCTGGCCGAGAATGCCATCAAGCACGGCATCGCGCAGCGGGCCCAGGGGGGAGAAGTGCGCATCGCTGCCTCGCGCTCCAACGGCCTGCTGCATTTGACCGTCTATAACGACGGTCCATTGCTGGATCGGAATGGCACTGCAGTCAAGGACGGCATCGGCCTGTCGAACCTGCGCAGGCGCCTCAATCTCCTGTATGGCCACGATTGTGATCTACGGCTGGAAAACCATGGCGTCACCGGCGTCCAGGTCTCCGTGGCGCTGCCCTACCGCGAGGCCTGAGCCGATGACGGAGCATTCTGCCAAGATCGGGGAGCGTCCGGCGAAGATTCGTGCACTGCTCGTCGATGATGAGCCGCTGGCGCGCAGCAATTTGAAGTTTCTATTGCGGCGCGATCCGGACATCGAAGCGATCGCGGAAGCGGGCTCTGGCGCCGAGGCGGTCGCAGAGATCCGCGGCACGCGTCCCGACTTGGTGTTTCTCGATGTGCAGATGCCGGAGTGCGGAGGGTTCGAGGTATTGGAGATTCTTAAGGGGGACGTCGCGCTGCCGGTCATCGTCTTCGTCACAGCATTTGACGAGTATGCGCTGCGCGCGTTCGACGCCGGCGCGCTGGACTATCTGCTCAAACCCTTCGATGACGCGCGATTTGCCTTGGCGCTGCAGCGTGCCAAAGAGAAATTGGCCGCGCGGGAGCCGGTAGCGGCGCCGGAAGTACCGCGGCTGACGGTGCGCAGCGCCGGGCATGAGATCTATGTGCGAATACCCGACATCGATTGGGTGGAAGCGGCAGATTATTATGTGTGCTTGCACGTGGGTCCAAAGTCGCACCTGCTGCGCCGGAGCATGGCCGAGCTGGAACGGGAGCTGGATCCGCATATTTTTTGCCGCATCCATCGCTCGACCATCGTCAATCTTCGCCGGGTTCGCGCGCTTCAAACCGACAGTGCGGGCGAATACGAGGTGATTCTCGATAGCGGACAAAAATTGCGCCTGAGCCGCCGGTTCCGCAAAGATCTGCAATCGCGCTTGCGCTAATTCGGCGCGGCGGCGGCGAGACGGCAGCGGCGAGTTTGGCGCAGCCGCGCGGCGCCGGCACCGAACAGCAGCAACAGAATATCGACCCCAAGAGTTCCGCCGCCTCCGGAGCCCGCGCCGGTCGGCGGAGCTACGGGACTCGAGGCGGCAGTCACGGTCACGTGCGCGGTGCCGCTGCTGACGAGTCCTTGGTTATCGGCCACTGTGAACGTGAATGCGTCCTGCCCCGAAAATCCGGCATTTGCCGCATAGGTGACCAGTCCGTTCGCGCCGACTGTTACCGTCCCCTTTGACGGGCCTTGGTCAATGCTCAAGCTGGCCGCATCGATTGTTCCATCGGGGTCAGCGGCGCCCGTAAGCAGATTTCCGGAAATCGACTGTCCCGCTATCACGCTGCCGACGTTCACCTCGGGCACCAGCGGTTGTTCGTTCGTGATGACCCAAAGTTCCGCGCCTGTCGTGCCATCATCGCCAACGAAGAAAAAATTCTGGCCGACCGTCAGACCGCCGGCGACGGCTGCGAGATTGCCCAGCGCTTTGGTGCCCGCGGCGGTCCCATCGGTGCTCCAATGATTCCCGGCGCTCGCCGCGTCCGTGGTTTGAAACAGCGTAACGCCGCGAAAGTCCGCCAGCGAATTGGGCGTTATCGAGACCCCCGGCATGCTGAAGATACTTCGTGTTGCGGCGGCAGTTCCGTCGCTCACGTAGATATTTGCGCTCGACGTCGAAGCGGCGCCATTGTTTCCTGCGAAATAGACATCGCCGTGCGCAATCAGTCCGCTAACGCCGGTCAAACCCTTGATGAGGGATGTGCGGCCGCCGCCGGCTCCATCGGTGGACCACAAGTCGGTCGTGGTGCCGTTCGTGGCCGATACGAACAATTCGCCCGATGCCGAGCCTACGATTGCGGCCACCGGACCGGTCGTAAAGGCAGCCTGTTGCGCAGCACCGGTCACCGTACCGTCGGAAGCCCATAGGTTTACGCCGTGGCTGCCGTCGCTTGCGCTGAAGTATAAATGGTTGCCGAATGCGGTGAGGAACTGCGGCGACGAATCTGCAGAACCAGAATTGATGTCGTTGAGCATCATCGTGCCGGCCGCAGTGCCATCCGACACCCAAAGTTCTCGTCCAAATCCCGATGAGGCGTCGCCGGCGCTGAAATAGACGCGGCCGTTGAACGCCGCCAGATAGCAGACGCCGAATGCTCCGTGGGTAGCAGCCGGCGTAGCCGTTACTCGCTGCGTGCCGGCCGCGGTCCCGTCTGTCTTCCACAATTGCACGCCCGCCACGGTGTCGTAGCCGGCGAAGTAGATGGTGCTCCCGACGAGGACGCCCTTGCTGTCGCAGCCCGGCGCGCGGAACGGCGCGGGACGCGGCGCCACCGCCGCGATCGGCACGGTGCCGGTGGTGCTTCCATCCGAGCGCCACAGCTGGGCTGTGTTGCTGCTATCCAGCGCGAAGAGGAACAAGCTGCCATTGGTAACGAAGAGATCCGTGGGATTTGAGTCAGGAACGCCGCGATTCAGGTCGGCCACCACCTGAGTGTGAGCCGCCGTTCCATCCGAGGACCATAGCTCGCGCCCCACGTTGCCGTCGTTGGCGGCGAAGTACAACAGGCCGTTGAACTCGACAAACTCGGACGGATCCGAAGCCTGCGTGTTGGTTGATACGTCGGGTGTGATGTTCTTCAGAATGTGTGTTCCGGAGGTCGAGCCGTCGCTGGTCCACACCTCATGCCCGGTGACTGAGTGCTCGTTATCGAAATAAAGGAGTCCGTTGGCGTAGGCAAAAATGTCGAAGCCGACCTGCGGAGGTGCCTTGAGCGAATAGGAGAGCAACTGCGTGCTGCTGCCGTTCGCCGCTTGGTAAAGATAGAGGGACCCGCCCAACCCGTCGGCATTGGGCATGCGGATGAACACTGTGGAATCATCGCCTGCCAAGTCGAACGGCGAGCTGGTCTGCAGCGTGCCCGCAGGATTCAGTCCGCCGATCATGGCAGTTCCAGCCACAGTGCCGTCGCTGCGCCACACAAGGTGCGAGTTTCCTTGAAGGGAGGAAAAGTAAAAGCGGGTGCCGATCAGGTGAACGTCGCCCTGGTATACGCCGGGTATCGGCAGCTGTACTGTGCCGGCGACGGAACCGTCAGTGGCCCAAGCCTGCGGCACGCCGCCGACAATCAAAAAATAAATCACGCGTGGAGTGCCCGGCGGTGCAAAGAATTCCGGGTCGCCGGGACTCGGTGCGGCCGCTGCGATTTGATAGGTTCCGGCGGAAGTGCCGTCGGTACGCCAGAGACTGGGTGTCACTCCATCGGGGGTTGCGATGAAAACGGCGGCCAATCCGGTCGAGGCAAAGCGCGGATAGAAACTGAGGCCGGGTGCGACGCCGGCGGCGATCTCCGTCACCTGCGCGACTGAATTGTTGCTGGTGTTGATTCGCCACAACTCGCGACCGCTAGTCGCGGTCGTTTGTGCAAAAATGATGTACTTGCCGACCAAAGCGAGTTCCGGGCTGAGGTTGCTGTCGGCGATCGACAGCGGCACGGCGAGGCGTCTTGTTCCGGGTGACGTGCCGTCGCTCACCCAAGGTTCATAGATGCCGTTGGAATCAAGTGAAAGAAAATAGATCTGGCTGTTGAAGATCAAGGTATTGGCGACTGAATAAGACTCGCCTGTACTGCTTGCAATGTGTGTTCCCACGTCTCCCAGGCCGTCTGCAATCCATAGTTCGCGATTGCCTGTCGCGGTGCCCGCGGCCGTGAACACCAGCCGGGAACCGAGTGCACCGACTGTCGCGACATTGTTCCAATTGGGGTCTGACAGCAGTGGCCCAACGACGTGAGAGCCGGCCCTTGTGCCGTCCGATACCCAGAGAATGGCGTCCACGTTCGGATTCGTCTGGACCGACAGATAGATCTTGTTTCCAACCTGGATGCTCGGAAAGCCGACCGTCGCCGACTGGCTAACCCTTCCCCACAGAAATGTTCCCATTGAAGTGCCGTCGGTCACCCAGGGGGAATAGCCGTGCGTTCCGTCGTCCGCGAAGAAGTATGACCAGGTTCCCGACGTCGCGAAGCTGCTCGGGAAACCACCGCTGACGAGCTGCGGATTTATGTCAAGAACGAGATGGGGCTGGCCGGCCCTGCACACAGAAGCAACCAGCAAGTAGAGGGCGACGAGGATGTATTTGCGATGCACGCCAAGGAGGAGCCTTGGATCGATTCGTCCCAGGATTGGCATTTATAGTTCTTCTTTGCAAGTCTGGAAGCCACTTCCTTATGTGCGATCCATTAGAGCCGGAACTGAAACCAATTACAACTGCGGCTCTTTCAGGCTTAAAACGCGGCGGGGTAGGCGCCGCCATCCAACAGCACATTCTGGCCGGTCATGAATCCGGCGTGCACGCTGCAGAGGAAGGCGCAAGCTTGGCCGAACTCGGCCGGCGTACCGAATCGCTTGGCAGGGATATTTGCCATGGCACGAGCCGCGGACTCCGCTTCGCTCACTTGATTGCGCTTGGCGGCGAGGCTCAGGTTGCTGCGTAGGCGCTGCGTGTCGAAGTTCCCCGGCAGCAAGTTGTTGATGGTGACGTTTTTGTCGGCGACGCTGCGGGCGATGCCGGCCATGAAGGCGGTGAGGCCGGCGCGCGCCCCGCTCGACAAATCGAGACCGACGATCGGCATTTTGACGCTAGAGGAGGTGATATTCACGATTCTGCCGAAGCCTCGGCTCACCATGGAGTCGATGACCTTTTGAATGAGCTCAATTGGCGTCACCATGTTGTTGGTCACGCCGTTGAGAATCGCTTGCCGGTCCAGCTCGCGGAAATTCTTCAGCGGCGGTCCGGCGTTGTTGTTGACCAGGATATCGGGTGTAGGACAGGCCTTGAGCAGTGCCGCCTGGCCTTCGGACGTGGATATGTCGGCCAGCACGGGCGTCACAGGAACGCTCCAGGCCTGGCGAATTTCCTGGGCGGTTTGCTCGAGCAGCGTCTGATTGCGGCCATTGATTACGAGCGCGACCCCCGCCTCCGCAAGCGCCAGGGCGCAACCTTTACCCAAACCCTGGCTCGACGCACAGACGATGGCGCTTCGGCCGCGGATGCCTAAATCCATAATTACTCCGATAGGGGGTCTTGCAATGAAGGCGTAGGAATCGTATAGCCGTAGGCAGCCACTACGCAACCGCCTCGAGGAGGGTGTCTTACGAACGAGCGAAATTCAAGCGGGCCGCGCATCGCGTCCGTAACCTCGCCGGAACTGCTGGAAGTCCTCGAGGAGTTGAAGCTGCGCGAGCCCATATTTCATCATCCCGAATTCGGCACCACGCGCCGGGATTACGAGGCCATGACCGATCCGGATTTCTGGGAGGTGGGCGCCTCGGGCCGGCGCTATAGCCGGGAGTTTGTGCTGGAGACGTTGGAGAACCGCGCGCCGGATCCGGATGAATCCGAGTGGTTGACTCGAGATTTTCAGTGCCGGGAGATCGCCGCGGACAATTTTTTGATTACCTACACCTTGCACCAGAAAAAGCGCGTCACTCGCCGAGCCACGCTCTGGCGCCGAACCACCGCCGGCTGGAAGGTCCTGTATCACCAGGGCACCATGGTCGAGCCGCGGACGTAATCGCATTACGCGCTAAATTTATGCTGACGCTGCAGAACATATACAAAACGTTTGAGGGCAAGCCCGTGCTGAGCGACGTCAACCTCATCGTCCCCAAGGGCGCTACGCATGCGCTGATCGGCTCGAGCGGTTCGGGAAAAACGACCTTGTTGCGCATCACCCTGGGATTGATCCCCTTCGATAAGGGTTACGTTAAAATCAACGATCAGGCCCTGCTGTCGTTCAGTCCCGTCGAGTGGGCGGATCGGATCGGCTATGTGCCGCAGGATGGCGGTCTTTTCCCGCATATCAGCGCCTTCGAGAATGTGTCCTTGATTGCCAAGCTGCGCGGATGGAAAAAGCAGAAGATCGAGTCTCGCGTCGAGGAGTTGCGCAAGCTCGTCGGCCTCGAGGCGCAGCTGTTGGCGCAGTTTCCGTTTGAGCTGAGCGGCGGCCAACAGCAACGCGTGGCCATCATGCGCGCAGCCATGATGGATCCTGCGGTCATGCTGCTCGACGAGCCCATGGCGGCGCTGGATCCGCTCATTCGGCGCAGCTTGCAGCAGGAATTGAAATCCATCTTTCAGCGCTTGGACAAGACCGTGCTGTTGGTGACGCATGATCTCGGTGAAGCGGTGTTTCTCGCAGAACAGATCACGCTGTTGCATGAAGGAAGAGTCATTCAAACGGGTGCGTATCGCGATTTGTTGCAAAATCCTACGGATCCCTTCGTGACTGCATTCATCAACGCGCAGCGCACCTTGCCGGATGCGGCCGAAGTAGCATGAAGCTGGCGGCGGCCGCGGGATTGCTGCTCGCTGCGCTGAGTTTGCTGCCGGCGCCGTTGTTGGCGGCGGATCGGATCGTGGTCGGTTCGAAGGCGTTTACCGAAGGCTATGTGCTGGGGGAGATTGGTGCGCAAACAGTGGAGTCCGCCACGAAAATTCCGGTGACGCGCAAGTTGGGCATGGGCAGTACCGGGATCGTGTTCGAAGCTTTGAAAAGCGGTGCGATCGATGTGTATTCGGATTATACGGGCACGCTTGCCGAGGCCATCTTGAAGCGGCCGGACTTGAAATCCATCGACGAGATTCGGCGCGCTCTCTTGGAGATGGGTCTGGTGATGTCCGCGCCGCTGGGGTTTGACGACACTTATGCGTTGGCGGTGAAGGAGTCTTTCGCGCAGGAAAATGGCCTCAATTCCGTCAGCGACCTGTCGAAGGTCGAAGGGCGCATTCGCGCCGCATTCAGCTATGAATTCATGGATCGCAAGGATGGATTTCAGGGGATGGTGGCCGCCTATCGGCTGCACTTGGCGCCGCAGAAGATCAGCCGCATGGAGCACAGCCTCACGTTCCAGGCGATCGATGATGGTGCGGTGGATCTGATCGATTTGTATTCCACCGACGCCAAGATCGAAAAATCCAGGCTGCGCGTGCTCAAGGACGATCGCGGTTATTTTCCAGTGTATCAAGCGGTGTGGGTGGCGCGGCGGTCCTTTACCGAGGAGCACCCGGACGCCTGGGCCGCGCTCTTGAACTTGCAAGGTGCGATCAGCGAGCAGGTCATGATCGACATGAACGCGCAAGCCGACATTCAGCATGTGGGCTTCGCAAAAATTGCGGCGCAATTCTTAGGCGCTGAAGCACCGCGCTCACAATCCTTGAAGAGCAATATCCTGCAGCGCACGCGTGAGCACTTGTGGCTGGTCGGCATCGCGCTGCTATTCTCGGTGCTGGTGGGGATACCGTTGGGTCTGATCGCCGTACGCTTTCACGCCGCAGGCCAGGGCATTCTCATCGCGAGTGCTCTCGTTCAGACGGTGCCCTCGCTTGCGCTGCTGTGCTTTTTGATACCGCTGTTCGGCGTCGGCATGAAACCGGCCCTGGCGGCGCTGTGTATGTACAGTTTGCTGCCGGTGGTGCTGAACACGTTCACAGGAATTCGCGGCGTTGATCCTAAGCACCTGGAAAATGCGCGCGCCTTTGGGATGACGCCCAGACAAGTGCTGCTGCGGATCGTGCTGCCGCTTGCGAGTCCAACCATTCTCGCGGGAATCAAAACAGCGACCATTGTAAGCATCGGCACGGCCACGCTCGCCGCTTTGGTGGGGGCGGGCGGGTACGGCGCGCCCATCGTCTCCGGGCTTTCGCTGAACGATGTACCCACGATTCTCACGGGGGCCGTTCCGGCGGCGCTCATGGCGCTCATCGCCTATGGGCTGTTCGAACTTCTGGAGCTGCTCTTGATCCCCGCCGGGCTGCGAAAGCAGGCCTAGTTCTCACGACGCGACGGATGGCGCCTGCCGACAGGAATGCGTCAAATCACGTGAGCGGACGGCTGAAACGCGAATATCCATGGAGTAGCGCGGCGGAAAGTGGGGCGGAACTGCAATGTAAATAATAATGATTCGTGTTAGCATTAAAGCGAGTACCACTGTAGGGATCGTCAAATGCTCGCACGACGCAACTCCGCGGAGGGCGCCTTCGGCGCCGCCGGCCTCGCCGTCGGCGCGCTGATTTCCGCGAACGCGCAGGCCGACACCGCGGCACCGGCTACGGAAGACAAGTTGCAAAGCATCGAAGTGACCGGTACGGCGATCCATGCTTCCCAGGACATTTCACAGACCACGGACACCGTCGATAAGAAGGAACTGGCGGAACAAAATCTGATCCTCCTGCAGGACGCTCTGCGCAATGTTCCGGGCATAACGCTGAATTCCGGCGAAGGCGGCGCGCATGGCGACTCGGTGAATCTGCGCGGCCTGTCCATCCCTGACAGTTTCTTCTTGGATGGCGTGCGCGACATTGGCCAGTATCAGCGCGACACGTTCAATTCCGATTCGATCGCCGTGCTGTTGGGCCCCGCCTCGGCGGTGTTCGGGCGCGGCTCAACCTCAGGCGTCATCAACAGTATCAGCAAGCAGCCAATGTTGACGCCGTACGCGGCAATTTCTGTTTCAGGCGGGCAGGCGGACTACTGGCGCGGCACGGGCGATTTCAATTTGCCCTTGAGCTCAACCGTGGCGGCGCGGGTCACATTCATGGATCAGAGCAATGGCGTGGTCGATCGCGATCAGGTGCACTATCACCGCTACGGCGTCGCGCCCACGTTGAGCATGGGAATCGATACGCCGACCCGCCTAACCTTTAGCTACTTCAAGGAGGAAGAGAATAATCTTCCTGACTACGGCCTTCCGTTCATCGACGGTGCGCCGGCGCGCGTGGAGCGCAGCAATTACTATTCGCTCGCCAACTACGACCGCACGCGTACCAACACCAACATCGGCACCATTCGATTCGAGCACGACTTTTCCGATAGCGTCACTTTAAGCGACAGCCTGCGCTACGCGAACTACGGCTTCGAATACCTGGTTACCGGACCCTTTTTGGGCAACGACTTCATTGAACCACCGCCGCCGGGTACGCCGTATGCGGATATCGACATTTCGCGCGATCAGCCGAGCAGCGCCGGGACCACGAGTCTATTGATCAATCGTACCGATGTGACCGCAAAGTTCGATGCGGGCGGTTTCGCCAATACGCTCACGGGCGGTGTGGAATTGAGCAAGGAGCAGTCCAACGTGAACCGTTTCGAAAACGGACTGGATGATATTCCTGCGACGCCGCTCCCGAATCCTTCGCCTTTCTTCGTTCCGTCGACGCCGCTCATTCCCTATTCAAATCCGAAGGGCCGGGGCAGCGATGTGAGCCTGTATGCGCTCGACAGCATTGCCTTAGGTTCGAACTGGGACGTGGACGCGGGATTGCGCTGGGACCGCTTCGAGTCGAGTTTCAACGAAGTTTTCTCGGGTGCCGGGTTTGAGCGCACCGACACGTTCGTAAGCCCGCGCGCCGCGGTGATCTACAAGCCGGATGCGGCGCAGAGCTACTACTTATCCTATGGCACGTCGCAAAATCCGGTAATCGAATATTTGATTGTGGCACCCTCCAATGAGAGCTTGTCGCCGGAGAAGAACGACACGCTGGAGTTGGGCGGCAAGATCAAGTTGTTCAACGGCGAGGCGCAGCTCGCGGGCGCGCTGTTCGACACGCGCGTCTACAATGCGCGGATCTCGGATCCGGACGATCCGACGGTGCAGCAGATGCCCTTCGATCAGCACGTACAGGGAGTGGAGCTCGGCATCAGTGGCTATGTCACCGACATCTGGGAGCTGACCGCAAACTACACGCATTTGAGAGACAAGATCACCGCCACCAGCGATCCTCTATCGCAGGGAAAATACGCACCCAACACACCGCATGATGCCGTGAATTTTTGGACCACGGTGCAACCCACGCCGGCTTGGACGATTGGCGGCGGATTCACGGGCGTCAGCCATCGCTACGCGGATACCGAAAACACCGCCGGCGTGCCGGGATACGTGGTGTTCAACGCGATGACCTCCTACTCGGTCAATCAACATTTCAAGCTGCAGCTGAACCTGAACAACGTGACCGACAAACTGTACTTCACCAGCATCTACTATGTAGATATCGCCGAGAATCACGCACTGCCGGCGGCGGGCCGCGCGCTCATCGGCGTTGCGAACTATCGCTTCTGAGCGATGCCCCGATGAGCACCGTAACGATCACATCGCTCTTGGGTCAAATGAGCACTCCGCGGCTCGAGGCATTGTTCGGGCAAGACGCGCGGCGGGCCGCGGATTGGGTATTCGTCGCGGCGGTTGAAGGTCTGTCCCAGGCGCAGGTGTGCCATGGGCGGATGCTGCTCGAAGGAACCGGAGTGGCGAAGGACCCTTCTCAGGCGCTCAAATGGTTTCGGCGCGCGGCATTGAACCAGGATGCCGATGCCATCAACATGGTCGGACGCTGCCTGGACAACGGCTGGGGCACGGCCGAAGACGCGGCGGGGGCCGCGGAACACTTTCAGCGCGCCGCGGATTTGGGAAACGCGTGGGCGCAATATAACTTAGGTCATATGTACTTGGACGGCCGCGGCTTCGCGCGCGATCGAACGCTCGCCTACCTCTACTACTTAAAGGCCGCCGAGCAGCAACATGAACGCGCCATGAACTTGGTGGGCCGATGCTGCGAGGAAGGCTGGGGCACGCCGCGTAATTTAGGTGAGGCGGCCGACTGGTACCGGCGCTCTGCGGAGGCCGGCTATTTCCGGGGCCAGTACAACTGGGCCAGCTTATTGCTGAAGGCGGGCCGCTTGGAAGAGTCCGCTGCATGGTTCGATCGCGCGGCGGCGGGCGGCACCGCCGCGATGCGCCGAGCCGTGAGGGAACTGATCGCGCGAGCCGGCGCGCCGCGGGCACTGCAGAATCTCGCCGCACGTCTGAAAGCCGGAAGCTTTGCCTACACCGGTGCAGGCGCAGCTGCGCCTGTCGGTCCTTAAGCGCGCCTGCCCACATGTTCCTGCACATTGCAAAAATATTGAACGAGGAGCAACTGGCCACGGTGCGCGCCTCGCTCAACGGCAAGAATGCGCCGTGGGTCGATGGGCGCGTCACGGCCGGGCATCAGGGCGCGCCGGTGAAGCACAATCAGCAGCTCGATGAGGCGAGTCCCATGGCGCGCGAGCTGGGTAATTTCATCCTCGCGCAGCTCGAGCGCAATGCGCTGTTCATCAGCGCGGCGCTGCCCAATAAAGTCTATCCGCCGATGTTCAATCGCTACGGCGAGGGAATGCATTTCGGCACGCATGTCGACGGGTCGGTGCGCATGATCCCCGGGAGTCCCCAGAAATTGCGCACCGACCTTTCGGCAACCCTGTTTCTCGCGGAGCCGCAAAGTTATGATGGCGGCGAGCTGGTGGTGGAGAGCGATTTCGGTAGCCAGAGCGCCAAATTGGCGGCGGGCGATCTGATCGTTTATTCCTCGACACTAAGGCATCGTGTGAATGCCATCACGCGTGGCGAGCGCTTCGCGAGCGTGTTTTGGATTCAGAGCCTGATCCGCGAGGACGCGCGGCGGGCGCAGCTGTTTGAACTCGACGGCACCATCCAGCGTCTGACTCAAACGGGGGCAGATTCGGAATCCCTGGTGCGTCTCACCGCCCATTATCACGCACTGCTGAAAGCTTGGACGGAAATCTGAACGCAATGAGGGGCGGCGCGGAACTAGCAACCCAGCCTTAGGTCCAAGCCTAGGCCTAAAAAACATGGGATGCGGTTGAAGCGACCTGATCAATCAGAGAGATGGCGTCTCGCTGTTTTTGTCGCGGTGGTCGGTCTGCATGTTCTCGCTGGACTGATCCTCTTCGCAGCGCGCACGACCCGAATCGAGCGGCTGCGCGGTGTCGATGCGCCGCTTTCGCTGCTCTGGCTCTCCCCGGAAAGTCCGCCGCCGCGTCGCGTCGCTCCCTCAGCGTCAATTCCTGAACACAATGTCAGAAGAAAGGAAGCCCCGCTCGATGTCGAGCGGTCGCCCGAAGTCGCCGCTCCAGAGCCAAGCAACGCCATTACCCTGCCGCTGGACTTGAGTACTGACGCGGATTCGGTCGCGCGGCGACAGTCGGACAAGGAAGAGAACGAAAGACGGTGGAGAAATCTTGCCGGGCCCTCGGATTCACAGCTGAAGTGGTCGAGAAATAATGTTCCACTCATCCGCGACTATCGCCAATTTGGCGACGACCAGCGCGCAGAGGGTGGTGAGCTGATTACCTGGGCGAATGACAAGTGCTACTACACGACGCATGGCATTACCACATTTGGAATGCCGCAGAGCAGTCAGGTCTGCAAGGATCCGCCCAAGCCGCAGACGGATCTCTTCAAGGACATGCGCAAGAAACTAGATGAAGGCGCGAACGGACGCGCGCCGTAAGGACTGACTCCTTGCGCCGGGAGAAATGCAGCGTTTCCGCGTATTCTCGGATTTGATTACGCTCGATCTCGCTGGCGATCCTCTATGCATCGAACCCTGTAGGTCTTTCTGCCGCTACGCCAAAGGCTCGCTCAAGGGCAAGTCCGACTCGCCCAATGGTACCTTCATCGAAAAGGCGCCCGATCAATGTCACCCCATGCGGTACCCGGCGTGACGGATTGAACTTAGGCAGGGGATGCGCAGGATCCGGCGCCCAATCGCTGCGAGCCTCAGACACTTCGACAAATCCTGCGCGCAGCGTGAGCGAAGGATGCCCCGTGGCGTTGGTGATGACCAGTATTTCGTCTTGCAACGAGGGGACCAGAAGCAAATCCACCTGGGAAAAGACCCGTGCCATCTCGATCGCAACCTTGCGTCGCAATCGATCGCATTGAACAAAATCGACCGCGGAGAGGAATCTGGATTGCCGGAAAATATTCGGCCACGCATCGGGAACCTGCATCTTTAGCTGATTCACGGCGCCGCTGAGCGTCAACTCTTCGAAGGCCGCAGCCGCCTCGGCGAACAGAATCACGTTGAGCGAATCATAAGGCCAGTCCGGGATCGAAACCTCGACGGCAGTCGCTCCCACCTTGCGCACGGTATCGAGCGCGGCGCGGTCGACATCGGTCGCTTGCTTCATCCACGCGGGAAAATAGCCGACCCGCAATCCCGTTATCGGCGCATTCGCGTCATAGTCCAGCGTGCTAGCAACACAGGCCAGGTCCGTTTTGTCCGGCCCGGTGAGGGCCTGCAAAACCAGCAGCGTGTCTTCGACGCTGCGCGCCATGGGTCCGAGCTTGTCGAGCGACCAGCACAGCGTCATCGCACCCGTACGCGGCACGCGGCCATAAGTAGGCCGCAATCCCGTGACACCGCAGCGCATGCTCGGCGCCACGATGCTACCGCCGGTCTCGCTGCCTATGGCAAACCCCACCAGACCCGCGGCCGTGGCGGCGCCCGGACCCGCGCTCGAGCCGGAAGACCCTTCCTCGAGCAGCCACGGATTCATGGTCTGTCCGCCGAACCAGATATCGTTGAGTGCCAGCGCTCCCAAACTCAGCTTGGCGACCAGCACGGCGCCCGCTTCATGAAGGCGCTGAACCACCGTGGCATCCTGGTCAGGTTTGCGATTCTTGAAGGGTTCCGCGCCATAAGTGGTTGGGATTCCCGCGGTGTCGAGCAAATCCTTGGCGCCCCACGGGATGCCATGCAGCGGCCCGCGATACTTTCCAGCGGCAATCTCCGCATCGGCGGCTTTTGCCTGTTTGAGCGCCAGCTCGGGCGTCAGCGTGATCACGCACTTGAGCTTCGGATCGAAGCGTTCCAATCGCTTTAGATAGATTTGTGTGAGCCGTACTGAAGAGAGTTGCCGCGTCTCGATCCAGCGCGACAGTTGGGCCACGGACGCAAAAGCAATCTCTGAATCGCGGGCAGGTAGAGGACGCTCTTCTATTTTGCTACGGACAAAGTGGTTTCGACCTTGCCCCGGCCTTTGTGCGTATTGATTGGGTTCCCACCTTGAAGCGGGCTGAAGCGTCGCCTCCAACTGAATCTTTTTCGGCCCGGTGCGCCGCTCATAGAGCGGAGCCATCGCCGCTCGCCAACTGCCGGCGGCGTCACGAGATTCCGGTGCGGTCAATTGGACCTGCATCAATTTCTCAGCTTCCAGGAAGGTGGCTGCGGAAACTTCCGGTCCCACCGGCGGCGACGTGGCGAATGCCGAGGGTGCGCCGGGAGGCGGCGTGCTCGCCGGAGTCCCGCTCTGTGCCTGGACCGCTTCGTAGCCAAGGGTGGCGCCGACAACACCTAAGGATGCGTTGGTGAGGAATCGCCTGCGAGAATTCTTCAATGGATCTCCCGAGTTTTCAATTCATTCTAATTAAATGAATGCTTCATCTAAGTGCTTCCTCGACTTGTCCCAAGCGTTCCTTGCCGAAAAACATTTCATCGCCGACGAAGAAAGTCGGGATGCCGAAGGCGCCGCGCGCAGCAGCCGCATTCGTGTTCTCGGCGAGGTCTGACTTCACGACGGGATCTTGGGTGGCATCGAGGATGGGCTCGGGGTCAAGACCCGCCGCACGGAGCACTTCGGCAACCACCATGGGATCGTCCATCTTTCTCTCATCTTCCCACATGGCCTTGAGAACTGTTTCGAGGTAGAGGTCGAAAACGTTTGCGCGCCCGGCCGCCAGCAGACCGCGCATGACCAGAAGCGTATTGACAGGGAAGTGCGGATTGAAGCGGAAGGCCTGAATGCCGTGCTTAGCGATGAAGCGCTGCGTTTCGAGGCGCTCGTACTCGAGTTTGCCTTTTACTTTGCCGAAGGCCGTCACCGGGGACTCATTCCCCGTGAGCTTGAACAGTCCGCCCAACAGGCAGGGGATGAGATTCACCTGCGCGTGGGTGCGCGCCGCAAGTTCAGGCAGCACCTTCCACGCGAGATAGGCGTTCGGGCTGCCGAAATCGAAAATAAAATCGATCGTTTTGCTCATAAGTCCACCCTTACCAGCGCTCTGTCCAGGGACGCAGGTCCAACTCGTGTGTCCAGGCCGATCGTTGCTGTCCATGTAGCCAGACGAAGTTGGCGGCGATCTGATCGGGCTTTAGGATCCGGTCCTCGGACAATAGGCTTTCCACATCAGCGCGATTGGAACGCGTGAAGACGCCGTCGATGGCGCCGTCCACGACGACATGGGCCACGTGAATGCCCTTGGGAGCCAGCTCGCGTGCGGCACTCTGCGCAATGGCGCGAAGTCCCGCTTTGGCTGCCGCAAAGGCCGCGAACCCTTCGCGTCCGCGCAGCGAAGCGGTGGCGCCGGTAAACAGGATCGAACCGCGGCCGCGCGGGAGCATCACGCGTGCCGCTTCGCGCCCGGCGAGGAAGCCTGCGAAGCAGGCCATCTCCCAGACCTTTGTGAAAACCCGCGCCGTCGTCTCGACGAGACCGAAGCGAACATTGGCGCCGATGTTGAAGACCACCACTTCGAGCGGACCGACTCGCGTTTCGATGTCATCGAACAGCGAAATCATCTCCGCTTCGGTGCGCGCATCGACTCCAAAGGGATGCGCGACGCCGCCCGCACTGCGGATTTCGCAGGCCAATGCCTCGAGCGGCTCGAGGTTGCGGGGGCGCCGGGTGATACAAACCGAATGCCCCTCGCGGGCAAACGCTTTGGCGATGGCGCCGCCCAGCCCATCGCCGGCGCCGATGACCAGACAAACGCCTTTAGTAGCTTTCTCCACCAGTGAATAATAGCGAAAGCAACTGACCGCGGAGGCGGATTCGCAGGTTCTGACCATTGCGCCTTATCATGGGGCCGTGAGGATCTGAAGGAGATTTGATTTGCGGAAGGTGACTTGGGGGCGGCCAAGCCTGCTGGCGGTGATGCTGCTCGCCGCGGATCTCCACGCAGCTGCGTCCTTCGCCGCCGTCGGCTATCAACAGGTCACGATACCGGATCGCGACGGCAAGTCCATGCAGGCGGGCATTTGGTATCCGAGCAACACGCAGACTGTGTCACATCCGCTGGGGATGTTTAGCCAAGAGGTGGCGCTGAATGGTCCCATCGCGGGCCAAGGTCTACCCCTGGTGCTGGTTTTGCACGGGACTAGTGGCTCGCTATCCAGCCACATCGACACCGCCAACGCATTGGCTCGTGCTGGGTATGTCGTGGTCGCGGTTACGCACATCGGCGATAACACTCAAGATAGAATCTATGTCGGAAACCGGATTGACTTGATCGAGCGGCCGCGGCAGGGCAAAGCGGCGCTCGATTGGGTCCTGTCGTCGTGGCCGGGCCACTTGAACTTAAATCCACGGCGCATCGGCGTATTTGGTTTTTCGCTGGGTGGATTCGCGGCCTTGGTTTTGATCGGCGGCACACCGGAGATTGCGCGAATGGCGCAGCTCTGCGATTCGAATCCGAGCGCGCCGGAGTGCGCGTTTATCAAGAACGCGCACGGCGATCAGTTGAGTCCGAGCACCGAAGCTCCCCTTTGGATTCACGATGCGCGAATCAAGGCGGCGATCATCGCCGCACCGGCGGCGAGCTATTTATTCGGCCCTGGCGATTTACGCGAGGTAAGCGTGCCGATTCAATTGTGGCGCGTCGAAAACGATAGCCAGGCTCCTGACGCCTGGAACGGCGCGGTGATTCGCGACAATCTCAAAGTGCATCCGGATTCCCACCTCGTTCAAGGCGCAGATCACTTCGTGTTTTTGGCACCCTGCAGCGACGCCCTGGCCGAAGCCGCTGCGCAAATTTGTCAGGACCCGGCCGGCTTCGACCGCGCCGCCTTCCATCGCGCCTTCAACCAATCCGTAGTGGAATTCTTCACCACCAGGCTGCGAGACCGCTAGCGCGGGCGGCTGCCATGTTGGCTGGCGATCGCGTCTAATTAGCAGGTAGTTATGACTGAAAATTTACACAGCGCCACTAGCCTTGGCCATGTCGTCGCCCCAGTGGTCCCCGACAACGCGGCACGCAACCGACTCGTCATCAACCTCCTCCTGGTCGCCACCTTCGTTGTAATTCTCAACGAGACACTCATGGCCGTAGCCATCCCGCGGCTCATGCGGGACCTCAACGTCACGGCCGGTGCGGTGCAATGGTTGACCACGGCATTTCTGCTCACTGTCTCGGTGGTTATCCCGGTCACCGGGTTTTTGCTGCAGAGGATGAACACGCGACCGATGTTTATGTTGGCGATGTCGTTGTTCACTCTGGGCACCTTGACCGCGACGTTGGCTTCCAATCTTGAAGTACTGATCCTCGCTCGCATCATTCAGGCATCCGGGACTGCCATCATGATGCCGTTGCTGATGACGACGGTGATGACCCTAGCGCCGCCGGAAACTCGCGGCAAAACCATGGGCCGTATTTCCACGGTCATATCGGTGGCACCCGCCATCGGCCCAACCATTTCGGGGATCATCCTCAACTATCTCAGCTGGCGTTGGCTGTTCATCCTGGTACTGCCGATCTCGCTCGGGGCACTGGCGCTGGGTGCCCGACGCATCCAGAACGTGACCACACCGCACCGTGCGGCGATTGATGCGATCTCGGTGGTTCTCTCAGGCGTCGCCTTCGGCGGCCTCGTCTATGGACTGAGCAATATTGGTGTCCCCGCTGCGCCCGGAACGCTCCCCGCCGGAATCTGGTGTGCGGTCGGCGCTGTCTTCCTCGCGGCATTTATCTTTCGGCAGATGTCGCTGCAGCGGAAGGGCTACCCGCTGCTCGACTTGCGTACCTTCGAATCGCGAAACTTCACCGTGTCGGTGCTGCTCATGGCGGCCCTGATGATGGCGTTGTTCGGCACCATTATCTTGCTTCCGATCTACCTGCAGAACGTTCTTAAGCTCAGCACCCTGCAAACAGGATTGTTGCTGCTGCCGGGTGGTCTGCTCATGGGCTTGCTTGGCCCCCACGTCGGGCGCTTGTACGACAAAGCGGGACCGATCAGGCTGCTGGTTCCCGGCGTCATCGTTGTGAGTGCCGTGCTCTGGGCGATGACGCTGCTGGGCTCGGCGACGTGGGTAGGCTATATCCTCACGGGCCATGTGGTGATGAGCATCGGCTTTGCTTTACTGTTTACACCCCTGTTCACCGTCAGTTTGTCATCGCTGAAGCCAAATCTTTACTCGCACGGCAGCGCGGTCATCGGCAGCATTCAGCAGGTCTCCGGAGCGGCTGGAGTTGCGCTGTTCGTTGCATTAATGTCGGCACGGGCGACAACGCTGGCCGCGCGCGGACTCTCCCAGGCCGATGCGCTGACGGGCGGCATCCGCAGTGGCTTTCTCTGCGGCGCTGTCATCTCGCTGTTCGCCGTGGCCTGCGTTTTTTTCGTGCAGAAGCCGTCCGGGCCGCCGGAGCGTGGCCATTGACGAGGGTACGCTCGACCTGATCGTTAGATAAATAGGTGAGGATCAACCGTGAATGATGCAAAGACATCCGAAGAAGCAACTGCATGGCATCGCAGGTTCGCTGCTGCGGGCAACAACCGCGCTTGGGATGTCTCCGAGCAGCTGACCCGCAATCAAGCGGAAGACGAAGAAATGCTCGACGCCGCGCACGCCTCGGCCTGGCACTGGGCCAAGGTGGGAAGCGAGCTCAACCGTATGCGCGCCACCCTGCTTCTTGCTGAGGTCCATGCTCTGCTCGGCTTCGGTCACTCGGCGATGACCTACGCCGAACAGATGCGAACGTATTTCCTCGGGGTGCAGTCGCCGGCGTCGGAGGTCGCGTTTGTCCATGTCGTGCATGCACACGCCGCGTCCGCCGCCCGCGAGACGGAAAAACATCGGGCCTCTTACGGCCAGGCACTGGCAGCCATCGAAGCAGTTTCTAACGAGGAAGAGAAGCGAATCGTGGCCCGCACGTTCAGGCACGTGCCCAAACCGTGAAGCCGTCGCCTCGGTCCAGGAAGATCGCGGCCGAGTCGCTTGCGCTGCGCATCACCGTTGTTGATCCACCGCCGAACATCTTGTGGGCGCTTCAGCTCGACCGCGACGAGATAATAAAGCCTACCTCCAGCACTAAGAGCCGTATCTGCTTCGACTTTACAGTCGACGTAGTCCAAGATTCTTCCCCGGCGGGTTACATGAAGCTAGAGGCCTTCAAGGTCAAGGAAACCATATGATCGACCACACTGGGATTGGCGTTGCCAACGTAGCCGTCTCTGCTGCATTTTACGATGCTGCCCTCGGCGCGCTTGGCTTGCGTCGCGCCGTGCAAATGCCGGAAGGCTCAGGCACGGACGGCGTTGGGTACGGTATCGACTATCCAATTTTTTGGATAGATAAGTTTCACCCTTTTGCGACCCGTCAGCACACCGCGTTTGTAGCCAACAGCCCCGCGGAGGTTGATGCCTTCTACACTGCGGCTCTCAGCGCAGGTGGGCGAGATAACGGCGCACCGGGTGTGCGCAAGAATCAATCTACGCCGAATTACTACGCAGCTTTTGTACTCGACCCCGATGGAAACAATATTGAAGCTGTATTCCGTGGCGGTTGAGCGGGCTATGGTTCGGCTACCCTTCTCTTTGAAATATCTGGCAAAACTTAGCACGGGCAAAATTGTATTGTGGTGCTATCTCATCTGGTATCTGGTTACGGTCGTTGCGCATTTCGAGGCGTCGCCCGGACTGTGGCTCAGTTCATTGGGAATGAGCGCAATAGTTGGCCTCGGCTTACTGTTGAGCATTCAAATTCAGCCCCTTATACCGTCAAACCGCTGGCAGACGTTTCGCCTATTTCTTATGCCATTTTGCGTTTCGAGCTTTTCCGCTCTCACAAAAGGCAGGGGTACATCTTGGTGCTGCCATCGCGGCCGCTAGAGTTGCTCTCGTCCTTTTTGTTATGCGCCATCTTTGTACTATTTGTTCTCCTCCTGAAGAGAACTCAACGGGGTGTTCGAGGTTAGCATGTGGGGCGATCGCGAGGTAGTGTATTAGGTGGGCCAGGGAGAGAGATGATGGCAAACGCCGATTCTCGTGTAACGATTCACATGGCCGCGAGCCTCGACGGCTTCGTCGCTCGAAAGGACGGCCGCGTTGACTGGCTCGAAACCTCAGATGAATTTGTAGGTGGCGATACCCTGGACCCAGAATTCGTCGAGGCCTTCCTTAAGTCGATCGACTGCTACGTCATGGGGTCAAGAACCTATGAGACCGCCTTGAATTTTGAAGCCAAAGGGTTCGGTTGGTCATACGGCGACAAACCCACCTTCGTCCTTATTAGTCGCGATCTGCCGCGAACCCGGGATTCCGTCGAGTTTCACTCAGGTGATCTCGAGCGATTCGTGAGCGGGATTCTGCGGCCCAGTTTCCGTACCATCTGGTTCGTTGGGGGTGGTTTAGTTTCCGGTGAATGTCTTCGTCTCGGGCTGGCCGACGAAATTCGCTATTCGATCCTGCCGATCTTGATTGGTGAGGGGATCAGATTCTTCGAGAAGCTCGACAGAGATGTCGCCCTCCATCTGGCGGAAGTCAAAGCCTATAAGAACGGCGTGGTTGAGCTTTGCTATGAGGTACGCGGACAGTGACGGGCGAGAAAGCCGTGGCATTTGAGCGGACTCTGAACCCGGCGAGAATCCGAGCAGCAATCCGCGACGAGGTGGCTGCGATCGTGCCCCTTGACGAGTTGGAGGAGGCTCACCGAAGTGACGCACTGGCTTGGATCGATTCTGGAGCGACTCTCTGTCGTACAGCGAAGCCTGCCACGCCGCCAAAGCATCTGGTCTCGTACATTGCCGTCGTTGACGGGCACCATATCCTTCTAGTCGACCATAAGAGTGCGCAACTCTGGCTGCCGGTTGGCGGTCATGTTGAGCCTGGGGAACACCCTCGAGAAACTGTTGTGCGCGAACTCTTTGAGGAACTCAAGATTGTTGCAAAACATGACGTCACGGAGCCTTTGATGGTGACGTGCACGACGACCGTGGGTCTGGCCGCTGGTCATGATGACGTGTCGCTGTGGTATGTGGTCACGGTCGATCGAGGTCAAGACATCCAATTTGATCGACAGGAATTTGAGCGGGTTGAGTGGTTTGGTTATTCGGATGTGCCGATTTATCGGTGCGATCCGCACTTAAAGCGATTTCTGGCAAAACTCGACCCATCGGAACGCTCGGAGAGCTGTCGGATGAGGGGTCAGGGGATGTTGGTGCGACAAAGTAACTACCCAGGTAATGATCGTGGATAACCTCTACGCGAGAAGCGTGTTCTTCGTCAAAGATGCTGAGCTTTCACTCAAATTCTATACGGAAATATTAGGCTTTTCCTTGGATTGGAATTATAAAGAACAGGACCGGGCATTCGTATTCCAAGTGAGTCTGCTCGGTTTCCAGCTGATCCTCAATCAAGCTGAGCCGTGGACAAAAGATCGGGTGGGTCATGGCCGCGTGTTTATCGGACTCGGGCATGATCAAGTGGAGGGATTTTGTCTGCACATCGAAAAGAATGGCATTAAGACAACCGCTATCCACTGGGGCGCGCCGACACTCGTGATTCACGATCGAGATCAAAACGAACTGTTCCTTTGGCTGCCGGACAAGGAACTGGCGAAGGAACCAGAGTTCGCAAAGAGGTGGCAACCGATTGCAGCGGGAGGGGATGGATGAAGCACCGGGTGCTGAAGGGTGACACGGGTCGACTTCGCCCCAAACAGTCGCGCAGGGTTTAGACTTTTGCAAGGTCTTGACGCAAAACACGGTCGTGGAGGCATATGGACGCCGATTTGGACACATTGTCTCGTGAGCAATTGGTCAGCGAACTCAAGCGACTGCGCCGCGCAATTCGAGAACACAGAGACTCGACGGGCCATGATTTGTGCTGGCACCACCCGGCACTATGGTCGTTGCTCCCGGAAAAAGTAGTTCCCGCGTTGGCAGTTCCCGCGTGGCCTCAGTTCATGCGCGGTTGTATCCGGTATCGGCAATCTCTCGATGAACAAGCTCCGAGTGCTCCACGCCTCAGCACGGAATTCAAACATCATGGTGACACTTAGGCGTCGGCTTGAGCCGAGAACAACTGGCTTGACAAACTTCGATGACATTCGTGAGATTGCCCACACTCTTCCCGGAGTTGTTGACGGCACCTCATATGGCACCCCCGCACTCAAAGTGGGAGGCAAGCTCATTGCGCGTCTACATCAGAGCATGGACTGCATGGTACTTCGCAGCGATTTACTGGACCGCGAGATTTTGATGCAATCTGCTCCGGATGCATTTTTCATTACGGATCACTACCGGGACTACCCCTGGATTCTCGTGCGTCTCGCTGTGGTTGAAAAGAGCGCACTACCGGACTTGATTGAACGAGCTTGGCGTTTGGTCGCATCAAAAACTTTAGTAAAGAAGCACGAGAACGTGCGCCGGCTTGAGTAGACTGTTCAAGGGGTCGCGCAATGCCTCGATGGCGTTGAATGAGCGTGCGCTTACCGCTCCGCTCTTTCCGGCGCACCCCTCGTTTCATCGGGCATTGGCGGATGATGTGATGGTGGATACGTTGAAACATGCAGCGAGGGATTTAGGATACCCGTTGAGGTAGTGTGTGATCGGGGGCGCGTTTCTTGGGGTATCGTTAGAAGATCGAACGACGGAGGGTGCATGCATTATTTGCTTTTCTATGAGTTCGTCCCCGACTACGTTGCGCGCCGCGCACCGTTTCGAACTGCGCATCTAATGGCGGCATGGAAGGCTCAGGAGAGGGGGGAACTTATTCTTGCAGGTGCTTATGACAATCCGGTGGATGGCGCGGCGTTGCTGTTTCGATGCGACTCGAGCGCCGTACCGGAACGTTTCGTCGCGTCGGATCCCTACGTAATCGGGGGTCTTGTAACGCGTTGGCATATTCGCGAGTGGACTACCGTGGTGGGGAAGGACGCGACAAATCCCGTGCGGCCTTAGACCGCCAATGGGCTGTATCATCCGGCTTATGAGTGCGCAAAAGGCGAAAAAGCCGTTTTCGATGATTCGTGAGTTTCATCTGGCCGATTGGTTCACATTGGGCAATGCCGTTTGCGGCACAGCAGCCATATTTTCAACGATAAGTTATGTGCAGACAGGTGGCGTGAGGCACGTCTATTTTGCGTGTGCTTTGGTTTTGGCGGCGTTGGTGTTCGATATTGTGGATGGCCGCGTTGCACGATGGCGCGAAAAGTCCTCGGAAATGGGCCGGGAATTGGATTCTCTCGCAGATGTCATTTCCTTCGGCGTCGCTCCAGGCATGATCGGCTACGGTCTGGGCATGCAAGGATTGTTTGATCGAATCATCTTGGCTTATTTCGTTGCCTGCGGCGTTTCGCGGCTGGCTCGATACAATGTGACCGCAGAGGCGCTTTCCGCTGGTGGCGGAAAAGTAACCTTCTTCGAAGGGACACCGATTCCGACATCATTTCTCCTGGTATGTCTTCTGGCGGTTGCGACCTGGCTGGGCGCCATCGGCGAGCACTTGTGGTTCGGCGTGCTTGAAGCCGGCGGACACGCACTGCATCCGTTGACGCTCGTGTTCGGGCTATCAGGATCTTTGATGATCAGCCGAATTCGGATACCAAAACTCTAAGGTTGTCCGAGTGTGCTAGCGCTGCGCGCGGCGAAAAGTGAGATTTACGCGCTGCCGCCCCAGCATGGGGTGATGGCCATCCTTCAACGGCAATACGCCATGGTGATTGAGTCGTGCGGGTCCGCCCCAGACCACGACGTCGCCATGCTGCAAGGGCATGCGGCGTTGTTTGTCCTTTCTGGTGTTGCCACCGAACAAGAAAACGGCGGGAAGCCCTAAGGAGACGGAAACGATCGGGGCGCGAAAGTCATTTTCGTCTTTGTCTTGATGCAGGGTGAGTCGTGCACCGGGAACGTAACGGTTGACGAGACAGGCATCGGGTTTGAAGTCTTCGAAACCGCCGGCTCGCGCCGCTTTTTCGGCAAGCGCCGAAAATACCGACGGCATAGTCGGCCAGGGTTGGCCGCTCAAAGGATCGTGGGTGGTGTAGCGATAACCGCGACGATCGCTCACCCATCCCAAGCTGCCGCAATTGGTCATCGCCACTGACATGCGAAAGCCGCCGGGAGTTTCCAGCTGGCGGAACGCGGCCGCGGTTTCGATCTGCTCTATTTCAGCGAGCAGCGTCGTCACGTAGTCGAGCGCGAATCCGCGTAGCAGATATGCGCCGTTGGTGATTCGCTCGTGAGGGGGGCGGGTATCGGGTAGATCAAGCATGGGGTCGGCCGCGAGCGCAGTGCTGCGGGAAATCATATCGTGGTGTTGCAATACAGATATTGAGATCCTTCTATGGAACGAACTCTAGACATAAGACTGATTGAATCGAGCATAGGTTCCGTTGTGTCGAGCGTGCCTTTGATCGATTGAAGCGGCGAATTGGGTGGGTATCGACTGTGGGGCTGTCCGCTCAAGGAGCAATGCTTGCGGCTCGCTCAAGGCGATCCTCTTAGGGCTGCGATGTACTCGGGGCTCTCAGAGATGGTGTTGTGTGGCTTCGGTGCTCGAAAGGGGTATCACTTCGTCATATTGTGCTGCGATCAATTGTGTCGGTGCAGTCACCTTGGGCGCATAGCGCCAGGATTCGAATTTGTCGAGCATCAGCCAGGTCAACGGAAAGTAGCGGAACCGGCCGGCGGCAATCTTCAGCAAGCTGTCACAGGGAGTGACGAGGAGTAAGCGTTCTACACGGCGCTCGCTTGCGACGCGAATGGCGACACCGCTGCCAAGGCTTCGCCCGATGACCACGACGCGAGAGTGATCGGCGTTTACACGATCAAACAGAACGAGTGCGTCAGCGATCAGGGCGGCTCACCATGGCGGCCGGCGGGATCCTGGATTGCCACACGCTGCTTTACGGCCGCCCAACACTGACATCGCAGGGCGTGCACGCGCCCACAATCTTCACTATGATACGGCGCTGCGGCCGGGTTGTTAACTTCGTCACAACAAAGAACTCCGCGCCGGGCTCACATCGCAGACATCTCGCCTTAGTACCCTTAGGCTGATTTGCATGTCAGGGAGACTTGCGTGAAGGACGTCACAGGATTTAACAGCACCGAGGCAGAGGTGGACGCGGGTGTCGCTGCGGATCCGCGCCGGCAATGCGTGGAGCGCGAACCACGTGCAGTGCGGCGCTGGGCCGGCGAAGTACTGCGCCGCGGTATTTTTGAGTTGCTGTATCTCGGCTCGAATCTCGCGATTGCCGGCGGCGGCCTGTTGTGGCTGTATCAAGTGCTGACGCGCAGACCGGCAGCTGGTACCGGACTATTTCTGGCGACGGCTGTGGCCCTCAGCTTATGCACCTATCATTTGGCCCGCTGGCGTGCGAGCGCGGCCGTGTCGCGCCAAGTAGAAAAACTGACGGCATGGCTGATCGCGACGCTCGGCATTGCGCTCGTGTGGGGCGGCATATGCTTTGCGTTCACATTTGAGGTTCTTCGCTGGCTGAGCGCACCGGGAACGCCAAGCTGGATCATCGGGGGAACGGCGGGACTTTGTGGTCTTGCCTACATGGTAGCCGGCGAGTGGAGCGAGCTGCGCGATTGCTTGGCGCTCCCGGCGGGAGCAAACCAAGACCGGCATTCGGACGAGAGTGCCGCGTGACTTACACTTAGTGTTTGCCTCCCCCGGGCGCTCGTGACATAACGTTTTCCAAGGTGCGACAGGCACCGTGATTTTGCAGCAATGGCGTTGCCATGAACCGGGGATCGCACCAGCATGGGTACCTGGGATCATTCCTTTGGGCGCGTTGAAATTAGGGGTGCTGTAATGCAACGCAGCAGTAACGGTCCGTTGGTGAGATGGGCGTCAAATCCATATCCTATGTCGCCTGGTCTTGGGTGGCGGCTGCATATGTCGAGAATTGCGGCAGAGATCCTGCCCGTTAGCGCACCCAGACGGCGCGGCTAAATCAACCAGTGACTTTATCCACTGCTCATGTGGATACGCCGATACATCCAAACGCTCGCAAGAACGAAGTCATATCAATGGAGGGGATCGAATGAAGTCCATGGTGTTCATTCTGGTGGCGCAGTTACATTCCGGCGGGGCCCAGACTGTGGCCGCATATCCGAGCCTGGAGCAGTGTAGGGATGCACTCAAGGTGGCAACCACAAACGTCGCGGCGGACTACACTTGCGCCGCGACGCCGGTAGAGGGTAAATGGTCGCAAAAGGATTCGCGCTTCCTGATGGTGCGGGAATGAGCCGCACCGTTCGAGACTTGAGTGCGCGCTTTAGAATACCCGAAGCTTCGATGAGAATTGAAACGGCCGGCGGATACAGATCCCGCCGGCGTTCTTTAGTTTTAAGCTAGCGTTTCCTCAGCCGGTGGGCTGCTGATCGCAGGTCACATTCATTTCGCACCGTTCGGTAACGGTTCGTAGATCAGCGCTTCCGGTTCAGAGGCCCTGCCCAGTTGATGGGGCGGACGTCCGTCCCAATATCTGAGGCTGCCAAACGTCTACCTCATCGTGAATCTATGAATGCCGCAGCCGCCCGCAAAGTCGATCAAGACCGACGGATCTCGGAGGCCTTTGCGCGAGAGGCAACGCGGCTCGGTCAATTCATCCGCGGCCGGGTGCCGGATGTTGGCGTTGCAGAGGACATCTTGCAGGACGTGTTTTCAGAGTTCATCGAGTCTGAAAGGCGGGTGTTGCCGATCGAGCAGGTGGGGGCATGGCTTTTCCGGGTGGCGAGAAACCGGATTACCGACTGGTTTCGTCGCAAAAAGCCCGAGACCCGTGCGCCAAGGGAGGATGAGGAGGGTGATCTTTCTTGGGAAGACACCCTTCCCTCGCCGGATGCAGGTCCAGATGAGATCTATGCGCGGGAGCGCGTGCTGCAGCAATTGGCCGCTGCGCTGGAGGAGTTGCCTGAAGGGCAACGGACTACCTTCATTGCGCATGAGTTCGACGGTTTAAGTTTTCGGGAAATCGCGGAATTGACCGGGGAAAGCGTCAACACGCTGTTGTCGCGTAAGTACGCGGCGGTGCAAAGCCTGCGTAAAAGCTTGCGTTCCGTGTATGCGGACGCGGACCTTATTTGAGGAAGTAATTATGAAGTTATCTAGATTTTCGAAAGCAGCCCTGATCGCAGGCTGCATTGTGGCGGTGCTTGCTGTGGTCGGCCTTGTGGTGATGAGTCTTTGGAACTGGCTGATACCGGCTCTGTTTGGCGGACCGGTGCTGCATTTCTGGCAGGCAATAGGCCTTTTGATCCTGACTAGAATCCTCGTAGGTCGAGTCGGCCGCGGAGCGGGGCACTGGGGCTGGCGGGGCCGCATGCGCCAGGACTGGCAGCGCATGACTCCCGAAGAACGCGAAAAGCTGCGTGCGACCTTCTCTCGGCGCTGCGGCGGCAGGGGCATGCCCGAAGGGGAGCCGAAAGCGTAATAGTTTACGCGGCCGCGATCCTGCCTGATCAGATCGTCAGGCATTCTGGATCGAACCCGTATTCTCCGCGCTGCCACGCAGCGATCTCGTCTGGACGCCATTCGACACCACCGGCAAAAGGCGCGAGACTTGCCTCTCACGAGGGAACGGTTGGCAACACAGCGGGGATAAGCAAATGAGCAACGAGAAACCCGGAGCAGGGCAGACAGCGCTGGTAACCGGGGCGTCAATGGGGATCGGCGTGGATCTAGCGGAATGCTTTGCGAAAGATGGTTACGACCTGATCCTTGCGGCTCGCAGCGCAGCGGCATTACAAGAAGTCGCTGCTCGGTTGTCTAAAACCCATGCTGTACGAGCGAACGTATTCACTATCGATTTGGCGGAACGAGGCGGCGGCGCCCGTTTGGCTGAAGCGGTAAAAGCAGCCGGACTCCAAGTCGATGTGCTCGTGAACAATGCCGGATATGGCAAGGCCGGGCCGTTCGCCGGTTCCAGCACCGAGTTGCAACTTGGCATGATTGATTTGAATGACCGCGCACTCGTTGAGTTGACCCACATTTATTGGGCGCAGATGCTCGAGCGAAAGCGCAGCGGCATCTTGAACGTCGCCTCCATGGCTGCGTTCGTGCCCGGACCCTTCATGGCGATTTACTATGCGTCCAAGGCATTTGTCTTGTCGTTTTCCGAAGCGCTCTGGGAGGAGGCGCGCGACACGGGCGTGCATGTCAGTTGTCTGTGTCCCGGAGCGACCAAGAGCCAGTTTCGCGTGCGTGCGGGAACGGGCGCCACGCGATTCGGCCAGACGGCCGCGGTCATGGACTCCATGCCGGTGGCTCAAGCGGGCTACAAGGGCTTTCGCGAAAACCAACGCGTCGTCATTACCGGCAAGGGAAATCATCGCACGGCTAGAATGGTCCCATTCCTTCCCCGCGCAATGGTATTGAAGATGGTGCGCAATCTGCAGAGTCCCGCGGCGTCTTAAGCTGAATGAGTAGTTCGACCGCCGTGCCTGACACGACGAACCTCGCCGCGCGCATCGCAGCCCCGGCACGGCATGCGGTTGCCACCGGCGATATTCCCGGCGTGGTGTGCCTCGTTTGGCGGCGCGGTGAACTGCTGCAGGTAGATTCGGTCGGACTGCGCGATATCCAAGCTCGGCTGCCCATCGAGCGCAATACGATCTTCCGCATCGCGTCCATGAGTAAGCCGGTTACCACTGCGGTCGCTATGATTTTGAGGGAGCGCGGGGTCTTGCGGCTCGAGGATCCCATCACCAAGTGGGCGCCTGAATTCGCCGCGATGCGGGTATTGCGCCGGGCTGATGGTCCTTTGCGGGACACCTATCCTGCCCCGCGGGCCATCACCATTGAGGATTTGATGACCCATCGGGCAGGTCTTGCATACAGCTTCACGGCGCGAGGACCACTGGCTCAGGCACTAAAGGAGAGATTCGGATTCGAGTTCGACAGCGCGCGCACCCCTGACGAATGGATGAAGACTCTGGCCTCGCTTCCCTTGAGCTATGCTCCCGGAGAGCGCTTCAATTACAGCCATTCGACCGATCTCCTCGGCGTGATCATCGGCCGCGCGACCGGCTTGGGTACCCGAGCGGCGATACAGCAACTGCTGTTCGATCCCTTGCGGATGGTTGATACCGATTTTTGGATTCCGCCCGAAAAGCGCGCTCGGGCCGCGGTTCTTTACCGATCATCGGCGCCGGGAAACTTCGTACCGATTGATCTGCCGGGCTTCATGGACCAGGCGCCGCCGTCCTTCAGCGCAGGTGGACAAGGGCTGGTCTCAACTGCGGATGATTACCTCGCCTTTGCGCGCATGCTGCTCCAAGGCGGCGAGCTAGACGGCACTCGGGTGCTCTCGGAAGATTCCATCCGGTTAATGATCGCCAATCGATTGACGCCGGCGCAGCGGCGAAACCTGCAATTCGGCATCCCGTTCTTTATGGGCCAGGGGTTCGGCCTCGGGCTGTCGGTGATTGACGATGCAAAAAGAAACGCCTGGATGGGGGCGGGAAGATCAGGCGCATTTGGATGGCCCGGTCTTTTTGGAGGTTGGTGGCAGGCCGACCCGGCGCAGCAGTCGGTGATGGTGTGGCTGCAGCAAACGCTGCCGCCTCAGGCTATTCCGGGGAGTGGTGCAAAGGGGGATTCGCGCCTTGCGGAAACATTGCTGCGCTGGGTTTTCTCCTCTCCGGGACTGCTGTCGCTCATGAACAAAATGGCGCAGCGTTCGGGCAAGGCGCCGCGCATGCCTGGAATTGCCGCCACACAGAATTTCCAGAAAGAGGCTTACGCAGCGTTGAAGTGCTGACAGTTTCCCGCTGCGGATTTTCTAGCTGAGCTCGCCCGGCGGTTGCGTGCGAACCAATCCTGCGTGCGTCACCAGCTCGATGAGGCGCTCCGGATTCACGGGCTTCAGCAAGTAGTCATGCACATTGAGTTCTTGGATGGCGGACGGCAGTTGATCGATCGTGAAGGATGTGAGCATCGCGACCACGATGTTCTTGGTTGCGGCGTCTTCGCGCAATCTTTGCAGAAACTCGATTCCGCCAACTCGCGGCATTTTTAGATCCAGCAGAATCAATTTTGGCAGCGCCTGGTCACGATCAGGAAACCTGCCCTTGCGGAATATGAAGTCGAGCGCTTCAACTCCATCCGAGAGGCGCAATATTTTTTGGGTCACGCCAATACTGCGCAATGCTCGCACAGTCAGCTCGGCATCCGAAAGATTGTCTTCAACCAAGAGGATCTCGACCTTGTCCCATTTGTCCAAGGCTTGTCCCGAATGCCCGCTTCGCGAACCTTTCTGCATTCAGACCTCTGTGCCGCGAAGCCGCCACAACAAGAACGCGTAGGTATCGGCCGCTTCCCGGTCCTGTTGCGCGCGGGTGGAGCCGACGCCGTGACCCGCATCGTAGTCAACGCGCAGCAATATGGGTTTCCCGGAGGTGGTCGCGGCTTGGAGTCGCGCGGTCATTTTACCCAGGTGGAACGGCGCGACACGCGGATCCGTGACGCCGGTGGTGAGAAGCACGGCGGGATACGCGGTGCCGTCTTTCACCGAATGGTAGCTGTCGATCATCTTGAGCGCCTTGTAACCAGCGGGATCGGCGATGGCACCCCACTCGGGTTCTTCGCCGTAGCCGTCTTGCTCGACGACATAGCGCAGCGGATTGGACCAGCCGACGCCGTCGATCACCGCTGCGAAGAGATCGGGGCGCTCGGTCATGGCGCGTCCGACGGTAATGCCGCCGGCGGAACGGCCGCCGATGGCGAGATGTTTGGACGAGGTGTATTTCTTGGCGATGAGTTCTTCGCACACGGCAATGAGGTCCCGCCAGGTATTGGGCTTGTTGGCGAGTTGACCGGCCTTGTGCCATTCGCGGCCGTATTCGCCGCCGCCGCGCACATCGGCGTAACCGACGATGGCGCCGGCATCGACCAATGCCAGCGTCCGTCCCGCGAAAGTCGGTGTGTAGGCAGACAGGCCGTACGAGCCGTAGGCGGAGATCCAGGTTGGGTTACTGGCGTCCTGCTTCATGTCTTTGCGATAAATCAGCGTGTACGGAATCTTGACGCCGTCCTTCGCCGTGACGAAGAAGCGTTTGGCTTCATAGGCGCTGACATCGATGGCGGGTTTCGGCGTGATACCTGTGTCCGCGAGATGACCCGCAACATCCACCGACCAAATGCCCGCCGGCGTGAGCCAACCTTGAAAGGATAACAATGCGCCGTCTTCATTCGGAACCGCATCCACGGCGCCGATGGTGCCGTCGAAAGGCAGAGCGATGTCCACGACCTTGCCGTCGTGACCCAAGCGCTGCAATCGGCTGATGCCGCCGTCCATGATTCTCAAATAAATGCCATCGCGCGCGCGAGTGGTGTTTTCGATGACAAGCGTGGCGTGCTGCGGGACTATGATCGTGCCGGCCGCGATGTTGGGTGTTACCGCGGAAGCTTTGACGATGCGCCCACGCGGCGAGCCTTTGTTGACCAGTAAGTACAAGTCGTCGCCATCGAGCTCGAAGTCTGTGACTTCGTCCTCGAAGCCGGCGAATGAAACCCATTTGGCCTTACCGGCAATGGTGTCGGTGAGCGGTGCGATGAACCATCGGCCTTCGGGCCTGACGTCGGCAAGCTGCAGGATCGCGTGGCGGGAACCCCGCGACGTGAGGATGGTCGGCATTTGGATCTTGTCGTACTTCACCGCGGCGACCAAACCACGCTTCATCAGTATCGGATCGGACTTAGGATCAGTGCCCAATTTGTGGAAGCGTGCCTCGGCATCCAAGTAGCGCTCGGGTGTGGCCACGGCGCCGGTGAGCTGCGTGTAGAAAAATCCACCGGCGTCATCGAGCCATTGCGGATTGGCGCCTTCGGTATTGGGAATGGTCTCGGGAAGATCCTTGCCGTCGGCGACGGTGAGTATGTGCAGCCGAGAATCTTCACTGCCGTCCTTCGATAGACCGTACACCACGTACCTGCCGTCGGGCGAGGCACGCCACCAGTCGAGCGACATGTGGCTCTTGGCGCTGCTCATCGCGGTGGGATCGACCAACACGCGATCAGGACCGCTGAGCCCCTGGCGCACGATGAGCTTGAAGTTGTCGGCGCCCAAGGGGCGCTGCTGAATGAAGGTCAGGCCACCGGCCCGCTGCACGCGCGCGGTTGCGACCGCTTCGCCGGAAAGTTGCTCGATGCGCTTGAGCAGGGCCGCGCGACCGGGAAGGGCATCGATGATGGCGCGGGTGTGGTCATTCTGCCCCTTCAAATACGGCAGCCAGTCCGGGTCCTTGCTGTTTTCCATCCAGCGATAAGGATCGCTCACGGTTTCACCGAAATAGATGTCTTTCACCACTTCGATTCTGGCGACGGGCGCGGGCGGCACGGCACCCTTCGAGGCCGCCGCGGTCGCCCACAGCTGCAAGGGCAGGACCGACAGCGAAAGGGCGCCGGTGGATCCCAACAGAAAGGAGCGGCGGTCTAGATCCATATTCATGCGTACGACTCTCTATACATAGCCATTTGCCGAGCCGATTGTGACCCGTCGCCGGGCCGGTTGCAAAGCAGGAGAAATAGGAATTGCACAACGAAATACGGCACCCAAAATCGACGAAAATGCCGGGATAGTGCCGCGCGTTCCGCGTTCGACAACTACAGGATCACCGCGCAGGCGCTTCTTCGAATAATCCGGCGATCGGGCTTGGATCGCGGACGCATGGGCCGCGCTTAGGGCCGCGCCGCCAGGATTTCGTCGAGGCGGGCAGGTTCGGCCGTATCGCGCTCGAGGTGTGGATAGCGCAATCCGTCATGGTAATCCACGTTTGCCACTAAATAGCGATCGCCAATCTTGACGATTAGCTCGATCGGCGCCGGCTTGCCATGCGCTGCGCGGATGGCATCCTTGAGGACATCGGCGTCGTAGGCAATGCCGTTTATGGCGAGAATTTGCGCGCCTTCAGTGAGCTTGGCCCGATAAGCGGGGCTGTCCCAGATGACCTGCGTGAGCGTGCCGTCCTTGCTGCTGTCCTTGCCGTCGATCTCGATGCCGATGGAGTTGAGCAAGTCGATGCGCTTGCGCTGATCCTCGGTCGTGGCTTGATAGTCGCTCGCCGTGTCGGTGTACACGAGCTTGTAGCCGCCGCGATGAAAGCCGTCCAGCGGCACCGGTTTGCCGATGGCATCCAGACGCTGACGCAAAAAGGCGGACCAGTCATTGGGCTCGACGGCATTCAGTGCTTTCACGATGTCGTCAAAGGTGTAGGTGACGACGCTGAAGCTGCCGTCATTGATGCCGAAGAAGGTGTGGGCAAAATCATCCAGCGATCGGGCGCCTTTGGAGTGTTCGCGGATCCAGGTATCGGCATCGAGCCAGATCAGCGCGGATTCTGAGTAGTAGTCTTCGAATCGTTGCCAGTCGAGCCAGGACTGCGGACGGCGCGGATTGATGATTTCATCGTTGGTCGTGTCCTGCAGGGGGCGCCATTGGCGACCTTTTTGAACTTCGTAATGCGCCGCGGTGATGGCGAATTGATCCAGGGCCTGTTGACGCGTTCGCAACCCTGAACGTGCCGCCAGCACCTGACCCCAGTACTCGGTTTGCCCTTCATACACCCAGAGCAGGCTGTCCTGCATCGGAACATTGTAGTTCGGGGTCCAGAGATCCGCGGGGCGGCGGAATTTGCCGTTCCAGGAATGCGTGAACTCGTGCGGCAATAAGTCCCTGGCGAATGCTTCCTTGTCCCACTTGGTGAACGACTCCGGATCGGTGCCGTCCTCGCTTGATTGATGATGCTCGAGGCCGTTCTGTTGAATCTGATCGCTCAACGAGTACAGGAAATCGTAGTGGTTGTAATGATGCGAACCGTAGAGCTTGTAGGCCTGCCGAACCAAATTGCGGTATGCCTCCAGGTATTCGGGCTTCAGGGCCAGCAGTTCGGGCCGGTCGGCAAATAGATCCATGTGCACGGCGACCGCGGCGCCCGGATCGAGGTCGAGCTTGGAGGCGTAGCGGCCCGCGTATAGCGGACTGTCGATGAGTGTTTCCAGCGTGGTGCGCTTGAAGTGCGTCTGCTCATGGTCGGTCGAAGCGGTTTCGAGGGCCGAACCAAACTGCCAATCGGCGGGCAACTGCAGCTTTACCGCAACCGGGACTTGCCGCGTGAAATAGCCGGCGGGATAGAACACCAGTTCGTTCCATTCGATCAACATCAGATCCCGGCTCATTTCCAGCGCGCCGACTTTGGCGCTGGTGGGCGAGAGATAATCGAAGTCGATGTCGATGGCGTGTGTGCCGGGCTTCAAGTTCAGGCGAAACGCAAAGACCTCGACCGGGTCGCGCTTCCAGATAACCGCTGCGCCGTTGGCCGTGATTCGGATGCCGCCGAGCCGATCGATCGTACCTTCCGGCGCGTGAGTGCCGGGCAGCCACTTCGGATACAGCAGCACGGTGTCGGGGCCGACGCCGCTCAAGGTTTCATGAACGTGCATGACGCGATGGTTGGTGTCGCTGGCATCGACCTTCAGCTGAATTTCGCCCGCGTAGGGGCGATCCTTCGGCGCAGCGATTGGCGTGACGGGTGCGATCGCGCTCGGGCCGGCGGTGGTCTCGGAGGCGGCCTGGACGGCAGGAGTGCCAAGCGCTGTACTCAGCACCGCACAAAAGGCGATTTTGCAGGCAACTGTCCTCATGAGATCCTCGTTCTTGTTGGCGGCGTGCATCATAGCAAATGAGGAGTTCGCCCAAAGCACATGCCTGAGCTGCCCGATATTTCTGCGTACTTGAGCGCATTGCAGGAGCGCATCGTCGGTCAGCCGCTTCAGCGGGTGCGACTGGGCAGTGCCTTTTTGCTGCGCACGGCCGTGCCGCCGATATCGGAGGCGGAGGGCCATCGAGTCACCGAACTACGCAGGATCGGCAAACGCATAAGCCTAGGCCTCGACAATGATTTGTGGTTGGTGCTGCACTTGATGATTGCCGGAAGGCTTCATTGGCGCACCCCAGGCGCGAAGCTTGCGGGCCGCAATAATTTGGCGGCATTCGATTTTCCGAATGGGTCGTTGGTTCTTACCGAGGCGGGCACGAAGCGGCGCGCGTCGCTGCACGTGGTTAAGGGCGAAGAGGCCCTGCGGTCTGTGGATCCCGGCGGCATCGAGGTATTCGACAGCGATCTTGAGGCCTTCATCGCCGCGATGACCGCCGAGAACCGCACCCTCAAGCGGGCCCTGACCGACCCGCGGATCTTGAGCGGCATCGGTAATGCCTATTCGGATGAGATTCTGCACGCGGCGGGGTTGTCGCCGGTCACGTTGACTTCGAAGTTATCGCCCCAGGAATGGCAGCGGCTGTTTGCGGCGACGCGCGAGACGCTGCGACTGTGGATGGATCAGTTGGGCGCGGAGTCGCGCAAAGCCTTTCCAGAAAAAGTGACTGCCTTTCGCGTTGGAATGGCGGTGCATGGGCGCTTCGGCCTGCCGTGCCCGCGATGCGGCGAGCCCGTGCAGCGCGTTCGCTATGCCGACAATGAAACCAACTACTGCGCGAAGTGCCAAACGGGCGGCAGGGTGCTCGCGGACCGGGCTTTGTCGAGGCTGCTGGGGGCCGACTGGCCGCGGACGCTGGATGAACTGGAGGCGTTGAAGCGGCGGTGATCAATGGAGCTGAAGCGGCGGTGACTAACCTAAGTAAGTGTGGACACTGTCCTCTCACGCGCTGTCCGACAGTGATCGCTGACAGGAAACTCCGAGCTAAATTGGCTCGGACCCGCCATTGTCCGAGACCCGCCACGCATCTTTCGGACCATAGTCGTTACCCGCTCATTTGAGCCCTACCAACCACTCGGAGTAACGAATGGAAACCAATTACATTTCACGCGATACGTACGGCATGTACAAGAACGTCGGATCGGGCCCGGGGCCTTCGCTCATGGGAGCAGATACCCTGATTGGCAACGACGTATACAACACGGCAAATGAAGGCTTGGGGACGATCAAGGAGCTCATGATCGATATGAGTTCCGGGAAAATCAGCTATGCGGTCCTGTCGTACGGAGGCTTCTTAGGAATGGGCGATCGGCTATTCGCGGTCCCCTGGCCTGCGTTGAAACTGGATACGGCGAACAAGCGCTTCACGCTCAATGCCTCGAAGGAGCAGCTTAAGAACGCGCCAGGGTTTGACAAGGATCACTGGCCTGCCATGGCTGACAGCACCTGGGTGACGGATGTGCACAACTTTTACGGCGTCAAATCGACTGGTCGGGTTCAGTAGTCAGTCCCTCGAACGGAAAGGGCCGGCGCGGAGGCCGGCCCTTTCAATTGAGATCGAAATCCGGAACGTAACGTTAGCGGCGACTTGTGACCCGCAGCAGTGCCGGTCTATCAGGCGACGGGAGTTGACTGGCAGGCATGCCTGAGGATTTGAGTAGAAGCGAGGCCATGTGGTCGGGCAACGCCGCGATGAGCGATAAGACATTCTCGGCTTGCACCGGACAGGCGAGCAAATAGCCTTGGAGGTAAATCGGCGTCAGGTGTGAGAGCAGTGCCAGTTGCTCCAGGCACTCAATTCCTTCGGCGGTTACGGCGAGGCCGATACTGTGGCAGAGCCCGACAAGAGCCTTGGCAACCGCTGCTGAACGAGAGCTGGTATGAATGCTTGCGATCAGGGCGCGATCGAGCTTCACACGCGTCAAGGGTAGCTGCTCCAGCGACGCCAGCGAGGAATAGCCGATTCCAAAATCATCGAGCGCGATGACGACGCCGCGGCTGCGCAATTGACGTAATACGTCGATGGTTGCCGCGCCGGTTTGCAGCACGTTTTCGGTCAGCTCAATCTCGATGCACCGCGCCGGAAGTCTATGCTCATCGAGCAGTCCTGCAACGCGATCGACAAAGCGGGCATCTAGCAGCTGGCGCGATGAAAGATTGATGGCGACGCGCGCCTCCGGCCAAGCGCCATGGTGCCAGCGCGCCGCGGTTTCGATTGCGGTTCGTAGCACCCAGTCGCTTATTTCCAGAATGAGTCCCGACTCTTCGGCAACCGCCAAGAATTCGCTGGGTGAGGCCAAGCGTCCGTCAGGTAGGCGCCAGCGCAACAGAGCTTCGACCAGGTGGGTCTGGAACGTTGCGGCATCGACCTCCGGCTGAAAGACCAATTCAAATTCATCGCGCTCCAAGGCATAGCGCAATCCCTGCTCGATCGTAAACTTTGCGGAGGCGGTTTCCAGCAGTGCCGGGTTGAAGACTACCAATTGGCTTCGGCCGAGAGCCTTCGCATGGAATAAGGCCGCATCCGCCGCTCGCAGCAGCGCCTCCGCGTCGACGCCATGATCTGGATACATGCTCGCGCCGACGCTGATGCTGATCATGAGATGTCGGCCATCGACTTCGAGCGGCGCCTGGAATGCGCGCACCAAATTCTGGCCCCATGAATCCACCGCTTTTTCGCTCTTGATCCCGCCGCACACGATGGTGAACTCGTCGCCGCCGAGACGCGCCGCATATCCAGTGGTGTCCGTCGTTGCCAACAATCTGGCTGCAATGGCACTGAGTACCCGATCACCGAACGCATGGCCCAGGCTATCGTTGATGTTCTTGAAGTTGTCCAGATCGACGAAAAAGACCCCGACGTATGAGCCGCTCTGCGCGGCCCGTGCGACCGCCGCTTTCAGATGCGCAAACAATTGACGCCGATTCGGTAAATCCGTGAGCGGATCGTGTTCGGCCAGATGCCGCAGCTCACGCGTGCGCTGCTTCACCTTCGCCTCCAGTTGCTCCTGGTAACTACGCGCCGCCGCCTTCGCATCTGCCAACTGTTCGGCCATTTGATTGAAGGAAATGGCCAGATCGTCCAGTTCGCGGATGCCGCCCCGGTTCACGCGAACGTTGGTTTCCCCGGCGGCAATTTTGAGTGTCGCGGTGCGGATTCGGCGCACGGGGCCGACCACGCTCATCACCGTACGAATCGATATCCACAACAGTACGGCAACCACTCCTGTGCTGAGCCAAAAAATAATCCCGAAGCGTTCGGGTTTCTGATTCGACGTGGTCGTACTCTCCATCGGGGCAACGGGTGAGGAGCGGATTTCCAGCAGCGAAAGGGCACTGCTCCGGCGCGGTGGAGCGCCGACATCACGTTTGTCAGGAGCATTCGAGGCGGCGCGTCCGGCGTCGGGGCCTGTCGACGACTGGGTGGCGTCGCTCACGGTCGTGATGAGGCTCTGAGATATTTTCGCGAGTCGAGCCTCGGAATCACGCCGCTTGGCGTCCATGAGAATGAGGCGGTCCTGCAGCGCCCTCAATTCTGCCACATCGGCGCGCGTCTGCTTGACCCACGTGTCGCCTTGCGAGCGAGTCAATGCCGCCTCATTGGTTTCGAGACTCTGCGCGAGCGCCGTTTCGCTGATTGTCACGGGAGCGAGCGCATCGTGGTCGTAGAAGCCTGAGGCGGGCAGGCTGGCAAATTCGCGGCGGATTTCATCGAGGCTGGAATTCAGATCAACGAGCGTCTTGCGTGCGACGACGCGGCCGAAGATTTTCCAAGACCCGGCGAGGGACACCTTGGTACGAGCATCCAGCCCGTCAAAACGATCCCAAAATTCCTTAAGGGCGCTGCGTCGCCCATCGGCCGCGCGCACAAGTTCATCCTTCTGGGCGCGAAACGCGGCGAAACGCGACAGAAGTTTTTCTCGGGAGCCGGAAGTATCCTGGAGGGCTGAGGATGTATAGAGCTGGGTCTCTCGCTCCAGTTCACGCACGGCGGCCGCCAATTCGCCGTCGCTGTCGTCATTGTGGATGTCCACGCGGTTGCGCACCGCATCGACAAAATGTTCGAGCGCGGCGACCAGTGATTTGCCGCTCGCGGTTTCAATTTGCGGCGGTGGGGAAGCGGGCGCGAGTCGAGCGCCGACATCGCTGGGGGCGGGCAGCGCAGATGCCTCCACAGTGACGATACGTGTGGTGCGCACGATGGAAATCTCGTGCTCAATGAGCAGGTTTGCCGCAATTGCCAAGGCAACGACGGCGGCAAATGCCACTGCGAGGTGCGCGAGGATGCCCCATCGCCGATTCAGTGAGAACGTGCGCAATCGCAGGGGATTGATACGTCACTCCCAAGGACCTCTGATGCACTGCAGCTTAATGAGAGATATACGTAAAAACTGAGATGGGACACTAGAAAGTGCGGCAAAACGCGACCGCTACTTGCGTTAGCGCACTGGAGGGAACCACAGTCGAGTCGCCTAACGTAAGTTAAGGGCGACTGAGGAATTCCCGGCCGGCGACGCTGAGGGTGACCTTGCCGGTTCCGTGCTCATGGTCGATAAACCCGTCGATGCAGGCGTCCTCCCAAATCGACAGCCGCGGACAGGACGTGCGCCAAGTTTCCATAATCTCGCCGTAATCGCGTGGCCGTTCCGCGATCCATTCGAGCATCTGGCGCGTCAATGCTTGCGTGACGGTGGTCATGATTCGCGTGGCGCTGATTTTACAGAAAGCGGCGCCCGGGCGGCATCCGCCCGGCACACTTGCAGCACAATTCTTGTGACACTCGGCAAATTCGGCCGTATATAGCTGTATGACCCTTGAGCATGCGGCGTCCGGTCGGCTAGCGGAGTTCATGGAGACCAACGAGCTGAACTGGGATGCTTTGTATGCTCTTGAGGCTCCGCGCATCTACAACTATTTTCGATTTCGGTTGGGCAGCGACAGCGACGTTGAAGAACTGACCGCCCGAACGTTCGAGCGCGCGTGGCGCTCGCGGTCACGCTACCGGCGAGACCTTGCGGGTTTCGCCACATGGCTATTCAAGATCGCGAAAAACATTGGAACTGACCACTTGCGTGCGCGGCATGAACATCTGCCGCTCGATGCGGCTCTCGAGGTGACTACGGAAGGCACGCCTGAGCGGGACGCCGAGCAACGTTCCAATCTTACGAGACTTGCGCTCTTGTGCGCGGCTCTCCCTGAACGCGAGCGCGAATTGATTGCGCTCAAGTACGGCGCCGTGATGAACAACCGCGTGATCGCCGAGCTTACGGGTCTAAGCGAATCCAACGTCGGCACCATCTTACATAGACTGGTTCAGACGCTGCGGGATCAATGGTGAGCCGATGAACAACGACCTGAACGATGACTTTCTGCAGCATCTGCGCGCTGAGCCGAGCAGGAAATTCATGGCAACGCTCAAGGCCAACTTGGATCGACAGACGATCAACCAGGCGAAGGCGCGGCGTACGCTGTTTCGGACCGCAATCCTGGCGGCATTGATCGGCGGCTCGGCCGTTGCGGTCGCGTTCGTTGTTTTGAGAGGCTCGACCGCAGGCAACATCCCTGTGCACATTGTGACCATCGGGCCCCCACTGTCGGGGGCCTCGAAAATGGCTGCGGAGCGCAGCGGCGGAGGCGCAGCGAATGCAATCGCATCGCCGGCGCAGACGTTGCCGGCATCGGTGGCGCATGGGGGAGCGGCGCAGCCGACGGAGTCCGCTGTGGAACAATCTCGCGGCTTCTTTGTGGTCGCAGGACCCACCGCAATCATTCTCAATGGCCGGGATATTTCGCGGCGCTGGACGCCGGCCGGATCGAAGATACAGCCGGAATTCAATTTGACCTCGAGTTCTGAAGCTCTGGCGATGCTCTGCCATTCACCCCGGGGCGTGGTCACGGGCGCAGGCTTTGCCGACATTGTGGGTGCGAGCCGCCGCATTCTTCCATCGGAACTCGAGGCTTGTAAGTTCAGTGGTGTTACTCATGTTGCCGAAGTAGACTCGGGTTACGAGGCTGTTGTACTGGTGCGCAGCAGGCTGTATGGCGCGCCAAAACTCTCGGCGCGCGCCATTTTTCTGGCGGTGGCTGCTGAAGTCCCCGATCCCAACCGGCCGCAAACCCTGATCAAGAACCCGTACCGCACTTGGAACGAGGTCGACAGCGCGCTCTCAGAAGAAAGAATTGAGATTCTGGGGCCGCCGTTGTCCTCCGCTACCGCTGCCGCTTTCCGGCAGACCCTCATGGAGGCTGGGTGTGCAACCTTTACCTGGCTTGCGGCGCTCAAACAAACCGATTCCAAGCGCTACGAGAAGGTGTGTCGGACGCTGCGCGACGATGGTGTCTACCTGGCCCGGGGCGAAATGGTGCAGGAGAATCTTGAGACCTATCCGAACGCGTTAGCCTTGCTCGATTTCCGCGAAGCTGTCGCAAGGCCGGACACGTTCGCTGTGGCGTCCGTGAACGGAGTTGAGCCAGGAATCGACACCATCATCGCCGAGACTTACGCGGGTTCGCGCGCGATGTTTTTGTACGTGAATACCGAGCGCGCGCGCAACAACTACGCCATGGTCTCATTCATCGATTCGTACAGGAGATCCTTGGCGTATCCGTCGATCACGACGCTCGTGGCGCCGCAGCGCCAGGCAATGTCGGCACCGCTGCAAGATATGCGGTTTTGAGCAAATAGGAGGCAAAGATGAAACCGGTATGGGCGATTGTTTTGATGCTATGTACGTTGGGCGCTTGCGGCGAAGCGAGCGCGCAAGAGCGCAACTTGAGTCCGGGCGCGACCGCGGAGAATTCGGCGGATTCCGCGGGGCGAAGCGACGGCATACCGATCGAGCGAGTCATTGCGGCAGTCTCCAAGAAGAGCGCTAAGAAATACTTGATCGACACCAGAGTGCATGGGTCGGTCGAGATCGTGGGCCAGGATATATCCACCATCACCTATGCCGAACTGCTCTCCATTTTGCAGCTGAACGGCTTCACCGCCGTGGAAGGCGGCAATTATGTCAGTGTGGTACCTGAGTCCGTCATCAGACAAATGCCGCTGCCGCAGGTTACGGGCAAGGAGAATTATCCTGAGGCTCAGTGGGTCACGACGGTGATCCCCGTCAAAAACGTGCCGGCGGGCACGTTGGTGCCGATACTCAGGCCGCTGCTGCCGGCATCCGGGCACCTCGCGGCCGCGGTATGCAGCAATATGCTCTTGATGACCGATAGTTTCGCAAAGGTGAAGCTGCTCGAGAAACTGGTGGCATCGCTCGATGTCGGTGCACCCTATGTGCCGCGTCCCTGTGAAGCGGAGGTTGCGCATCCGCCGGGAAACGCGGGGGCGCATCCTTAAACCCGCCATGCTTTGATGTGAGACGAAATGTTTGCGTGAGACGATCGGTAAGCTCGAGATTCTTGAATTAGAAGAGTACCGATCGATGCGAAACGCAGCAAAATTGATGTTTTTGCCGATGGCGATCGTCATATCGCTGCCTGCGACCTACGCTGCGGCGTGGGGCACGTCGGACGCCCTCGCCGTGCACCAGTATGTTTCGCCGTGGCGCACACCGTGGACTTACGAAGGGGAGCGCGGCAATGATCATTGGGCGGACCTGGATCCCCAATATGCGGCGTGCGGGGGTAAGGAGCAGTCCCCCATCGACATTCGCGATACGCAGAAAGCGGATCTACCTGCCATGCGGTTCGACTATAAGCCTGCCTTGATCCCTTACGTCACCAACAATGGCGCGACCATTCGAGTGAACTACGAGGCGCCAGGCAGCGGCGATTTTCTGATCGTGGGCGATGTGCGCTATCAGCTCACACAGTTCCATTTCCACCGGCCCAGCGAGGAGTACATTCGTGGCAAGCGTTTCGATATGGTGCTGCACTTGATGCATGAGTCGAGCGACGGTAAGGTCGCGGGGGTGGCGGTGCTTTTGAAGGCGGGCAGGGCGAATGCCACGGTTGCCAAGCTTTGGGCGCACATGCCGATGGCCGAGGGTGAAGTGAAAGTCGATGGGCTCGAAATCAATCCGTTGGACCTGGTCCCCATCAAGCGCGGCTACTACGCCTACACAGGATCGCAAACAGCGCCACCCTGCAGTGAAGGTGTGAAGTGGTTCGTGCTGAAGACACCGCTGGAAATATCCCCGCAGCAGATCGAGGAGTTCGCCAAACTCTATCCGCACGACGTGCGGCCGCTGCAGCCGTTAAATGGCCGCATCGTCCAAGAGACGCAGTCCGACTGATTCGTAGAGATTAACTAACGCTGGTATTCGCGGGGCCGGGACCGGTCCAATTTAGTATGCAAAACTAACCTCTTAGGTAAAATTCCGTAGCGGCTTTGAGAGGGATTTGCGTTCGAGTTTCATTCGCCCAGGGTCGAGCCGCCATCCGCGACGATGAGCTGACCCGTGACAAAGCTGGCCGCTTGCGAAGCGAGAAACACCGCGACACCCCCGATGTCGACGGGTTGGCCGATTCGCCGCAGCGGCGCGCGCTCTTCCACATTCTTCAGGATGGCCGGATTTGACCACAGCGCCTTGGCGAAGTCTGTTTTGATGAGGCCCGGGGCAATGGCATTGACGCGAATGCCCTTAGGACCCAATTCCAGCGCGAGGTTTCGCGCCAGCTGTGCCTCTGCGGCCTTGGAAATGCCATACGCACCGAGGACGGAGGTGGCCCTGAACGCGCCAATGCTGGAGATGAGCATGATATTGCCCGAACCGCGCTCCACCATCTGCGGCGCCACGAGCTTGACCAGCCACCAGCTGCTTTTCACATTGCTGATCATGGTTTTGTCCCACGCATCATCGTCCAGCTTGGTGAGCGATCCGTAAAATGGATTGACGGCCGCGTTACACACCAAGATATCGATCCGCCCCAGTTGGTCCAAGGCGGCTTTCACCAATCCTTCGACTTCCTCTTTGCGGCTGATATTGCAAGCCAACGAGATGGCTTCGCCGCCACGCGCTCGGATTGCATCGCGAACCATGTCGCATGCCTCCAGCTTGCGGGATGAAATGATGACCTTCGCGCCGGCCGCGGACATCTCCTCAGCGATCGATTTGCCGATACCGCGCGAAGATCCCGTGATTAGAGCGACCTGGCCGGAAAGATCGAAAAGTGGATTGCTCATCTGCTCGCCCTGAGTGTCACGCAACTGCGTTCCTGGGGCTCACGATACCAATTATTGGCGAATCTCGCTGCAGGGAGCCGGCAGGGCGGCTCCCCGCAGCGCACGGTCTCAGTTACTCAACAAGATCGTGATACGTTGCGCCGTGAAGGTATTGCCGGCGACATCGTAAACGCCTTCTGCTGTCAGCCGCAACGCGGTCGCCGTACCGTTCAGATCGGCGGAGAGCGCCGCTTCAAAATCAGCAAACGAACCAAAGTTATCGATTTCCCGGCCGTTACCGCGGTTAATGGCGAACAGAGTCATACCGGATCCGGCGCCGGCGACCGATACATCGGTGCTGAATGACTTGATATCGATTGTCCGCGAAGGCGTTTGGATTTCGTGATCACTGCCAATGCTGGAGTTCGTGACGTCGAGATCCAGCGCCGTCGCGGTGAGCGACTTGAACGGCCTCGTAGTGCCTGGATTGCTCCAAGCGATATCCAATTCGGCGGACGCTGAGTTGTTGACGCAGTTGTTGCCGCCGCCGCCGTTATTGCCGTTGCACATGCAATTGTTGTTGCCGCCGCCACTGCCGTCGGTGTTGCACATGCAGTTGTTGCTGCCGCTACCGCCGCTATTGCCGTTGCACATGCAATCGTTGTTGCCGCCGCCACTGCCGTCGGTATTGCACATGCAGTTGTTGCTGCCGCTCCCGCCGCTATTGCCGTTACACATGCAATTGTTGTTGCCCCCACCACTGCCATCGGTATTACACATGCAATTGTTGCTGCCGCTACCGCCGCTGTTGCCGTTGCAGACGCAATTGTTGCTACCACTGCCGCCGCTGTTGCCGTCGCAATTGTTATCGTTGTCGCCCATCACGACATTGGCGACGCTGACCGCTTTGAAGTCCGGCGGGGCCGCACCAAACGGGCTGACGAAGCCGATGCCCAGCAGCGCCTGACCCACGGAGAACTGACTCAGGTCAAGAGCGCCGGTGGTTACCACGTACCTCGTTGAATTGGTATTCACGCCGCCGGCGGAACCGGTGCCCGCAAAGTTGAACAGCGAAATCGGTTGGCGGTCTATCGATTGTAGATTGAGCGTGATATTTCCGCTGGCGCTCCCGCTCAGTACGCCCTGCACCTCTGTGAAATCCAACCTTACTCTGCCCGAGGTGGCGTCCAACGAGATCTTGCCTGAACTGTCCTTGCTCGCGGTACCGAAAGCATCGACGAGCGACCCGACCGAGATTTCCGCTATCGTATGGGCGGGCGTCGCCGAGGACTGCGCTGCCGCCGTAACAGCCGTTGCCGCCGCAATACCTACCGTGGAATTGCCGGCGATGAAGTCGTCTTCATCGCCGCCGCGGCCGTCCATTCGTGCGCCGTGGATCGTCAACGTGTTGCCGTTGCGCGCAATGACATTGCCGAAGATATGGTCGAATCCGCCGCCTTCGGCACTGCTGCCGGCTAGGACCGATGTTGCCGTGAAAGTTTGATCGCTGGTCTGCAAATTGCCGAGTGCGACCGCTATGGTGCCGGCGGGCGAGGTCGCGAGTTGCGCCAATCCAGCGGCGCCGGCGAAGGGCTGTCCATTGATTTCGAAAGTCGTGGTGTCCGTCGTGTGAATTACCAGGGGACTGAGTTTGCCGCCGTCATGATCGTGGAATGGGTCGATGTTTACCGTGTAGTCGCTGTTGGCCGCGTCCACGGCCGAGATTTCACCGCGCACACGGATCTGCTTGTTATCGACGGGAACAACGCTTGCCACGAGAGTCGGGCTCACCGTGTCTGTCTTGGCCGTCAGGTCGACGACGTTGGACGCGAGCAGATTGAAGTCAAAGGCGATACGAGTTGCTGTTGCCGCGTTGACTTTGAGATCGTTCTTGTTGTCGAGCTGCACCGTCAATTGCAATTGGCCGAGGGCTGCCCCGGTGGAATCGACAGGCTTCACCGCTACGCCGGTGCCCGTGCCGTCATCCACCATGATGGCTGCATTCGTAAAGTCGACTGTCACTTGAGCGGCGACGTATTCGCCGGCAGGAATCTGGCGGGCGCTGAGAATTTCCGTGAGATCGATCAGCTCCACGAAGTCGACGGATGTCATTGCGGGCAAGGTTTCTACCAGAGTGCCATCGGACTTCTTGAGCTGTAATGAAATCAGATTGACCTTATAGGAGAGAAAGTCTCCCGCGGCGTCCGTCATGGTCATCATCGCCATTCCGCAGCTTGCGGCGGTACAGGAGGAGACCGTTGCGGTGGCTGGCGGTGGCGACGCCGCGGGGGCGGCCGGCGTCGTTGCAGGTGATGATGACATCGATGACATCGATGACATCGACGATCCGCCGCCGCATGCGCTCAGAGCCACCATGAACAAGGTGCATGCCGCGGCTGGTAACCAGCGGCGCTGAATTGAAGATTCGTTCGTCAGACGTTGTGAAGGCATGGAAGTTTCTCCCGTCATCCGCTTTAGTTCTGTCCGTTAGTACCTACTTGCGGACAGCCGGGATTGAAAATCGCACGTGACGACCAATGCGCGCGCGCGTGATAACCAATGTGTGGCTGTTGCGGCGATGCGCCGCGGAATCGCTTCACTCTGCGGTCAAATGCGGGCCAGCTTCGTGCGCTACTAGGCAGGCCATGTGGAAAACGGCTTCGACAGCGTCTGCGATCCCCAGATGGCAAAAGCGCGTGACCGGCTATCCGTATCTCAATTTCCGCCGCCGTCCGAGATCTCCAGCTTCGTGAGCAACGCGCCGTAGCGGGAGTCGTCTTTCAAACTGCTGAGGAACGGATCCCAGGCGATGCCGTTTAGGCCGCTGTCGCGCTGTTGGTAGGCGCGCTCCAGCCACTCGAAGGCTTTGTCTTTTTCGCCGCGCCAGGCGTAGACATCAGCGACTTGGTAGGCCATGTCGCCTGCGTTCTTGGCGATCAGCTCCTTGAGCGCTGCCTGCGATTGCTTGTCGTGACCGCTGGCGTGTTCAACCATGGCGACGCCCATGCGACGATGGCCTTCGGCGCCCTGCTTTTGGAACTCGGCCTGCGCTTCGGCCAAGCGGCCCTGCAGCAAGTCCAGCTGGCCTAAAGCGAAGTGCAACGAGTCGGCGGTGGGGCTGATGGCGAGCGCGCGCTCGATGGACTGGCGCGCGGCGGGATAGTCGTGGGTGGCGGTCTGGAACAAGCCGACGTTGGCCCAGGCGTAGCCGCTCAAGGGGTCCAAATCGATGGCTTTTTTCATGGCGGTGATGGCTTGAGGAATTTTGCCGAATGCGGCGAACTGTGCACCGTACAGGCTTTGCACGGCGCTCTCGCCGGGCGCAAGGGTGAGCGCCGTTTCACTGTCGGCGCGCGCACCGGCGAAATCCAGGGTTTCGAGCCGAAACTGGGCCCGTGCGCGGTAGGCATCGACGAACTGAGGCGCCAACTGAAGTGCTTTTTCGGCTGCGTCATGGGCGAGCGCGAAGCGAGCAGCGTCTTGGGTGGAGTTGGCGATGGCGGTCTCACTGAAGGAAAGGCCGGCGTAGGCGGCGGCGTAATCCGGATCGAGCGCGATGGCTCGACGATAGGCGTCGACGGCGTGTTCGATGTCCTCTAAATTGCCGCGGCGGCGAAATTCCCTGGCGAGCAGGAATAGGTTGTAGGCTTCCGGACTATCGCTGCGATGCGGATCCGAACCCATTGCCAGCAGTTTGAGCTTCAATGACGAGACTACCGCGGCAGCGATGTCGTCTTGCACTTGAAAGATGTCCTTCACGTCGCGATCGTAAGACTGCGACCAAAGATGCACGCCGTCGTCGGTGCGGATCAGCTGCGCGGTCACGCGAACGGTGTTGCCGGACCGTCGCACGCTGCCCTCGAGCACGTGCGCGACCCCCAGGGTTTTGGCAATTTCCTTGAGCGAAACATCGGGATTCCTGAAGTGAAACGAAGATGTCCTCGCGATGACCTGCAAATCCCGAATTTGCGCGAGCAGCGTGATGAGTTCCTCCGACAGTCCGTCGGAAAAGTAGCCTTGATCCTTTTTCTCGCTCATGTCGAGGAACGGCAACACTGCGATGGACTTTTCGTTGATCGGCCTTGTGACGTAGACCGATTTTGAATCGTCGAGCGCTTGATCGACGCGCCGCTCGATTTCGTAGCCCGCCATGGCGAGCACGAGGATGGCAGCGCCCGCGCCGACCGAGACGACCAGGCGATTGCGGCGCAAAAATTTTCCGAGGCGATAGCTCAAGCGCGGCGGCTGCGCCGTGATCGGCTTGCCATCAAGGTATCGCTGGACGTCATCCGCCATCGCGGCGGCGGACGCATAGCGAACTTGAGGTTCCTTCTCGAGGGATTTGAGCACGATGCGATCGACGTCGCCGCGCAGCTGCCGCGTCAGTTGCTCGTGCGTGACGCCGCGCACGCTCCACGCCTGCTGCACGATCTGCGTGCTGGGTTTGCGCACCTCGGCGGCGGCGATGGCGTGCTCGAGGATGGCGCGCGATGCGCCGGCATTCAAGCGATAGGGTCGGTCGCCGGTGAGCAGTTCGAACAGGACGACGCCCAATGAATAGATATCGCTTTTGGCGGTGACAGGATCGCCGCGAATCAACTCGGGACTGGAGTAAATCGGCGTGAGCGCATGACCGTAAACGGTCGTGAGCGGTGTCTTGTCCGCGACCTCGCCGTTATCGAGCAGTGTCGCGATGCCGAAGTCGAGCAGACGCACTTGACCTGTTTTGGTGACGAGAATATTCGAGGGCTTAAGGTCGCGGTGGATGACGTGACGCTCATGCGCGTACTGAACGGCTTCAAGCACCTGCAGGAACAGCCGCAGCCGCGCGCGGATGTCGAGCCGCTGCGCGTCGCACCAGTCGGTGAGCAGTTCGCCCTGCACATACTCCATCGACAGATAGGGCAGGCCATGCGGATCGATGCCGGCGTCGTACAGGCGTGCAATATGCGGATGTTCCAAGCTCGCGAGAATGTCGCGCTCGCGCGCGAAGCGCTCTTCGAGATCGCGGCGCACACGTGTCATCGACGGCAGCTTCAAAGCCACTTCGCGGTTGAACGCGCCGTCGGCGCGTTTCGCAAGCCACACTTCCGCCATGCCGCCGGCGCCCAGCAGCCGTATCAATTCGTATGGGCCGACGCGCTCGCCGGGATTGAGTCCGGTTGGCTCGACGCGTCCGGCTTGCTCATCGGCTGACTCGAGAAAGGTGGCGAAGTTCTTCCCGTCGGGTGACTCGTGGAATTCCGACAGCAAAGCCTGGCGTAGGGGAGCAAAGAGGTCGTGGTATTCCTCCGGAAGCGTATCGAGCCAGCGACGCCGCCCGGCGTCATCCAAGGGCAGCGCCTCGTCGAGCAGGCGGCTCATCTTTGCAAATTGAGGGGCGGTTAGCCGCATGCGTATCCCTAAAACCTGGGTTCGGCTTTGCGACGAATTGTCGCATGCCGGGAGGACAGGGCGGCAACCCCGCAGCGGGTTAGGGGCTTGGTGCGGCGCGTTGGGGAGACGGAGGCCCGCTTGGCCTAAAAAACGTTGCCCCGAAACGGGGCGCGCTAAAGGCGCTGGGCGCGAATCCGAGCTGTTCGGCGCGATGCTCGTAGGGCCTACGCCATGAGCGATCCTGAGATTGTTGATAGATGGGAGCCCCAGATGACAAGCAGTGTAGGAATCGCTGGCTGTGAAGAAGGTGCAATTGTTGCCAACTCTCGTTGTTTCACGGCGGCAGGTTAAAGGCGGGTTAAACATAAAACAGCAGCGAAAATGTTGTTTCGGCGTACCTCGAGGGCGCGGCCATTAGCAAGTTTTGCAACTGCCCGCGCACGCTCCTCGATTACAGTGCACTATCGAAAGGGCCAGACCTCAAGAGGGCGGAATGATTTACCGATCCATGCCGGCCGTATGGGATCCGCAATTCCGGCGCTCGTTCTATGAGCGCTGGGGACACGAGAGCGCCGTCATTTCCGCGAGTACGCGCCGCGCGGAATATGCGGAGTTCAAGCAACTGCTGTCGATCAAGGCCGCGGCCAACGGCGCCGAGAATTATTTCATCGACGGGCGGCGCATCACGGTCGATGACGACACGTTTGCCATCTTCAATCACGACCGTGTGTATGCCAGCCGCATCGAGTCGCTGCGCCCGGTGCAATCTTTTTCGATTTTCTTCGATCGCAAAGTGGCTGCCCAGGCGTGGCATTCTCTATCGCGCTCGGCCCGCGCCTTGGACGATGGCGGGGAGATCGAAGTGAAGCCGATGGAATTCGCGGAGCGGCTTTACGAGCACGAGAACCTGGTGAGCCCGGTGTTGCGGCACATTCGCATGGCCGTGGATTCAGGTCCGGTGGACGATGCCTGGTTGGAGGAGCAGTTGTTGTTTCTGCTGGGCCGAATGGTGCGGCTACAGCACAAGGCGTTGCGCGTGGAAGCGTTCGTGCCCTCGCGCAAGGCGGCGACCCGCCGGGAATTGATCCGCCGCCTGACCCTGGGAGTCGATTTCATGCAGAGCCGCTATCGCGACCCGGTCATGCTCAAGGACATCGCGGCGGCAGCACATTTGTCGCCGTTTCATTTCCTGCGCGTGTTCAAGGCCGTGCACCGCATTTCGCCCAGCCAATATTTGAGCCGCAAGCGCGCCGCCGCGGCGCTGCGCTTGCTGCAGGCATCGAACTGGAACATGAACATGATCGCCACGCACGTGGGATTTGGCAGCCGCACCAGCATGTACCGGCACCTTCGGATGCACTACGGTGTGGAGCCGCGGGAACTACGCTCGCTGCGCTGAGGCTGGCTCGCATCGAAGCGCTCAAATCTTGCCGAGTTTTATGCCGCTGGAAATGATGAAGACGCGGCCGGAGTGATGGCCGCTCACTCCGCTCCAACCGGAAGTGATCAATAGATCCGCCGTGCCGTCGCCGTCGACGTCTCCCAAACCGACGGCATCGAAGCCGAACGTGTCGCCGGGCGTGCGGCAGGTAAACGTTTTGAGTAGACGACCGTCCCGGCCGGAATACAAATAGGCGCGTCCGGCGGAGACCGCGACCTCGCCGTACTGCCAGGCGCCGACGATGAGATCCTCAAAGCCGTCGCCGTCTACATCGCCTGCGGTCGATTTACTGGTGCCGAAGCCGTCGCCGGCGGTCTGGCCCGTGAGCGTCAGCAGACGCGCGCCGCTCGGCCCGGAATGCAAATAAATGCGTCCGGTCGAAGGGCCTCTGGCGGCATTGGTCCAATCGGAGACAAAGATGTTGTGTGCTGCGCCGCCCGTGATCCCCGTGACCGAAACGAACATTGCGCCGAGCGCATTCCCAGTGGCATCCGCATCGATGACGAACTTCGGCTGCCCGCCGTAGTCGCCGTACACATAGACCCGGCCGCGATGGTCCGGTCCGGCGCGCGGCGCGCCGACGACGAGATAGCGTTCCTTGCCGTTCGAGAAGCCGGCGACCGTACTGCCGAAGGCATCGCCGAGCCGCTCGCCCGCAAGCGTGAGGAGCAGCTTGCCGTCCTTGCCGGAATAAATATAGGCGTGGCCGGCGTTGGTGGATTCTCCTTCCTTGCCCGGCGCGCCGATGATGAGATCCGCGTGGCCGTCTCCATCCACATCGCCGGCCGCGGAAATGTGATTGCCGAAGAGCTCATCCGTGCGCGCGGATTTGAAACTCTGCAAAATCTGCCCGTCGCGCCCTGAATAAATATACGCAACGCCGGACCCTGAGGGCCCGCTGGCGGCGACATCGGGTATAGCGTCGCCATTGGCATCGCCTATACCCTCGACGCCAGAGCCTAATTCATCGCCCGGTCGGCCATCGGCGCTCCAAAGCAGCCGGCCGCTGCCGACCGAATACACATAAATACGCCCCGCGTGATCGCCGTGGGTGGGCGCGGAGGTGACGATGTCGGTGATGCCGTCGCCGTCCACATCGCCCACGTTGCGCGCAATCCAGCCGAACTGATCGCCCGACGACTCGCCACGCCACTCGCGAATGATCTTTACCGGTTCGACGAACGGCTCCTCGAAGTCCGACGCCTTAGGTAACAAGGCATTGAAGCGCGAGTCATTGCGCAGGCCGACCAGATGCGCATCCTGGGAAATCTCGGTCATGTCGTAGCGATGGCTCGCCTGCGCGCGTTCCAAGAATTCGAAGGCATGGCGCGAATCATGCTTCGCCGCATAAGCCGCGCCCAATTGATAGAAAACGCGGGGCGAATCGGCCTGCAGCTGCAGGGCTCGGCTGTAGTCGGCGATGGCGGCAGTAAAATCCTCCTGCATCATGTCGGCCGTTCCGAGCGTACGCCACACTGCGGCGTTTCGCGGATCGAAAGAGGTGATTCGCCGCAGCGACTTGGCGGCGCCGGCCGCATCGCCGTTCTGCAATTGCGACAGGGCCGCATTCAAGGTCGGAGGTCCCGCGCCGGGTGAGGCCAGCGCCGTGACGATCGCGGTGGCGAAGAGACATAGGCCCAGGGCCAATGGCTTGTTTAAGAATCGGAACCGGGCATGGCGCATCCATCAAAGCTACGCGCAATGCCAGCTTTGGGTGTTGCAGTTATTGCTCAGTGACCCCAATCGCCTGGCCCAAAACGTGGCTGGCGCTCAGTATCGATGGATGGGTCCTATAAGAGGAGCCCTATACAAACTAACCTGAAATAGGCGATAAACCCGCCAACACAGTTAGTCCCACGGGTGCAGACATTGGCGCGTCCGAAAGCCTTCCAGGAGCTCTTTCTGCCTTCCTCCCGCCGCAAGCCACGGGCAGGAAGCGCCGCGCTGCCCGAGGACAACCCGGCGTTTCAGGAAATCTGGGCAGTGGTTGGATCGATCCCGCGGGGCTCAGTGTCCACCTACGGTGCAGTAGCGCGGGCCGCGGGGCTGCCCGGCCGGGCACGCATGGCGGGGCGGGCGCTGCGCGAGTCGCCGAAGGAAATGAAACTGCCGTGGCATCGGGTGGTGGGCGCCGGCGGCAAGATCGTTTTTCCCCCGGCCTCAGTGCATCACCGCGAACAGGCGCGGCGCTTGCGGGCAGAGGGTGTGGTGGTCAAGGCTGGCAGGGTGAGTCGCGAGGCGATCGTGGGTTTGGAGTCGTTCTGATACTGTGAGTGATATTTGACGCTCGCCTTGATCGTGGAAGCGCGCGCAGCCCGGAGAGAGTTTCATGATCCGCAAAGTCTCCTTGGTGATCGTCGCCCTTTCGTTTATCGCGCTCCTTGGCTCCTTTCAGTCCGCATCCGCTGCGGACACTCCGTCGAGCATGGCGGCTTCGGGGCATTTCGACGCGGATGCAGCAACCGCCGCGTATCTCGCGACAATGACGTCGGCTGCGCGGGCTCGGTCGGATGCCTACTACGAAGGCGGCTATTGGCTCATGCTATGGGACTTTCTTTTCGGACTTCTGCTCGCATGGGCGCTGCTCGGTTGGCAAATCTCGGCGCGCATGCGGGACTTCGCCGCACGCCTGACACGCTTTCGTTGGGCGCAGACTGCGCTCTATGCCATTCAGTATTTCATACTCACCACGGTGCTGACTTTGCCTTGGGCGGCATATGAAGGCTATGTCCGAGAGCACCAGTACGGTATGTCCAACCAGGGGGTCGCGGACTGGCTGGGGGAGCAGACCAAGGGACTCGTCATCACCCTGATCTTTGGCACGCTCGCGGCGGTCGCGATCTACGCCGTCATTCGCAAGCTGCCGAAAACATGGTGGCTGTGGGGCTCCGCGGTCGCGATTCTGTTCCTGATTTTTCAAATAGCCATTGGCCCGACCTACGTCGAGCCTGTGTTCAACAAGTTCTACCCACTGGCCGAGAGCCCGCTCAAGCACGAAATTTTGTCGTTGGCGCGGGCCAATGGAATTCCGGTCAATCAGGTGTACGAATTCGATGCTTCCAAGCAGACGACCAAAATGAGCGCGCATGTCAGCGGCATCGCGGGTTCGGCGCAGATCAGCCTGAATGACAATCTGATCAATCGAGCTCTTCCGGAGGAAGTGGAAGCCGTGGTAGGCCATGAGATGGGGCACTACGTGCTGAACCATGTCTACAAGGGCGTGCTGGCACTGGGCGTGCTCGTCGTCATCGGTTTCGCCTTCATGTCATGGGCATTCGGCAGGGTCGTACTCAAATTCGGCGAGCGCTGGGGATTTCGCGACGTCGCGGACGTCGCCGGCTTGCCCTTGCTGGTCGCGCTGTTCTCGGTCTATGGGTTCGTGCTGACGCCGGTGTTCAATACGGTCACGCGATCGATGGAGGCGGAAGCCGACGCGTTCGGTCTCAATGCGGTGCGACAACCGGACGGCGCCGCGCAGGCGGCGCTGCATCTGGCCGAGTACCGGAAGATGCAGCCAGGAGCGCTGGAAGAAGTGATCTTTTTCGATCACCCGAGCGGCTGGAATCGCATTCATCGGGCGATGATTTGGAAGGCCGAGAATTTTTCAGCGGCGGATATTGCCGCCTACGATGCGCTGCACAGTCCTCCCGGTGTCGGCAGGTAAGTCAATCACGGTGGCTCGGGGAGACGCGATACAACCTGCAAGAAAGATCAAGTAGCCCGCACCAACTTGGTTTAATCTTTTCGAATATGCCGCTGAACCGCAAGTTTTTGTTCTACATGCGCGATATCAATCAGCGCTTGAACGCTGGCGTTTCACTCGCTTTGGCGGCCGAATTCGCCCGACGCTCACGCTTTCAATTTCACCGCATGTTTCGTCGGCTGGCGGGCGAGACACTCAAACACTATACGCTGCGATTGCGACTGGAACGCGCCGCGGCGAGGCTCATCGCAGGCGACGAGACAGTACTCGGCGTAGCACTTGCAAATGGGTTTGCAAGTCATGAAGTTTTCACTCGGGCTTTTCGGCGGCGCTTCGGTTCTTTGCCTTCTCAATATCGCGCGCGTATTTCTGCGCGCGTATCGAAGGCCCGACGCTCGAGGCATTTTGAATTGACCAAGGCAATTGGCCCATGCATTCGCTTCTTCCATTATCCAATGCAGCAATCCGAGCAACGCAACCGGTTTCGTCGACCAAATGGGAAAATGACAATGCCGATCCTAAGGATCCTTCGAAAGGAAATCGCTCCCCAGCACATTCTGTTTATACGCAGGCGCATCGCTCCCGGTGAAAGGAAAGACACGCTCGGCGAATGTTTCGGGAAACTATTCTCGTACGGTGCCAAGGCAGCACTACCTATTGCGGGCTGGCCATTATGTCGTTTAAACATGGGTCCTGGCTTACTGACCATCGAGCCCGCAATGCCGTTGACGGCGCCGGCCAGTGGCGAAGGCGAAATTCAGTCAGGGATGTTGCCGGGCGGAGACGTCGCATTCGGCATTCACGCGGGACCTTACGAGGGACTTGGAGAAACTCATGCTGCCATCGAACGATGGATCGAAGCGAATGGATTTAGACCAGACGGTGCGCCTTGGGAACAATATGTAACCGACCCGGGTGAGCACCCGAACCCGGCAGATTGGCGCACGGAAGTCTATTGGCCGCTGGCCAAATAACAAAAGCTTCGATTCAGTGAGAACCGATCACTGCTCCTGCAGCGGCAAACTCAACTCACCGTCAAAAACGGCAGCGTCCCCAGAAGCTCCGACAGCCCGTTCCAGGCGACCTGGATGCCGATGCAGAACAGCAGGAACGCGGACAGGCGCACTACAATGGTAGTCCCCGTCTGGCCGATCCATTTGGCGAGGCGCGCGGAATTTCGATAAAACCCATAGATCAGCACCGAGAGTAGCGCGGTCGCTGCCAGTGTCTCGACGAAAAACTCGAGCGACGAAGCATGGAACCCGCTGGGTCGGCCCGCGCCCAAGGAAATCGCGACCGAAATCGTGCCGGGACCTGTGGTCAGAGGCATGGTGAGGGGGTAGAAGGCGAGCCTGCTCGGCGCGACGTCAATGGACTTGGGGTCGGGCGTTTCGTTGCGGCGCTGCTCGGTGACATCCGGAGCATTGAGCATGCGCCAACCGGCAGCGGCTACGATGATGCCGCCCGCGACGCGCAGCACCGGCAGCGAGACGCCGAAGAAACCCAACACATAGGCGCCGATGTACAGCGAGGCGGCTACGATGATGAAGGAGTAGATCGCGACCCAGCGCGCGGTCGCGGCTCGGTCCTTGTGGTCGAGCTCGCGCGTCGCGCCGAAAAAGATGAACGAGCCGGATAAGGGATTGACGATGGAGAATAGCGCGGTGAAGGCGAGCAGGAAGGTCGAGAAGGAGAGCGCGTGCATAGGAGACGGATTCTAATGTGTCGCCTTGAGGACTGCTTGCACCAAGCGCTGCGATGTATAGCCGGCCGCGTAGGGTGTTAACCCTAGGCGTACGATGACCAGCTGGCGCGACTTGATGATGCAGACGCTCTGGCCGTCGTGTCCCGACATCCAAAAGGTATCCGGCGGAATATCGAAAGCGGCGTCCGGATTCACGCCGGGTGTCACGGCTTCCGATCCCCACAGCCAGGTTTGGCCCATGCCGTACTGACCGTGAGACGCCGTAACGGGCGTGGTCATCATGGCGACGTAGCCCGAGGGGAGCAATTCCTTTCCCTGCCAAATTCCATCTTGCAGCAGGAACAGTCCATAGCGGGCCCAGTCGCGCGCCGTCGCATACATATAAGAGGAACCCACCAGAGTGCCGTGCTCATCCGGCTCGATCGTCGCGCTGGTGATCCCGAGAGGTCCGAAGAGCCGCATATTGATGAATGAGGCAAGATCGTGCGGCTCGTCGGGTGCATTGATGGAGGTCGCGAAGTCCTTCGCTTTGCCGGTGCTTCGAGCCTGGGCCTCCTCTGCAATACCCGACAAAATGACAGCGGTGCCGCTGGAATAAACCCATTCCTCCCCCGGCAGATGTGCCAAGGGGGGTGAGCGCGCGAAAGCGGCCATGTCAGGCTGCAGATACAGCATGCTGGTGACATCCGATACCGCGCCGTAGGCCTCATTCCATTGCAGGCCGCTCGACATGGCGAGCAGGTCCTTAAGACGAATTTTCTCGCGTCCGTCGTTGACGGGCCAGAATCCGGCTTGATCGAGGGACAGCTTGTCGTCTTTGATGAGCATGCCGATGATGCCGGCCATCACCGTCTTGGTCATCGACCAGCCGAGCAGAGACGTATCGGCCTTGAAGCCGGGGGCGTAGTGCTCGCCGACGATACGGCCGTGATCGACCACGACGACGGCGCGCGCGCCGGGACCGGTGAGTGCGGCGTCATTTAGCACTTGATCGACGCTCGGCTGCGTCTCCACCGACCTTCCTTCGGGCCACGGCGCAGACACCACCGGGCTGATGTGAGGCGGTCCAACGTACGCCGCGGGCGCGGGCGCAGGGGCAGCGGCAACGGATTCGAGCTTGCCGTCCGGCACCACCGTGCAGCCCCTGCCCGGCCGTGCTACGGCCAAGCCCTCGCCGATGAACCCTAAGAATCCCGCGCGCACCACGCCGCGCTCCCGATCCACCGACACGTGCATGGCCTTGAGCAGCGCGATGCCGGGCGCCTGCACATCGACGCGCAGTACCTCTTCAGGATCACGCCCGGCGAGAAATACATTAGAACAGACAATCTTGGCGGAGTAGTTCGCGCCCACGCGCAGCAGCGCCGGTGGCTTGAGCCATAGCAGCGCGGCGAGCGCGAGAATGAGCAACAGCAGGACGCCGATGATTCTCCGCAGAACTTTCATTATTTGTTGTTCCCTTTGGACGCGCGCGGCTGTCTCAAGTATCTTAACAAGCTTAAGGCACGGGACGAGGCCTTTGGATTAGAAAGGTGACGGATGAAAAATCTAAAATTTTTAGGTTTCGTCTTGGGCGCTGCGATTTGGAGCTTTGGGGTTGCGTCCACCCATGCGGCACCCGCCGATCTACAGTTCAGCCAAGTAGTGGATGATTTTGTCTTCGGCAGCCTGGCGCTGTCGCCGGCGACGGCCAGCACCGTGGGCTACCACAGACATCACGGGGAGATGCTCGAAGACCAACTCGATGATTTCAGCGCCGCGGGCATCAAGGCGCAGATCAAGTTGCAGCGCGACATCGAGGCGCGCATCGAAAAGCTCGATGCCAAGGCGCTGAACTCCGAGGAGCGCGCCGATATCGAGGTCATGCATGATGCCATTGAGGCTACCCGGCTCGATATCGAGGAGGTGCAAAGCTACCGGCATAACCCGACGATCTATGTCGAACTCATCGGCAATGCCCTCTACACCCCCTATGTTCTGCACTACGCCGCGGCCGAGGAACGCTACAAACACATCATTCAACGCCTGATCCGCATTCCAGAGCTGGTGCGCCAGGCCGAGCAGAACTTAAGCGACTCGCCCGAGATCTGGAACAAGGTGGCGCACGAGGAGAACACCGGCAACATCGAACTCATCGACGGCGTGCTGCGCACGAGTTGTCCGAAGCCCTTGGTGCACGACTACGGCCAGGCCGCCGAGTCCGCGCTCATCGCGCTGCGCGCCTTCAACGAATTTCTCGACGGCACGCTGGCGAAAAAGACCTCCGACTGGCGCCTGGGAAAGGTGTACTACGCCAAGAAGTTCAGCTACGTGTTGGCGACGGGCAAGACACCCGACACGCTCCTGAAAGAAGCGGAAGCGGACCTTGGCAAGACGCGCGATGAGATGGTGCAGCTCGCGGCGCCCAAGTCGGTCGAGCAGGCGCTGGCCGATGTGGCGCTTCAACACGCGACCCCGCACACCTATATGGCCGCGGCGAAACGGACGCTGGTCACCGCGACTGCTTTCGTCAAGGCCAAGGACCTGGTGAGCCTGCCGCCCAATTCGAATCTGCAGGTGATCGACACGCCGGTGTTCATGCGCGGCATCTACGGGGTTGGGGGCTTTAATCAAGCGCCGCCGCTGGAACCTAAATTAGGTGCATTTTATTGGGTAACGCCGATCGCAGACTCATGGCCGCAGGAGCGCATCGATTCGAAGCTGCGCGAGTACAATGATTCGGGCCTCGCGCACCTCACAGTGCACGAGGCGATGCCGGGACATTATGTGCAGGCGGAGTATGCGAACGATGTGCAGCCGCGCTCGCGGCGCCTGCTGCGCAGTATCTATGGCAATGGTCCATACGTAGAGGGCTGGGCGGTGTACGCGCAGCAGCTCATGGCCGATCAAGGCTACTTGAGCGACTCACCCGGCTACCGCTTGACGCTGGCGAAGCAAAAGCTGCGGGTGCTGGCCAATACCATCTTGGATGTGCGCCTGCAAACCGAAGGTATGAGCGATGCCGACGCCATCGAGCTCATGACCAAGGGCACGTATCAAGAAATGGAAGAAGCCACGGCCAAGCTGCAGCGCGCGAAGCTGTCCTCCTGCCAATTGCCGACTTACTACGCCGGGTACAAGGGCTGGCTGGCAGTGCGCGAACACTTCAAGAGCACCCACGGCGATGCCATGACCTTGAAGCAGTTTCACGAGGCGGCGCTGCGCGAGGGTGCGGTGCCGCTGCCGGTGCTGGATGAGCTATTAAATTAGCAACGCATTAAGTCCATTAACTTAAGATGCTTTGACTTATAGAGTCCGCTTGCCCGAACAGGCGGTGAATGGAGCGATTTTCGGCGCTTTAAGCAAAATAAAATGTCGCTGCGCCCTTACGTCGGCTATTGCCGACATGTTTTGCCGTAGGTCGCCCCCGTACCATGACGGCATCAAAATTCACAGTTAGGTACGAAGCGTGACCAGTCTGACTTATGCCGCCGAAGCTGCTTCGAGCAAAACGCTGGAGGCGTTGGCTCAAGTCATCCGAGCGTTGGCGCCGGAAGTATCCGGTGTCTCGTTCCATGACTTCGCGGCGGATACGTTGTGGATGTCGGAGGATTTTATTCTGCCGGAGGACTATCAACTGGTGGAAGACTCGCTCTCGAGCGACTCGCGCGGCAATCTCGATGTCTCGTATGCGCCGCGCGAGGACGGCAACTATTCGCTCGCCATTCCAGTGCGCGATGCGCAAGGGTCGGTCAACGGCGCGGTGCGCTTGAGCATCGATGCCTCGATCAAGGACACCCGCACGGACGAATCGCTGGAGCAAAAGCTCGCGCCCGTGTTCGTCTGCCTATCCGCGGAATTCGAACGGCGCCAGGGATTTCCGCTGCTCATCAGCGAGGACACTTTGGAAGGGGCGCAGATCGAGAATGCTCTGCACGCAGAGCGCTTCGAGCTATTTCTGCAGCCGATCTGCTCGCTGCACGACAATGTGAGCTTGGCGCATTTCGAAGTGCTGCTGCGACTGCGCACCGCCAAGGGCGCCCTGATCGAACCGAAGGAATTCCTGGCGCGCGCCGCGCAGCAGCGGCTCATGCCGAACATTGATCGCTGGGTGGTGCGCACACTCTTGGTGTGGCTGACGGCGAATCGTAAGCTATGGGCGCGCGTGCCCTCGGTGTTCTCCATCAATGTATCGTCGCAGTCGATGACCGACGACAGTTTCGTCACCTTCGTCGAAGCATGCGTGAAGAAGAGCGGATTGCCGCCGCAGGCGCTGTGCTTCGACATCACGGAACGATTCGCCGCCTCGGGAAGCATCAGTGTGGCCGAGTCCATGAAACGGCTGGAGGCGTTAGGTTGCGAGGTGGCGCTGGATGATTTCGGCGCCAACCCTCCCGCCTACGGCTACCTTCGATCCATCCCAGCGCACTATTTCAAAATCGACAGCTCCTTGGTTGGAGCGGCGCCAACCGACCGCATCGCGCGGGCGATGATTTCCGCCATCGTTCGCATGGCCAGCGATCTCGGCGTGCAGACCGTAGCGGAATCGGTGGAGTCGGATATGGAACTGGAAGCGGTGCGCTCCCTGGGCGTCGACTATGCGCAGGGATATTTGTTGGGAAAGCCTAAGTCCCTCACCGGCTACGATTTCGCCGCGGGTCAGATCAATTGAGGCGCTTCAGGGTTCAGCGTAGTACCCGCGAACGGTTCACCAAACCCGAACGCGATCTTCCGGCGCGAGATAGAGCTTCTCGCCGGGCTTGACCTCGAACGCCGCGTACCAGGCATCGAGGTTTCTTACCGTATACGCGCGATACTGCGCCGGCGCATGGCCGTCGGAGATGATCTGCGCGCGCAACGCGGGGTCGCGGATTTTTCCGCGCCAACTCTGCGCGAAGCCCAGAAAGAACAACTGATCGGCGTCGAACCCTGAGAGTTGCAGCGGCGGTGCGCCCTGGGTCGCCAGCCGATAGGCATCGTAGGCGGCATTCAATCCTGCGACATCGGCGATGTTCTCGCTCAATGTTTGCTCGCCGTTGACCTGCAGGTCCGCAAAGGGTTTATAAGTATCAAACTGAGCCGCAAGACGCGCACCCGATGCGCGGAAGTGCGCGTAATCGTCCGGCTGCCACCAGTTCTTCAAGCGGCCCTGCGCATCGAAGAGCGCGCCCTGGTCATCGAAACTGTGGCTGATCTCATGGCCGATGGTTGCGCCGATCGCGCCATAGTCCATCACGAGCGGCTGCTCGGGATCAAAGTACGGCGGCTGCAGCACTGCGGCAGGGAAATTGATGGCATTCATCGCCGGCAGGTTCACGGCGTTGACCAATTGCGCGTTCATGACCCATTCCGAGCGATCGACCGGCTCGCCCAACTTGCCGAGCTGGCGGCGATACTCGTAAAGATCGGCGCGCGACCAATTGTCGAAGGCATCGCCGCGGCTGATTTTCAAGCCCTTGTAGGAGCGCCAGTGATCGGGATAGCCCACCCCGATTTTCAAGGCCTTTAGCTTGGCCTTTGCGACCAACTTGGTTTGCGGCGCCATCCAATCGAGCCGATCGATGCGCGCGTTGAAGGCCGCCAAGAGGTTATGCACCATGACCTCGGCGCGCTTTTTCTGCTCGGGCGAGAAGTATTTGCCGACGTAGAGCTTGCCCACCGCATCGCCGAGGAGGGCGTCGCAGGCGGCCACGGCGCGCTTCCAACGAGGACTAATTTCCGGCGTGCCTTCGAGCACGTGCGCATAGAAGGCAAAATTCTCATCGACGAATTTTTTCGGCAGGTAAGGTGCGGCATCCTCGAGCTGGTGGAACTTCAAATAATCCTTCCACGTTTCGAGCGCTTCGGTCGCTATGAGCGTCGAGAGGCCGATGAGCGCGCTCGGCTGCCAGACCACGAATTCGTTCTGTCCGCCCAAGCCGGCGGCGGAGAAGAAGGCGCGCCAGTCAAGGTCCGGCGCCCGAGCGTAAAATTGCTCGCGGCTCCAATGAATATTGCCGGCCGCAATCTGTTCCGACGCCGCCCGCGTCCAGTGCACTTCCGCCATGCGCCGCTCGAGCTCGAAGATTTTCTCGGCGCGCTTTTCGGCGGCGTCGATGCCTGCCATTTTGAGCACAGTGGCGATGTGCGCCACGTATTGCGGCCGGATCGCGGCCATGGCAGCTGAGGCGCTGAGGTAGTACTCACGGTCTGGCATTCCCAAGCCGCCCTGCAGCAGGAAGGGCAGGTAACGATTCGGGTCATTGAGATCCTGCGCTACCCAGACGCCGAAAAGATGCGGCGTGAAAAGATTGGTTGAATTCAAGATATCAACATCCGCACGCAGGGTTTCGCCCAAGGCGGCTGCCAGTCCGCTGCGGCTGAAGATGTCATCGATGCGCTTCAAGGCCGGCTCGATGGCTTTGAGCCCTTGCGATTCGATCGTGGCTTCATCCATGAAGCTGTCGTAGTAGTCGCCGATTTGCTGGGCTTCTGAGCCAGGCCGGGCGTGCTGCGATGCAGCGGCTTTGAGCAACTCGTTGACGCGCTCGGTCGTGAGCTCGCTCAAAATGGCCGCATTGCCATAGTTGCTGCGATCGGCGGGAATTTCCGTGGCCTTGATCCAGGCGCCATTGGCATAGGCATAGAAATCATCGCCCGGCGCGACTTTTGCGTCCATGCCGGCAAGATCGGGACCGTGCACTTGCGCCGCGGCTACGCCGGCCAGCAAGAGAAGACCAAGACTTAAAATTCGGTGCATTGTTTTACCAGTCGGGATTGGGAAGCTCGCTGAATACTTCTTGTAGAGCGAATCCCCAGCGTTCGCGGATCATCTTGAAATACTCGTTGTCCATGTCGATGCTGATGTGGGTCGATAGTTTCAATTCGTCGCGTTTAATGATGCAGAGATCCAGCGGCGGTCCCACGGATAGATTCGAGCGGATGGTGGAGTCCATGGATACCAGCGCGCACTTGGTGGTTTGGCCTAGGCTGCTGCTGCGGGTAATCACGCGGTCGATGATGGGTTTGCCGTACTTGGACTCGCCGATCTGAAAATAGGGCGTATCGACCGAAGACTCGATGAAGTTGCCGGCGGAATAAATATGAAACAGGCGCGGCTCCTCGCCCTTGATCTGGCCGCCTAAAATGAAGGTGCCGTTGAACTCGTAGCCATGCTCGCGCAGGTCCTCTGCGTCGCGCTCGTGTATCTCGCGCAGCGCATCGCCGACCACGCGCGCGGCGTTGAACATATTGGTGGCGCTCAATAGGCGTGTCTTTTGCTCGGCGTCGTCGGGCGCCTCGAGCAAGTTGATCACGGCTTGGGTGATGCCTAAGTTCCCCGCCGACATCAGCACCAGCACGCGGTCGTTGGGGCGCTGGAAAGTGGCCATTTTCCGAAAGGTATTGATCTGATCGACGCCGGCGTTGGTTCGCGAGTCCGACAACATCACGAGACCGGTGTCGACTAGCAAGCCGACGCAATAAGTCATCCCGAAATTGTACCTTACTGCTGCTGCAGGGCCGACTCCGCGATGAGCACATTGGCTTCCATTTTCTCACCGCCGCCGCCTTGGCGCATGCCGCGCACCGGCGCTGCGTCCAAGTAGTCGCGGCCAATCGCGAGGCGGCAGTAGTTGCGCACCGCGGGGCGCGCGTGCGTCACGTCTACGCTCTGCCAGCCGATTTCCGCACCCAGCCAGGCATCGACCCAGGCGTGGCTCGCGGCGTCGCTGGCATCGCCGGTATACAAGTAGCCGCTGACGTAGCGGGCAGGCATGCCGACCGCTCGCGCAGAGGCAATGAACACATGGGCATGATCCTGGCATACTCCTTCGCCGCTCTTGAATGCCACCGCCGCGCTGTCCTGCACATCGCTGGTGCCGGACCTGTAGCGCACGGCGCCCAAGACCGCTTGGGCGAGCGCTTGCACGCGCTCTTGGGGATCACTGACGCGCGCGAGCGCCGCACTCGCGAAGGCTCTGATGTCCTGGTTTGGCGCGGTCAGTTTTGTGGGCGCGAGATATGCCAAGGGCGATAAGGGGCCGTCGTCCTGGCGCGCGCCGGTGTCCGCGGTTTCGACTACACCGCGGACCACGATGCTGATTTCGCGATGCGGCTCCTCGATGGTGAGCAGGTGCGCAATATTGCCGTAGGCGTCGATCTGTTCCAGGCGCCGCCCCGGCGCGACGATGCTCCAGCTGAGCGCGCGCTGGCTCAGGTCCCGGCGCGGCGTGAGATGCAGGCTCTGCACGCTGTATTTGACCGGGCGCTCGTAGCGGTAGCGGGTCTCGTGCCGAATGTGCATGTGCATACTTTTAAGCCTCTGCGGGGGGAACCAAGAAATCCGATGCGATGCGATTTCCCAAATCGTTGAGCTTGCCCAAGAATTCTTGCAAAAAGCGCGGCAAGCCGTCACTCAAGAGTTCCTCCATGCGCGCAAAATGCAGGATGGCATGCATTTCGCCGGCGCGCCGCTCGGTTTCCGCGGACTGCTGGTTGGCGACGGATTTCACGTTGCCGTACACCTCCTTGCAGCAACGCAGCAGCGACCGCGGCATGTCGTCGCGCAGGATGAGAAGTTCCGCGACGCGCGAAGGCGTGATCACATCACGGTAGACGCGCCGGTACACTTCGAAGGCGGACAGGGCCCGCAATAGCACGCTCCATTGATACGGATCCGGCACCACGCCGGCATCCGCGCCGGGCATGAGGTCGCTCTGATGCGCAGTCAAGATGCGCGCGGTGCTGTCGGCGCGTTCGAGAAAGGTGCCGATGCGCGTAAAGTGAAAAGCTTCATCGCGCATCATGGTGCCGATGGTGACGCCGCGCGTCAGGTGCGAGCGTTCTTTCACCCATTCGACGAAACCGCCTACTCCTGCGGCGCGGCGCGCAGCAGCCACGCGCGCATCGAGCCAGGTGGAGTTCAGAGTTTCCCACAGCTCCGAGGTCAAGGAGCCGCGCACGGCGCGGGCATTCTCGCGCGCGGCGCGCAGGCAGCTGAAAATGCTGCCGCTGTAATCGCGATCGAAGCAGACGAACTCGAATACGGCCGTGGGCTCGATGCTCGCTTGCCGCTCGGTGTAAGCGTGCTCCATGTGCAGCGCCTTCATGGTTGCCTGCAACGATTCGGCCAGTTCTTCGGGCGAATGGGGCAGGAGCGACATGCGGTGGTGCGCGTCGACCAAGCGCGCGAGACTCTCCGCGCGCTCGATGTAGCGCGACATCCAGTACAAATGATCGGCGGTGCGGCTGAGCATTAAGTCTCCAGCACCCAGGTGTCCTTGGTGCCGCCGCCTTGCGAGGAGTTGACCACCAGCGAGCCTTCGCGCAAGGCCACGCGAGTCAGGCCGCCGGGAACGATGGTGACATCGGTACCTGAGAGCACAAAGGGCCGCAGATCAATGTGCCGCGGCGCCAAGCCCGCAGCTGCGAAAGTCGGACAGGTTGACAGCGCGAGGGTGGGCTGCGCGATGTAGCGCTCCGGCGCGGCGATGATCTGCTCGCGAAATTTCTCGATCTCACCCTTAGATGCGGCAGGACCGATGAGCATGCCGTAGCCGCCGGCGCCGTGAACCTCTTTGACCACCAGCTCGGTTAGATGCGCGAGCACGTACGCAAGGTCGTTAGGATTGCGCAGCATCCAGGTGTGCACGTTGCCGATGATGGGGCTTTGGCCCAAGTAAAAGCGAATCATCTCCGGCACGTACGGGTAGATGGACTTGTCGTCGGCGACGCCGGTGCCGATGGCATTGGCGATGGTGATGTGGCCGGCGCGGTAGGCAGTCAAGAGGCCCGGCACGCCGAGCATGGAGTCGGGCCGGAACACCAGCGGGTCCATGAAGTCATCGTCGATCCGCCGGTAAATCACATCGACGCGTTGCGGGCCTTGGGTGGTGCGCATGAAGACCGCTTCGTCGCGCACGAAAAGGTCCTGACCTTCGACTAGTTCAATGCCCATCTGCTGCGCCAGGAAGGCGTGTTCGAAGTAGGCGCTGTTGTGCGCACCCGCGGTCAGCAGCACCGCCGTGGGATCTGCGACGCCGGTGGGCGCGACGCTGCGCAGGTTGTCGAGCAGCACGTCGGGGTAGTGATCGACAGGCGCGACGCGATGCGAGGAGAAGAGCTCGGGGAAGAGGCGCATCATCATTTTGCGGTTCTCGAGCATGTAGGACACTCCGGAGGGCACGCGCAGGTTGTCTTCCAGGACCTTGAACTCGCCCGTGTCGTCTCGGACGATATCGATGCCTGCGATGTGTGCATAGATGCCGCCAGGTACATCCACGCCCTGCATCTCCGGTCGGTATTGCGAGTTGCAAAGCACCTGTTCCGCGGGGATGACACCGGCCTTTAAGATCTGCTGCTCGTGGTAGATGTCGTGAATAAAGGAATTGAGCGCTCGCACGCGCTGTTTCAACCCGGTTTCCAGCTGAATCCACTCCTCACGCGGCAGCACGCGGGGCACGATGTCGAAGGGAATGAGTCGTTCCGCGCCTTCTTCCTGACCATACACGGCGAAGGTGATGCCGACGCGGTGAAACAGCGCATCAGCCTCGGCGCGCTTCTGCGTGAGGCGATCCGCCGGCTGCTCAGCCAGCCACTGCGAATAGCGCAGGTAGTGGGCGCGTCCGGCACCCCCTTCCAAGTACATTTCGTTGTACGGCGTATTGGCCATGAGCTCTCGTGATTGACCTGCAACTGGCAGGCGGGTGATCCTGAATCATGTAATAAGGAATCAGGGGCCGCAATGCCGTAGGTGAGCGCGCGCTGCACTCTATTAGGGCGCGAGGGGTCCTAGGTGATCTTTGAGTGCCAGCGCCGTTGCAACTCTGGGATCGCCCGCGAAGCGCTCGGCGAAGTCCGAGAGCAGAGTTCGGGCCAGCCTAGAGGCGCCGCCCCCGCGCGCGGCCAGCTGGGCAATCGCCAAGGTATCCGCCGCCGATTTGGGCCGAAAGTTAGGATCCAGGTTCACTCGCTGGGCCGACACGTCCAGTGCTTCGCCGGTGCGCTTCAGCGTCAGAAGGCGTGCAACCAGCTCTTCGGTGAGGCGGGTGACGTAGCGCGGATCGTCCCAGCTTACCGTGCGTTCGCACAGCCAGCGGTAGTCCTCCGGGGTGCTGCCGCGGCGTTTAAGCCAATCCTCCAGCATCTGGAAGCTTTTGATGTGGGAACCTGCGCGCATGAGCCCGTAGGCCTCATGCACATGCTTGTCGTTCTCGCGCTGGGTTTGCTTTTCCTCGAGCGCCGCGGTGCGTTCGGGACTGACCCAAGTCTCGAGATTCAACTCGTCGCGGCGCTCGTAGAGCGCACCCCCCAAGAAACTGAACACCGAGAGCACGGCAAACATGCCGATGATGACCTCAAAGGGCAGCCACAGATCCAAGGTCCAGAGCAGCTTCAGGCCTAAGATGTAGGCAATAATCACCAACAGCACCGCGCCGTACAAAATCCCCAGTCCGCGCACTAAACTGAACCAATACACTGGATACGCAGCTTTCAATATGTTGCTCTCCAACCCCAAAATCGCGACTGAGGCGGGGAGAAAGAAGAGACAGATTATGGCGAGACCGAAAGCGGCGGGGGTGCCAAAATGTTGCTGAGTCAGGTACACGGCGTAGCCGATGAGTCCTAGAATCACGACCTGACCCAAGGGCCGCTGCTCGTCGACGGGATTCATCATTTGAATGTCGAGGGTGGGCGGCTCATCGAATCCGCGGACCGTGTGATCGAACAAGATGTAGGCGTACTTGAAGAACCAGGAGGTGACGAGCAACGCCAAGGGAATGCCGACCAGCCCTGCTTTGGCTGCCATCAAGAGCAGGAAGGCAAAGACTACGACGACCGCTGCGGCACCACCGCGCGCAGGTCGAATGAGGTGATGCAGTAGTTTCAAGTGCCGACGATTTGAATGGGCCGTAAAGGTTTGCTCATGGCAAGAATATGTGGTGCATTAGAGATACAGTGTCCCAAAGTGCCTAAGCGCTTTTATCGCTCGTCAATATTTCTATAGGACATTTTCTGACCAGGCGTATCTCGCGCTCCAGCGGCCCACAACGCTCTAAAATTTTGAAAGCCGCGGCTATCCAAGAGGCTGCACGAAAGTCGCTTACAAAATTGCTGAGACCTCTATCTGCATTCGTCTTTGAATGTGGGTTCAGCATAAGCGAAGTAAATTCATTGTTGCGCACGGTCGCGGTTCAAAGCGCCGCTACGCGACAACTCGAAGACAGTACCAGGGTCAACATCTCGGGTATTTCAGCCATGACGGGAATCCCCAGAGCAGAGGTTTCTCGGATTCTAAAATCTGGTGGAAGCTTAACTATTGGAGCTATTGACCGACACCAAAACATTACAAGTAGGATACTAAGTGGGTGGCATAGTGACCCGCTTTTTTTAACAGCCGGCGGTTGCCCCAGGAATCTCAAGATTTTTGGGGATGGCGCCACATTTGAATGCTTAGTTAGGAAATATGGACAAGGAATTCCCATCAGAGCCGTCATTGATGAGCTGGAGTGCGTCGGTGCAATTCAATTGATGTCATCCTCTCAAACAATTCTCCCGAAAATGCCTATAGCGATCAATCCACGCATTACCGATCAGAAAATTAAAGAATTTGACGCAACAGTGGACAGCCTATTTCCGAATTTGCTGAGTCTATCTGACGACGCATTTGTTGAAAAAGTGTTTGGTACCAAAGTGTGGTCCGGACCCATACCACTACTTCGAAGGAGAACAGAACAAAATGCCGTGGCGCTGTTGCGAGAACTGCAGAGTAAATTGGCGAAAAAGCGAGCGAAGCATCGTCCAAAGGAAACACAAATGGTAGCGCAATTGAGCGTGACCATAGTCTACAAGGAGGCGGGCGCTCAACTGGCGAAGACGTCTTTGAAGAGTCGGCGGAATTTTAGTCGAAACACATAGATGCATCGATGTGAACATTGCAGTTTGAGCAATTCGTCTGCCTCGCGCGAGCTCATTAATGAGGAAGAAGTGAAAGCTCTTTCGAACCCACCCGATCGAGCGGGTTGGGTTTCACCCCCAAAACATAGGGTTTCACCAGTCGTTTAGAGACAAAATAATATAGCGGTATAACGGGATAATCATCGAGCATCGACCGCTCGGCCTTGGAGAGAAGGCCGCTGCGAATATCCGGATCGGAAGTTTTCGCAGCTTCGTCCATAAATTTATCGAAAAGCGGATTCGAATAACCGGTGTCATTGTTCGAAGAGTTCGCTCGTAGAATATCCAAAAAGCTACTCGCGTCGTTGTAATCCGCCGTCCACGCGAGTCGAACAACATCCCATTTGTGCTTGTCGTGTCGAGACTCTAGGAAAACTCGAAATTCTTCGTCGGTTAGTGCCGTGTCCACTCCCAATTCTTCCTTCCACATAGCGGCGACCATAATCGCCGTCTGTTTTATTGATGGGCTGGAATTGAACAAGAGCCGAAGACGAAGGGGTGCATTAGGAGAGAACCCAGCTTCGGCGTACAGACGTCGTGCTTCGGCACCCCGATCAGCGTCGAGCATTGACTCCCATTTCCACCGCTGCGGCACATAGTTCCAAGTGCCCGGCGGCACGAGACCGAAGGCCGGGATTTGCCCCAGCGCAAGAGAAGCGACGAGTCGGCTTCGATCAATTGCCATCGACAATGCTTGGCGCAGTTTCACGTTGCCTCGCAGGAGAGGCGCCTCAAGATTCAGGCCGTAATATGCGGTCGCCAGGAGCGGCGCGATTACAAGCTCTTGCGGTTGTTCCTTGCGCAGGGATTCAATCGCATTGGGTGGCACAGTATCAGTCATGTCAAGTTGGCCGGCTCGATATGCAGAGAACTGAGAGTTTTGGTCTGGAGCGATTTGATAGTCGACCCCGTCTAGCTGCACATTCGCGCGATCCCAATATGCGGCGTTTCGTTTCAGTTCAATAGTGGTTCCCGGCAGCCAGCTGGAAAGTATGAATGGTCCGTTGGACACCCATGAGTTTGCTGCGTGGCTACGCGCACTGGAGTCCGAATAAATTGGAAAAGCGGCTGAGTGGGCTAGAACCTGTGGAAAATAAGGCGCGGGCTGCTCAAGATTGACGATCAGAACGGCACTGCTTTGCGCGACGACTCCTAATGACGTTGGCGGCAAGTTGCCCGAAATTATTGCTGGTGCTCCCTTGAGCAACCTCAGTTCGCCGGATACCGGCGAACCTTTCTTCGGGTCCAATACTCTTTGCCAGGACGCCACAAATTGGCTCGCCACCACGGGCTTTCCGTTGGACCAACTGGCGTTTGGGCGGAGGTAAAATGTGTACTTGGTGCCAGTAGGATCCACATCCCAGGACGACGCAACTCCAGGTACAACTTCTCCACTCGATGATTCTCTGGTCAAGCCTTCATATAGATCCTGAATCACTTGACTCGAAAAATTATCTGCGGCGGCCGCCGGGTCCAAGGATGAGGGCTCACCACTTATACCCCGCCTGAGTTCCTGCGCGTGCGTTCCCGACATCGGCACGTCGGAGCGTTGAGAGCATCCGAAAATCGCCCAAGCCAGACCAAGTACTAGCGTTATGCGCAGCAGGGAGCGCCCTACCGAGGTACCAATCTCATTAACTTCGCAACAATCAATTTGACAATAATTTGCAGGTTTAGTGAGATAAATCACTAAAACACCTGTGAGGTAGTACCGGATAGCGTGAAGTAGAGCACACAAAAGGTTGTATTATGTTGTTCGGTGGAGCAATCTGTTAAAGGCAATCTTCTTGCGGCGATCACACATGTGCTTCGGCCGCTGTGCCGCATTGCCATAAGAAATGGCATCGGATTTGACGATTTGTCAATGGCCCTTCAGAGCGCGCTAGTAAACGGCGCCAGGGCTGAATTGGCAGGGACTGGCAGGAAGGAACTTTCAGAAGAAGAGGTGGGATTGATGGCAGGGATGACAGCTCTTCAGGTACGCGGAGCTCAAGCGGCAGGAAGCAGTGCAAATATTGCGCTTAATTATTCTTTGGCCGCATCAGAGGTCTTGGCCGGTTGGCACTCGGATGTCCTGTATTTGGGACCCTATGGCCTTGTCTTGGATATTCCGATTTCCCCAGAAGCGTCAAGCCGCGGATCAGACAGGCGGTCGTTTGAAAATTTGGTTGAGAAATACGCGGGCCCGAACGTCCCCGTTTCTATTGTACTTGATGCTCTACTGAAGTCTGGCGCCGTCCAAGATTTAGGTAACGGAATCGTGCGGTGTGTCGCGCGAACGTATATCGCGGAGCGACTAAGTCCAGAGAATATTCAAGAGTTTGCAGAAGCTGTCCACAATGTAGTGGGGACCATGGCTGTAAATCTAAAGCGCACTGTCCGCGGTACAGGGCTTTTGCAGCGAACTGTTTTTGCCGATTACGGACTCACAGAAGAAGATCTTGCAAAGTTCAACGGTTTCATTCGAAAGACCGGCGAGAAATTTATTGACGAAGTGGACACCTGGTTTTCGAAACATTCCAACAAGGAAAGACAGGGGCCAATAAAGACAGGAATCGGTTTGTATCATTATGTCGAGAACGATGAAGACCACGAGGATTACCTCAAATTGATCCACGGAGACGGGACTAAGTGAGGGTCTAGGAAAAGCAAGTTTACGTTGCATCGGGGTACGGGAAGTAAGTTGTTAGTCAAGAAAGACGAACGCGCGCGAGTTAAAAGAATTGCCACTGAAGGGACTTAAAATGGACACTAATTTTGTAAGAAGAATTGCAACACCAACATGTGTGGTTGTCGGCTTAATGGCGGCTGCGTACTCCTTTGCCGGCCCTGCGCGGACAATCGCCCGTCCGGGAGCGCAGATCGGATCTAACGGACTTTTCCGTCCGAGCGCGCAAATAGGTTCGAATGGACTCGTTCGTCCTAATGCACAAATCGGTTCGAATGCACTGGTCCGTCCTAATGCACAGATCGGATCAAATGCACTGGTCCGTCCCAATGCACAGATCGGATCAAATGCACTAGTCCGCCCCAATGCACAGATCGGATCGAATGCGATATCTGGATCAAGTAGTCAAGCTTGGCTATCCATGCCAAGAGGCATGAATGCTGGTTCCCGCGGAGTCACGGGCACCGATGGTGTCACCGGGACTGATCTTGTCAGGGCTCGCGGTGTCACAGGAACGGACGGTGTCACCGGGACTGATCTTGTCAGGGCTCGCGGCGTCACAGGAACAGACGGTGTCACCGGGACTGATCTTGTCAGGGCTCGCGGTGTCACAGGAACGGACGGTGTCACCGGGACTGATCTTGTCAGGGCTCGCGGCGTCACAGGTACCGATGGTGTAACCGGGACTGATCTTGTCAGGGCTCGCGGCGTCACGGGTACCGATGGTGTAACCGGGACTGATCTTGTCAGCGCTCGCGGTGTAACTGG